>Ga0209697_10003325_pt1 | contig 22040 bp, 14 predicted proteins | sample AliMusrvi5mmetaG_FD_184115 | JGI IMG/M metagenome (GOLD analysis project Ga0209697, IMG submission 184115) | Freshwater lake bacterial and archeal communities from Alinen Mustajarvi, Finland, to study Microbial Dark Matter (Phase II) - Alinen... | ecosystem: Environmental > Aquatic > Freshwater...
AGGTGCTGCTGCGCTTCACGAGCCCTCTGAGGCCCGGCCTCATCAGCGGCAAGTCGGGCGAGCACGGAGGGGAGTTCGTCTACCTCATCATGCCGATCCGGCTGAGCAACTGAACGACGTCACCGTCAACGGGCCGCTGCCGCTCGGTTCGTTCCTCAAGCTGGCCGGCGCCGCGTCCACCGGTGGCCACGCCAAGCTGTTCGTCCAGAACGGCGAAGTGACCGTGAATGGTGTGGCGGAGACCCGCCGCGGGCGTGCCCTCGTGCCCGGCGACGTCGTCGCCGTCGGCGGCGAGGAGTATCGCGTGTGTTCGTCTCCACCCTGAGGCTCATCAACTTCCGCTCCTACTGCGACGCCTCCGTGAGCTTCGGCGACGGGCTCAACGTCGTCGTCGGCGACAACGCCACCGGCAAGACCAACCTGCTCGAGGGCGCCTGGTACGCGCTGCGGGGGAGCTCGCCCCGCACCCGTCGCGAGGATAAGCTCATGACCTGGGGAGAGCGCTTCTCCCGCGTCGAGCTCCAGCTGGACGGCCGAGCCGCAGGGCCACAGGCCGTCGAGGCCGGCTTCGCGCCGGGTCAGGGCAAGCGGATGCGCTGGAACGGCGCCGATGTCGCTTCCCTTGAGGACCTGCGCGGTCGCAGCCAGGTGTTCATTTTCGTCCCGGAGAGCCTGCTGCTTGTGAAGGGCAGTCCCGCGCGGCGGCGCGCCCATCTGGACACCTTCGCCGCCGCTCTCGACCCCGCCTACGCGGCGGCGGCGCGGGACGCGCAGACCGCGCTCCGCCAGCGCAACGCCCAGCTGTACGCGGTCAAGCACGGCGCCTCCGAAGCGGCGCTCGATCCCTGGGATGTGCAGTTCGCGCGGGCGGCCGTGGAGCTCGGCCGCCGCCGCCGCGATCTCGTCGACGAGCTCGCTGTGTCGTACGCTGCTGCCGCCGCCGACCTGGCACCGGCCGGCGAGACCTTCACCGTGCAACTCGTGACCCAGCTCGCCGGCGTCGGGTACGACGAGGAGTCGCTCGCGGACGAGTTGCGGCGGCGCCGGCCGGGAGAGACCGCTCGCGGCCTGTCGCTGTTCGGCCCCCACCGCGACGACCTGCGCTTCCTCGAGGTGCCGCGTGACGCTCCCCGCTCAGCGGCGGGCGACACCGCCGGCGCCGAGCCGGGCGGAGCGTCTCCCGGTGACGTGCGGGCCGCAGACGACGCCGCGCCCGGCGACGCCGGCCCCAAGGTCGTGCTCCCGAGCGGGCCGGTCTGCGGCCCCGTGGACCTGCCCAGGGGCGGCCGTGACCTGCGGCTGTTCGGGTCGCAGGGTGAGCAGCGCGCCGCCGTGCTGGCGCTGCTCCTGGCCGAGCAGCGGCTCGCGGCTTCGCGCACAGGCGAGCAGGGCACGCTCTTCCTCGATGACGTGATGAGTGAGCTCGACGACGCCCGCCGCCGCCTGCTGGTGCGCAGGCTGGCGTCCGCGGGGCAGTCCATCATCACGACCACCAACCGTCACTACTTCACCGAGGATGAGTTGGCCGCGGCCACCGTCATCGAGCTCCCCTTGGACGGAGCGCTCGCTGTGGGGGCGGTACTCCCGCCGGCCGACGCCGGCGCGCCGGCTCCGCCGGAGATGGACGCGCTGTGAGTGCCGGTAGCCGGCGCAGGCCGGACCCCGCCGGGTCGCCGAGCCGCCGAGCCCTGCCCGTGCGCCTCGGCGACATCCTCGATCCGGCGCTCGACCGGCTCGCCACGAGTGAGCAGGCGCGCGCGTACGGCGCGTGGACGCGCGCTTCCGGCGACCAGGTCGCGAGCGGCGCGCACCCACGCCACTTCGGCCGCGGCGTGCTCACCGTGGAGTGCTCGTCGTCGGTGTGGGCCAACGAGCTCACTTATCTCAGCGGCCAGCTTCTGCGGCGCATGGACGAGGTCGCGCCGGGGCACCCGGTCAAGCGCTTCCGCTTCGTCATCGAGAGAGTCGAAAGGCAGGATGAAGAGCCCCCTGTGCCGAAGGAAAGGGCTCAGCACAAGACCCTCGCGCCGGCCGATCTCCAGGAGGCGCGGGAGCTGGCGGAGGGAGTGCGTGACGAGCGTCTCCGGGCGGCCATCGAGGCCGCGTTGCGCGCAACGTCGAGTGAGGCCGGTGACCCTCCCGGCGACGGCACCCCGGGGGGTTGACGAAAACCACCCGTTTGCGGCGATTTCATGCGTCGCAAAGGGTCGCCCTCAACCTCAGGTTTTGATATACTCGGGCAGGCAGGTTCTGCCTGCCTCTCGTACCCCTGTCCCGCCCCTCGGCATACTGCGAGGTTGAGTGAGCAAGTCCAGCTATGATGCCCAAGATATCCAGGTCCTGGAAGGCCTCGAGCCGGTCCGCGAGCGGCCCGGCATGTACATCGGCTCCACCGGGCCGCGCGGCCTCCACCACCTCGTTTACGAGGTGGTGGACAACTCCGTAGACGAAGCCCTCGCCGGCTACTGCACCGGCATCGTCGTCACCATCAATCCCGACAACTCGATCGCCGTGGTCGACAACGGCCGCGGCATCCCTGTCGGGATCATGGATAAGTACAACCTGCCGGCGGCTACCATCGTGCTGACCATGCTGCACGCCGGCGGCAAGTTCGGCGGCGCCGGCTACAAGGTCTCCGGTGGCCTCCACGGCGTCGGCGTCTCGGTCGTCAACGCACTGAGCGAGTGGCTCGAGCTCGACATCTACGTCGACGGCTACCACTGGAACCAGCGCTTCGAGCGCGGGCAGCCGGTCACCGAGTTGGTCAAGAAAGAGAAGCTCGCCAAGGACGCGCCGACCGGCACCACCGTCTCATTCATGCCCGACCCGGACATCTTCGAGGAAGTCGTCTACGACTTCCGCGTGCTCGCCCAGCGCCTGCGCGAGACGGCCTTCCTCACCAAGGGCTTGCGCATCGAGCTCAACGACGAGCGCGCCGAGGGCGAGAGCGTCGTCTTCCAGTACGAAGGCGGCATCGTCGACTTCGTGGCTTACATCAACCGCGAGAAGGACGCGATCCACCGCAGCATCATCTTCCTCGAGAACGAGACCGAGGACGGCGCTGTGGAGATCGCGATGCAGTGGAACTCGTCCTACAACGAGTCCATCTTCACGTTCGCCAACAACATCAACACCACCGAGGGCGGCGCGCACCTCACCGGCTTCCGCGCTGCGCTCACGGGCACCATCAACGGCTACGCCCGCCAGAAGAACCTCCTCAAGGAGAAAGAGGAGAACCTCAGCGGCGAGGACGTGCGCGAAGGCCTGACGGCGCTCATCTCGGTCAAGCTCAAGAACCCGCAGTTCGAGGGCCAGACCAAGACCAAGCTCGGCAATACCGAGATCCAGACGCTTGTACAGCAGACGGTCAACGCGAAGCTGGCGGAGTTCCTCGAGGAGAACCCCTCCGAGGGCCGGCAGATCGTGGACAAGTCCGTCAACGCCGCCCGGGCGCGCAGCGCCGCGCGCAAGGCGCGCGACCTCACGCGCCGCAAGGGTCTGCTCGAGGGCAGCACGCTGCCCGGCAAGCTGGCGGACTGCTCCATCAAGGACGCCGCCAGCAGCGAGATCTACCTCGTGGAGGGCGACTCGGCCGGCGGCTCCGCAAAGCAGGCGCGCGACCGCTCGTTCCAGGCGATCCTGCCGCTGCGCGGCAAGATCATCAACGTCGAGAAGGCGCGCATCGACAAGATGCTCGCCAACCAGGAGATCCTGACGATGATCAGCGCCATCGGCGCCGGCATCGGCGACGAGTTCGACGTCGAGCAGGCGCGCTACCACAAGATCATCATCATGACCGACGCCGACGTGGACGGCTCGCACATCCGCACGCTGATCCTCACCTTCCTCTTCCGCCACATGAAGCCGCTGGTCGAGGCGGGCTACGTCTATATCGCCCAGCCGCCGCTGTATCGGCTCAAGCAGGGCAACCAGGAGACGTACATCCACAAGGAGGCGCAGCTCGAGGAGATCCTGCTGCGCGGCCGCCTCGAGCAGATCCGCGTCGACAACACCGAGACGGGCTTCACCTTCAGCGAGACCAAGTACCAGCGCTTCCTCAAGCTCTTCGGAGAGTACGAGGGCTGGGTCAAGAAGCTCAAGAGCCAGTGGGGCGGCGAGCTCATCGACTGGCTCAAGAACGGTCCGGTCGTGGAGGCCGACATCACCACGTTCGCCGGCCTCCTGGAGGCGCTGCGCGAGGACATCGACAAGCGCTACGTCATCGATGTCCTCGGCGTCGACGAAGAAGAGCAGGTCGCCGACACGCGCCTGGTGGAGCGGCGCACCGGCCTGGCCGCGAACCTGCGCATCCCGTTCGCGGTCCTCTCTGGGCGCGAGTTCCAGGCGCTCAAGCGCGTGCACGCGCGCATGCTCGAGCTCGTCGGGCGCCCGCCGTTCACGCTGCACCTCGGCAACCGCAAGGCGGAGGCGGCGAGCTACGAGGAACTGCGCGTGCAGATCGTAGAGCTCACCAAAGAGGGCATGCAACTCCAGCGCTTCAAGGGTCTCGGGGAGATGAACCCGGACCAGCTCTGGGAGACCACCATGAATCCCATGACGCGCACTCTGATGCTCGTCTCCATGGAGGACGGCCAGGCGGCCGACGAGGTCTTCACGATGCTGATGGGCGACAAGGTCGAGCCGCGCCGCGCCTTCATCGAGAAGAACGCGAAGGAGGTGCGGTTCCTCGATGTCTGATCACTTGCAGACACTCGAAGGCAAGATCGAGCCCATCGAGCTCGAGGACGAGATGCGCTCGTCGTTCATCGACTACGCGATGAGCGTGCTCACCGACCGCGCCCTCCCGGATGTGCGCGACGGCCTCAAGCCCAGCCAGCGTCGCATCCTCGTGGCGATGAACGACCTCGGCCTCGCCCCCAACAAGCAGCACCGCAAGTGCGCCAAGATCGCCGGCGACACCTCCGGTAACTACCACCCGCACGGCGAGGCCGTCATCTACCCGACGCTCGTGCGCATGGCGCAGGACTTCAACATGCGCTACACGCTCGTCGACGGCCAAGGCAACTTCGGCTCCGTGGAGGGCGACTCCCCGGCCGCCATGCGCTACACGGAGGCGCGCTTCAGCAAGATCGCCGTCGAGATGCTGCGCGACATCGACGCCAACACCGTCGACTGGATGCCCAACTACGACGAGACACGGCGCGAGCCCAAAGTGCTGCCGAGCCGTATGCCCAACCTGCTGGTCAACGGCGCGGCGGGCATCGCCGTCGGCATGGCGACCAACATCCCGCCGCACAATCTTGGCGAGGTCGTCGACGCGATCATGCACCAGATCGACAACCCGGACGCCGACGCCGACGCGCTCATGGAGTTCATCCAGGGGCCGGACTTCCCGACCGGCGGCGTCATCCTCGGCACCGGCGGCTACAAAGAGGCCTATCGCACCGGCCGCGGCCGCGTCCGCGTCCGCGCCAAGGCACACACGGAGCAACTCAAGGGCAACCGGAGCGCCATCGTCGTCACCGAGCTGCCCTATCAGGTCAACCGCGCGGCGCTCATCGACAACATCGTCGACCTGGTCAAGACCAAGAAGATCACCGAGATCAGCGACCTGCGCAACGAGTCGGACCGCGCCGGCATGCGTCTGGTCATCGAGCTCAAGCGTGAGGCCATCCCGATGGTCGTGCTCAACAAGCTCTACAAGCACACCCAGATGCAGACGACCTTCGGGATCATCAACATCGCGCTGGTCGGCGGGGTACCGCGCACGCTCACGCTGCCCGAGATGCTGCGCGCGTACATCGCCTTCCAGAAAGAGATCGTCATCCGGCGCACCAAGTTCGAGCTCGACAAGGCAGAGACCAGGGCCCACATCCTCGAGGGCCTGCTCGTCGCGCTCGACAACCTCGACCAGATCATCAGCATCATCCGCAAGGCGCCCGATGGGGATACCGCCCGCGAGTCCCTCATGGACACGTTCGAACTCACGCGGCCGCAGGCACAGGCCATCCTGGACCTGCGGCTCCAGAAGCTCACCGGACTCGAGCGCGGCAAAGTCAAGGAAGAGCACGCCGGCCTGCTCGCCCGCATCAAGGAACTGCGCGAGCTTCTCGGCGACGAGGGCGCTGTCCTCAGCGTCATCAAGAGTGAGCTCACCGAGATCAAGCGCCTCTACAACGACGACCGCCGCACCGAGATCGTGCCGGACGAGGGCGAGATCGACCTCGAGGACCTCATCGCCGAGGAGCAGATGGCGATCACGATCACCAAGACCGGCTACGTGAAGCGGATCCCGGTGGCCACGTACCGCCAGCAGAAGCGCGGCGGCATCGGCGTGGCGGGGATGGACCTCAAGGAAGAAGACGAGGTCGAGCACCTCTTCATCACCAGCACGCACAACTACCTGCTGTTCTTCACCAGCGTGGGCAAGGTGTACCGGCTCAAGGTGCACGAGTTGCCGCTGGCCGGGCGCAACGCCAAGGGCAAGCACATCGTCAACCTCCTCCCTCTGCGTCAGGACGAGAAGATCTGCGCCGTCATCAACACGCGCAACTTCGGAGAGAGCGACGGCAAGTACCTCATCTTCGGCACCAAGCTGGGTGTGGTGAAGAAGACGTTGTTCGCCAGCTACAACACGCCGCGCAAGAGCGACGGCATCATCGCCATCGACATCCGCGATGACGACGAGCTCCTGGCGGTGCGCAACACCTCCGGCGACGACGACGTGATGATGATCAGCCGCCTTGGGCAGGCGATCCGCTTCCACGAGGCCGACGCGCGCCCCATCGGGCGCAACGCCTCGGGCGTGCGCGGCATGAAGCTGCGCAAGGGCGACGAGGTCATCAGCATGGACATCGCCCGGGACGACAGCGATCTCTTCGTGATCACCGAGAACGGCTTCGGCAAGCGCACGCCGATCAGTGAGTACCGCATCACCGGGCGTGGCGGCATCGGCGTGAGGACCATCGCGCTCACCGACCGCAAGGGCTACCTGGTCGGCGTCAAGGTCGTGCGCGAGAACCACGAGATCATGCTGCAGAGCCGCGACGGCGTCGTCATCAGGGTGCGGGCGGACGGCATCAGCCGGCACGGCCGCGCCACCCAGGGCGTCAGGGTGATGAACATGCGCGAGGGCGACGTCGTGAGCGCCATCGCCCGCATGGTCGTCAGCGAGAGCGGCGCCACGGACGAAGAGATCGACGCGGACTGACGGACGCAGCCGGGCAACGTCGGGTGTGGTGACGTAGCGACACCCGACGCTGACGAGGGTCGCCCGCCGACTCAGGCAGTCAAAGGGCCCGCGCGGCAGACGCCGCGCGGGCCCTTCTTCGTTGCTGGGCCGGGCGCCGCCCTGCAAGGACCGTGCTGCCTAGCGGGCGGCGGCGCCCACAAGCGCGGGTGCGTGGAGGGACTCCGCGGCCTTGACGCCGATGCCGGCTCGAGTCAGCTCTGCGGCGGTGTGGTTCACGGCGTCGTGTTTGTCGAGGTAGTTCCGCAGGAGCGCCGGCATGAGGCCATCGCGCTCGATCTGCGCTTTCGGCAGAAAGTAGTCCAGGATGTCGCTGGGGTGCTCACGGAGTGCCTCGACCGATGGGTCGCCACCCTCGTGCTTGGCGGAGATGTTGGGGACGGTCGCCGCGGCCGCGACGATATCGGCGCGGCGGTCGTAGGGCTGCCGCACGATCGACCTGGCCGTCTCAGTGACGTGATGCTCGAAGCGCACGTCGTCCTCAAGGCCCAGTCCGCGGCGCACGTCGGCGTCCGCCAGGAGCGTAGGGACGTCGACCGAATTGGAGAGGTTCAGGCCGACCATGCTCGTCGAGCCGTCGCCGGCGGCGAGTAGGCGGGCGCCGAGGAGCAGCCACAGTACTGACCAAGCATTGTCGACGCCCATGAACACCGAGACCTTGAACTCGTTCTCGATGCCGAGCCGGTGCATCAGGAGCGAGATCAGGATGGTCCCGCTGTTCACGTTGAGCGCCTGACGGATGCCGTACTTAGTAAGGACGCCAAGGTACTCATCTGCCCACCTGAGCGGGTAGTCGTTGGGCTGACCGATGCCGCCGAAGTAGCCGGTGATCGTCTCCGGCCCGCCAAGGTGGACGTTGCTGCCGTCGATGCCGCGCGTATCGAGGGTTTCTACATGGGTCGCGCCGATGATCTGCATCGCCGCCGCCACCGCGAGGATGTCCTCGCCGGGCGCGGTCTGCTCGGAGATGCTGCGGACGCGGATGTAGCGCGCGGGCATGAGCTCGCGGCGCTTGATCGCCTGGCGCGCCTCCTCGATCAGCCAGGGGAAGTACTGCAGGGCGCTGATCTCGAGCGTGACGGCGTTGTGCTCGTCGAGGGGTGTGTCGGCGGCGGCGGCGCCGAGGACGCTGCGCCGGTACTCCGGCAGCGTCACGAAGGCCCCGGAGTCGCGCTGCTCCTCAAGCCAATCGAGGCCGCCGAGGAACGGGGAGCGCTCCTCGCGGAGGCGCGCCAGTCGGGCCTCGAGGCGGCCGGCCTCGGCGGCGTCGCGGTTGATCGCGTCGACGCCGCCGTACTTGTCGATGAGGTCGAAGAGGCCGTCCATCAAGCGGTTGTCCGGGCTCGCCAGGAAGTCGCTTGCAGCGGCGATGTCTTCCGGGCGGATCCTGAGTCGCTTGCGCATCGTCTCGCGGTCGGTCATGGTGTGCCTCCTTTGTCGTCCGGCACGCGCGGAGCGCCCGCGACGAGGCGATCAGTCGTCGCTGCTGAAGACCGGCCAGCCTGCATCCGCCTTGACCTCGGTCAGGACGAGCAGAGTCTCGAGCTTGGCCACGCCGGGGACGGAAGCGATGTCGGTCTTGATGAGTCGCCCGAGGTGCTCCAGGTCGCGGACGGCGACGTGCAGGAGATAGTCGAAGCGGCCGGTGATGTGGTAGCAGGTGCGAACGCCCTCGACTGCGATGATGCCACGCTCGAAGTCCTCGATGTGTCCGCGGCTGTGCGCGTGAAGCTCCGCGGCGACGAAGGCCTGCAGGCCGACGCCGAGGGCCTGCGGCGCCACGTCGGCATGGTAGCCGCGGACCTGGCCGTCGCGCTCGAGTCTGCGCACGCGTTCCAAGGTCGCCGATGCCGAGAGTCCGAGCTGCGCGGCGAGGTGAGCGTTGGTCTGCCGCCCGTCGTGCTGAAGGGCGGCGAGGATCTCGCGATCGAGAGCGTCCAAGGAAGCCTCCGTAGTCCACCTCTCTGAGACCAGCTTGGCCGCAGAACATCCGTCGAGTCAATGTATCCGAAGGATATTCTGCGGCGAAGAGACGAGCAATCGGGAGGGAGAACGGGAAGGAGATCAGCCACCGCAGATTCTGCGGAGCTCGGGTGGGCCCGCGGCTCGCGCCGGACCCGGCGTAGGGCGCCAGGTTGCGGGCGGCGGAGCGCCGCCGGGCGATCACTCCCTCGCGGCGCCCTCGCCGAAGTGCTCGTTGTCGACGAAGTCCTGGACGGTGCGGCGGGCGGCGATCTCGCGCACGCCGCTCTCATCGATCAGGTAGGCGGCCGCCTGGTCGCGGCCGTTGTAGGCGCTCATGCATTCGAGCGAGTAGGCGCCGACGTCGAAGAAGGCGATCACGTCGCCGACCTTGGTGCAGGTCGGCAGGTAGCGGTAGTCAGAGCCGGGGTCGCCGGCGTAGACGTCGCCGCCGTCGCAGAGCGGGCCGCCGATGCGGAACGGCCGCACCGTCGGCTTGCTGCAGTGGTTGGCGACGACGGCGCGGAAGTACCAGTGGTAGCTCGAGTGCTCGAGGATCGTGTTGAAGCCGGCGTCTATCATGAGCCAGTCCTCGCGCGAGATGCGACCGTGGGCGGCCTCGACGAGCTTCGTCTTCTCGGCCTCCACGCGGCTCACCAGGATGGCGCTGTTGCCGGCGATGGCGCGCCCCGGCTCCAGGTAGAGCTGGAGGTCCGGGTGGGCCGCGTGCACGCGCCCGCCGATCTCGCGCGCGTAGCCCTCGAGTGTGTGCGGCGCCTCGAAGTAGGTGTCCGGCTCGTCGCCGGTGCGATCGTAGTAGGGGATGGCGAAACCGCCGCCGATGTTGAGGTGCTCGAGGCGGATGTCGTGCGCCGTCTCGATGCGCGTCAGGAGCGCAAGCGCGGCCCCGAGCGCCTCGATGTACGGCTCCACGCGCGTGATCTGCGAGCCGATGTGATAGTGCATGCCGACGAGGTCGATGTTGGGCAACTGCGCGGCGAGGCCGAAGGCGCCGAGCGCCTCGTTGACGTCGATGCCGGCTTTGGCGCCCTTGCTTGTGCGCAGGCCGGGGTGCGTCTCGCTGGCCACGTTGAGGTCGACGCGGAGGGCCACACGGGCCTGCTTGCGCAGGTCGGCCGCGACGTCGGCGATCCGCCGCAACTCGAAGACGGAGTCGACGACGAGAGCTTCGATGGGTCCCTCGAGCGCCGCGGCCACCTCGGCGCGCGTCTTGGCGACGCCGTTGAAGATGATCCGCCGCGGCTCGAACCCGGCGCGGCGCGCCTTCCAGAGCTCACCGCCCGAGTTCACCTCGACGTCGATGCCGGCGCGCCGGACGCGGTCGAGGAACCACAGGTTGGAGCACGCCTTGCTGGCGTAGAAGACGCGCGTCGCCGGGTGATACTCGCGGAACGAGTCGCGCAACGCCGCGATGTTGCGGTCGATCTGGGCGGCACTGAACAGGAAGAACGGCGTCGGCGTCGTCTCGGCCATGCCGGCCACGTCGACGCCGTCGAACACCATCCCGCCGCGCTCGCAGGTGATGACGTCCTTCATCGGGTCGGCGAGCCGCGCGAAATCCACGCTGCACTGCGGGGCGTCAGGATCCATGGGCAGTGGATACCCGATGCGGGCCCCGGGGAAGCTTGGCGCCGGTTCCCGGCGCGCTCTCCGGCCCCCGGGCCTAGCGCGCCCGCCGGTCGAGATGGGCCCTGATGGCGCGGAACTGGCTCTCCCCTTCGAGGCCGGCTTCCGCGAGCACGGCCTCGCCTTGGCCGCTGCCCAGGTAGTGGCCCTTGCGATACGGGTGCAGCGCCGCGTCGAGGCCTTCCTGCGAGTGGATCCAGCGGTAGAGCGTCGGCAAGGTGAAGCCGGTGACGCCGAACGCCTCGCGGGCGCGCTCCTCGGGGAAGAGCGCGAGACGCTCCTCGGCCGGCAGCAGGTCGAAGAGCTCGGCGCTGGCGACGTAGTAGACCAGCGCGTCCACGCTCGCATCGGCCAGCAAAGGCAGCGCCTCCTCGAGGAACGCATATGTGACGGCGCTCTCCTGGAGGACGATGGTGATGTCGGGAACGCCGGAGGGCCGCCGCAGGACGTAGAGTCCGGCGGCGGCGTCCTCAGCTGGAGCGAGCCCCAGCGCGGCGCGGTCGAGCACCGTCTCGCTGGGGCGCGTGACGAAGGTGGAGATCACCGCCGGGCGGGCGGCCAGCGCCGCGGCTGTGAGCGGCCAGAGCTCCTGCGGGTCCCAGGGCGTGAGCGAGATCGCCGTGCCCAGCGGGAAGTTCTGCTGCAGGAGCTGCAGCGCCTGCGGATCGGCGTGCGTGGGCCCGTCTTCGCCGGTCTTGAGGCCGGTGTGGCCGCAGACGAGCACGATCGGTTTGTACGGCTCGCCGGACACGGCGCTCCGAGCCTGTGCGCCGATCGCGTGGAGCCGCGCTGCGATGTGCCCGAGCGGCGCCAGGAAGGCGCCATAGGAGGAGCCCACGCCAAGTGCGTGGCCGAAGGCGGAGATGCCGGAGAGGATGCCTACCATGGCGTCCTCGCAGATCCCGCCGGTGGCGAGCAGACGCGAGCTCGGATTGGTGTCGGCGTTCCAGAACCCGGGGGGGAAGCCATCACCGACGGCGCTCAGGCTGGTGGAGCCGAGCAGGTCGGCGGCGGCGGCGAGCAGGGCGCCGCCAGAGGCCTGATTGAGGTGGCTGAGGCTGCGGCCGAGCTCGCCGCGCAGCGTGGCGGACGAGCCGGCCGCAAGGCGTAGCTCGTCCGGGATCCGCGCGGCTCCCTCGGCCGCCGCCGCGTACACGGCGTCCACTCGCGGCGCATCCGCGCGTGGACGGCGAGCGCGTGCGTAGAGTCGCTCGCGGGAGGCGCGCAGCCGGCCGGAGAGCGCCTCCACGGCAGGGCGGTTCTCGTCGATGACCGCCCGCACTACTTCGAGCGCCGCCCAGAAGCACTCCTCGCGGACGGCGTCGCCGCGCTCGGACTGCAGGCAGCGTCGGTCGCCCGGCCCGCACTCAGGCAGCGACGTAGCGCCGGCCTCGGTGAGCTCGGCGACGGCTTCGTAGAAGCCCTCCGAGCAGAGCTTGTGGCCGGCGCCGTGCGACGCTTTGCCCTCGACGCCGTACTTCCAGCCCTTGACGGTGCGGTAGACGATCGCCGTCGGCTGGCCGTTGCCGATCGCGAGCGCCTGCCGTTGGGCCGCGACGACCTGCTGGAAGTCGAAGCCGTCGGCCACCGCGATCACGTTCCAGTCGTGCAGGTAGAACAGCTCCCGCGGGTCCCACTGCACGTAGTCGCCGGGGACGTCCCCGTCGCGGCACACCTTCTCGCTGTCGATCGACGCCTGGTTCCAGTCGAGATGGACGAGCACGTTGCCGAGCGATGCGGTGCCGGCCGCGGCCAGCGCTTCGCCAACGCGGCCGGGCGTGAGGCCGCCCTCGCCCTCGATGATGTGCACGCGGGGGGCGCCGGCGCCGTAGTAGTCGCGGGCGCCGAAGGCGAGGCCGATGGAGCTGGCCATGCCGACACCCGATGCGCCGGTCGAGAGGCGCACGAACGGCGTCGCCGGCGTGGGGTGACCGTCGAGCGCCCGCGCGCCGAAGGCGCGGAAGAGCGGCGTGTCGGTGATGGGATTGCGGCGGAAGCCGAGCAGATCCTCGAGACGCAGCCGCTGGCGGTGGCCGGCGGGCAGCAGGCTGCCGCGTCCCGCCACGCGCGCGATCTCGTCGCGCAGCGCCCAGAGTGCGTAGAGGCCCATCGCCTTGTGACCGGCCGCGTAGGAGACGATGTCGGCGTCGTCGCGATCGGGGTCGGCGAGGTCGTACTCGGCCGAGTCGAAGAGGATGGCCTCGACGAAGCGCCCCGACGAGATGGAGCCGCCCGGATGGCCGGACGTGGGCACGTAGTTGAAGAGGAGGGCGCAGAGAGACCGGTAGATCAGGTCGAGCTTCTCGAAGTGGGCGAGGTCGGCGGTGGAAAGGGGCCCGTGCCCGTCCGCCGGCGCTTCGATCTCGAAGTACTTCGCGCGCCTGGGCCCGAAGCTCAATGCCATGTCCCCGCTCCTCTCATCGACTCGCCGCGCGACGCTGCGCGACGAACGCCGTTTCAGATCAGTCCGTGCAGCCGCTGGACCAGCGGATCGAACTCGGGTCCAGTGAAGCAGTAGCCGAGCTCGGTGAACTGCGAGCGCAGCGCCTTGACGCCCTTCGACACGGCGGCCCCGTCGTTGATGACCGCCGCCATCAGCGCGGCGACCTCGGCGAAGTCGCCGGGGCCCATGCCGAAGCGCGTCATCTCGGCGACGCCGAGACGCAGGGCGCCCGACGCGGTGAAGCCCTCTTCGTCGGGCGCCGCCTGGTAGTTGCAGATGATGCCGTTCTCCTCGAGCAGCCCGGCGACCTCGGGTCCCTTGCCGTAGCCGACCCGGACGACGACCTGATGTGTCTCCGTGAAGTCCACCGCCGAGTCCCCGGCAACGTCCAGCCCCGCGTCCTTGAGGGCCACGGCGAAGGCCTTGGCATTGCCGATGACGGCCTGCTGGTAGGCGTCCTTGAAGTGGTTCATCTCGTAGGCCGCCATGAGCAGGCCGACCAGCGTGCCGAGGTGATGGTTGCTCACCGAGCCGGGGAAGGCGCGGCGCTCGATCGCCTCCCACAGGTCGTAACGCTCCTCGGGCTCCTGCCAGCGGGCGCCGATGATGCCGCGCTGGGTGCCGAAGAACGTCTTGTGCGTCGAGCCGGTGACGATATCGGCGCCCTCCGCGAACGGCTGCTGGAAGTGCGGCCCGACCAGGCCGAGGACGTGCGCCATGTCGTACATGAGCACGGCGTCGACCCCGGCCTCGTCGAGGAACGTGCGCACCTCGTAGACCGGCTCCGGGTGCAGCACCATGCTCTTGCCGAGGATGATGAGCTCGGGGCGCTCCTTCTCGATGAGGTCGAGGAGCGCCGGCACGTCCGCCTTGTACGGGTTCTCCGCCAGGACCGGGATGTCGACGACCGCGGGCATCTCGGTGCGCGGGTCGCGGGCGACGTAGTCGCGCAGGGCGCCCATGGGCTGCGCGCTCAAGTGACCGCCGCGCGCGATGTGGTTGTTGAGCACCTTGCCGATGCGGCGCGGCTCGGCCTTGCGGTCGGCGCGGTTGAGATAGTCCACCAGAGCGCTGAACACAGCGGTGTTGGCCATCTGGCCGCTGACGACGCGCGTCTCCACCTCGGGGCAGCCGAGGTACGCGCGCAACTCGTTGACGAGCAGGCGTTCGACCTCGTGGATGAACTCCGTCCCCTGGTAGTAGAAGACCTCGAGGTCATAGAAGGCCTCCGTCTTCTTGTGCTCGGCGTAGCGGAAGGCCGGGTCGGTGATAGACAGCAGCCGGGCCATCGGCGACGCCGTCATCTCGCTCGGGATCAGGTCGATGCACTCGTCCTGGCGCCAGACGTGGTTCGCGATGGCGCCGGCGAGCAGCCTCAGGGCCTTCTCGCCGGCTTCGCCGCCCTCGAGCTCGGTGAGCTGCGGCGTGTAGTCCCACACGATGGCGCGAGCGCAGGGCGGCGCGTCGCTGCGCAGGTGATAGGGGACGACGAGGCCCGGCACGCGCTTGCCGCGCACGTCGATCTCCACCTCGTCGTCCTCGACGATGCGGCTGTCCACGTAGGCGAGCGCGATCGAGCGCATCGCGTGCTCCTCCGTGGTCGTGGAGCAGAGGCCTTCGCCCTTGAGGCCCCAATAGGGGACCATGGTGCCGCTCGTGACCCAGCCAGCCTGCTCGCCGTCGCGATAAACGGGGGCGCCCTCGCGGGCGATGCCGCGCCCGGTGACGGCGACCGGCCGCGTGAGCTTGGGCAGGTCGCGCAGGAGCGAGTAGTCGCGCTTGAGGATGAGTCCATAGGCGGCGTGCTGACGCTCGAGCGCCGGGCGGCCGATGTAGTCGCCCTTGAGCTGCGAGAAGCTGACCGCGAACGTCGCCAGCGGGCAGCTCATGATGGGGATCTCGCCGCCGTCCGGGTCGCGACCGAGCTCGTGGCCGTAGAGGGGCAGTCCGGCCTCGAGCCGCAGCGTGTCGCGGGCGCCGAGTCCCACGGGCGCGGCGCCCGCTCCCACGAGCGCGTCCCACAGGGCCGGACCATGCTCGGCTGCGACGAACAGCTCGAAGCACAGCGGCTCGCCGGTGTAGCCGGTCCGGCCGATGCGCGTCTCGACCAGCCGTGGCTTCTCGCCGCCCGGATCCGGCAGAGCGAGCGCCGCGATGCTGAGCTCGTTGCGGAACGGGTCCGGGAGCGCGCCGGTCTCGATGAGGCCGGCGAGGATGTCGCGGCTGGACCGGCCTTGCAGCGCGAGCATCGCGATCTCGCCGGTCTCGTCGGTGAGCTCGACGTCGGGGATGCCCGCCAGGTGCTCCTCGAAGTGACTCCAGTCCTTGATGCGGTTGGCGGCGTTGACGACGAGCAGGTATTCGCCCTCGCGGAAGCGGTACAGGTAAGCGTCGTCGACGGCGCCGCCGGTCTCTGTGGGCATGATCGTGTACTGCGCCTGGAGGAGGTCGAGCGCTGCGGCGTTGTTGGTGAGCACGTGTTGCAGGAAGGGCAGGGCGCCGGGACCGCGGAGCGTGAAGCGCCCCATGTGCGACACGTCGAAGAGGCCGGCACCGCTGCGCGTCGCCAGGTGCTCGGCGATGATGCCGGCGGGGTACTGCACCGGCATCTCCCAGCCGCCGAAGTCGACCATCTTCGCACCGAGCGCGACGTGCCGACTGTGGAACGGGGTCCGGTCGAGCTCGCTCATCGGATGCGTCCCTTCGCTCGCCGGTCTCGTCGTCCCGCTCGTGTCTGTGCCTGCTTCATGTCTGCGCCCACTCCTTCAGCTTGCCGAGACCCTCGTGGATCTCGGCGACGGGGATGCCCGAGTAGGCGAAGCGCGCGTAGTACTCGGCTTCGCCGGGGAGCGCGCGGCCGAAGTGCAGACGGGTGCAGAAACTCACGCCCGTCTGCTCCAGCGCCGCGCGCCGCAGTTCGTCGTAGGTCCTCAGGCCCTTGCGCTCCATAAGGCCGGTCACGTTGGGGAACAGGTAGAAGGTCGCCTCCGGGCGGAAGCACCTCACGCCCGGGATCCCGTTGAGCAGGTCGACGCAGGCGTCACGGCGTTGCTTGAGGACGCGGACGATCTCCCGCGGGCCGCCCTGATCGCCGGTGAGCCCCTCGAGCGCGCCGTACTGGACGAAGTGGTTGGAGCAGCTCTCGTCGTTGACGTTGAGCTTGGCGATCACATCGGCTATCTCCGTGGGCGCGATGGCGGCGCCGAGGCGCCAGCCCGTCATGGCGAACTTCTTGCTGAACGTGTAGAGGATGACGGTGCGCTCGGCCATGCCGGGAAACGAGGCGATCGAGCGGCTCGCGCCCGAGTAGCGCATGTCCCAGTAGGCCTCGTCGCTGAGCACCGTGAGGTCGTGGCGGAGCGCGAACTCGGCCACGCGCTCGAGCTCCGCGGGCGAGCTCTCGGCGCCGGTCGGGTTCTGCAGGTTGTTGAAGATGAGAAGTCGAGTGGCCGGCGTGACCTGCCGCTCCAGCGCCTCGAAGTCGAGCTCGAAGTTCCCGGAGCCCTCGACGTAGCCGTAGGGCTGGGCGATGCCACCGTGGAACTCGATCTGGCTCTCGTAGATCGGGTAGCCCGGGTCAGGGTACAGGACGCCGTCGCCCGGGTTCATGAGCGCGAGGATGAACTTGCCGATCACGGGTTTGCCGCCGGGCTCGATGACGACGTTCTTCGGCCCCAGCTCGAGCCCGTGCGAGGCGCCGACGTCGGCGGCCAGCGCCTCGCGCAGCGCCGGGATCCCGGCGTTGGGGCAGTAGCCGGTCTTGCCGTCGGCGATCGCCCTCTCGGTCGCGGCCACGACGTTCGCCGGCGTCGGCAGGTCCAGATCGCCGATGTGGAACGGATAGACCTTGTGCCCACGGCTCGCCCACTCCGCGGCCTCCGCGGACACCGCGAAGGCGGTCTCGGTACCCAGGCGTCTGACGCGGTCGGCGATCACGCGGTGACGTTCGGCGGCCATGGTCCCCCCTTAAACGTCAAAGGACAGAGCGATGTCGCCATCACCCTGTCCGCAGCGGACGCGACTCATGCCCGTTTGCTCCAGGGGCCCGTCCGGCCGCGTTCCGGTTGCCTGAGAGTTTCGGCCGGCGCTTCCTGCGCTCGCCTTGCCCCTTCGGCGTCCGCAACCGTGGTATCGGCGCGGACTCTCACGCGGCCTTCTGCCGGGCGTCCTTGGTTCCCGAGCAGGGTAGCACCGGCCGCGCCGCGCCGCAACGCGAGCCTCAGAGGGTCGAGCCCGGCGTCTCGACCGCAGCGATCGTCACGGTGCAGTGGTCGCGCACGGTGCGCAGGACCCGGCCGTCGAGCCGGTGGTCCCAGCGGTTGAACACCAGGTGCTCGAGTGGGTGCCAGAGCATGACCCACGCGGCGATGCTCAGGCCCTCCGAGGCGACGCCGAGCAGGGTCTCCTGCTTGCTGGCGAACTGCTGCGCCACCCAGACGAGTGCGAACACCACGAAGATCGAGAACGCCAGCATGAGCCACCCGCGCGAACGGTCCTCGCGAGCGGCGTGGTCGACCGTCCTCAGGCGAGCCTCGCAGTAGCGCTCGATGCCCGTCTTGACGCTCTCCGCGAGGCCATCCGCGAGCGCCTCGGCCGGCAGGCAGATCTCGACGCGCACGTGCGTCGTCCTGGGCGAGTCGGCCACCTTCTCCACCACGTACTCGAGGCCGGACGTGAGGCTGTAGTGCTCGAACCACTCGGACCGCGGATCGATGTGCGGCTGATGGAAGAAGTCGTCGACGCTCCTGAGCCGCAGGGTCACGCTCGTGTCGCTCATCTCTCCACCTCGCTCGGGCGGCCTCTTCCAGTGTGATGCGGGCCGCCCCTCCCTGTTCGCCCACAGGGACGACCTCCCTGCCGCCGCGCCCGCGCCTGGCTCGCCCTCCCGCCGGCAGGTCCCTCGGGCGTTCCTTGCAAGTCCGGGGCCCCGGAGTACCATGAGGGCGAAAGTGCATCCGCACCTGGTCTCAACGAGGAGCAGGGATGTTCGCGATGATCCGCCTGCTTGCCGGCGACGAGAACGCTCAGGCTGCACGCTGGTTGCGCGACCTGCTGATGTCTTGGCCGGCGCAGGCGATCTTCCTCGCCTTCTATGCGGGGCTCGCCATCCTCGCCTTCACGCGCGTCGCCAGGGACTGGGAGGATGGGCCGCGCAAGAGGTACTTCCGCGCGGCCATCGTCGCCCTCGGCATCTTCCTCGTGCTCGAGGTAGTACTTGGCAAGGCCCTGCTCGCCGTCGTCATGTGGCCGACCTGGCTGTACTTGATCGAGGCCATCTGGCTCTTCGCCATGTGGCTCTACTACTTCATCTGCCTAATGACGGGGCGGCGCAGGGGACCCGGCGACGACGAGACGCGCCGGCGGGGCGCCGCTCTCGAAGGCGTCATCGCGCCGCTGCGCGACGAGGCGCATCACAGCACCAGCGTCTGACCGGCGGGGCCTGCCCGGGGCGGAGCACCCGCTCCCGATTGGCTCGGCCGGCCGGGCTTCGGTAGACTCCACACCCGTGAGCGACGCCGCCGACACACAGCCGCACGCCCAGGCCTCCAAGCCAGAAAGGCGGCCGCGCGTCTTCAGTGGCATCCAGCCGTCCGGCACGCTCCATCTCGGCAACTACCTCGGCGCCGTCCGCAACTGGGTGGACATGCAGGAGACGCACGACTGCATCTACTGCGCCGTGGACCTGCACGCCATCACCGTGCGGCAGGTGCGGGCCGAGCTGCGGCGCAACACCATCGACCTCGTCAACCTCTTCCTCGCCTCGGGCGTCGACCCGGAGCGGTCCATCGTGTTCGTGCAGAGCCACGTGCCGGCGCACGCCGAGCTCATGTGGATCCTCAACACCATCACGTACATGGGCGAGCTGCGACGCATGACCCAGTACAAGGACAAGACCGCCGACGCGGAGGGCGAGAGCATCGCCGTCGGGCTGTTCGACTACCCGGTGCTCATGGCCGCCGACATCCTGCTCTATCGCGCCGACGCCGTGCCTGTCGGCGAGGACCAGAAGCAGCACGTCGAGCTGACCCGCGATGTGGCCGAGCGCTTCAACAACGCCTTCGGCAAGGCGCTCGTCGTGCCCGAGCCGATCATCCGCGAAGGCGGCGCCAGGGTGATGAGCCTGGACGACCCGGCGAAGAAGATGAGCAAGAGCGCCGGGTCGGAGAGCAGCTACATCGCCGTCATGGACCCGCCCGACGTCATCCGCCGCAAGATCAAGCGGGCGGTCACCGATTCGGGCGCGGACGTTCGCGGCGGTCCCGACAAGCCGGCGCTCACGAACCTGCTCGATATCTACGGCGCGCTCGCCGGCGAGCCCGTCGCCGACATCGAGCGCCGCTACGAGGGCAAGGGCTACGCCGACTTCAAGGCCGACCTCGGCGAGGTCGTGGTCGAGGCGCTGACGCCGATCCAGGCGCGCATCAAGGACCTCGAGGCGGACAAGGCCTACACCCTCGACGTGCTCAAGGCCGGCGCCGAGCGCGCCGAGGCCCTCGCTGAACGCACGCTCGCCAAAGTGCGAGAGCGCGTCGGGCTCGTCCCGCGTCCCTAGCGGCTTGGCCGCCGCCGGCCGGGTGCCCGCGGCATCGCCCGCTCAGAGGCCGGCGGCTCTGCGGAAGCCGGCGAAGTCCCAGCGCGTGTACAACCGATAGAGCAGCGGCTCGGGCGCCGGCGGAAGCGAGTAGTCGCGGTCTGCCGGCAACTCGCGCACCGGCTCAGTCGCCCACGTGCGCTGCAGGCGGCCCGCGGCGGCCAGCACGCCGAGGGACGGCCACTGGCTGGAGTCGGCGTGCATGAGCGCTCGACGCAGCCCCAGGGCGCTCTCGTCCAGGAGCGGCTCGGCGGGCTGCAGCGGCGTCTTGACCGCCAGCCCGCCACTGCCGCGCCGGTAGAGGCCGAACTCGAAGAAGCGAGGCGATCCGCCCGTGGGCGCCGCACGGTGTGTGTCGTCTACTCCCGCCGCCCGCATTGCTCGTGCCTGCAGCCGAGTGGCGACGACGTTGAGCGCATCGTGATCCGGGTGGCCGCCTTCCCACGCCGTCACGTAGACCGCGTCCACGTCGTCCATCAGTCCGGCGGCTTCGGCCTCGATCCGATCGAGGTGCTCCACGGCGTGCTGGTCCGGCAGTCCGAGCAGGCGGACGTCGGCGTCGGGCAGCGCCAGGAGGCGCTGGACACTGCGGCCTTCCGCGAGGCGCCGCGCCGCGGGCGCCAGCCCGCCCGCCGTCGCCCAGAGGAGCCTGACACGGCGCCCGGCGGCGAGCGCCGCCGCCAGCGCACCCGCACAGAAGACCTCGTCGTCGTGATGCGCGAGCAGGAAGAGCGAGGCGCCCGGACCGGCGGCGCCTGCGATCATCCGCCCGCCGCCTGCATCCGGCCCGGGGCCCTTCACACGCGGCACGGGGCCGCCCACGCTGCGCTCACCAGCGCACGTCCGCGTAGACGTCCTTGAAGTGCGCGAACGCCTTCTTCCAGGTGCGTCCCTCGGCGTTGGCGCGCGCGGCGGCGCCCATCCGCGCGCGCAGCCCGGGGTCGTCGAGAAGGGTCTCGATGGCGTCGCGGATGCCGTCGACGTTGCCCGGGCTGACCGTGAGGGCGGTCTCGCCGGGGACGACCGCCTCGCTGGGGATGGAGCCGGCCGTCACGACGGTGGGCAACCCGGACATCGCCGCCTCGAGGACGACCTGGCCAAAGGTCTCCGCGGCGCCGGGGAAGACGAAGACGTCGGAAGAAGCGTAGATCCGCGCCAGCTCCTTGCCGGAGCGGAAGCCGAGGAAGGTCGCGTCTGGCGCCATCTCTTCGAGCGTCTTGCGGTACGGCCCGTCACCGACGATCACCAGGCTCACGTCGTCGCGGTGCTCGCGGATCGCGGCGTAGGCGGTGGCGAGCAGCTCGAGGTTCTTCTCCGCCGAGACACGTCCCACCCACAGGATCACGTGACCCTCGCCGCCGAGCTCGTGGTGCAGGCCGGCGTCCCGACGGTCCGGTGAGAACGCCTCGGCGTCGACCGCCTGGTCGAGCGGCTCGAAGCGCACGGCGAGCCCGCGCGCGGCAAGCTCCCTCTCCACGCCGCGCGACGGCGTGAAGACCGCCTCGCAGCTGCGGTAGAACCAGCGCATGTAGTTCCAGAGCACTTCCTCGAGGAGGTGGTCGCCGGTGAGGAAATAGCCGAGTCGGGGCACGTCAGTGTGGTATGTGCCGATGAGCGGCAGGTCGAGCGCGCGGGCGAGGACGGACGCCGCCAGGCCGACAGGGCCGGGCGTGGCGGCGTGGATGACCTCGATGCGCTCGTTCTCGCACCACGCCAGCATCTCGAGGAGCGGCGGGATGTCCAGAGGGAAGTCGCTGTAGACCTCGAGGTTGATGCGCTCGAGTGCGGCGAACTGCTCGTGGCCGGGGCTGCCGGCGCGCTTCTCGCCGCACGACACGATGGTGAGCGGATACCCCTCCTGGCGCGCCTCCGCGTTGATCGCCTGGAGGACGGTGGCGACGCCGTTGAGGTCGAGATAGGTGTCGGTGAACATCGCCACTCGTGGGGCGCCGGGCGCCGGGCTGCGCGGCAACAGACCGGCGTCCTCGAGCGTGTTGGCGAGCCGCGAGGAGTGCCGCTCCTCACGGGCTCGGAACGCGGCGGCGATGAAATAGGGCGCCAGGAGCACCTGGACGCCGGCGAGCTCCCGGAGGGAGGCGCCAGCGCGGCCGTCCTCGTCGGCAACGGCTTCGCGCAGTGCATCGAAGTGCTCGACCGTCGCGCGCTTCCACGTCTCGTCGATGATC
>Ga0209697_10003326_pt1 | contig 22019 bp, 16 predicted proteins | sample AliMusrvi5mmetaG_FD_184115 | JGI IMG/M metagenome (GOLD analysis project Ga0209697, IMG submission 184115) | Freshwater lake bacterial and archeal communities from Alinen Mustajarvi, Finland, to study Microbial Dark Matter (Phase II) - Alinen... | ecosystem: Environmental > Aquatic > Freshwater...
ATCCTCCATTACAGCCGGCAGTCGGGCGTGCTTCAAGCTGACAAGCAGGATCTTTGTCTCAATCGGCTAATAGACGAATTGATTCCTTTGGTAGATTCAAACCGGGAGGTACAGATCCAGATATTTCCGGATAAGGATATTTGGATTTATTCCAACAAAATTGCCCTTGAGCAAATTTTTCTGAATTTGCTTACAAATAGTATCAAATACAACAAGCAAGTAAATCCGGTCATTTCGATTTTTATTGAAGAGGATAACCTGGTAACAAAAATTAATGTGGCAGACAACGGACCAGGTGTACGTATTGAAGACAGGGACCGGATCTTTGAAATCTTTGAAACCGGAGGAGAAGTCGATAAATTTGGAGAAAGTGGTAACGGAATTGGTTTGGCTACGGTCAAGACCCTCGTTAAGGGTCTGGGGGGTGGGATTCGTCTGGTTCCAGGCACAAAAGAGGGTGCAAATTTCGAGTTTACGATTAAAAAATAGGGCAAAGCCGAAGTTAAAAAAATCCCTCCTAAAGTGAATTGTAACACTACAGGAGGGATTTTTTTATTCCCGAAAAATATGACAAGATGGTTACTCCCTGCCAGGCCTGTACCCAAAATGGCCTTTGGCTTGTTTTAATTTACCTTTGAAGAGTTCTAATTTGAGCCGCTGTTCATCTGTCAGTTGGGCCCTCATTTCAAGTCTGTGTTTGGTCTGGACCTTCGCCATTTCGATGCGAATGCCACCGATTTTTTCGATGTTTTTGTTGATGGCTCCGAGATCCGGTTTTTCTGCTGAAAGAAGGGTTTTCTGGTGCGCCTCGGCTTCGCCCAGCTCATTCCTGAGTGGCATTAACAATTTTTGTGTGGCCATGGTGCTCGCCTTGAACGACTCCTTTTGGGCATCGGTAAGATTCAATTTGTTGCCATCTCTTTTAAATTCTCCCGCCTTAAACCCAGGTTGTGGTTTCCCTTGGAATGATTTTACTGCATTTTCTTCGGGTTGGGCAATTAAAACTACCGAAAGACTCATCAGCAGAAAGAACATTAAAATTTTTGTTTTCATAACTTCTATTTTTTTAAACGGTGATGATTAACTTCTGAAATCTGATTTTTAGATGACAGTAAAGCCGAAAAGTTAACTTTCCTGTCCGGCCTTTTAACAAAGATTAATAATCACAACATGGAAGGAGATGAAAAAATAGATTTTATCCGCCTACGCTAAGGGTCATTCGCCATTTTTACGCAGGGCTTCCCTGATCTCATTCAGAAAGATTGGCACTTTAATTTTGGGATCGCCATCACCCAGGGTTTCCAATGGAAGATATCCGCGGTAGCGAGATTCCCGGATCATTTTAATCAGCTTGTCTAAGTCCGTTTTCTGTTCCACACCTTCGACAAAAAGGGTCTCTTTCAATTGCCAGTTGACGGCGTAGGGGATGGCCTTGGCAATTTCACTATAGGGATCACCGGTCCGAAAGCTCCCGATGTCCAGAATTAGTCCGCACCAGTCGGAGTCGATTCGCTGGAGTATCTCAATTGCCTGATCGGCGGTTTTGATAAAATCATTGTGGTTTTGAATGGCTACGACCACACCGTGTACCTTACCAAAGTCCACGCAAATTTTCAAGGCTTCGACAACTTGGTTAAATGCCTGTTCCCGGATCAGACCCTTTGGCTCTGCAGGCCCTGAGAAGACCCGCACCACGGGTGCTCCCAACTTTTCGGATGCCAGGATCCATTTTTTAACCAGTTCTACACTGGCCGCTCTTTTCTGAGGGTCAGGCTCTGTAAAATCATTTCGAACGCCAGTTCCACTGATTTCCACACCAAGCAGGAAGGCTTTTTGCCGGATGTGGTACAAATATTCATCGGTGGGGACTTCCGGGTAACCGGGGAAATAATAGGCAGTCAGGTCGACGGCATCAATTTGATTTTGTGCACAAAATTCGAGCAGTTGGTCGAGGTTCATCTCTCCGTTTAACAATGGCTTGTTGAAGGAGAAGGCATTCAGGCTGGTCTTTAGCTTTCCCGGCAGGTTTTTATACACTTTTGCCCCTGCTTGCGGGGACACCAAAACAAAAGCCAACAGAAAAATGCCTGTTGAAAGGCATAAATTTCGAATTCTCATTTTGATCATAATTTAGGATTAAACACAAAATCTCATATCTCATATCTCATATCTCATATCTCATATCTCATAACTTATGCCTCATCTCTTATATCTCATTAAATCAGCGCGCTCATCAACATCACAGTCATGATCCCCACCACACCAATGGTAGATTCCATCAGGGTCCAGGTTTGAAAGGTCTGTTTAACATTGAGTCCGAAATACTCCTTGAACATCCAGAAACCGGAATCGTTGAAGTGCGACCACATCACGCTGCCTGCTCCGGTGGCCAGCACCATCAGTTCGGGAGAAGCACCGGTCTGTTGCACGATGGGGAACATGATGGGTGCAGTGGTGAGGGTGGCAATGGTGGCTGAGCCGATGGCCAGCCGGAAGATGGAGGCAACCAGGAAAGCCATCAAATACGGGTTCATGTGGAACGTATCGGAAAAGGTGCGGATATAGGCGATCACATTGCCATCTTTCAGAACCTGCGAAAAGCCGCCACCGGCGGCAATGATCAGTACAATCATGGAAACGGCGCCTATGGAGCTGGAAGCCGTGGCCATGACGTTGTTCATCGAATTTCCTCTCCTAAGTCCGAGGGTGAAAATGGCAACCAGTACAGCAGTGAAGAGGGCGACATTGGCGTCACTCAGAAATTTGAAAAATGTGAGCAACAAGGCAAGTACGTGTGCGGAGTCGGTTCCTATCCCCTTTTGAGAAAAGAGTTGGAAGTAGAATCCGGTAATATTTTCGATCCCCAATTTGGTCAGATCTGTTTTCACGGGAGGCATTCCGACCACAATGTCTGTCAGGGCCCCAAGCAGCATCAATACGATGGGAGTAATGGCACAGAGGATGCTGATGCCCAATCCGGGGAGTTCACTCTTTTCAAAATGGCGCTCCCTGAAGAGTTCGGGAGGCGGCATCAGTTTGATATTTTTGAAGAAACGGGAGAACCAGATTCCGCCGATCAGGCAACAGGGAACCATAGGAACCAGTCCGTAGAGCAATACTTTGTTGACATTAGCCTCATAGATAAAGGATACGTAGGTGGGGGCAGGGTGGGGTGGAAGGAAGCAGTGTGTCACCGACAAGGAAGAGAGCAAGGGTATGGCCAGCCACAAAAGTGGTAACCTGGTGATGACGGCAAAGGTGAAGATCAATGGAATCAGTACCAGGAAACTGGCATTGTACATCATCGGCAATCCGACAAAGAAACCGGTAATCATCAGGGCATACTGGATGTTTTTGAGCCCCATCAAATCTATCATCCGGAAGGCGATGGTATGGGCAGCGCCGCTCTCCTCCAGGATCTTCCCGAGCATTGCACCGAAGGCCAGGATCAGCAGCACCTTGCTCATGGTGTCACCCACCCCTTTTACCACAGAATCCAGGATGTCAAGCAGGTTCATGTGGCTCAAAAGTCCGACGGCGAAGGAGGTGATCAAAAGCGCCAGAAAAGCGTGAAGTTTAAATTTGCCGATCAAAATCAGCAGGATCAGAAATCCGATCCCAACCACGAGCAGGGGCATATTTGTTTGGTTGAAAAGTTTGAGTTAAAGGTAGGAAATTGGCTGATATTATCTGCTAATTAACAATTCTCACCGGGTGACTCTGAGTCACCCGGTGAGGATTCAACAAATTCCTCCATCTTACGTACAATAAACTGATATCATATATAGAATTAGTTGAAACTTCAATGCATAAGCTAAAACAAGAACAATTTTTACCGATTACCCTGAACGAAGCCTGGGATTTTTTCGCCACACCCCAAAATCTGAACGAAGTGACTCCGTCCGACATGGTGTTTGAAATCACCTCCGAACTCCCCGACAGGATGTATGAAGGACTGATCATCACTTACCGCATCAAACCCATGCTGAACATTCCCATTCGTTGGGTAACAGAGATCAGCCACATCAAGGAAAAGGAATTTTTTGTGGATGAGCAGCGGATGGGACCCTATCACATCTGGCACCACGAGCATCATTTCAAGGCCGTGGAAGGTGGTGTGGTGATGACAGACCTCTTGCATTACCACATTGGACTGTCCATCTTCGGATGGATTGCTGGGATCTTGTTTGTACACAAAAAAGTGAGGAATATTTTTGCTTTCAGGTTTAAGATGCTAGAGGGATATTTTGGCTAACCTCACCGGGTGACTCTGAGTCACCCGGTGAGGTTCCAATTAAGATATCCAATTTATCTCAGCACCCTTTTCTCCACTCCCTCTGTGGTTATTTTCACAGGTAGAATCAACCCTTTTTCATCAAAATACATCCTGTCGATACAGGTTTCGCGGTGATTGCCGTCTGCAGTAGTCAATGGGCGCCTGTGGTAAACAATATACCAGTCGTCCGTACCGGGAATGTTGATCACCGAGTGGTGTCCGGCTCCGGTGGCAATAGCAGGATCCTGCTGAAGAATCTTCCCGATCCGTTTAAACGGGCCGAACGGGGAATCTCCGATGGCATAGGCTACACTGTAATCCGGACCCGTCCAGCCTCCCTCCGACCACATCAGGTAATATTTCCCTTTCCTGACCAGCATAAACGGCCCTTCGACATATTTTTCAGGAGTGATGGATTTGAAAAGAGTCCCATCCGGGAAGGGGATGAATCCGGTAAAGTCCTCCTTTAATTTCCCGATGTTGCAATGCCTCCACCCACCATAAATGAGGTAATACTGGCCATCGGTATCCCGGAAGGCAAACTGGTCGATCGGTTGCGCGTCGTTGTAAAACTGGCTCACCAGTGGTTTTCCAAGCAGATCCTTGTAAGGTCCTTCCGGACTATTCGCCACGGCAATCCCTATCCCACCGGGTTGTTGGTTATTCTGTATGTCATTGGCCCCGAAGAAGAGGTAATATTTGTCTCCTTTTTTGGTGATGGAGGGTGCCCAAATCGCATATCCTGCCCAGGAAATATCCTTCACATCCAACACATGTGTATGTTTCTCCCAATGAACCAGATCTTTGGAAGAGAATGCATCCAGAAAGGTCTGTTTCAGGTATTGCGGATTGATGGTGTTATTGCGGATTTTTTTTTGGTAATCTGAAAGTTGTAAGGTTGGTTCCATGTTTCCAGATTCATCTGAAAAGGTGGGAAAAATCCAGTAGCTGTCGCCGAAGATGGCTCCTTCCGGATCGGCATACCAGCCGGGAAATACCGGATTTCCTGAGGATATGGGTTCTTTTCTATCCTGTGCGGCCAGCATAGAACTGGTCAGGAACAACAGTACGAAGATCGGTTTTGTCATGATTGGATGGAATTTGCTGATAGCTGATGTGCAAATTAAACTTATTTTTGGATACTAAACTTTCTAAATCCGGAAAACTATGAACCTTGAGGACACAAATTCCAGACGTAATTTCTTAAAAAAAGCCGGCGGACTTTCTCTCGGAGTGATTGGATCTAAAGCTGTCGCAGCCAATTTACCTTCTGAAAACCAGGAGGAAGTAAACCCAGGTAAGTTATTTACGAGTGAGATTTCAGGAACAAAAGACCGGATTGAACGTGTGAAAATTGCAACGCTCGGAATGCAGCGTTATGATTGGGAACAGGGTGTTGTGGCCCAGGCATTTCTGGAAATGGGAGAGTTTGATCTGGCGATTTCCCTGGCCAGGGGAGCCATCCTTCGTCAGGAAAAGGGAAGGTTTTCGGTGCTCAAAGGCAATGGTCCGGTCTCAGATTGTTCAAGCGTTGGAGAAGTTGTTCTCTTTGCGGCCAAAGAAACAGGAGATCCAATCTTTCGAAATGGGGCGAATGAGATGTTGAATGTGATCAAAACGACCAGCCATAAAACGACAGACGGCATTATCTATCACACCCAGGAACCTCAAAAAGGAATATGGTCCGATTTCAACTACATGTTGCCACCATTTTTGGTTGCTGCGGGTGAATACCAGGAGGCTATGAAGCAAATTGAAGGCTACAGGAGATATCTATATCACGAAACCGACAAGCTTTACTCACACATGTGGGACGATGCCAAAAAGCAGTTTGCCCGTGTTGATTATTGGGGCGTGGGCAATGGCTGGTCGGCGGCCGGGATGACACGAATCATCAAAATGTTGCCCGGTTCGATGACGGAAGAAAAGAAGAAACTAATTGGATATGTGCGTGATCTACTGGATGGTTGTTTGAAATACCTTCGAGAGGATGGTCTGTTTCACAATGTACTGGATCGTCCCGAAACATTTCCGGAGGTGAATCTGAGTCAAATGCTCGCCTACACCATTTACAGGGGAGTAGCAGCCGGCTACCTGGCTGCTTCGTATCTGAAACAAGCTGAAATGATGCGCAAAGCCGCCAATGGCCGGGTTGATAATCTGGGATATGTGCACGATGTCTGCGGTCTTCCCAATTTTGACCGTCCTTATTTTGCCCCTGAAGGTCAGGCTTTCTATTTACTGATGGAAACCGCTGCTGCGGATCTGGGAGGAAGAAGGAAATAGAAAATGGAGAGGTGATGATGCTCCGCCCCTCAAAGGTGATTGATTTGGCAAAATTCTTTGTGTCCCTTCGTGCCTTCCTTTGTGCCATTGGTAGCAGTTAACCACAAATGGCGCAAAGGAAGGCACTAAGGTCACCAAAGGCGGTTATTTATTTTATACCCAGCAACTCCAGCAGCTGATCCATCTGTGAAAAATCGGAGATGATGATATCGGCTCCAGCCTTGATCAACCGGTTACGTTTGTGGGCATTCAGACCATAGCGGCGCTGTTCGTTGCTGGCCAGACCCACCGTTAGACCATTGCGTTTGTGGGTTTCACGAATCTCTACCGGTCCGTCGCCAAAGGTGACGATCTGGCCGGATTCGGAGGTCCCAATGGAGTCGAGGATACGGTCCAGTACTATTTTCTTGGCCTCCTTGGTGACATCACCCACGGCACCGTAAATCCTGCCTTCGAATAGGTATTCGTATCCCAAAGCCTTTGCTTCGCTTTTTACATCGACTTCGTCGGTTCCACTGGCCAGGTATAGTTTAACGCCTGCCTGGTACAATTTGGTCAGGAAGGGGGCTGCATTTTTGATGGTGAAATCTTCGAGAGTCAATTCGCCGCGCTGAAGTTTCTTCTCCCGCTCCTTGACCATCAGCAGCAACTCATCGTTGTAGATTTTCTTGTAGCCGAAAATATCGAGGATCTCTTCTTCGGGTACACAACCAAACTCTTTCACCAGTCCGATCAAGCCTTGCATTTGAACCAGGGTCTGAATGCCTGTCGTTTTATCGATGAATTCTGCTACACGGGCTTCCACTTTGTGGTACAAAACATCACCAGCTTCCTTGTGATTTTTTCCGAGGATGGCCTTGATCATCATCGGGTTCATGATCTCTTCCCATCCTTCGCGGAGAGTTGATATGGTACCATCGTGGTCGAAGATGGCGTATTTTGGGTAAACATCCCTGCTCATCAGGGTTTGATCTACAATCTCAATTTCGCTATCACCCAGGTATTTGGCCAAACGAATCTCTTCTGCCAATTCATGGTGGTAGATTAAATCACTGTTTTCTCCGATGAAAAGAATCTCTTCCGGAGTTGCCGTGCCGCACTGGAACAACTTCTGAACGGTAACTCCTGCGACCAGTGCGCCCAGTTCAGCGGCCTCCTGCATGGAATAGCCGGCTCCAAGGGCGCCTGCAGCGCCAGCCAAATAGCTGTCGCCAGCACCCACAGTATCCACTTTGGACATGATCATTAGGCCTGGTACTTCAGATATTCCATTTTCGTCGATAGTCAGGGAACCTTTGCTACCTCTTGTGACGAATAGGGGTTTGCCAAATTTGGCATAGAGTGTTTTGGCTGAAGATACCACCTCAGAATAAAGCACCACCTCATCGGGTTTCTTGTTGAGGCCACAAAGACGTGCTGCCTCCGTGTCGTTCATCTTGCGGATGGCACCATCGTAAAAGTCGTTGAAATTGCGGCTGTCGACAATGAAATTTTTCTTCGGAAATAGTTTGATCACTTCCACCAGCCGCTTCCTGAAATATTCGGTATGGATGCCGGATGGCACCTGTTGGTTGATGATCACCAGATCGACCTCCGGAATCTCGCGGACCAGACTTTCGATCAGCCTGTCGGCCGTCTCTTTGGACAAGACGTTGTAGTTGCCGAAATCGACCCGGTTGAGTTCAAAACCATCGATGTAGGGTTTGGCATAGGTGTGGGTATACCACTCCTCCTCCTGAACAAGCAGATTTCTGGGATCAATGCCGGTTGCGGTCATGATACGTTTCATTTCGGCACCGAACGGATCGGTTCCGATGACCCCGAAGGCCCTGATCTCCTTGATCCCAATGGCTGCCAGGTTGTTGGTGACATTTCCTGCACCCCCCAGCGAGTAACGTTGTTGCCTTACCGGTCTGGTTGCCTGGTTCGTTTCGACGGAGATCTCACTCATTGCCTCATCGATGAACCAGTAAGCATCGCAGCAAAAATCGCCCAACACGGCAATTTTGACGGCACTTATGTCTTTCAGAATTTTTAGCAGTTGTTCTTTTTTCATGTTGAGATGAATTGTAAAATATGGATTTGAGACTATTTTAATAACTATTAGTTTTTGCGGAATTGTATCGATTTAAAAATAACCATTTATTTGGTCATCGATGGGGGAGTGGCACTTGGATCGCTGCCCCAGTTTTTATTTGGTTCCGATCCCATGGTGAATTCCAGTGTCCCCCCGTTTTCGATGATGGAATGATCGAACCAAGGCTTGTCAAGCGGTTTTCCGTTGAGGGTTGCCGACTGAATATATTTGTTCACTTTGGAGTTGTTCTTAGTCTCGATCACGAACTCTTTCCCCTTGTTGAAGGATTTGTCGAGGTGAAGGATGACCTTGCTGAATTCAGGGCTTCCGATCTGGTAGACATTTTGCCCGGGTGCGACCTGATAAATACCCATCGCACTCAGGACATACCAGGCCGACATCTGGCCCATATCCTCGTTGCCGCATAATCCGGCCGGACCGGAACTGTAGAGAGTATCCATCACTTTTCTGGCCATCTCTTGTGTTTTCCAGGGGGCGCCCGCGTAATCAAACAGGTAGATGGTATGGTGTCCAGGTTCGTTCCCATGCGCATATTGGCCAATCAATCCGGTGACATCGGAGACGGTGCTGTGCACATCCGATCCGGTGGTGAAAAGGGAATCCAATCTGGCCATAAATTTTTCGTTGCCACCCTCGAGGTTGATCAACCCCTGGACATCCTGAGGGACAAACCAGGTGTATTGCCAGGCATTGGCTTCGGTATAATGCCTGTCGTTGCCATTTCCTATAAACTTCGGATCAAAAGGGGAGAGCCACTTGCCATCGCTGTTTTTTGGTCGAGCGAATCCGGTAGAAGGATCTATGATGTTTTTGTAGTTGGCTGCCCTTTTCATAAACAGCTCATAATCGTCCATTTTCCCGGCAGCCTTGGCCAGCTGGGCGACACACCAATCGTTGAAGGCATACTCCAGGGTTCTGGAAACCGACTCCCGGATTTTGTCATAAGGCACATAGCCAAATTTCAGGTAGGAGTCGAGTCCTCGGCGACCTCTTGAACGATGGCTGTCCGGCGGTGTTTCTAGGGCATTCTTACGAACTCCTTCATAGGCTTTTTGAAGATCGAAATTCCGGATTCCCTTCTGCCAGGCATCCAGGATGACTACCACCGGATGGTCGCCAATCATGTCATTGGTATAGCTGTTGCCAAATTGTTGAGGGGTTGGCATCCAACCTCCCTGTTCGTACTGGGCAATCATGGTATTGACTGCATCGTTGCTGCGTTCGGGGTGAATCAGCGTCAGCAGGGGCATTTCTGCCCGGAAGGTATCCCAAAGGGAGAAATCACTGCGATAGGTGAAGTTTTTTGCTACATGGACTGTGTTATCCAGACCCATATATTTCCCATCAGCATCGCTGAAGATGGCAGGAAATAGCAGTGAGTGGTAGAGAGCTGTGTAGAACGTAACAATCTTTTGCTGGCGATAGCTTTCATCGTCACTTTGGTCCATCTGGACATCGATCTTCCCAAGCGCGTTGTTCCATTTTGCCCTCGCATCTTCCTTGATAAGTGCGAAATCCCAGCCTGGAATTTCAGTGTCCAGATTTAGTTGTGCCTGTTCGATGCTGGTGTAGGAGATACCGACCTTTACCTCAATGGATTCATTTTCAGAAGTGATATAATTGACATAAGCCCCGATGCGTGTTCCTGAATTTTCACTGGAACCTTCTTTTACCGATGATTTTTCCCACGTTCCGGAAGAGGCAAAAGGTTTGCTGAATTTGGCGCAGAAATATACGTTCTGATTCTTGACGAAACCGCTGGAGGCCCTGTGCCCCTCTATCTCCGTGGAGTTCACGATTTTTATCTGCGCATCCGTACACTTGTCGCCAATGCCGTGTTCCATGTCAATCAGGATGTGGGAAGCCTCCGATTTCGGAAAGGTATATTTGTGGAAACCGACTCTTTCCGACACGGTAAGTTCAGCCCTGATGCCGTAGTCTTTCAGGGTGACAGCATAAAAGCCGGGAGTTGCCTCCTCTTCCTGATGGGTAAACCTGGATCTGTAACCGTCGCCGGGTTTATCTTTGGCTCCCGGCTCAATTTTTAATTTTCCAGTGGTAGGCATCAGCAGGATATCGCCCCAGTCGCCGGCACCCATGCCGCTTCTGTGCAGGTGGCTGAATCCCATGATGGAGTTGTCGCTGTAGTGATAGCCTGAGCACCAGTCCCATCCCTTGATGTCGGTGTCCGGTCCGAGTTGGACCATTCCTCCCGGCAGGGCTGCGCAGGGGAAAGTATGACCGTGGTCATCCGTTCCCACAAAGGGATTCACCCTGCTGGCAGGGTCATTTTTTGCCATTGCTGAAGCAGAAATTGCGATCAGGGTCAGTGTGAAAACAATTGATTTGAAGTAGTATAACATTTGGATTTGTATCAGGATGGATGATTATTTCTGTTTTTCTTTGACTGTCTTACCAGGAAACAGGTAAATGGCAGCATCGCCCGGATCAAGTTCCAACGTTGACTCGTAGGCATTGGCAGGTACAGTAGTTCCATCCTTGAGCACTTTTCTGACTGAATCATCGCCCAAAAAGGTAAGGTTGATGCTATTCTGATAATCCTTGTTGACCACCACCAGGTAGTTATTGTCCCCTTTTTCAAGGAGGGAGACCAGAATGGGCGCGCCGTTCGACTCCAGCACCTTCACCTGCTCGGGGAGTGTGGTGAGTCGGATCGTCCCGGCAGGGATCATTCCCTTGCCGGAATGACGAACCCAAACCATTTTAGCCCCAAGAAAGACTCCTGACAAGCCTTTGATCTCCGCACTTATCAGTTTGACCCGGTCGTACACGATACTACGTTTCCCGGCCACATTGATGGGGGCACCGCGCTGATCTTCTGAGGAAGGAGCATTCACAGATGTAGCCGACCAATAGGTAAAATACTGGATTCCCTGGGCCCCATAGGCCAGATCACTGTATACTTGAAGTCTCATCGAGGCCAGTGTCTGGGGGGTGATGTGGTTGTCGTCGTAGGTAGTGGTAAGGGCAAAAGCCCAGAAGGGTTTGCCTGCTTTTTTTGATTCGGAGGAAAACTGCTCGAGGTTTTCGAACCAACTCTTTGAAATATGATCCTTCAGGATGGGGTAATAATCAAAGGAGAGAAATCGCAACGGAACTTGTGCATTGCACTCGCTGACATATTTCCTGTAATCACCGGTTCCGAGTTGTTTCAAAGAATCTGCGAAATTGGGAAAGAGGTTAACGTAGCAAAAATGTTTGCTGTCGACAGTCTGAATCCTTTTCCCCCACACGCCCAACTCCTTAAATTGGGAGATCCCTGGTTCGTCCATCAAGTGGTAACCGGCTACTGCAGGATGGTTCATGACCAATTTTACAGTTTTTTCGGGATCAGATTTCAACTCCGGACAGCTAACTATCATTTTTACTCCGACTTTGGCCGCAACATCCAGTGCCTTCTGCAAAGCCTCCAGGTTGGGAAAGAAACTGAGGGAATAGGTGATTCCCGCCTCTTTCATCTCCTGGTATCTTTCTACGGATGTTTCAGAAGCTGGAATGCTGTACCAGGCCAGAATCGGGATTTGCTCTGCAGGATTTGCTGCTTTTTGGGCAAAGGAAGATACTGAGAGTGCAAGCAAAATGAGAAATGGAAAAATTAATTTGTTCATAGTGGCAAGTTATTGAATCGTAGTCGTGTAGTTAAGAGAAATGCAAAAGAAAAAAATCAGTCGGTAAATTTGAGGTTGTAAATTTTTATCGCGTTTTCGCGCAGAATCTTCCCCGATACCTCCAACGCTTCAGACTCTGACAGGTATCCTTCCCCGACCATTTGAATCAAGGTGGTGGTTACGGTTTCCCTTGCCAGGATGGAGGCACCGTAGGTTCCTTCAACGGTCTGGCTGTCTCCTCCGAAAACCATGATCTTGTTGACTGGTACCGTTTCGATGAATTCCTGCAAATACCTGCGGGTGTAGGAGGGGGAAATCAGGGCAGACCAGGCCATGTCGATGTAGACATTGGGAAAATTTTTGGCCAGGGTGGCCAATTCTCCGCCGTAGGGATAGCTGGCATGCAGCAAACAGAATCTGATGCCCGGAAATTTGAAGAAGGCTTTTGCCAGTCCGGCCGGATTGGCATTGGTGATCTCGTTTCCGCTTCCAGTCTGCAGTCCGGTGTGAATCTGGACGGGAAGTTTGTATTTTTCACACAGACTTAAAAGTTTGAAGAAAATGAAATCCTGTAAAGGTTTGGCGTCTTCGAAAGGGAAAAGATGGTCCGGATGGTCCTTCATCTTTTCAAAAACGGCATTCGCAGTTTCCCTGGTTACTTCGTCAAAATTTAGGGTACGGTAATAGGCTACCCCGAATTTGGCTCCCTGGATTCCCTTTTTGACATCCATCGCAAACACGCTGTCGATCAGGGATTCAAGTTGTGGCAAGGTGGAGAATTCAATCCCATAGTTGTTCAATCTGGCCTTCATTTTGTTGTAGCCGAAAAAGCTGCAGTATTTGTCGTACACGAAGAATCTAGTGAAGTTGCAGTTTCCCTCCTTTTCCACCTCCCTGGGATTGGTCGTATTGTACTCCATGATCAGACAGGCATCTATTTTTGACTTTAGCTTCAGAATTGATTCATAGTATCCCGGTTTGTGGGCATCCCTGATGCGGTTGGAGAGTTCCCGGTAGGTTTTGTCGTTTAAATCATCGATACCGTAGAGATCTTTTGCTGCAATCAGAACGGATCTGCCGTAGGCGGTGGCCCTCATATTTTCCCAACCTTCCTTCACTGCAAACCATTTTTCATCCAGGCTGGTCTCTTTTCCTTTCAAGATATTGTAAACCTTTTCAGGGATTATCCCGGAAGAAATCAGGTCGGATTGCTGGTAGTTGGTAAATAAACAGCTGAAATCGGCAGGATTGGTCAAAGCCTCTTTCTCACTCATCAGATGCTCGTGCGTATCGATCAGCCGAATGGCATTTACCGCATTCGCTATCCGTTGCTCAAAACCGGGTCTTGGCAACTGTCTGTTTTGTGCATCCAACATTTGGATGCAGAAAACAGACAGAACAAGCAGATATGCCTTGTGTGGAATCATGAAAACTTAAACCTGATTGTTAGAGAATCAGCTCTTGCGAACGTAGAAGGATACCCAAAGCAGGTAGACCATACAGCCCCCGATGACGAACAGGCTGGCCATTGGACCAAAAACGGAACTCACATAACCCATAGCCAGCGGAATGAATGCTCCGCCTGAAACGGCCATGATCAGCAATCCGGAGATTTCATTGGAACGATCCGGCATTTTGGCCAAGGCCATCGTGAAGATAATTGGGAAGAGATTGCCTGCTCCCAAACCTATGACCATGATTGATACAAATGCCACTGTGTTGCTGGGAGCCAGGAACACACCTAAAACACCGGCAAGCGCTAACAAGGTAGTTAGTAACAGGAAGACCCGTGGTTTGATCCAGTTCAGGATGATGGCACCCAGAAAACGGGAGATGGTTTCGCCGGCAAAGAACCAGCTGATTCCGATCACCGCCTGGTCGAGCGTCAATCCGTATTTTGCAATCAGTACGTTGGCGATGTTGGTGTTGATGGCCACCTCTGCTCCCACAATCAGGAAGATAGAGAGAGCCATGACGGCAACGAAGCGGTTTTTCAGCAATCCGAAGCAAGAGGCAAAGGAGGCTGGTTTGCGATCGGGCTTCGATTCCTTGATCGGGGTCATGGAGAGCCAGAGAGCCGCCAGCAGGGAGGTTATTCCGTAAACGGCAAAAACAAGTTTCCAGTTTCCGAAATGCACTGCCATGAAAGAGGCAATAATTGGGCCTGAAAAGGAGATGATTGCTTTGACAAACTGGGAGGTGCTCATGTAGCTTGCCAACTTGTCGTCGGGCGATACGTCCTGAAGCAGCGGATTGGCAGAGACTTGTATAACGGTGTTGCCGATTCCCAGTAAAATAAATGAGGCGAGCATTATGGCGAATGAATAATGTACAAAAGGTAAACCAAGACCGAATGCCTGTAAGACCATCCCAATGTTCAACATATTCCGTTTGCCGTATTTATCCTGCAAAACACCGATTGGAACAGACAATACGAAAAACCACAGCAAAACCATCATCGGCAGGAATTGTGCGATAAAATCCGTCAGGCCAAAGTCTTGTTTGATGTATCCTGTCGCAACCCCGATGATGTCGATGAATCCCATCACCACGAAAGAGAGGAATACGGGAAGCAATTTTGTAAGTCCGATGTTTTTAGTTGTCATGATGTTAGTTTATTTAGTTTGAAATGATTGAAATATTTGAAAATGTTCCGGTCTCTGAGCGTAGTCGAAGAGCCGATGGGTTTTGACAGGGCATTAAATCTCGTCTGCAGCTCCGGTCCCTGGACGCAGCCGAAGGGCCGAAGGACCGAAATAGTGGTGCTCAATTGCGAGGCACAAAACATGGTAAACAGGCAGGTGCAGTTCCTGCACAAATGCGGTCCGCCTGCCGGCAACGTTGATCAGGACATCGCAAAGTTCTTTCATTTTACCGCCCGTTTCGCCTGTTAGTCCAATCACAGTCAGGTCCATGGCCCTGGCCACCAAACAGGCATCCAGTACATTTTGAGAATTTCCCGAGCTGCTGATTGCGACGAGCACATCGCCCACCTTGCCGTAACCGATTACCTGTTGAGCAAAGATCAGCGTTCCGTCGATATCGTTGGCAACGGCTGTCATCAATGCGGTATGTGTCGTAAGGGAGATCGCAGGCAGTCCTTGCTGGAGATGTTCGGCCAGGTAGTTTCCCCTTTCGGGGGAAATCGCAGCTAATTTATCCTTGAGCCCTTGCCGGATGGGGCGTTTCAGCTCAAAGCTTTTCATCAACTCTCCGACAATGTGGTCGGCATCGGCGCAACTGCCACCATTGCCGCAAGTCAGAACTTTTCCGCCCTGTTCGTAGCAGGCAATCAATTGGTTGCATGCTTCTTCGATGGCGGGTTTCACGGGTTCAAGGGATGGATATCGCTCACAAAGCTGGTTGACCAGAAATAGTGTTGAAGGCGAAGTCATGGAGTATGTTGTTTAATGATAAGACGGTTATTGCTGAAAAATGAAAAATGATAAGTGAAATATGAAGTTGGGGGATGACTGCTTCCATTCCTTTATCATTTTTCACTTGTCATGATTAAAACTTGTTTTCGTAAATGGCCACACACAACGCTGCATAATCGCCAATGGTATCTCCCAGGGCTGCGGGCACAATTTTGCAGACGCTCATTGCAAGCGGAATCGCTTCCTGTTCGAGGATCCTGTTTATATGAGGACGGAAGAGGTTCTCATTTCTGGCAAAGATGCTGCCAATAACGATGCACTGCGGATTGAGTACATCGACCAGGAGAGCAAGTCCGCGGCCCAGGTATTCTCCAGAGATGCGGATGATCTCCAGAGCAGTTTCATCTCCTTGTTGGGCGGCAATGGCCACTGCTTTGGCATCGATGTTTTCAGCCAGTTCTGCAGTAGGACAAAAACCTGCCGGGAGGTTGTTGGCCAGTCTTTCGAGTACGACAGTTTTTGCAAGCTGCGCTATACCGCCACCGGAGCAGAAACCTTCGAAAGAGCCTGCCTTCCCGAATCCTACCGGGCCCGAATCGGCCAAACGCATATGGCCTACTTCGCCACCCAGGTCGTTGGTGCCGGCATAGAGATTGCCGTTTAAAATCAGTCCTGAGCCCATTCCGGTTCCGAAAGTAAGGAAGATCATATTCCGGGTACCCTTGCCGGCACCCATCAGCCATTCGGCCAGGGCGCAAGCGTTGGCGTCGTTCTGGATGGCGGCTGGAACACCGTAGGCCTCTTCAAATATTTTAACAATTGGAACATTGTCCCAGCCGGGGAGATTTGGCGGTGAATAGATTTCTCCCTTTACAGAATCCAGTGGTCCGCCACAACTGATTCCGATTCTTTTAAGTTTCTCTTTCGGAAATTCAAGCAGCAACGTGTCGATGTGGGATTTGAATTCATCCAGGATTTCAACATACCCTCTTTGGTCGGTCCGGGTTTCAAAAAATATTTTTCGTAGAATGGTAAATTGCTCGTTGCCAATCACAACGGCACATTTGGTTCCGCCAATATCTAGACCAATGTAAAAATGACCGGAATTTGATTCCATAATAGTTAATTCTTATGTAAGCCTTTGGCAAGGGAAAATCCCTGCCACGTGTAGTAGTAAGTTATTAGATTTCCAAAAGTAGTTTTTTTCTTCACTTTTCAATACAGTTGAGGCAGTAGAATGTTTGGTGAAATGCAATTTTTTGTGGTTGAGGGTTAAATATTTGCAGTCAAAAGAGATTTTTCCACCACAATTGACAAAGTAGGACACAATAGATTTTGGAGAATCCTTACCTTTGGTTCCAATTCAACACTACAACTTAATTACCATGAAGTTTCAACTGCAATATTTTGCACTCCTGTTACTATTTATCGGCAGTTCCTGTCACAAACCAGCCCGGGTGGAAGAGCGGCTGCTTACCGAGAACTGGACCATCCTCTCCTCCAAAAAGACGGATCTGGATGGAATCGCACTCAGTAATTCCACGAATCTCGATTTGTCAAATTGGGTTAAAACCTCAGTCCCCACTACCGTGATGGGCGCCCTGGTTGAGGCCGGTGTGATCAAGGATCCCTTCTTTGGGAAAAATCTGGAGAACATTCCCAAGATTGATTTCCAGGATCCCTGGTGGTTCAGAACTACTTTTGATCTGGAGGGATTTGATGTTGGGAATGAAATAATCCGGTTGCAACTCGACGGGATCAATTACCGGGCAAATATTTACCTCAATGGTGCACTTGTTTCCACAAAGGAGAGTATTTATGGTGCCTTCCGTCAATTTGACCTGAATATTTCCGCTGTATCCAAAACCAAAGGAAACCAACTTGCGATCGAGATATTTCCTCCGAAACCTCGTGATTTCTACATGGGTTTTGTCGACTGGGCACCAACCCCTCCCGACAAATACATGGGGATATTCCGGGAAGTTCGTCTCAAACGGACAGCCAAAGTTTCGTTGGATCACATTTTTGTGGCCCCCGATGTGGATCTTGCTACCCTGAAAAGTGCCATGCTGAAGGTTTCTGCCGATGTTACCAACTATTCGGATCAGGAGGAACAAGTTGTAGTCAGTGGTGAAATAGAAAATATTTCCTTTAGTTCCGACTTCCCGGTTAAGGCTGGAGAAACAAAGCCCGTCGTTTTTGATTTGAAAGTTGAGAATCCAAGGTTGTGGTGGCCCAGTGGGTTAGGCAAACCGGAGATGTACAACCTGAAAATGGAATTGAAGGTCCACCATCAGCTGGCAGATCAGCATACCACCCGTTTCGGTATCCGCAAGATCGAAACTTATCTGACGAAAGATACGGTAAGAGGGTACAAGGTCAATGGACGGGAAGTCCTGATCAAGAGTGGCGGGTGGGTCGATGACCTCTTCCTCCGTTATATGCCTGAAAAGGATGCAGCACAGATCCGGATGGTGAAGGAGATGAACATGAATTCGATCCGCTTCGAAGGAATATGGGGAAACAACCACCATATTTTTGACCTGTGCGACGAAAATGGCATCCTGATGCTGGTAGGCTGGAGCTGCCAGTGGGAGTGGCCCGATTACCTCGGACTGGAGATGAAACCCGTTGTAGATGGTGCCTCTCAGCCGATCAATGTGGGAGTAGAGCAAAGCGGAGTAAAACTGGCTCCGAAGGAGATGGATCTGCTGGCGGTCTATCTGAAGGACCAGGTCACCTGGTTGAGGAACCATCCCTCTATCCTTACTTGGGCAACAGGTAGTGATGCTTATCCCAAACCCGAACTGGAAGCCAGATACAACGAAGTGCTGAAAAAACAGGATCCAACCCGGCCATTGCTCATCTCCTCCGGCAGTTATGTCAGCAAGATCTCGGGACCATCCGGGATGAAGATGAATGGTCCCTACGAATATGTTCCGCCGATCTACTGGTACGAAGACAAGAAATATGGCGGTGCCTTTGGTTTTAATTCTGAGACAGGCCCCGGACCTCAGATTCCGCCCAGCTGGTGCATCAAGCAGATGATGCCTGCCGAAAAGCTCTGGCCTCCGATGAACGACCAGTGGGACTGGCACTCCGGCCGGAAGGATTTTAGTTCCGTGAAGGTTTATCTGAATGCACTGAACAAGCGGTACGGCGAACCTAAAAATCTGGAAGAGCTGGCACTGAAATCCCAGTTGATGAATTACGAGGCCATCCGGCCAATGTTCGAGGCATTTGTGGTCAACAAACCGGTTTCAACCGGAGTGGTCCAGTGGATGCTCAATTCACCCTGGCCGGAGTTTTACTGGCAATTGTATGATTATTCACTGATGCCGACCGGCGCCTTGTACGGCACCAAAAAAGCGTGTGCTCCGATGAACGTGATGTACAACTATTTCGACAAGAAAATTTATGTCAGCAACGATACCAGGGGGGTGATGGAAAATTATGAAGCATCTGTTTCTATTTTTAATCTTCAATCTGAAAAGATATTTGAAAAGAGCGTAAAGGTTTCCACGCCTGAAAACAAGACACAAATGGTGAGTGAATTGCCCGTATTGAAGGGAAGCCACGAAGTTTATTTTCTCGATCTGAAGTTAAAGAACCCTTCCGGGGAAATTGTTGCCGATAATTTCTACTGGCTTGCCACGGAGCCTGATCAGATGGCCTGGGAAAAATATCTTTGGTACTATACGCCGGAAAAATCCTATGCAGATTTTACGAAAATCAATGGGATGACCCCTGTAAAGCCAGAAGTAAGCAAGGTTGAAACAAAAGAAGGGGAAGAGGGGAAGATCACTTTAACCCTGAAGAATCCTTCAAAATTGATCTCGTTCTTTACAGAGATGGTCCTTGAGAAAAAGGCAGCAGCTGCACCCGTTTTGCCACAATTTCTGAGTGATAATTACATTTCCTTGCTGCCGGGGGAGACTAAAACGGTGATCATCAAATACCATTTGAAAGATATGGCAGGTGATCAGCCGGTCATTAAAATTCAGGGGATCAATCTTCCCGGCAGGATAGAATTGTGAAGCCAATTGCGGAGAAATAGAAAAGTATGGAAGCCACACAGAAAAATAATCCCCTTCACGGCAAGACCCTGGAGCTAATTCTGAACGAACTGGTCGATTTTTACGGCTGGCCGCAATTGGCATACATGATCCGGATCAACTGCTTTGCCAACGATCCCTCCATCAAATCGAGCCTGACTTTTCTGCGCAAAACGGAGTGGGCACGAAAGAAGGTGGAGGAGCTCTATGTAGAGAGCCTCGAAATTAGGGGCCAGCGTGGCTCCTCACCCGGTGAGGAGCAGACTCACCGGGTGAATCAGTTTCAGGGTAAATAGTGAAGGATGAATGAACCCATCCTTCACCCGGTGAGTTTACGATTTTGGCCTCCTCGCCGGGTGAACAAAAAGCATTTGGCGGTATCACAGAGAGGGTCAAGGGAAAGAGGGTTGCAGATACAACTTGATTGGGAGTGGATTCACCCGGTGAGGAGCATGCTGAATGATGCGAAAAATTGTTACCTTTGCGCAGATTTTTCAGACAATCAGCAGTATATATGGGACATAAATCAGGATTTGTAAACATCATCGGTAATCCAAACGTGGGCAAGTCGACCTTGATGAACGCCATGGTGGGGGAGAAGCTTTCGATCATCACGTCGAAAATGCAGACCACCCGTCACCGCATCAAAGGCATTGTCAATGGCGAAGATTTCCAGATTGTTTATTCTGATACGCCCGGGATATTGAAACCTGTTTACAAATTGCAGGAATCGATGTTAAAAACCGTTGATACTGCATTGAGTGATGCCGATGTTTTGCTTTATGTCACGGATGTGGCCGAGAGTATCGACAAAAACATCGAATACCTCGATAAATTGAAAATGGCAGAAGTTCCTGTCATGATTCTGATCAACAAGATCGATTTAACCGATCAGCCGGAGTTGATCAAGCTGGTGGAACAATGGAAAGTGCTGGTACCCAATTCGGAGATCATTCCGATCTCAGCCAAAGAAAAATTTAACCTGGAGTACGTATTTGCACGTATTCTGGCCAATCTTCCTGAAGGGGCGCCCTATTTTCCAAAAGATGAACTGACCGATCGCAACGAGCGATTCTTCGCGCAGGAGATCATTCGTGAAAAGATCCTTCTTTTCTACGACAAAGAGGTTCCCTACTCGGTGGAGATCGAGGTGGAATCCTTCAAGGACGAAGGGAAGATTCTTAAAATTGCAGCGGTCATCCATGTGTCGCGTGAAACCCAGAAGGGGATCATCATTGGTCACAGGGGAGAGGCTCTCAAGAGAGTCGGAACGGCAGCCCGGATAGATATGGAAGAATTTTTCGGAAAGAAGGTTTTTCTGGAGGTATTTGTCAAAGTAACCAAAGAATGGCGCGACAAGGAGATCCAACTTCGTAATTTTGGATACGAACAACAATAAGGCACTATTTCATTTCATGAGCAACATCATAGCAATCGTTGGACGCCCAAACGTAGGCAAATCCACCTTTTTTAACAGGCTTACCGAGTCGAGAATGGCCATTGTCGACGATGAGCCGGGCGTAACGCGCGACCGTAACTACGGCAAATCCGTCTGGAACGGCAAAGAATTTTCTGTCATTGATACCGGTGGATATGTTTCCGGTTCAGAAGATGTTTTCGAAGGTGAAATCCGCCGGCAGGTGAATTTGGCCATCGGAGAAGCCGACCTGATCCTTTTTCTGGTGGATGTCGAGATGGGCGTCACAGATCTGGACCAGGAGGTCAACAACCTGCTCCGCAAAAGCAAGAAACCCTACATGACCGTGGTGAACAAAGTCGACAACCACAAGCGTGCCCTCGATGCCAATGAATTTTTCAACATGGGTGTGGAGGAAATCTACTGTGTCTCTTCCATCAATGGATTGGGCACTGGTGATTTGTTGGACGAAGTGGTCAAACATTTTCCGGAACCGGTGGAAGAGGTGGAGGAATCACACATTCCGGTTATTGCGATTGTTGGCAGACCTAACGTAGGAAAATCATCTACCATCAATACCCTGATCGGGGAAGAGCGGCACATCGTGACCGAAGTGGCCGGGACGACCCGCGACTCCGTGGCACAACGTTACACCAAATTCGGATATGATTTCATCCTGATTGATACGGCCGGTTTACGTAAAAAAGCAAAAGAGAAGGAGGACGTTGAATTCTACTCTGTGATGCGCTCCGTTCGAACCATCGAAAATGCAGATGTCTGTATCATGATGCTGGACGCCACACGCGGCGTGGAAGCACAGGATGTATCCATTTTTCACCTGATACACAGGAATAAAAAAGGGGTGGTCGTGGTGGTCAATA
>Ga0209697_10003327_pt1 | contig 22015 bp, 24 predicted proteins | sample AliMusrvi5mmetaG_FD_184115 | JGI IMG/M metagenome (GOLD analysis project Ga0209697, IMG submission 184115) | Freshwater lake bacterial and archeal communities from Alinen Mustajarvi, Finland, to study Microbial Dark Matter (Phase II) - Alinen... | ecosystem: Environmental > Aquatic > Freshwater...
CTCAAATTCAACTTCCCGGTCTTGTTCCCCAATCTCCAATCTGAAATCTCAAATTCCCGGTCTCGTTCCCCAATCTCCAATCTGAAATCTCAAATTCCCGGTCTCGTTCCCCGCTCTCCAATCTCAAATTTCCAATCTGTAATCTCAAATTCTTTCCGGCATAGGACAGCCGTTGACCTACCAACCCGTCTACCCTCCTGCGCAGGACCCCGAAAAATCACCCGCCCCGGCTTGCGCCCCCCTCTTTCCCTCTTCCCGTCTTTTTCACTGCCCACCCCACACATTTCCCGATACCCTCAAAGCCATTAACGGCATGAAACCCTACCCTGTATCTTTGGAAATCTCTGGACAAAGAGGCCTCTCGGCACGGCCCGACCAATCGCTTGTCAAACACCTGATGGGGGTCGCGCGCCAGGCACATGAGTTTGCTCTCCATTTTCAGGGCGAGACTCACGCCCATTTGGCAGGGTTGCTTCATGATTTGGGCAAGGCTGATCCAGAGTTTCAAAAACGAATAGCCAAGGACGGCGACTTTTTCATCTCCGATTGGCTGCGCAACCGCAACACCATCGAGTTTCTCGGCATCTGGGAGAACGTGTTCAATCCCGGTTTTAATTGCGGCGAATTTGCCATAATTAGCCCTGTCCAATTGAACTCATTGCAATTCTCCAAGTTCCAATTCCATGAGTAAACCCGGACGAACCACAATTGAAGTTCAAGGAACATCCATAGGCATTCTTGCTCAGCCGGGTGGAGACTATATTTCACTTACTGACATGGTGCGGAATTTCGATGGGGCAGGTGCCCTCATTGAGCAATGGCTCAAGAACAAGGATACCGTCCTCTTCCTCGGTGTCTGGGAACGCATCAACAATCCCGGATTTAATTCCCTCGAATTCGAGGGAATTAGAAATGAAGCCGGACGAAACAGCTTTTTCCTCTCAGCCAAGAAGTGGATTGATTTCACGGGGGCAATTGGTTTGATCGCCAGTGCGGGTCGCTACGGCGGCACCTATGCTCACAAGGACATCGCCTTCGAATTCGGCTCACCGCTTTGAATGGCACCGCCATTACCCAGATGAAAACACTGCTGCATACTACCACGGCGAAACGCTTGCAGGGAGGCCATCCATGAAGACCTCTTCCGTTCAATCCTCCCCCATCTGCCTCCGAGTCAAAGGCCCGTTCGCCTGCTTCACCCGGCCTGAGTTTCATGTCGAGCGTGTGAGTCAACTGCCGGCAGCCTGTGATGCTCCAAGACAAACTTCAACCCCGAGCCAAAGGCGCGAACCCTGCGAAAGAAAAACCCTGAGACCTGAATCCCCAAACGCCTCCCCACCATTCAAAATCCATCATCCAAAAATCCCTCAATATATTTCAGGGGTAGGACAGCCGTTGACCGGGTAGCCGGTTTATCGTCCGCGCCATGATCCCAGCAAAAACGCCGTCAGGTTTGCCTTCCCCCGCCACGCGGGGCAGCTATCCTGACGCGACGGACCGCATGAATGATCCGGCGCAAATCTATTTCCGCACCCCAAACCCCGTTTCCACAATACCATCAGTCCTGGCATGAAACCCTACCCTGTATCTTTGGAAATCTCTGGACCAACTGCGATGTGGACACGTCCAGACACCGGTTCATCGCCAGTGTCGTATGTCAGCCCGTTCCGCCCGGAGACGCGCGTCTGCGAAATCGAGAACCACGAATTGCCCACCATGCTGCGGATGGTGTTCGACCAAACTGCAATCCTTTCCCAAAATTAACCGAGCCATGAATTTCAAACAACTCCTCGCTCATCCAGAGCAAGCGCTCGCTAGCCATCTCGGCGGGGTTGCACAACTTGCAGAAGACTTTGCAGGATCGTTTGGCGCAAGCAGCCATGGGAAACTTACCGGGCTGCTCCATGATTTGGGCAAGGCAGAAAGCGTTTTCCAGGGGCGTATGGAGGCAATCAAAGCAGGCAAGAGCGACCCTGGAGGCAAAGAGGCACATGCCCATCACGGCGCGGCGCTCGCACTTGCGCAAGATCATTGGCCCGCCGCGTTTGTGGTAAACGGACATCATGCCGGATTGCACAACCGCGGAGATTTGGCGAAACGGGCTGATTATCAAGCGCGGGCAGAAGCATGTTTGGAAAAGCTCAAGCACGAGGGATTCAGCGAGATTCCTGAGAAATTCGGGCCGATTCTGCCAACATGTTTGGAAGCCTTGGGTGATGACACGCAACGCCAGATGATGGCGGTGGAACTTTTCACCCGTTTTCTGTTCAGCGCGCTGGTGGATGCGGACCGCTTGGACACAGAACGAAGTGACCCCGAATCCCTGCACGCCGTGCATGACCGGCAGGCATGGCGCACGTTCGACGCCATCAAACTGTCGGAACAGGTGAACAACTTCATCATAGGCAAGCGCCGCGATCCAGCGACGTTGGCCGGGCGCGAGCAGGATGTTCAACGAGTTCGCGATGAGGTCGCTGGACTGTGCCGTGCGGCTGCGAACGAACCTCGCGGTTCATACTCACTGACTGTGCCTACGGGTGGCGGCAAGACCCTCGCTTCAATGCTCTTTGCCCTCAACCACGCAAAGGCCCACGCGCAGGAAGAAGCGGGCCAGAGCGAAACCGTATGGAAACCGATGCGCCGCGTCATTGTGGTGATTCCCTACCTCAGCATCATCCAGCAGACGGCATTCGAGTTGCGCAAAGTATTCGGAGATTTGGTCTGGAGGAAGGATGCCGTCAACCCGCAGACCGGACAGAAATCCAAACATCCCGACACAGGCGAGGAAGGTGCTTGGATCGAGAACGACGACCCCAATCACAAACGCGTCGTCTTGGAACACCACAGCAGCGCCGCCGATCCCGTGTTGGACGAAAAGAAACTTCGCGACGGCAAGGGCAGTGACTACTCCCGCGCTCGCTCGCTTCGACAGCTTGCCGCCGAAAACTGGGATGCTCCCATCATCGTCACAACCAGCGTTCAGTTCTTCGACTCGCTGTTCTCGCGCCGCCCGGCCGACGCGCGCAAGCTCCACAACATCGCGCAGTCGGTGATCATCTTCGACGAAGTGCAAACCCTCCCGCCACATCTGCTCCAGCCGATTCTTGACGTGCTCGGCGAACTCACCAACCCCGAGCGGCCCTACGGCTGTTCAGCGGTCTTCTGCACCGCGACGCAACCGGCGCTCGGCCAAGACCCGGAAAACCCCGACGAATTTCCCTGCGGGCTGAAAAACATCCGTCCCATCGTTCCACCCACAACCGCAGCGAAGCATTTCAATGACCTCAAGCGCGTGGAGTATTCAGGCGTTCAGCAGGACAGCGAACCGGAAACTCTCACCGCCGAGCAAGTGGCCGAGCGAGCCACCGCCAACGAACGAAAGCAATGCCTGGTCATCGTCAACACTCGCAAGTCAGCGAGGCAAGTGTTCGCCGCTGTTCAGTCCCAAGCCAAAGCGATGGGTTCGCCGGATGCTGCGTTTCACCTTTCCACTTGGATGATACCCGCTCACAGGTTGCAGGTGCTAGACGAAGTCAGGAGGCGGTTGGCTGAAAAGAAGCCATGCTTCCTCGTCAGCACGCAATGTATCGAAGCCGGCGTGGACGTGGATTTCCCAGAAGTCTGGCGCGCTTACGGCCCTTACGATTCTATCGTGCAAGCGGCAGGGCGCTGTAATCGCGAAGGCAAACTCAGTGGTTTGGGCAAAGTTCATGTCTTCCGCTTGGAAGGCGATGATCCCGAAGGCCGCTCCGGCATCTACGGGACGGCCACGAATCAAACGACGCTGCTCCGCAAGATGGGCCGCGCGCTTCCCGAAGACCCAAGCTCATTCGGTGACTATTTCCGGTTGCTCTATCAAATCAGCGTCCCAGACGAATGTCTGATTCAACAGAACCGCGCCGAACTCCGTTTTGAGGAAGTCAGCAAGCTGTTCAACTTCATCGAGTCGTTCACGACCCCACTGCTCATCGTCGAACAAATCGTCAACGGCGAACCCGTCAGGACTCCAGCGTGGGCAATTTATGATGCCGCCCGCAAGCGCCCGATTCCGGGAGGGCAGGGCTATGGCTGGTTCACTCGTGACGAGTGGCGACAGCTTCAACCCTACATTCTCAACCTTGATTACCGAAACAAAACGGTGCGAGCGGCCCTCGGCCTCTATGCCCGACCAGTGTTCGATTCGGACGATGATGAACTTAAAATCTGGGGTGCGGGGAATTCCGGTTACAACGGTGGTCTCAACGGAACTGGAATCGAATTTGCCCCGGACTCAACCAATTTGCTCAAGGAGATTTATTGATTATGATTTCCGACCCCATCTGCCTTCGCGTCAAAGGCCCGTTCGCCTGTTTCACCATGCCGGAGTTTCACGTCGAGCGCGTGAGCTACCCCGTCATCACACCGTCCGCCGCGCGTGGCATCCTGGAGGCCATCCTTATGAAGCCTGTCGAGAAACCCGATGCGGCGAAGCGCCAGAACAAGACCGGCTTCCGCTGGCACATTCTGCGGCTGGGTGTCATTCGCAAAGGCGTCCTCATGCCACTGCTTCGCAATGAACTCGGTTACGAAAGCCATCCGGCATACGGCAATGCTCGCGGCTTCGACATTGCGGACAAGCGCGCTCAACGCCACAGCCTGATTCTTTCTGGCGGTGCGGATAACAGCGGCAACCGCCTGATGCTCGATTACCTGATCGAAGCGTGCCTTGAAATTGAAGACGACCTTGGGCTTGGCGGTGTCCGCAATCGCCAGCCCCGTTGGAAGACCGTTCAGGTCATGGCGAAATATCATCAGATGTTTCTGCGCCGCGCCCGCACCGGCCAATGCTTCTATCAACCGTTCTTTGGCTGCCGGGAATTCTCGGTGGCCGAATGGGAGCTCGTCGAAGATTTTGACAAGGAAGCCCGCGACTGGCGGCTGCCGGTTGACGTTCAAGCGCAGATGCAGAACATGAACGACCACTTTGGTTTCACGTTTCGTGATTTCGATTTCGGACGCTTCTGGAACGACTTCGACGGACGCGCCTTCAACCCTGAAACAGGAATGCCGAGACTGACCGCCGCTCGCTCGCTCAACGCGAAAGCCAACGCCGGTTGGATCGCCGTCAGTCGAGTCGAGAGCGGAAAGGTGGTGCCGGTATGATCTGCGAACTAATACAGGTTGGGAAGTTGAAGTGCGGGAAGCACGTTGGGTGTGAACCATTCCGAAAGGTGCGTATTCATTGGCTGATTGACTTGGATTTGGACGGTCAAGCTTGCCACTTCTCGCCAACAACTAGGTCCGCGTTCAACAAGAAGGGACTCCGATCAAACGAGCGCGGCAAGGAATTTCAAGTGCCGGCCAACTACAGTTTTCAGTCCCGGAAGGGAAAAAACGGTGAGTGGGAAGTGATGACCGTTGGCCGCAGCCAACACACTTGGCTACCGGATTTTCTGTTTGGGCCGGTGAACGAATTGTTCCCATCAGGTGTTCGTGACGGTAAAAATCCAAATCCCGAATATCATCAGGCCACTGTTGATTTGCTCAAGCTTGCAAAGCAGCAATGTCCCCAAAACGGAAGTATTGCTGCGATTCTGGCTTTTCTTGGTAGCAACCCTTCTTTCGCGACACTAGCCCAGAAAGCGAATGCGGAACTCGACTTGTTTGAGAGCCAGCAAGCTGAAACGATCGCGTTCAGAGTTGCCGGCAGAATCGCATTCAATGACTCGGAACTACGTCAGTGGTGGGCAGCGCGAGTTGGCAAGGAACGGCTCGGAGTTGCAAAATTGCTGGCACGAAAATACGGTCTTCGCCGGGATGCCTACCTTCACGGCAAGGGTGCGACGGTTGCGAATTTCCCCACCGTGAAAATCGGCTCACCACGCGCCTTCGCTTCTTTTGATAAAGCTCCTTTCCGCAGTTATGGCCTTGGCGAGCAGACCGCGACCATGCGTCTGAAGACCGCCGAACTGGTTACTGGAGGACTGAACTGGCTGCTTTCTCACGACGACAGCCGACTGAAACTCGGAAGCGGTGAAATTGCCGTATTCTGGGCCGTCAGGCAGCGTGATGAAAAGCTCATCACACTCCCATTTATTCGCCGTGTCACCGAGCCAGACCCCTTGGCTGTTCGTGATTTCCTTCAAAGTGTTTGGGCGACACGACTCAAACCTATTGCACCTGCGCAATTCCATGCGGCAACTTTTTTCCCTGCCGGGAAGGGCCGTTTTTCGGTGCGGTCTTGGCACACGCAGACGCTCACAGATGCCCAAACGCATTTGGAAGCATGGTTTAGTGCGATAGATCTCGGCGAAGAAGACAGCCGCATCTCGCTTGACTCGCTGGCACGAAGCACTATCGGGCAAGGCACGAAGACCGAACCGCCACCGGCCACTTACGCTGCGCTTTTTGAAGCAGCCCTATTTGGTCAGCGACTGCCGCATCAGGTGTTCACCGCTGCCATCTCGCGTCAAAGAACCGAATTGGCTAAGGGCGCGGCCCAGAAAGAGGAATCTATTTTTCATCATCGACTCCAGTCTCGCACGGCCCTCATTCAAATTTTCTTTGCAATAAAACAACCCAATGAAGAACCACGCATGAACCACGAAACCACCCTTGATCCAAAGTGCGATCACCCAGCCATTCTGTGTGGCCGCCTGCTTGCCTTATTGGACAAAATCCACAACGAAGCCCATACCACCCGAAATGCAGAGGGCAAAACCGTCTCGAAGGGAACAGCCAGTTCGCCGGCAGGGCGGTTTTACGCGGCCGCCTCTGCGACGCCAGCTTTGGCGTTCCCCCAACTGCTGAAGCTCGCCCGTTATCATCTGAACAAGATTGGCGGTGGATGGGCTTACCGGCTCGAATTCGGCTGGCGCGACGATGAAGATCACGAACAATTTGACGCGCTTGCAGCCGTCGTGGATCGCCTCAAGAAAACCGCCGCCGGGAGTTTTCCACGCCTTCTCTCCTTGGAGGACCAAGGCCGTTTTGCCTTGGGCTTCTACCATGAACGCTGCCGTAAATGGCCGAAGAAACCCGAAACTGAAAACCAACCTGAAACCTCAACCCCGACCGCCTGATTTATGAACAACGAAATCCAACTGCATCACAAACTCATCACACTGCCCGCCGGCAAGCGGACATCTGACTTCGTGGCCGAGCGTCACGACATCGTGTTCCTGTTCGACTGCGCCAAGTCGAACCCGAACGGCGACCCCGACACGGGCAACATGCCGCGCATCCAGCCGGACTCGCTGAAAGGTCTGGTCACGGACGTTTGTCAGAAGCGCAAGCTCCGTAATTTCTTCAGCCTCTATAATCCCGACGGAACTCCACGCCCCGATGGAGCGACTGCCACCGGTTACGATATTTTCATTCGAGAGGCGTCGGTTCATGAGACCCAGTTGAACACTGTGCATCAAATCTTGTGTCGAAACGTGGTTGTCGAACTTCTCGATGAGCTTGTGGAAGGCGGCTTCCTAATCAAGGTCAGCAGACAGGACATTGAAGACGGTTTGGCTGACACAGATTTTCCCAAGAAACCAGAAGAGTGCGAAGATTTTGTGCGTGAGAAGTGCAAGGGCAAACTCGACTTCACAAAATTGGTGAAGCGGGTGCAGGGAAAACTGGCGGGGTTGGAAGGATTCCCAGCCGAAGTCATCGGAGAGTTGGAGGCATTTGAATTACCCGAAGATGCTCGCAACAATGCTGAGAAAGCACAAAAGGCTATTGAGAAGAAGTGCAAGGACGCTGCGCCAAAGGGAACTAAACCGGCGGTAATGAATGCACTCAAAGATGTCTTCGCTGAAATGTCGCCGAACTCGGTGATCGCAGCTCGCTTCTCAAAATTGAACTTGGAGAAGGCGAATCGGGACGCGATTTGTGCCACCTACTTCGATGTTCGTTCATTCGGGGCGGTAGTCTCAACCGAAGGTCCGCTGACAGGTTCGTTTTTTGGCCAGATTCGTGGCCCGCTCCAGTTCACATTCGCGGAAAGTCTGGATCGCGTTTTGCCGTTGGACTCCACAATCACTCGATGTTCCGTTGCAAACGAAGAACTGGCCAAGAAGAAGGAGCGCGAGTTTGGCCGCAAGCACGGCATTGATTACGGACTGTATCGCTGCCACATCCACTTCTCGCCCGCGTTCGCGGCCAAGACCCGTTTCACCTACTACGACCTGGACAATTTCCTGTTCGCGTTGGTCCACATGTTCGACGACGACCACGCCGCTGGGCGGCATCTCCGGCTGGTTGGTCTTGTGGATTTCCAGCACCAGTCGGCGTTGGGTAATGCGCCCGCACACAAGCTGTTTGAGTTGGTAAATGTGAGGGGCAAGAAAGCCATCCGCGACGGCAAGGAAGTCTTTGAATCCTCCGGCAGCGAGTTCCCGCGCTCCGGTGAGGCGGGCCAGATCATTGATTATCACGGTTCAGCTCCAGGCGAACTCGATAAATACACTTTGGTTTCCGGCTACGAAAACAAAGGCATCAAAGCCCGGAAGATCGTTTGGGAAATCCCGCAGGAGTAAACTCCCGTGAAGCCATGAGCGCAATCATTCAGGCCCTGATGCAGGAAATCCAAAGCGCGCCGGAAAGCGTCCAGCGGGAGGTCTTTGATTTCCTGATGGGCCTGAAAGGCCGGCCGCAAGCGGAAGGAGCCGGGAGTCTGCTGCCGCTGGCACAAACGGCATGGGCAGCCGACTGGAACACCCCGGAGGAGGATGAGGCATGGCGCGAATTGTAAGCTGGGATTAGCCATGTCCGACCTGATTCCCCTCTCGCTGCTGAACGACTATCTCTACTGTCCGCGGCGTGCGGCGCTGAAGATCAACGACGGGCTGCGGAGCGAGAACGAGCACACGCTTCGCGGCGACCTGAACCACGAGCACGCGGACCTGCCGGGATTCGAGCACCGGGCCGGATGGAAGCTGCTCCGCGCCCTGCCGGTGTGGTCGGACGGACTCGGGCTCAACGGGAAGGCCGACATCGTCGAGGTGCGGGAGTCCGGCGGGCGCGTCGCCGAGGCCCGGCCGGTGGAATACAAATCTGGCCGCAAATCGAAGTGGCTCAACGACCGGGTCCAGCTCTGCGCCCAGACGCTCTGCCTGGAGGAAATGCTCGGCATCGGCATCCCGGAGGGTATGATCTTCCACGCGAAATCCCAGCAGCGCACGCGGGTGGATTTTGATGCCGGCCTGCGGGAGGAAACTCTCGGGGCGAACCGCCAACTGCACGCGCTTCTGGCCGATGGCACTGTCCCTCCCGCCGAACTCAAACCCCAATGCGAAGGCTGCTCGCTGCACGACGTCTGCCTGCCCGAGAGCGCACGCCCGCGACGGTTCCGCTTGTTTGAGGTGCCATCTTGATGGATCATCCGAACAACACTTGGAGTGCGGACCCATGACAAATATCTTCGAAACAGCCGCCCGCGCCGCTCAGGCCGCCAACCGGGAGTTTATCCTGATCGGCGGGCATGCCGTGAATGCGCGCGGCTACCAGCGGACGACGCTGGATTTCGATTTCCTGATTCCTGCCGGCGATTTGACGTCATGGAAGACTGTTCTCTCCGGGATCGGATACCACCCGATCCACGAGACGAAGGCCTTCGCGCAGTTCGAACCGGTCGGCGGCGGCGGCTTCCGTTTCGATCTGATGCTGGTGGACGATGCCACGTTTGCAAAACTGATGGCCGGCAGCGAAGTGCGCGCCTACGGTGGGTGCGAGGTCCGCGTGGCAGGTGTGCTGCATCTTATCGCTCTCAAACTCCACGCGACCCGCACATGGGATCGTGCCGTGCAGGGGAAGGATTATTATGATATCCTCAACCTGATTCGCATCAACCAGATCGATACAGAAGCACCCGAATTCCAAGAAATCCTCAACCGCTATGCCACACCCAGCATCAGAGACCGACTTCTCAGCGACCTCAACCGATCTGTTTGATCTCAACCTCCCGGAGATCGCGGAGGGGGAAGGTCCGATCGACCACCCCGAACCGACGTTCGACGAGCAGATCGCCCACGCCAAAATGCTGCTCGCATGGAGGGACGGACGCACCGCCGATCACCCGCCCCGGCAGAATGAGCGGTTCGAAATGTGAGCGACCGCTCTCTTCACACTTGAGTTTTGATCGGTCCTATCCTATACCTTATGAATGAAACTGAGGCTGGATCTTCTGGAACACCTGACGGCGGAAGACATCGCCCAAGCGGCGGAGGCGAATGTTCACCGTTTCAGGCCCGAGCCGCTTTTCTCGCGAACTGGCACTGGCAGTCTGTTGTCTGCATCAACCAGCGAGCGTGCGCAAGAGGCGGAGCACAGCACGGAATTAATTCGGAAACTGGAGCAGCGTGCGCGGCAGAGTGGGAGCAAACCAACCGCAAAGAGCTGAGTCTCGTCGAAACAATCGACTTTCTCAGGATCTGCCATCGTAGAGCACCGTTTCTGTTTTTCAACGGGAACACTTTTTCCTTCATCGGCCGGGAGTTGGTTTTTGTTCTGTTCAGCGATATTCCCGCCTCTCGCCGTCGCGAGATCGGCTCCGCCGTCGCCCACTACGTCGCCGGTGTTCTTGATCGGGAATCCATGGTTTCCATTGTGGATTCGCTCTGCGAGTCCGCCTCCTTCCAACCCGGCGACCGGGTTCAGACGCTGCGCGGATCGACCTCGGGCGTGGTCGTCCGCATTCTGGACGACGGCCGAATTTCCTGGCGGCCCAACGCGGGCGCTTTGGAACTCATCGGACTGCCGGAAAGCCTGCGGAGGGTCTGATGCCGGAAATCATCCAGAACGTCCTCTACCTGACGACGCCCGGGCTCTACATTCAGCGCGACCATCTCACGCTGCGCATCGAGCGCGATCACGCGCTGGTACTTTCCCTGCCGATCCACCACGTCGAGAGCGTCTGCGTGATGGGGGACGAAATCCTCCTCAGCCACGGAGCCATGCAGCTTTCGCTGGAACACGCAGTGCCGGTCAACTACCTCGACGAGAACGGACGCCTGCGGGCGCGTGTGACCGGTGTTCCCGATACCAGCGTTACCCTCCGCCGCGCGCAGTTCCGCGCCAGCGAAAATCCCGGGCTTCAAACGAGGATCTGCCGCTGCATCGTTACCGGAAAACTTCATAACGCGCGCAACTCGCTCCTGCGCGGGGCGCGGGAATCGGCCGATCCGGCTGCCCCGGAGTCGATTTCATCCGCCTGCGACGCCATCGCCCGCCTGATCCCGCGACTGCCAGACGCCGCAAATCCCGATGCTGTCCGAGGGCTCGAAGGCGCTGGCGCACAGGCGTATTTTTCGGTGTTCGGATTCCTTCTCAAGCAACAGCAGGAGGAATTCGCCTTTCGCGCACGAACCCGTCAGCCGCCGCTCGACCGCGTCAATTGCCTTCTCTCATTTCTCTACGCCCTTGTGCGCCACGACTGCATCGCGGCCCTCACTGTTGCCGGACTCGATCCCTTCGTCGGCTTCCTGCACGCCGAGCGCGCCAACCGTCCCTCGCTCGCGCTCGATCTCATGGAGGAATTCCGCCCTTGGCTCGCAGACCGTCTCGCTATCACGCTCATCAACCGCCAGCAGATCCAGCCGTCCCATTTCGTGATCCGCGAAGGCGGTGCGGTCGAGCTCACCGCCGACGGACGCAAGACTCTCATCAAGGCGTATCAGGAACGCAAACGCGAATCCCTCAACCATCCGATGCTCGGCCAGCAGGTTGCCATTGCCAGGAGTTTTTTCGTCCAAGCCCGGCTTCTCGCTCGCGTCCTGCGCGAAGACGTGACAGAATACACTCCTCTGATTCCGAAATGAGATGCTTGTCCTTGTCACCTACGACGTCGCCACCTCCGACGATGGAGGAACCCGCCGCCTCCGCCGGGTCGCCCGCGCCTGCGCCGACTACGGCCTCCGCGTCCAAAAATCCGTCTTCGAATGTCAGATCGGACAAAAGGAATGGGTCGCCCTGCGGGCCCGACTTCTCGATGAGGCCAAACTTGAAAAGGATTCGGTGCGGTTCTATTTTCTCGATGCCGAGGCCATCCAGCGCACCGAACACCACGGCGTGGGAAAGCCACTCGACCTTGAGGAGCCGCTCGTTTTTTGACTCCTCTCCGCGAACCCTCGCCTTCGCCCCCACCCCAAGAGCTTCGCGATCTCCAGAACCAACCGCCCGAAAGGCATTTGCTTCCGCCCTGTTCTTTGACAAATTGTAGAATGAATCAGCTTTTGCGACATTCGCGCTCACCGGCCCAGATCACATTCAAAGCCAGCAAATTGCGGATGTCGACGTCGCCCCGCGAGCAATCGCGGGGCGCGGATTGAAACAACATTAAGGAATTGATCAGCATCCCCTTATTGAGTCGCCCCGCGAGCAATCGCGGGGCGCGGATTGAAACAATCCCCCGACGGACAGATCCATGTCGATTCGCTGTCGCCCCGCGAGCAATCGCGGGGCGCGGATTGAAACTGGCGCTATCCGCTGCTCCCGCCGAGATCCAGCGGTCGCCCCGCGAGCAATCGCGGGGCGCGGATTGAAACAGACCGAAAGCTTGATGCTGGCCGGGCTCGTCGGGTCGCCCCGCGAGCAATCGCGGGGCGCGGATTGAAACCACCAGGCGGCCGCAAGGACCGCTGGCAGGAGGAGTCGCCCCGCGAGCAATCGCGGGGCGCGGATTGAAACACATCATCCGCGCCAAGACCAGCAAAGCTCCTTAGTCGCCCCGCGAGCAATCGCGGGGCGCGGATTGAAACGAGCTGGGTTTTTCTGTCGGGGATTCCCCACCCTACGTCGCCCCGCGAGCAATCGCGGGGCGCGGATTGAAACCGAGATACATCCCGTCGGGGTTTCCGGCGGTCTTGTCGCCCCGCGAGCAATCGCGGGGCGCGGATTGAAACTGCTCTTGGCTTGGTGCGGTGCAGGAACACCTAACGTCGCCCCGCGAGCAATCGCGGGGCGCGGATTGAAACTACCCGAATCCATTTGGAAACCTTTTTGCCTGTCTGTCGCCCCGCGAGCAATCGCGGGGCGCGGATTGAAACTTCGATTATCTGATATGCCGCCGCAACTTTGGCGCGTCGCCCCGCGAGCAATCGCGGGGCGCGGATTGAAACATTCCTGACCTCTGCGTTAGAGCCACTCAGTTGCGGTCGCCCCGCGAGCAATCGCGGGGCGCGGATTGAAACTCTTCAACCTTCGCTTGGTTCGTGTTCATGGTGCGAGTCGCCCCGCGAGCAATCGCGGGGCGCGGATTGAAACACGGAAATCAAACTGCGAGCCGAGCGGAAGGCGGGTCGCCCCGCGAGCAATCGCGGGGCGCGGATTGAAACTCAGATGGGGATGGGGAATTACTGGCGCAACTCTCAGTCGCCCCGCGAGCAATCGCGGGGCGCGGATTGAAACAGAGCCAGAAGGGCCACCATTCCTCGATGACCTGGTCGCCCCGCGAGCAATCGCGGGGCGCGGATTGAAACTGTTCTTGGCTTGGTGCGGTGCAGGAACACCTAAGTCGCCCCGCGAGCAATCGCGGGGCGCGGATTGAAACCCGTAGAGTGCAGTGAACGAGACGATGGAGATGGGTCGCCCCGCGAGCAATCGCGGGGCGCGGATTGAAACATGATCAGAGGAGCCCCAGGAAAGTAGATTTCCAGTCGCCCCGCGAGCAATCGCGGGGCGCGGATTGAAACTTTTGATCTCTTCCCGACGATGCGGCGGCGTTTGTCGCCCCGCGAGCAATCGCGGGGCGCGGATTGAAACTTTTGATCTCTTCCCGACGATGCGGCGGCGTTTCGTCGCCCCGCGAGCAATCGCGGGGCGCGGATTGAAACTTGGCATACTGGACAAACGACATTCCAGACCTCTGTCGCCCCGCGAGCAATCGCGGGGCGCGGATTGAAACCACAGGAGAAACCAGAGGAGGTTGCGCTGACTCAGTCGCCCCGCGAGCAATCGCGGGGCGCGGATTGAAACTCCAATCGAACGCATAGAACCTACTTAGAGATGAGTCGCCCCGCGAGCAATCGCGGGGCGCGGATTGAAACACTGCCTGCGAATGGGACAAACGGCCTGCCCTCGTCGCCCCGCGAGCAATCGCGGGGCGCGGATTGAAACGCTTATAGTTTTGGAAGTGGTCATTGAAGATTCCGTCGCCCCGCGAGCAATCGCGGGGCGCGGATTGAAACCGACACCCGATCCAACGTATTCACCGAGCGCATCAGTCGCCCCGCGAGCAATCGCGGGGCGCGGATTGAAACCGTTCAACACGAAGAATACGGAGTCCGAGGGCGGAGTCGCCCCGCGAGCAATCGCGGGGCGCGGATTGAAACGTCATGTGGAGATGGGCAAAGGAGTCCGACCTCAGTCGCCCCGCGAGCAATCGCGGGGCGCGGATTGAAACTTTTTGAGCATGTCGCGTAATGCTATGGTTTCTCTTGTCGCCCCGCGAGCAATCGCGGGGCGCGGATTGAAACACTTTCAGCCGATTCGTGTATTCGTTGATTTCAGAGTCGCCCCGCGAGCAATCGCGGGGCGCGGATTGAAACGAGGTTGACATACAAATATCAACCGCGCACCGATGTCGCCCCGCGAGCAATCGCGGGGCGCGGATTGAAACTCCTCCTCGGACTTCGCCGCCTTTTCTTTCTTCTGTCGCCCCGCGAGCAATCGCGGGGCGCGGATTGAAACTTCGCGTCAGCTTGAGCGCTTGATCCGCGATGAGGTCGCCCCGCGAGCAATCGCGGGGCGCGGATTGAAACTTATTTTTATCCCGCGCGTCCATCGTCTTGCTTCTTGTCGCCCCGCGAGCAATCGCGGGGCGCGGATTGAAACCATTCTTCAGATGCGCTGGAGAACATCACACCCGGTCGCCCCGCGAGCAATCGCGGGGCGCGGATTGAAACCACTTCGGCATCACGGCCTCCCGCTCAACCGGAGGTCGCCCCGCGAGCAATCGCGGGGCGCGGATTGAAACCCTCATCATCCGACCATGAGAAATCCAGCTTCGAGTCGCCCCGCGAGCAATCGCGGGGCGCGGATTGAAACCGTTCAACACGAAGAATACGGAGTCCGAGGGCGGGTCGCCCCGCGAGCAATCGCGGGGCGCGGATTGAAACGACATGGGCGAGGATGACGCGGTGGCGACGCGGCAGTCGCCCCGCGAGCAATCGCGGGGCGCGGATTGAAACTCGCCGAACCTCAACGCGATGTCTGCGGAAGGGGTGTCGCCCCGCGAGCAATCGCGGGGCGCGGATTGAAACGCGAAACATTCAAAGCCGCGCTCTTCACCGCATCGGTCGCCCCGCGAGCAATCGCGGGGCGCGGATTGAAACTAAAAGAACTCTGCGAATCTCAGATCATCGAGGAGTCGCCCCGCGAGCAATCGCGGGGCGCGGATTGAAACGATGATTACGGCGACATCAGCCGGGGAAGCCGTCGTCGCCCCGCGAGCAATCGCGGGGCGCGGATTGAAACTCGTTTCGTTGCCGCTCCATTTTTCGGGCGTGTTCGTCGCCCCGCGAGCAATCGCGGGGCGCGGATTGAAACCTTTCTGTCTTGGACTATGGATCTCCATCACCGCGTCGCCCCGCGAGCAATCGCGGGGCGCGGATTGAAACAATGGGTGACTATCCAGAGCACCAATCACAATATGGTCGCCCCGCGAGCAATCGCGGGGCGCGGATTGAAACACTGATCCCAAGATCAATTTGCCTCTGGCGCAATTGTCGCCCCGCGAGCAATCGCGGGGCGCGGATTGAAACTCGGACTTGGCTTTTCCTCCGAGTCTTCCCAGAGGTCGCCCCGCGAGCAATCGCGGGGCGCGGATTGAAACAGCGTGTAGAGTGCGTCAAAGTAGGTCTTGAGAGTGTCGCCCCGCGAGCAATCGCGGGGCGCGGATTGAAACACGCAATCCGCCTCCGTCGACAGTTCTCCCAGCGCGTCGCCCCGCGAGCAATCGCGGGGCGCGGATTGAAACACCTCCTTCCGATCTGGGCCCCAAGCCGCTTCTCGTCGCCCCGCGAGCAATCGCGGGGCGCGGATTGAAACAGCACTCGGCGGGCAGGGGTTCGCTGACGCTGGTGTCGCCCCGCGAGCAATCGCGGGGCGCGGATTGAAACGTTTCCAGTGGTTTCAAGTCTGTCCATTTGATTGGGTCGCCCCGCGAGCAATCGCGGGGCGCGGATTGAAACAACGTTGACGGTGTATTGGTTGCGGCCATCGGTCGTCGCCCCGCGAGCAATCGCGGGGCGCGGATTGAAACTCATTTTGCTGGCCGGAAACCGAGGAGCCGGAAAAGTCGCCCCGCGAGCAATCGCGGGGCGCGGATTGAAACACCATTCCCCATCTGGGATGATGTCACCACCTTCGAGTCGCCCCGCGAGCAATCGCGGGGCGCGGATTGAAACAAAAAACTCCAGCCGCAGGATCTGCCTCTGTGTGGTCGCCCCGCGAGCAATCGCGGGGCGCGGATTGAAACTTTCTCTGGCTTACGCCGGAATTTTGGAACTTTCGTCGCCCCGCGAGCAATCGCGGGGCGCGGATTGAAACTTCTACCTCACGCCGGGTGGTCTTATCCACCCGCGGTCGCCCCGCGAGCAATCGCGGGGCGCGGATTGAAACCACGCAATACCATCTACGCGATCGACTCGGCCGAGTCGCCCCGCGAGCAATCGCGGGGCGCGGATTGAAACCTCAACTACATCGTCATCGAAACCGCCGCCGGCCCGTCGCCCCGCGAGCAATCGCGGGGCGCGGATTGAAACTTCATCGACAACCAGACCATCCCGTCGGACACCGAGTCGCCCCGCGAGCAATCGCGGGGCGCGGATTGAAACAAAGCACAACCCGCGCCATCCGAGCCCGACGACTGTCGCCCCGCGAGCAATCGCGGGGCGCGGATTGAAACAAAAAGCATCGCCGCCTCACCCATCGTCAGATCCGTCGCCCCGCGAGCAATCGCGGGGCGCGGATTGAAACTTCCGAAGTTTGAGCTGGTTTGCGGGGAGCGCCGGTCGCCCCGCGAGCAATCGCGGGGCGCGGATTGAAACTCGCCGGAGATGGTGTGCGTGCTGCGTCCGTCGGGTCGCCCCGCGAGCAATCGCGGGGCGCGGATTGAAACACATTCTTTTGTAAACATCCAGCGTCGTCGTCTGCGTCGCCCCGCGAGCAATCGCGGGGCGCGGATTGAAACTCGCGAAAGTTCGGGTCTGGCGCGGAAATCGGGCGTCGCCCCGCGAGCAATCGCGGGGCGCGGATTGAAACTTCTTTGCCGGACTGATCGTTGTTTTTTTCGTTTGGTCGCCCCGCGAGCAATCGCGGGGCGCGGATTGAAACATCACCGGATCCCTCAACAGCTTCACAATAATCTGTCGCCCCGCGAGCAATCGCGGGGCGCGGATTGAAACCCAGCAGGAACTCGCTGAAGAAAAAAGGCAAAATAGTCGCCCCGCGAGCAATCGCGGGGCGCGGATTGAAACCATGTGTGCCACCCGAGCCGGTCCGCGATCGCGTAGTCGCCCCGCGAGCAATCGCGGGGCGCGGATTGAAACTGATGAGAAATCGAAAAAGCATCACTGAAATGAGGTCGCCCCGCGAGCAATCGCGGGGCGCGGATTGAAACGAACAGGGCGGAGAGATTCGGGTCGGCCTGGCAGGTCGCCCCGCGAGCAATCGCGGGGCGCGGATTGAAACTTATCTGAATCAGCGTCAAAATCCGCTTCCGTGTAGTCGCCCCGCGAGCAATCGCGGGGCGCGGATTGAAACATAATCCTCGACCCCGCTCTTTCCATCGCGTGCGGTCGCCCCGCGAGCAATCGCGGGGCGCGGATTGAAACCGCGTACAACCTACCTCCTCAACGCAAAAACAAAAGTCGCCCCGCGAGCAATCGCGGGGCGCGGATTGAAACACACGTAAGAAGGATAATCAAGCGTTATCAGTAGGGGTCGCCCCGCGAGCAATCGCGGGGCGCGGATTGAAACACCTAACCACCCTCCGAAAACGCCGCCCCTGGTTTGTCGCCCCGCGAGCAATCGCGGGGCGCGGATTGAAACTGATATTATGAAGGTTGCAACACAGGCCAAAGTTTGTCGCCCCGCGAGCAATCGCGGGGCGCGGATTGAAACAAACCGGCACCCGCCGCTGTAGCGACATAACCGGGTCGCCCCGCGAGCAATCGCGGGGCGCGGATTGAAACAGCAAGCTGTCACTCGGCCTGCTTGCCCGCCCAACGTCGCCCCGCGAGCAATCGCGGGGCGCGGATTGAAACATTGTGGCCGACATATGGGCAGACCGGGCGCAAGTCGCCCCGCGAGCAATCGCGGGGCGCGGATTGAAACATCCGTTCCCAGTGCGCCTTGACATCGGGATGGGGTCGCCCCGCGAGCAATCGCGGGGCGCGGATTGAAACACGAAGACAACCCTCTCCGCCTGCAGAACCACGTCGTCGCCCCGCGAGCAATCGCGGGGCGCGGATTGAAACATTGTGTCATGCAGATTCAGGCCGCACACATCCATGGTCGCCCCGCGAGCAATCGCGGGGCGCGGATTGAAACTGCTGGGCGTGAACCCAAAGTGTATCCATCTCGCGCGTCGCCCCGCGAGCAATCGCGGGGCGCGGATTGAAACTCGTGCCTTCACATGCGGATGAACCGGATCAAGCGGGTCGCCCCGCGAGCAATCGCGGGGCGCGGATTGAAACACTCGTGCGCGTCGTCAAAGCGTGATTCGTCGAGGTCGCCCCGCGAGCAATCGCGGGGCGCGGATTGAAACCCATTCTCGGATTTCTCCAGCGCGTTCCCGTATCTGTCGCCCCGCGAGCAATCGCGGGGCGCGGATTGAAACCCATCGGAGAGCGGTTGTCCGAAATGAAGAGATCGTCGCCCCGCGAGCAATCGCGGGGCGCGGATTGAAACTGAACAAGTCGCTTCAGCTTACCGAGCGACTATCGGTCGCCCCGCGAGCAATCGCGGGGCGCGGATTGAAACCCGCGAAGCGGGGTTAGGTGGACGCATTGTTCGAGGTCGCCCCGCGAGCAATCGCGGGGCGCGGATTGAAACGCGCCGAGCTCGTCTCCGGTTACGTCAATCCATACACGTCGCCCCGCGAGCAATCGCGGGGCGCGGATTGAAACTCGTCCGCCGCACGGCCAGCCGCATTCATGCAAAGTCGCCCCGCGAGCAATCGCGGGGCGCGGATTGAAACTCCCAAGATGCGGTAGGAGACCGGGATCACGCCCTGTCGCCCCGCGAGCAATCGCGGGGCGCGGATTGAAACGACGTTCCCACCGTTGGTTCCCGTGACGAGCGCGAGTCGCCCCGCGAGCAATCGCGGGGCGCGGATTGAAACGGCTCACTCGTCTTGTTGGGGCTTTCTGCCGCGTCGTCGCCCCGCGAGCAATCGCGGGGCGCGGATTGAAACTCATCACCCAATCGCTAGGCAAAGAAGCCCGCGGTCGCCCCGCGAGCAATCGCGGGGCGCGGATTGAAACTTGATGAAGTCGAAATATGCAGCCTCATCCATCCGTCGCCCCGCGAGCAATCGCGGGGCGCGGATTGAAACTGGCAAATACCCTTCGCGCGCTCGACGGACGTGACGTCGCCCCGCGATTGCTCGCGGGGCGCGGATTGAAACTTCGATGCGTCGAAGCCTTTCGCTGTCGGAATCCGTCGCCCCGCGAGCAATCGCGGGGCGCGGATTGAAACATGAAATAGGCCCGCTCCCGAATCCAGACAGGCAAGTCGCCCCGCGAGCAATCGCGGGGCGCGGATTGAAACATACTCACCGGCGCAGCCATTGATTGAACACAAAAATCGGTTGGCCCGGTTTTTCCTGTTCACCCGGCGAGTGCCGACTCGAATTCCCGGAGGCAGGAGCGGATTCCACGTGCGTCGCGGAGCAGCGAGGTGCCGACGAGTGCCGCGTGAAATGTTTGGCGAACGCTTGGGATCGACTCCGGGCTGATGCCGCTTTCCGCGACACGAAGGGTGCCCGCCGGAAGTTTGTCCGCCATTTGAAAAACGCGGGCATCGAGGCTGAAGTCTTGTTGCGACGAGCCGGAAGGTCCGACAAATCCGGATTGGGATTTGAATTTCCGGCTGTTGATCCCGACAAGGCGGGCGTTCGGCGGCAGCATGTCAATCTCCTCCCCGGTATGAACCTCGAAAAGAGAATCCATGCCGAGTTCCGAGGCCAGTTGGTGAAATCCTTTCAGGCGCGCGGCATCGAGAACGTTGGCCATAAGCAGGACGGCATCGGCCCCGAACGCGCGGGCTTCGCGGATCTGGTATTCGTCGAGAAAAAAATCCTTGCGCAAGACCGGCTTCGGGACGGCGGCCCGGATTTCAGCAAGGCGGGTGATGGACATGCCGAAATGCCGTTCGTTGGTGAGAACGGAGACCGCACGGACCAACGGGAACTCCGCGTAGGCGGGGACGGCTTCGCGGACATTTTCCGCGCGCATCGGGCCGACGCTGGGAGACCGTTCCTTGATTTCGGCGATGAGTCCGAATCCCCCCCGTTCGATGGCCGCGGCAAATCCCCGTGGAGGCGGAGCGTCCGCGATCATGGACCGGATGTCGCCGACAGACCGCACAAGTTTCGCGGCGGAAACTTCCCCGCGCACATCCTCGAGGATCGTGTCAAGAAACGTTCTCAGGCTTCGGCTTTCGGGTAACTGCCGAGCACCTTGACGGCACGGCATTTTTTCGAGAGCTCGCGGAAGAGATCGGAGCCCTGCAGGTCGCGCGTATGCCCTTCCGCTTGGACAAAGAAAAAGATGTCATTGCTCCCCTTCTTGGCGGGTCGGTTCGAAAAATGATCGAGGTTGATGGCGAGATCCTTGAACGGCTCCAGGGCGGAAACGAGGGCGCCCGGCTTGTTTTCTATCCGCAGCATGAGCATCGTCCGGTCGTGTCCGGACGGGGCGTTTGCCGTGCGGCCCAGGACAATATAGCGGGCGGAAGGACAGGCCGTGTCGCCGTCCTCGCCGGAACCGAGGGCGATCTCCGCGCAAATCGAAAGATCGGTCGCGGCGAGTTCGTCGAGCGTGTGGTTGACGAGCCCGTGAGCCGGATCTTCGAGCGGCACAACTCCGCAATCCGCGCGGTCGGCGGCCACCTCGGCAAAAACCCCGGAGACCTCCGGGGCGAATGTGTAGCGCACGCTCGATCCGAATTTGCCGAGAGCGGCCTGGTGGGACGGGCTGCCCGACGGCCCCAGACAGGCAATGGCCACATCTTTCTCAATGGCCAGTGAGGCGGACATGATTTCGCGGTAGATCGCACGGATCGCCTCGGGCCGAAGCGGCCCCTCGCTGCGTCCGACCAGACTTCGCAGGAGCCTGATTTCGCGATCCGGCGAATAGATCGGCAGGCTTTCGCGGTTTTTGATGACCCCGATCTCCTGTGCCACGCGCGCCCGCTCGTTCAAAAGCCGCAGAAGTTCCCCGTCGAGAGCGTCAATCTTTTTTCGCAATGTGGCCAGATCGCTCATGGTTTTTCCGCCTCCGGGTTTCCCGTGTCGGGCGCCTCCGGCACGGCGTCAGAAAAATCCCCGGCGGGCAGGGGCTCGTCCGCAGGCGTTTTTTCCGTGTCCGCGATGGATTCGGCCGGAACGGAGGGCGTGTCGGAATCGGGCGCGGCCACGACTTCGGCAGCGGTTGCGGGTTGCTGTTCGGAAGGCGGAACGGCTGTTGGCAGCGCGATCCGGCGGAGTTCCCCGGCATTGGGAAGATCGTCAAGATCTTTGAGGCCGAAGTGCTCCATGAAAAACTGGGTTGTCTCGTAGAGGAGCGGACGTCCGGGAACCTCCGCACGGCCGGCGATCCGGATGAGCCCGCGATCCAGGATCGTCTGCATGACACCGTCCACCGCCACGCCGCGAACGGCCTCGATATGGGCGCGGGTGATCGGCTGGCGGTAGGCGATGATTGCCAGGGTCTCCAGGGCGGGGGCACTGAGGCGGGCGGAGCGGTTTTCGGGAAAGATCTGCCGCAACCACGGGGCAAAATCCGCGCGGGTCACGAGTTGCCATCCGGCGGCACTTTCG
>Ga0209697_10003330_pt1 | contig 21987 bp, 21 predicted proteins | sample AliMusrvi5mmetaG_FD_184115 | JGI IMG/M metagenome (GOLD analysis project Ga0209697, IMG submission 184115) | Freshwater lake bacterial and archeal communities from Alinen Mustajarvi, Finland, to study Microbial Dark Matter (Phase II) - Alinen... | ecosystem: Environmental > Aquatic > Freshwater...
CAGGCGGCGTGGCGTCTGGCTGTCCAAACCTGGTTACAGTCTAACGGGATGATCACCATCTCTCAGGGACGGAAACTGTTACCCATTTTCCCATGACTTTTAGTCTCATAAATAGGGTTGCACTACAAGCGGCGAGTACACGATAACTGAAGCAAACTCCGCTTTGCCTGACAATCTGCGGACTAATTCGGTTTTTCGGCAGGAGCCGACCACAATGTTTTCATCGAACATTACAGGTCAGGTCGTCAACGATATTATTGCTCAAGGTGTCCCGGCATTGTCGGGACCAGCTGGTTTCAATGCGATCAATATCCTTGGTTTTTACAACTATGACGTGAACGCTGACGCCCACAAGCCCAATGGCTGGGGACGGAGCGGTGGCACATACAAAACTCGTTGGCTCCATAGTGATTTAAAGGATATGGCGTATCTATACACCTATGATCTGTTCAATCAAATCGTTACGGAAGGAGGCTTGAAATGAAACCTTGTATTGTTGGAACTGTTGTTTGGTTTTCGTGCTGGCTGTGCATTTTGAGTCTGCAAGCGAAATCACCTGAAATTGAGGCGGCCAGAGAGCATGGAGCAAAAGGGAAGGTAACGTTTAGGATTATTGACTCGAAGGGAAAGCCTGTTGAAAATGCTAATGTAAATGTTGCTTTCTCCCACTCGGATTCACACGTTAATGATGATGTTTTCGATAAACCGACCGACACAAATGGGTTATGCATGGTTTCAGGTATTTCGGTAGACCAGATGAATTTCACGATTACCAAACCTCGCCATTATAAGACTGAAGGGCAATACTGGTTTTACCCTGGCGCAGGGCGGTCAATTGATAACGGTCGATGGCAGCCTTGGAATCCGACGAATACAGTAACCCTTAAAGAACGCAGCAATCCTGTTCCGATGTATGCCAATAACGTTGAGATGCCGGTGCCGATTCGAGATGTCCCTGTCGGCTTCGATCTTGAAATTGGTGACTGGGTGGCTCCTCACGGAAAAGGGAAAGAATCCGATCTATTGCTCACATATAAGGCCAAGGTTCAAGACTACTGGAACGGTTCTTTGGAACTAGCTATTTCATGCACCAATAAACTGGACGGGGTTTTTCGAGCACAGAAAGATATGGGTAGTGATTTTCATTCTGTCTATAAAGCCCCAAGCGGAGGATATCAATCAGAAATTAAGTTTGCGTTCGTGACAACTACAGACAAGGATTTGAAAGTCGAAAAATTGGGTGATACGGAATATCTGATATTTCGCGTCAGAACTGTGTTGGATGATAAAGGCAATATTGTCAGTGCTCGATACGGAAAGATTTATGGACCAATCGAGTTTGGTGTTGGAAAAGAACATTGCGTCCGCTTTACCTACTACTTCAATCCGACCGCGAATGACCGGAATTTGGAGTTTGATCTGTCGCGAAATCTTATGTGGCAAGCTGCGGGGAAGCGTGTTTCGATGCCGTGATTAATCTTGCTGAACATTTATTGAAAACAATCAATCCAACTGAAATAGCATCATTAACATGAAAACACGGCTCTCCATATTTTTTACTGTTGGTTGCTTGGCACTGTTCACAGACACATCCTTTGCATTCACCCTAACTGAACGTCCTGCCTATAACGACTACACCAATGCCGTTTCTATGGGAACATGGTGCGGCAAGGCGGTGGAGGAGAGGGGTGTTGTGGTAGGGGATACCAATGCATTCCTGCCCAAAACGTCATCTCAGCAGGGGATTGTTATCAATGTTAAGCAGAATATTCAGTCGAGGTATCCATCCTATATCAGGCCGGGGATTGCTGATGTGCCGGGGGTGCTGAATACCTTTGGAGTAGATGGGTTGAAATGGTCAAATGACGTGGCGTTCCTGACGTATTGCGGATTAGCAGCGAACTCTTTTTCCTCAACACCGTATTTCGCGCTTCAGGTACCTGCATCATCGAACGGCTGGTATTCGGTGAAGGGGTGTTTGACGAATATGTTTTTGACATACGGCAGTGCGTTTTACAGCGTAAGTGGTGAACAACCGTCTTATTGGCACGGATTCTTTGGTGATGAATGGGGTAATGCTTATTACGATACTTGGATAAAGGCAACGGGTTTTACTGAAAGTGATTGGGCGATTGATAATTGGTCTTGGTTAGGATATCCCACAAGATTATCTTTGGGTATATCTTATAGCCCTGGCTGTGATACAGCACTGCTAATTAATGATTGTTGGTGTCTTGGGTATAATTATGCTCCAGAATCAATATGCAGGACTGCTGATGTCTACCATAAAGCAGGAGCCCCGCAGGAATACCCCGAAGCTGATAATGTCAGTGTTTTCGATCCACAGAACACATCGGTTTCAAATGGATGGTGGAAAGTTGGGACATTGCCAGAAACGAATTCGACATTTGTTGCGGGGATAGATGTTGGTATAAATGGGTATTCAGGAGATCCCGGAATGCCTTCATGGTGTTCTGAACCATTTAATATTGGTGCTACCCCTCAAATCTGTCAATTGGGGTGGGAAACAAAAGATCAACTTATAGTCTTGTGCTGGACAGGTTTTCAATACAAGTGATGCACCACCCTCTAAAGGGGCTATCACAGCAGGTGGAGTCTGAATTTCATTATTCCGGTTATCCGGTGTTTTTTGTGGTGCTATTGAAATAGATGGGGTGGTGGGTTCAGGTAAGGTGTCCGATATAATTGGTTCGCGACAAATCTTTTCAGCCGCACTACTTCTCTCCGGTCGGCGAAGCCAGGTAACGTAACTGGTTCCAAACTTGGGAAATGGGGGCATGACCCCGGAGGATGGCGACAAAATCCTTCCACCGGCACGACAAGGAATGTCCTGGCAATCGATTCCCGATGACCGCCAGAACGATTCGGTTACGCGCTTCCCGGATGGACATGGCACTTTCAGCCGCAGAATAGAATCCAGCGTGCTTATGCAAAATTTCGAGCTGAGCCTCTACCTGCCGGTATTGGCTGGAGAGGGAGTTTGTCATGCTGGAGTGATGGGTACGGTAACGGAAGAGCGGCTCATTTAACAGGATGCCCCCATACCCGTTTTGGGCTAGAGTCAGGTAGAAATCATAATCGCCTTGAAGCAGCCGGGTATCGTAACCATAACGCCGGCCCAGATCTGTACGTATCAAGGAACAGGTATCAATGTAATTTCGAACCTTCAGCCGCTTCAGGTCATAGGCCGGACTTGCGCTAATCCCTGTTCTCAGGCCGAAAAGCTCACGTTGTGTATAAATATAACCAGTTTCGGGGCCGGCGGATTCCATCAAAGACAAGGTTTTATCGACATAGTTCGGGCTCAGGCTATTGTCGGCATCCAGACAGATGTAATAGGTACCGCAGATGCGTTGTAAGGCATCATTGAGCGTGGCGCCATGCCCTTGATTCGGGGTTCTAATATACTGAATGCGCGAGTTGAAAGTCCGTGCGATATCCGGAGTATCATCCGGGGATCCGTCATCCATGACGAGGATCTCGACTTTACGATACGTCTGGGCTAGCGCGCTCTCAATGGCCTCTGCAAGAAATGCCCCGTAATTGAAACAGGGAATAATGATAGAAACCAATTTCACATAAGCCTTTCAAGAACCAGTCGGATTTTTTCTTGTGATTTCCCATGCTTGGTCATGGCCGTTTGTCGTGCCATATCCAGTTGTACACGCGCTTTCGCCCGTTGGTTCCACGCCTTGTGTAGAACGTCCACTGCTTTGGGATCCGTGACCCGCATGGCCTGCCAATCGAGACCGAAATAACTGAACAGCCCATTGAACTTTGAGTCGGCATACGTGTCATGGCTCAAGGCCATCAGCGGAACACCGGTTGTCAGGGCGAAGACCGCCCCGTGAAACCGGGTCGTTACGATAAAGTCGCAAAGACCGGTCAAGTATTTGATGTGAACATCCCTGTAATCAGGAGAGTCCACCACGTGGATCTGCTCTGCAAGGCCACACGCGGTCGAGAAATCGTGCGCCAACCGCACGTCACATCGGTGTGCCACTGATGCACGAAGATGGGGTAGCATGAGAACCCGGGCATTGGTTCCCCGCAACCAGGGGCCGAGTAGGCTCGCAAGGGCTGATAACTGTTCTAGTCTTTGCCCCGCCTGTCCGGGGTTATGGAGTGATAAACCGATGACTGGACCAACGGCCTTTGATGGAATCCATGGGGCAGAGACGCGAACGGCGTCTAAGTCCAGGGCATCGTCGCCGGTCACTATGAGACGATGTTCAGACACCCCGAGTTTGCGTCCGAACCTGGCGGACACCTCTGTATCCCGTACGCCGACAAGTACAGCATGGGGAAGCCACTGGCACAGGATGCGGGTTTCCGCGGGCGTCAAGGTGGGGCCGATCTGTTGCCCCGTCACTACCACGGGCACTCCACATGCCTCGGCATAGCCAGCCAGAAGAGACCGGAACCGCAGTAAGCGTCCGTAAGGGGTGGTCAGGTTCCCGCCGCCACAGATCACTAAAGCCACCGACTTCCTGATCTGGCGCAGGAGAAGGGCGAGTGATGGTATGCTCCACCGGCTTCTGATTTCAAGGTAACGCGCGGTCAGGGCTGGGGTCCGCCAGCTATAAATCCAGGCTTGATCGGCCCAACCTGGCAACTCAGGCTCCGCCAACGCCCTGAGACCATTCTGTCGGGCCGTAAACACAGGATCTTCGCTCACTGCTACGGCTTCAACGGTGGGGAATTCCCTCCGCAACCAGGCGAGGCGCGACGTCAGGATAGCTTCATCACCGACATGGTAGTGTGCCGCTCCTGCGACATCGGCAATTAAAATAATCTGTTTGTTCATCATCGCCACTTGAGTAAACCTGACCGGGCCCATAGCCGTAAGGCGATTACACCAAATCAATCATTTAGACACAACACCGGTGATTCCATAAAATGCTGATGCCCAATGATAAATTTGTGAAACATTGGCCTATGGCGGAGAATCAGAGAAAGTTGAAGATGCGCCCCCCGTTTCTTTTTGACCTTTTTTTCCCGTGCCATGGTGGTACCCTCCTCGAGGTGTCCATATCGGTACTCCCTCGCGTTTCTGGGGCTGATTACGACACTTATTGGCACCAATTAAATAAAAAGCATTAAAACATAGGATTATGAGACCAAACAAGGTTGAGAGGTCGGTATTGTGGCTGGTTCTGATAGGCGGGCTGGTTCTACTTGGTTTTGGATTGCGGATTTTCAAGGCGTGGACCATCCAGTTTTCCCCGGATTCTGACCATGGCATCGTGTTTCTTATGGCGAAACACATGGCTGAAGGAGTTGATTTCCCAACCTTTTTCTATGGCCAGCCTTACATGGGAAGTCTGGAACCGGCGGTGAGCGCCTTGATGTGCAGGCTTTTCGGTGTTTCCTCATTTAGCGTTTGTCTCGGCACTGTTCTGGTCGGAATAACCCTTCTGCCATTAATCTACCTGTGGGGGTGTAAGGCTGGTGGCCGCCGCGCCGGACTGGTAGCACTGCTCCTGGCCCTTGTCGGCACCAATACTAACTTCCATTTTTCCGTTGCTCCCCGGGGTGGCTATATGGCCATGATGGTCTGTGGTGTGGGAACGGTTTATCTCGCCTGCCGCATCGTCACCCAGATGCGTACAGGGCAGCGGGTCGGGGTATTTTCCTTCATGATGCTTGGGATATTGGCGGGGGTGGGGTGGTGGTCCAACCAATTGACTGTGGTGTTTCTCTTGACCGCCCTGGTCATCCTGCTCCTGGGTTTTTCCTGGCGTCTGATCCGGGAAGGCTTGCTGCCAGCCCTCTTGTCGTTTTTCATTGGCAGTGCGCCTTGGTGGATATGGAATGCTACACACCAATGGGGAACGTTTGATTTCAAGCAAGCCTTGGGGCGATTGCCGCTCGAAAAAGGAAGTGCGGCCTTTGGCGAAACCTTTGTGAAAGCCCTGGATTTCCCGGTGCCACGACATCTCTGGGGCACGGTTGTTTTGGTTCTGACAGGGGCTATGGTGCTGTTATTCCTGGTACGTCTCCTCTTGGATTGGTTGCGTCGGCAAAACGAGGAGCAGTTGTTTTTCAGGTTGGCGGCGCCTGTGTTGTGTCTCTCGCTGGTTGCCGTGAGTGTGACGTCCAAATACATTGAGGGCGGGGAAAACTGTCGGTATATGCTGCCCCTGTTTCCGGCCTTGGCAATGATGGTGGGGTGGAGTGCCGATTGGGTTATGAAAAGCCAACGTGTGTGGGTGGGCTGGATTTTGGTGATCCTCCTGATTCCGGCCCATCTGTATTCCCTGCCGAGGGCGGTCTCCGATCACGCTGATGGATATCGGGCGTGGGCTAAGGGCGGGGAGATAAGCAGAACGATTGCCCCTCTGTGTGATGGCGTCTGTTATGGCGATTATGATCTCCATTGGCTCAATTTTGCCTCTGGAGAAAAAATGTGTGTGGCGACGTTGCCCGCAGAACGGTACGCCCCTTATGCGCGGCGGACGGAATTGGCCGAGCACCCGGCCATTCTGAATGATTATTGCGGACTGCATGCTTTTTTTGCCTATTCCGGTGGGCGAAGCCGGGAAACGGAGGTGGCCGGGGTTCATGTGGATTATGACCTGACACCCCCGTGTAACGACTGGAACTATCTTGATGGTGCGGCCATGGTGGAGGCGAGAGATGACAAAGGCATTTCCCTCCGAAAGGGGCTGACCGACAACACGATGAATACCTCCTGGAAAATAACGTTAAACCGGGACGAGAAGGTGGGATTAAATGTGGAATTTGACAAGCCGCATGCCTTGTGCGGGGTACGCTTTGTGAGCATGGAGGGGGCGCCGCCGGGGTGTCTGGAGATTGCCGTTCAACCTGCTGGTAGCACCAACTGGTGTGAAGTGCTTCCGTGGACGGTTCCTGGCGGCTATTTCTGGTCCGGTTCCCATCTCAAACTGGAGGGAAGGCAAACGTTTGAAGAGATCCGTTTTGTCTGTCCGACCGGTGGTGTGGCGCGGTTGCGAATGAAATTCAGTTTGGCCGACAGTCGGCCCCGAACCATCAGTTTGGATGAAATCCTGTTTCTGGAGCAGGCGGCGCCGCCGGATGGAGCCTTACCGTCAGTTGCAACGTGCCTATCCGTCTTGCAGCAGAAAATGGTGCGGCAATTCTATGGGCCTCGTTGGATGACGGAGCGGCTTGCGTGTCAGGATACGGGTGCCATGAAAGTCGAGATTCCCGCGTTCGTTTCACGCTCCGTCCAGGACTTACCGATGTGGGAATCGAGCCGGGCCGCTAAATTGTTTTTTCAAGAGAAGACGGGGTTGCTGATGGATTCCCGGGATGTTCCCCGCAGTCGCGCCATCCTTGGGAAATGCGGTCAACAATGGGAAGAGATACAGCTGGGTTCACTGACGCTTATGGTGGTGTCGAAGGCGACGGATGAAAATGACTGGATTCGGCATACGCCGGTGTTCTGGACAGAGCAGGGATGTTTTGCAGAGGAACCATCCCGTACCCTTAAAAAAAGGGCGGAAGGGGTGTTCCAGGAGGCAATGGCGCAAAAAGATAGCGGTGACACTCCGTTGTTGATGGGAACGCTGGAAAGGGCGATTGCACTCTATGAATGGCATCAACCTGCCAGACGTGCGCTGGTGGCGGCACTGAAGGCCTCCGGTCGGCAGGAGGAAGCCGCGATGCACGAGGCCATCCTGTTCCGCCAGACCCGGCCGGGGGTGCCCGCGGACGCGGTCTTTCCGGATGGAATCCGGTTTCTGGGACTGACGCTTTCCACCAATGAAGTTGCGCCAGGACAGAACATCGATATCACTTATTTCTGGACATGCGCAACTTCGGTCAGGACGCCCTTGTATAACGCTTTCGTGAATTTTCAACGAGGGAAAGAGCGTTTTCAGGATGATCATGAGTTGATGGGAGATTTGATCCGTGAAAATATCGAGTATCAGCCGTTCAGCGAAGTGTTTTCCTATACGCGTCATGTTGCGGTTCCGGCTTCGGCCACCGCTGGGGAGTATGGGGTTGTTGTCGGAATCGTGAATCGAGTTACCAAAGAGCGGTTGACACCCGCTACACACTTGAAGGTGAAGAAAAAAGGCCTTGAATTGCCTGTTGTTTTAAAGATCCTGCCGCAGAAGGTGCCATCGTTATTAGCACAACCGCCTCTCGCGTAAGTAGCTGGCCGAGCGCGGCGCCTATGGGCTGGCTCATGACGATGCTCCTGCTGTCGTGGCTGATTTATTGAAAAGTCTGCCGGAGCGGGGACGAAAAGGGTTTCCCATGATGTTGGAAAGGAACCTGTGCGTGAAATATCTGCCAGTTTGTCCCAATCAGACCACAAGAACGATCTTGCCCCGAGTGTGTCCAGATTTACTCAGTTCTTGCGCTTGAGCGGCTTCAGTTAAATGGAATCGCGCTGAAACATGCGAACGAAGTTGTCGGGCCTCAATCATGTGTGTCAGTGCTGTGAGTTCCTCATGGTTGGGACTGACAAATACGTAATGTGCGTTCACACCCTTGCGCTTGAGTGTCTCAACCTCGTCTGGGGCGATGATGGAAACGACTCGCCCGTTGGCCCGCAACACTTCCACGCTGGTTGCCAATACGCCGCCACCAATACAATCAAACACAACGTCAACTCCGGTGGGGCAGGCCTTCTGTACGAACCGTCGGAAGTCGCCCGCGTTGTAATCAATGGGAACGTCACAGCCGATGGACCGGAGATACTCGTGATTCTGAATGCGTGCCGTGCCGAGTACACGGGCTCCTTGCTGCTTGGCGAGTTGTACGGCGAAAGAGCCGACCCCACCCGCCGCCGCATGAATAAGAACTGTCTCGTTTCGTTCCAGCTTTGCTGCATCTAAAAGGCACTGATAAGCCGTGAGTGCGGATAACGGCACCGTGGCCGCCTCCTCAAACGACATGTTTTTCGGTTTCAATGCCGCACTGGATTGGGGGACCACGACGTATTCCGCGTAGGTGCCTTCTTTGATGACCGGCTTACGGCAGTAAGCATAGACTTCATCACCTTGGGTAAAGAGGTCCGTTTGGGGTCCTTTCTTGCTCACGATCCCAGCCGCATCCCAGCCTGGGATCAGCGGGAACTCATGTGGCAGCCGGTCTTGAAGCATTCCCGCCCGGATCTTCCAGTCCACTGGATTGACGCCGGCGGCTTTAATTCGGATCAGAATCTCACATTTTCCGGGCTCGGGCATTGGTATGGCGAGGAGTTGAAGTTTTTCCACTCCGCCAAATTCAGTGATTGCTATGGCTCTCATAATCTCTCCTCCTGCTGATCTATCCCATACAGGAGTTCCGTGTTGGGGACTATCAGGAAAAGAAGTAATTTGGCCTTCAAAATCCCTTATCTGGCGGTGGGGTGTTGAATCGGCGTGACGAAACAAAGATAGGTGGCCTGCAGAAATTTGAAATCAATTCAAAAAGCCTTGTCCTCTTCAGGCGAGGCCGATACCATTTGTGCGGTTCTTGGATTTCCCCAAGGCTCAAGACAGGGAAAGGCGTTATGACAACAAATCGTGTATGTTGCTACGGGGATGCGTTCTGCGTAGATGGTGGTTCTTACCTGGGAATAGAAATTTTTCGGGATACCTTTGGGAGAATTTGATCTGCTTATGAATATTGATTCAGCGAAACTGGACTGGTTTGAAACGTCGCGTTACGGAATGTTCATTCACTGGGGCCCTTATGCGGTGGCCGCCCGCGGCGAGTGGGTCATGAACCGTGAGCGTATACCGCTTGATGAATACACGGAACGCTATGTTGATCATTGGATGGCCGAGAAGTACGACCCTGCTGCGTGGTGCCAACTCGCCAAAGAAGCCGGTATGGGCTACATTGTTTTGACCACACGACATCACGACGGCTTCGCGCTATGGGATAGCAAGGCGAGTTCCTTCAATGCGGCGCAAAGGGGGCCCAAACGGGACCTTCTCATTCCCTATGTTGTGGCTGCACGGGCTGCCGGGCTGAAGGTCGGGTTCTATTATTCGCCGGCTTCCTGGACTCATCCGGATTATCCGGGCGCGTTCTTCCGTGATTGGCCCGGTAATAATGATTGGGCCAGCGATGCTGCGCGCGCGCGTTTTCTCAAGTTTTACCGTGACCAATTGAAAGAGTTGCTGACCGGATATGGGGCGATTGACTACCTGTGGTTCGATGGTTGTGTGCCCAACCTCGACGGTGATGAGACATTGAAAATGATTTATGAACTTCAGCCGGGGATTGTGGTGAATAACCGGTTGGGGTGTCCCTTTGATATCGCATGTTGTGAGCAGGCCATTAAGCCGGGGCCTGTGGGGCAAGCGTGGGAGGCCTGTATGACTCTCAATGATAATTGGGGATATCATGCGGGAGACCGTAAGTGGAAGACGGCTCAGAATGTGGTGGAAATGTTGCTGACCTGCGCCGAAAATGCAGGCAACCTGCTGCTGAATGTCGGGCCGCGTGCCGATGGTGTTATTCCAGATGAGTCCGTCCGTATTTTGCGTGAGGCTGGGGCGTGGTTGAAGAAGAACCGGGCTGCCGTGACCCGCTCGGAGCGGCACCTGTTACCTGTTAATGGCACCGCCTATCCGATAACCGCGCGCGGTAACCGCGTGTATTTGCATTTTATGAGAGAACCTTTTGGTCGTTTCTGCTGGGCCGAAATCCAGAATAAGGTGCTAAGTGCCCGTCTTTTAGCTGACGGTAGAGCCATTTCCTTCTACCAGGAGGGAGGACGGCTCTTTCTCGAAAACTTACCGACGCCTTTGCCTGATGCTCTTTGTACGACCGTTGAACTGGAATTGGACGGTACGCCCCAAGCTTTGACGCAGCGGACCTCATTCTGGGTGCCGGACTGACCTGACTATTGAGTGATTCTATGAAAATTAACAGTGCTTTTGTATCTGTCGTTTCCGTGGGGGTTGCCCTTCTCATCAACGGCTGCTCATCAGTTCCGGAAGAATCTGATCAACCCAAACCGTCCTATCCTGCAGTTCAGGCAGGGCAGGTGATGGCTGGCAAGGTCATTGGGGTTATAGATGGAGCGACCCTGAAAATCCTGACTTCCTCTAATGTTGATTTCAGGGTGAGGCTGGCGGAAATTGATGTTCCTGAAAAATACCAGGCATTTTGGGATAAGGCTAAAAATGCTCTTGCGGATAAAACCACAGGCAAGGAAGTGACCTTGAGAGTGGTGAGGCAGGATCCCTATGGGGGAATCGATGCCTTTGTCTATATTGGGCAACGAGGGATTAATATGGAAATGGTGGCGGAGGGATGGGCTTGGAGAGCCCAATATTCACGAATATCCGAATTGGCGCAGGTGGAAAACGAGGCGCGGAAAAAACGGGTAGGGTTATGGGTTGATGAAAACCCGATGCCACCATGGGAATATCGTAATCAGAGAATGAACCCGCCTGAAGAGCATGGTAGAAATGATGGGCGGAATATCCAGCCGTTGTTTAAGGTTCAGTGGTAGGGTTGCCGGCGGCATTACAAACGGCCTATCGACTGGAATGATTCATGTGTATCCAGATCCTCTCTGCTTCACTCTCGACTTTTGGGCTCGCTGGGTATCGGAGCCTTCTTGATCTTGAGCGAGAGGGCGAAAACCGCGGCGCCGGCAAACATGAAAAGTGCCAGAACCTGATAAACCGAATGGAATGCCCATGAGGTTGTCTGGCGTCGGATGAGTTGATTTCCGATATAGGCCGCTTCCCCAATCACATCCGGTCGATAGTATGATCCCAGCGAGTTGAGTGCCTGTATGAACAGGTCAGTGTTCGGACGGCCTGGTTCCATGAAATAGCTGGTTGCCACGGTGTAGCTATCCGCCCTTACGGAGATCAGCGCTGTGCTGAGGGCGGTACCAATCGAGCCGGCGACGAGGCGTGCAACATTTTGGATGGTGGATCCGTGGCCGACGTCCTCATTCCGGAGCGTTTTTATGGCGAGCAGGGCGGCTGGAACGAAAGTTCCCCCGACCATGGCCCCCCAGAGCAGATAGTCGGACACCAGCGTGTGGAGGGGCGTGTCGGGATCAGTCGTGAATCCCCAGGAGGCGATGCCAGTCAACAGCAGGGTGAAGCATCCGATCTTGCGCGGGTCAAACCGGTCGCAGAGCACTCCCGAGATAAGGGTGAATATGGCCGTTAGGATTGAGCCGGGAAGCAGAATGAGCCCCGCCTGCAATGTTGTCAGGCCGCGGAGTTGTTGCAGGAAGACCGGGAGGAGCAGAAAAAAGCCGTAGGCGTTGATCGAGAGCAGGATCATGCAGAGGGTCGCCACCTGTAAGAGTGGGTTCTTGAGCACGCGCCGCGGGAAGATTGGCGTGGAGGCAAACCGCATCCGCAGCACCGCCACTACGCCGAAGATGATCGTCGCCGTGAGGAGGATCACAACCAGATCGGATGTCATCCAGCCCAGTTCCTGACCTTTCCCGAGCATCACGATCAAGGCGGAGAGGGCGAGGGCGATTGCCCCGAATCCGAGTGCGTCGAAGTGCGGTTTGGAACGTTTGTTGAGCCCTTTGATGATGAACAGGATCAGGATGATGTCAAGCAGACCAACGGGCAGATTGACATAAAAGACCCAGCGCCAGTTGAGGTGCTCAGTGATCAATCCACCGAGCGTCGGTCCCAGCGCCGGGGAGAACGATCCGGCGAGCCCGTAGAGCCCCATGGCCGCGCCGTGCTCTTCGGGGGGAAAGACATCGAACAGGATGACCATGCCCACAGGAACCAGGAGTCCTTCGCCCAGGCCTTGGAGAAAGCGAGCGATGAGCATCATTGGCAAGTCCCATGCCGCACCGCAAAGTGCCGAGGCGGCCACAAAGACCGTCAAACCGAGAATGTAGGCTGTGCGAGCCCCGATTCGGGCCGCTACCCAGGCGGCGGCCGTCATGGAGACGGCCGCACCGACGAAATAGATGATCACGACCCACTGCACGCCGTAGAGGTCGGTTGAGAGCGAGGGCATCATTTTCGGCAGGACGATGTCTACGATGGTCGTATCCAGCAGGGCGACGAAAATCCCCAGCGACACGAGGGCGCCAGACAGCCACTTGTGGGCGGCAGGGCTCATTTTTCGTTCCGTCCCTCGCGACAGGCGGCGACTTCGACTGACATTCCCGGTATGAGGCTTGCGCGCGGTACGTCCTCGGCAAAGTCGATCTCGACCGGGATACGTTGGGTGAGTTTGGTGAACTCGCCCGCCGTTACGTCGCGTGGGATCAGTGCGAACTCGCCCGCTGAGGCGCGGTGGATCATGCGGACCGTGCCGTGGAGCGTTCTGCCGCCAAGGGCGTCGAAGCGCAGTTCAACGCGCTGGCCGATCCGGAGATGGGAAAGTTTGGTTTCCTCGAAGCGGGCCTCGACATAGATGCCGGCTGGGTCATAGAGGGCCGCTACCGGTCGGCCGGGTGAGACAAAGTCGCCCGGTTCGACAAATTTGCGTGCGATGATACCGGCCTGCGGTGTGATCAGTTTTGTCTTGCCGAGGGTGGTCTGGGCCAATTTCAGTCCTTCTTGAAATTTGGCGAGAGCCTCTACCGCTTGCCGTTCACCGGCCTCGGCCTCGGTGATCTTGGCCTGTGACGTGCGAGCCTCCGCCAGTTTGGCGCTAGCCACAAGAACCTGTGCCTCCGAAGCCTCGCTGGCCGCGCAGGCGGTCTTGTAGGCGGCGTCGATCTCGTCGAACTTGGCACGCCCGATGGCCCGCTGTTCAAGCAGGGCGGAAAGCCTGCGGTGCTGGGCAGCAAGGTAGGCTTCATTCGCCCTGGCTTGCACCTGCGCCTGCCGCGTGGCTACTTCAGTGGCTTCGGCGGCATGGATCTGCGCCGGTACGTCCCCGGTGGCAAGCGCCAATTTGGCCGTGGCCAGATCCTTCTGGGCGACGAACTGGCGTACCTCGGCGGCGGCCATATCCACGCGCTGCGAGTAGTCGGTGGCGTCAAGTTCGGCAATGACCTGGCCTGCCTGCACGACATCGCCTTCCTTCACCAGAAGGCTTAGAATTTTGCCGGGCACTTCTGGCGCAATGACAACAACATGGGCTTTGACGAAGCCGGCATCAGTGACCACATGTTCCATCCTCCAGGTGAGCCAGCGCACGGAGACGATCAGCGCCATGACTAGAATGACGGCTGTAACACTCCACTTGATGATCGTTCCGGTGCGGGATCCCTCCTGTTTGACTTCTTCATCTGTTGTACTCATTTCAACTGTGCTTTCCTCTCGTTGTTTCCATGTCTGCGGCAATCGTTTCCTTTGCGGAATGGCTTACTTTCCCGGTATAACGGGAATGAGTGGCTCCCCGGCGGCAATCCGTACGGCGAGTCGTGCGGCGCGTTGTCCTGTCCTCGCCACGGCCAGCGCCTGGCGGGCGTGTGAGGCATCGTTTTCGGATGACAGCAAGTCGCGCCCGCTGATCAGTTCATTGTCGTAACGCTGTTTAGAGAGGCGCAGGGCTTCGCTCGCGGCCACTTCGGCGGCAGTGGCGGCGTCGATTCGGGCCGATGCTGCCTGGTCCTCTGCCAAGGCCACGGCGACCTGTTCACGTGTCTCGCGGCAGGCCTGTTCGGACTGTGCATCGCTGCGCCGGGCATCGGCCTCATGGCTGGCGCGCTCGGCGGAAATCTTGCCGCCGGTGGTGAGGGGGATTGACGCTACGATGGCGAGGGTGGCATTGTCTTTGTGGAGCTGGTAACTGTCATCCACCCGCTGTACTGTCCCCTCGACTTTGATTTCCGGGAGGCGTGACGCTGAGACCGCGGAGGCGGCGGCGCGCGCCGATTCTGCCACCCTGGCATAAGCCCGGGGGGTCGGCCGCTTCTCCATAGCGCGCTGAGCCACCTCAGTTGGGGTTCCATCCGGTAAAGGGGGGAGGGGAGGCCAATAGGGCTTGGCATCTGTCTGCAGGGGTTCGCCAGTCAGCCGCTCGACGGCGGCGCGCGCCCGGCCGAGATCCGCGCCGCGGTCGGCCTCCTCGAGGTGGGCCAGCGCCAAGGCGGCCTGTGCCTGTAGGAGTTCGGCTTGCGGGGCCTGTTCCTGGTTTACCAGGGCAGTGATCTGGTGGACAAGTTCCTGCTTGTCGGCGATCGATGACTGTGTGGCGGCGCTGAGAGCGAGGGTACGATCCCACTCGGCGACCGCCATGACGGTGCGGTAGCGAACGAGTTCATCCACGGCTTCGGCGAAAAGGCGTGCGGCTTCGACGCCGAGCCGGGCGGCGCGTAACGCACGTGTTGCCTTGCCGAAGTCCCAGAGGAGCTGCTCGGCGGTGATTCCGGTGGAATAAGCCTGCCGTTCGCCATCTACCAGCGGCATGGGTTCAGGGTTTCCAATCGTATTGCGAGGAAGAAGAAAGCCGGGGTCACGGGCAAGGCTCCAACCTTGTACGCTGGCGGAGGCCTGCGGCAGGAGTCCGCCGCGCACGCCGGCTGCCTCCGCGGAAGCCCGGTCGATCTGTGTGCGGGCTTCCTGTGCGGCTGGACCCTGAAGTGCCTTCTCAAGCAGGGCCTCGAATGGCACGGGGGTTTCTGCCCGGACCGTGGCAACAGTGACACAAGCGGCAACCATGGCGATCAAGCGCTTCATCCCAATAAACCCTTTCAGTGATTTAATTCAAAATGAAAATCCGATTAATATTACAAGCCTATCCACGAATTCTTGAAATACGGAGTATTCTTGGAAATTTACCACCCGATTCAAGACATTTCTGGGTTTGAGTTTGCCGTGCCGATTGACGAAAGGACTGGCAAAGTGTTATGAATGTGAAGAAAAGGAACCCCCATTTTGGCGTGATGTCCCGTTCTGCCGATGTGGTGACGGACAAAGTGTGACGCTGGCTTTTCCGGGATGGCGGTTAGGCCCGATGGGATATTGTAACGCATTGACATTAAAAGAGATAAGGATGGTGGGCGTTACTGGACTTGAACCAGTGACCTCTTGCATGTGAGGCAAGCGCTCTAACCAACTGAGCTAAACACCCGAAACGAGAGCGGATAATGCCGTGCCCTGCCGTCAGTGTCAAGCAGAGGTTCAATATAATTTAATAATTTACCCGTTTCGCTTTTATAAGGAGTGCAGATGAAAGAATTGGAAGAAAGTCTCAAGTTAACGTTGGATTTCAGCAAAATTGCTAAGGTGGCCAAAGTGTGTCCGGAGGTGATCCCCGTAGCTCTCCAAAATGCCGATACCCGTGAGGTTATTTTGGTCGCCTATACCAATGAATTGGCGCTCAAAAAGACGCTTGAGACGCGGACGGTGGTGTTGTGGAGTACCTCCCGCAATGAATTGTGGGAAAAGGGCAAGACTTCCGGGGAAACGTTTGATCTTGTGGAGGCCTTTGTGAATTGTGAGCAAAACTCTCTGGTCTATACGGTTCGGCCACGACGGGGCGGTATTTGCCACACCAAAAATCGCAACGCACAACCCAGGAATTGTTATTACCGCCGGATCCATCCCGAAACCATGGCCCTCGAAAACATCGATCCGTAAATTCTGGATTCTGACTGCTAAATTCTCTTTCCTTTTACCCTAACTCCCTGCGATTGAAGAGCGTGATCCCGATAACCGCGGCAATGGTGCTGTAGAGGCCTACCAACCAGCCGAGGGCTTGCAGGGTCATCTCCAGGCTTACCACCCTGCCAGTAGCTATCAGGGGAACTGGATCGAGTCGGGTGAGGGGTAGCGTGATCCCATGGAAGAAATGAAAAAGGGATAGAATCATTTTGTCCAGCCAGGTTTGTACGGGGGCGGGTCCCTCGTGGGGCACGTAGAAGACCCCGGAGGTGGCGACGAATTCCACATATCCTGACGAGGCCATCAGGATGATGATAAAGAAAGCCACGAACACGGCAACCGGGGTGGATAGTAGGCAGCCCGCTGTCAATCCAAGGGCTGCCAGAAAGGCCAGTCTGCAAAGGATGACGAAAAGTCCACGCATCAGGTTCATCTCAAAGCTTCCATACGGAACCAGAAGCTCCGGTTCCTGTGTCTGGTCCGCCAGCATCAAGGTCGCTTGATTATCGTCATCAAGGCGCTGATAAGCCACCGTCAGAATGTTGGTGGCCGCAGACACATCGTCACCCAGCGCCAAGGTGGCGGGAACCCCCGGATAATTGGTCACGCCGATATGAAACTGATGGGCAGGGGTGTTGCCCATGACCCAGCTTGCCGCGACCGGGGTTCGCTCGGGGCGTGTGGAATCAAAGCGATAGTTGAGGATCAGGTCGTGCCCGAGGGTTTCGGCAGCAGGGCGTTGAAATGAGAAAAGCACTCCGCCTTTTGGGGGGATCGTGAAACGCTGGATCTTCAACTCCTCGATCAGTTTTTTCTGTAGGGCCTCTGTCGTCATTTTCTCGGGAATACGCCCGGATTGAACCAGGCGCTGCGTCGCTTCTACAGTTATTTTTGACCAGTCCGGTGTGAGGGGGCGCAGGATCTGGTGGGCAAGGAGGAACTGTTCGGAAACGTGTCTCTTTTCCTTGAGTGGTTCCTGGGCACTTTGGATTGTGTAATGAGCCATCGTGCTGATGATGAGTCCGGTAAGTGCGAGTAAGGCCACATTGAGCACCATGATTCCCATCCATTTTCCCAGCCATAGTTCATAGCGGTGAAGCGGCTTGGTGATGACCAGATAGAAGCGGCGGTCTTGAATCTCGGCGGAAACGCCGCCGCAACCGATCCAGAGCGTGGTGAGGGAGAGAACGGTGGTGGCGAAAGTCGTTGTATAAGTCAGAATAATTTGGATCTTACCTGCCAGCGTATGGTCGCTGGAAATCAGGAGGGGGAGTCCTACCAGCCCCGCCACCAGCAAAGAGGTGAGTGAGAGCAGGAGTTTGGACCGGACGGCTTCGCGGACGGTTAACCAGGCAATGGCAGTGGTGCGAATCAGCATCATGGGGTGGATGGGTGGCGGGTGACGGTTTCAATAAACACGGATTCCAGCGTGCGTCCGGTATGATCCACAACCGGGCGCCGACCTGTCTCCTGTTCAATATAGTCCAGAATGGCGGACAAGGTTTCGCGGGGAGGGGCTGGCAGTGACAATCGTAACGTGTCGGGGTTGATCAGCAGGTCTTGGACCGTGCCTTGGGTGCAGATATCGCCGTTCAACAGGATGGCGACGCGGTCACAGATATCCTGCATGTCGGCCAGATGATGTGAGCAAATGAGAATGGTCTTCCCCCGTTTTGCCAGACCCAAAAGCAGATCTTTCACTTCGCGGCAGGCAATGGGGTCCAGGCCCGAGGTGGGCTCATCCAGGAGGATCAGATCCGGATCGTTCAACAGGCATTGCGCCAAGCCGACCCGGCGCGCCATGCCCTTCGAAAATTCACCGATGGGACGGTTCCGGGCGGCCGTGAGGCCCACCTGGGTGATCAGGCCCTCCACGCGTTCTTTTTTGAGGCTGCCGGAAAGCCCGTAGAGGTTGGCATAGAAATTGAGGATTTCCACGGCGGTCAGGTATTTATACAGGTAGGACTCTTCAGGCATGAATCCCATTCTGGCTTTGACGGCAACGTCGTGAGGAGGTTTCCCCAGAACGGTAAGGTCACCTGAAGAAGGGTGGAGAAGCCCGAGAATCATCTTGAGGGTCGTGCTTTTCCCGGATCCATTGGGGCCCAGAAGTCCGAAGATTTCGCCTTGTCGGATTTCAAGGTCAATCCCATGGACGGCCGTGACCTTCGGTCGATGCCAGAAGTCTCGGAAAATTTTGGTCAGTTTCCGGGCCTCAATAACCAGTCCATTTTGTGTGCCCATCATTTCTCCTTAGCTTAAAACTGTTTTTCCCGGAACGCGGTATAACCCAGGCAGAGTACCCCCATTCCGTAAGCGGTGGCATAAACGGCGGCATGTCCTATCATGGCACCAGAGAGGGCGCCGCTATCGGACAATTTGTCGGCCGGCCAGAAACTTTGGAGATCCGGCAGGATCATTTTCAGAACAAATCCAGCAGTGGGGACGCTCGCCAGCAGGCCAGCCAAATGGTCGGAAACCAGTCCTGCAAAAAGCAGGAAGAGCAGGAGTGTCACTGTGGCGGGCGCCGCTAAACGGGAGGCGAGACTGATGGCGATGGCGGCCAGAAGCAGCAGGGCGATTCCCTCCAGCAGGCAGGCGGGGAGGATACGCCAGTCCACCATGCTACCAAAGGCGACGCGTTGCCCCTCCCGGTCTAAGGTGGAAAGAATCAGTACCATGGCGGTTAAGGTCAGGGCGTAAAAGAACAGAGAGGTTGGCACAAAAGAGCGATGGGTTCGGAAATTGAGGAGTCCTGCCGGGATAAAAACGACAAAGGGGGAGGCCAGAATGAGTTTAATGCCGAGCATATCGAACTCAAAGTTCCGGGGGGCCAGCCGTTCTGCCAGCAAGGTGGCCATACTGGAGCAGTACACGAAGAAGGCCAGCAAGAGGGCGACCGCAGTGAATTTTGCCAGAAAGAACATCAGGCGGCCCACCGGTTTACTGAAGATGATCAGAATCGTGCCTGAGCGGCATTCGTTGTGCAGGGTGGAGCAGGCGGCATAGCCGGCCAGAATCAGACCGAAGACAAATTCAAAAGCCAGGGCACTGTCTACCGCCAGGTGCGTTTGCTGTCCGAGCTGGTGAGAAATGCACAGGGGGACCAGAATGGTGCAGGCAATATTGGTCAGGACGAGGAGGAAGGTCGCCGGCTGTCGGAATAAATCCGTCAATGCCAACCCTGCAAGCGCAATAAATTGCTTAAAGCCTATAGTCATGACAGGGCTGATAAATTGCCCAACATTCAGCCATCAGAATTCCTGACTGAATATTGGGCGGGAAAGGCTGTTAACGCACCTGCTCGACGACAATCTTTTCATCGACTTGTTCACGCAGAACACGCTCAATGCCTTGTTTGATCGTCATGGTGGCATGGGGGCAGCACCCGCAGGCACCTTGCAATTTCAACTTTATGTCGGTTCCATCAATACTGACAACGTCCATGTCCCCGCCATCGGCTTGAAGGAATCCTCTAAGTTCTTCCAATTTCGCTCTGATTTTCTCTTCCACGTTTACTCCTTTTATTTTCTTCTCAAATCCAAAATTTTCTGGTCGCGGATTAGTTCCCCCAAGGTGATTCGGGTCAGGTGTTGATCCAGAATCGTCTGAATTTCATGAAGAGCCTGATGGGCAGCGCAGGAGGGCGCGCGGGTACAGGCGGCGGTATTAATGAGGCAGTCATTCAAAGCTCTGGGTGTGTCCGTGGCATTAAAAATGTCACGCAGGGTGATCGCTTCGGGATCACGGGCCAGTTGAATCCCCCCGCCGACACCACGTTGCGCTTTGATGACACCCGCTTTGGTGAGACTTTGCGCAATTTTCAATGTGAATTGACGTGGAACTCCTATTATTTCCGCTAATTCTTCACTGGTTAAACGGTCATTTGGCCGACATCCCAGAGTCAGAAGAATTCTCAAACCATAATCCATTTTTCTAGTGACAAACATAACACCCCTTTATTGTTCTGTAATTTGATCCACAATTAGGGGCGATGTCAAGGTTTCGTTCAGTTTTCGCGGGATAGTGCTTGCCCTCTCCCCCTATTTTTTGGCATTGTCCCGCGGTTTATATCAATCGCCAGCTTAGCTCAGTTGGCAGAGCAGCTGATTTGTAATCAGCAGGTCATCGGTTCAAGTCCGATAGCTGGCTCCAGTAAAAACGCTGTAAACATTAGGTTTTATTGGTTTTTACTGGAGCTTTTGTCAAAAGCCATAAAAAGGCGCATAAATATTCGCTGCATTCCGCTCGGATCCGCGTCAGGCTCAATCGGGTGCGTCTTGGTAACCTCGGCGATTGCAAGGCAGTGGGCGAGGGTGTCATGGAGTTTCGTCTGGATTTCGGGCCGGGATACCGGGTGTATTTTGGGCAGGCAGGTGACATACTGGTCATTCTGCTCTGTGGCGGTGACAAGCGAACCCAATCGCGGGACATCGCGACAGCGAAACAGTATTGGCAATCTTATAAACGGAGGACATCATGAGCAAAATAACCACCAGTTATCGTGAGGGGTTGATGAAGGACCTTGCCGACCCTGAAGAAGCGGCCGCCTATCTCAATGCTGCGCTCGAAGAGGGGTCTCAAGAGGTCTTTCTGATGGCCCTTCGGGATATCGCAGACGCCAAGGGCATGGCACGGCTTTCCAAGAAGGCTCACCTGAATCGGGTGAGCCTGTATCGCATGCTTTCCGGAAAGGGCAATCCCCAACTGTCCAGCCTCGCAATGATCCTGAAAAACATCGGCCTTCGACTTGCCGTTGAGGTGCGAGAACCTAAAATAGCGTGATCATTACTTACGGATACGGACGCCGAAAACACCGAAACCCAACACTGGCTCAATGATCAGTGCTGCTCCACGTTGGTTGACTGCCTACTGCCCACTGGATTGTACGACCAGAGGTCGTACAATCTCCGGACTCACCGTCCGGGGCTGCGCCAGCGCTTTCCCCAGCATCTGGTTCCCGTAATAAAACCCGAGCCCGAACTTCGCCACGCCAGATGCGCCGTCAACCAACTTTTCAAACAACCCCGGCTCCCTGGGGATTACATTCAGCGGCGGCAGGATAGATGAAACCTTCATCTCATTGACGCCGGTCGCCGAAATAGTCATGTTCGATCCCTTGATCGTGACCAAATCAACATACCGTCGCTGGCTGTAATAACTGTCCAGCCCCTTATTGACGTCCACCCTCTTGAAAGCAGATGCGCACCCACCACAAACCAAGAACCCGGAACACAAACCGACAAATATATAAATTTTTATGTTAATTCCCTTCAAGATAGGGTGGAAATCAACGCCATGAAAGATTATCGCTGCCGAGAATGCAGATTGCCGATGGCGAGTTATTCTTGACGCGTACCGGTCAACATCAGAAAGCTTGCCCATCATTGATGTGTGGTTCTGCTCCTTTACCGGCCAATAAGGCGACCTGCCTTATTCTCGTTATATCTATCTCGTTATAGTCTCGTTC
>Ga0209697_10003342_pt1 | contig 21934 bp, 20 predicted proteins | sample AliMusrvi5mmetaG_FD_184115 | JGI IMG/M metagenome (GOLD analysis project Ga0209697, IMG submission 184115) | Freshwater lake bacterial and archeal communities from Alinen Mustajarvi, Finland, to study Microbial Dark Matter (Phase II) - Alinen... | ecosystem: Environmental > Aquatic > Freshwater...
GCGCATGAACGGTCTGGATGCGGTCGGCAGGATCGCCGGACTGCTGGTCGGGCAGGCGCCTGTTGCCGTGGCCGTCGCTAACCAGATGATGCTGCCCGGCGTGGCGGCATAGGTGTAGGGCGACTTACAGCTACCCCGTGAGATAGGGTTTGACGCGGTTGTTCCAGTACTTCAGCGTCTTGGACTTCCTGTAACCCCTGGGGCCGCCATTCCAGATCCTGGACAGGACCATGTTGGAAGGGCGTCTGCCGGTTCTGGCCCAATACACCCCGCCCCAGTAGTTGAGATACTGGGTGCAGATGATTGGGGCCTTCATGGGGTCGTCAAAATCCGATAGCACCCAATGGGTCCCATAGATTTTGTTGACGTCCTGGATAACTTCAACATGTCCCTGATACGGGCCGTGTGCGCGTCCGACATCACCATGACCCGGCCGTCTGGCCAGGTCTGTCTCGCCCACATGGAGGGCGTACAACAGGGCGACTGTTACGAGGCCGGTTGTCATGTGTCCTTCATGGTTTTGCGGCCGTTAAGCGAACTTGATGCCGGGGCCAAGTTCGCGCAATAGCTTACGCTTATCGGCGTTTGTACAAGCGTTGGTTCTGGCTCGGGGCCTATTGGTTGTGCCCGGCCGTCGCAGATGGTGCTGTCATGGCAGGAGATTCGGCGTAACCGGTCAAGACCAAGCCAGCCACCATGACGCTCATTACCAATGCCGTGCGCTCAATCGTTCAATGACCATGACAGTACCGCAGTCCATCAGGGAACGGTATGGGGTATAACCCTACGGGTGCCGGCATAACCGCAGGTTCACGTGACAGCAACAGGCCCGCTCTGCCATCACGGCGGGGCGGGCCTTCACTTTCACGGGCTTGAACCTACACCAAGCACGACGACTGCGTGGCATTTAGCGTGGTTGGATGACTATTGGCTGCATCGGTGCCGGCATTACCGGTGGCGGTGTATAGATAGGTTGCGGCGCCGGCATTGGTTCGGGTGTAGGTGCCGGTACAGGCATTGGCGTCGGCACAGGCATCGGTGAGGGTAAAACCGGTGTCGGCATCGGCGTCGGTACAGGCATTGGTGCCGGTAAAACCGGTGTCGGCATCGGCGTCGGTATAGGCGTTGGTGCCGGTAAGACCGGCTTAGGCATAGGATTCGGAACAAGCGTTGGCGCCGAGACAACCGGTGCTGGCATCGGTGCCGGTACAAGCGTTGGTTCTGGCTCGGGGCCTATTGGTTGTACTCGGGCCGTCGCAGATGTTGCGGTCATGGCAGGAGATTCGGCGTAACCGGTCAAGACCAAGCCAGCCACCAAGACGCTCATTACCAATGCCGGGCGCGCAAAGATGTCCATGACTTATCCCTTTACTCGTGTTTGCAGTCTTTCCGGTCCAGCTTGTACAACTTACCGTCCGCGGACACGGTGATTAAGATCTTGGTTCCATCCGCCTTGATCACTTCGGCCTTGTAAAACATCAAGCCGTGTTTATCCAGCATCACAAGTTCGTGGATGTTTCCACCTTCCGTGTACTGGTCGATCGTCTGCTGGGCTGCCTTCGGCACACTTGTCACCGGCTTGCAGCACGGGGTGCTGCAACCTACGGTCAGCATGAGTGCGGCCACCGACGCCATCACAAACCACTTTGTTCCATTCATGACTTGCTACCTTTCTTTTCGGGACTCTCAATCGTTCAAACACCATGACCGTACCGCAGTCCACCAGGGAACGGTATGGGGTATAACCCTACGGGTACCGGCATAACCGAAGGTCCATATGACAGCAACAGGCCCGCTCTGCCATTACGGTGGGGCGGGCTTCTGCATTCAAACCATGAAAGGGCTCCTATGAGCACAGAACTGCTTCCCCAGACCGTCCTGGAATACCACGAAGGCTCCAGCGACAAGGTATACAGGGCTGCCATCGAGGCGGTGGCCGGCGGCTTCGTAGTCAACTTCGCCTATGGTCAGCGCGGCTCGACCCTGAACACCGGGACCAAGACCGCTCAGCCTGTCAGCCGCGCCGAGGCGCAGGAGATCTACGGCCAGCTCGTTCGGCCCAAAACAGCCAAGGGGTATCGGCCTGTCGCGGCAGCCCCGGCGGGTCAAGGGATCCGGGCAAGCGTAGCAGCGCGGGACAACCACGACACCGGGCTGCGGCCCCATCTCCTGAACCCGATCAACGAGGAGCAAGCCGAGCAGTACCTCGATGACGAGCGCGGGTGCGCGCAGGAGAAGTACGACGGTCGCTGCATGATGATCCGGAAAGCAGGCCCGGAGATCGTGGCAACCAACCGGGACGGCCTGAGCGTCGGGTTTCCGGACGCCCTGGCCCGGCAGCTCTCCGGCGTAGCCGGCGACTTCGTGATCGACGGCGAGATCGTGGGCGAGACGTTCTACTGCTTCGACCTGCTGGCGAATGCTTCGGGCGATCTGCGGAACGCGCCGTACGTGACCCGGCTGGCTGCCCTGCTGGAGCAGTTCGGCCGGCGGCTGGGCGGCAACATCGTGGTAGCCCGGACCGCGCTGGGACGGAACAAGCGCCAGTTCTCACAGGACCTCAAGGCCGCAGACCGCGAAGGCGTGGTCTTCAAGGACCTGCGTGCTCCTTGGACAGCGGGACGGCCCGCGCAGGGCGGCAGCGCCATGAAATGCAAGTCTGGGCGACCTGCTCGTGCGTGGTCCTGGGTATCAACGGTACCAAGCGCAGCATCGCGGTGGGCCTTGGCGGCGTGCTGATGGGCAACGTCACGATCCCGCCCAACCACGTTATTCCGGCGGTCGGGCGCATCGTGGAGGTACGGTACCTGTACTGCACAGGCATCGGCGGCTCGCTCTATCAGCCGATCTACCTGGGCGAACGCGACGACGTGCGGGTGGAAGACTGCACGGTGGAGCGCCAGCAGGTCAAGTACAAGCCGCAGGAACAAGCTGCGGTGGCGTGAACGCTGGATGGCCGGCGGGGCAGTCTAAAAGTTATTCATCTGGTTGTAGTACTGCTTGAGCGTGTGCAGAGCGTCCGTCGTTATTTTCCAGCAGATCACGGTGAGGATCAGGATGACTACTGTCAGGACGATCTTCCATGTCCGCGATGTCTGCGGGCGCCACCAGATCAGCGGCAAGGCCAGGGGACCCACACTGCAAACCGCGATAACAATAAAGGTGGTGCGGAAATACCAGGGGATGGGGTTTGCCGCTATGGCTGGCCGCGTGGTTCCGTCCAGGAATTCATGGCAATGCTTGCACTTGATGGCAGCGTCCTGAATCTCTTCGGCGCAATACGGGCACTTCTTCACTGTCGGCCTCCTGGCATGACGGACTGCTGCTCGATCGATACTGCCCGCCACGCCGTGTCGTTCAACGCGATCGATTCAAATCAGTTGCCGGGCCGGCTGCCACGCCGTTAAGTCCGGAAGACCAGCATGCTGGCCCGGCAACTGTACCCGGTGGTTCACCGGTGGGACTTTACGCTGTCCCCTTTTCTGCGGCAGGTTCGGCGGCGGCAAATTGGCGCTGCCGATTCGCGCACGGTCATTTCTGCGTTTTGATTCCCAATTCCTTCTCCCACTCCAGCAACAGATCCATGAAGGCGTGGTTAGGGCGGACTTGCGTTCGCTTGGAGCGCACGAATTCGAGCGCCTGATCGCGGGACCAGTTGTGTTTGAACATCTCGTAAGCGGTAACGACCATGCCCGCTCGACTGATGCCAGCGGAGCAATGCACGTAGGTCTTGCGGTCGGCTTTCTGGGCCTTGTCCACGAAGCCTACTGCCTCACGCAGCCATTGCAGGCTCGGGGCGGGTGCCGCGTCGGGAATCTTTTTCCACAGCTGTTCATCAACCTTGTAGGCGTCCTCAGATTCGCACAGGTTGAGAACCGCCACGGTGCCGGGCGGCGGCTCGCTTACTCTGCCGCCCATAAACAAGGTCGGCTCAACCTCCGAGTAATTGGCGCGGTGCGGCTCGATCTGCTGCGCCTGTAGCCTGGGCGGAAACAACAGCATCATGCCGTAGCTGACGGCGGCGACCGTCAGCAAGACGCGGAGGATGCGCGGGTAGTGGCGCGGTTTAAGCATCATGAGATCCATCTACACCATTATTTCGCCATGCCGGCGAACGACAGGTCTGATCTAGCCGCGACCAGCGGTCAAGTCGCAGCCCTGTTCGTACCTTACACCTAATCCAGCCCCGTCAACCAGTAGGCATGTGCCCCGATGGCGGCATAACCCAGAAACCAAAGAAGGAGCGAACGATGAATAGGGCCGCCTCTCCGAGACGTCCGCGGACGGTTCGGTAAACCGCTCCCACCCCAACAACCGGTTACCCACTTGTGCAAGCCCTCTGTAGGGCAGAACTGTGTCCGGCGACGAGAATAATTTGGCCGTGCCTGTCCGCTTGTTAGTGCGTCCTGTCGTGAGTCAATTCGCGGCGGCATTTTCTGCACGCAGTCCGCACGGAGAATCACCGGATAAAGAAATACATGGCGGGTGGAACGACGACCACAAGCGGATACGGGAGCGAGTTGGTCGATGCACCAGCAGGGCCCGCAACCGTCAACCGCGGCGCATAGACTCCCGGTGCGGCATACGTATGGTTCAGGGCGAGCGCCTGCGTGTTGCTGCTCTTGCCGTCGTCAAAGTTCCAGAAACGGTTGGTGATCGTCCCGCCGGAAAGGTCCGAAAACGTCACGATCAGCGGCGCCATGCCATTGGTCGGACTGGCCGTGAACAGGGCGGTCGGCGGAGCCCAGACGTCCAACACCGCGTTGGAACTGGTCACGCTGCCGTATGCGTTGCTCACGACAACACGGCAGTTTCCTGCCTGGTTGGTCGCGAGGCCAGACAGCAGAAGGGTCGCATGGGTCGCGTTCAGCAGGTTGGTTCCATTCATCTGCCACTGGTATTGCAGGGTTGGCGACCCCCAGGAGGCCACGGAAAAGATCACTGTTCCGCCGGCCAGGACTGTCTGATTGGTTGGTTGCTGCGCGATCACCGGGGGCGAGACCGGCACGACGCTTACGTCGTCGAACCCGAAATAGCGGCCGGAACTGCCACCATTGCCGCGGAACCCGAATTGCGCCGCGCTGCTGCTGCCGGTTGCCGTGACGAGAAACTGATAGTTGGTCCAGGCAGCAGCGGTCGCAATGTTGGTCGCATCCACCAGCACGCCCCCGTTCCAGGCGATCGAAAATTCATTTGGCGTACTGTTGGCACCGGGATTGTCCCGCCAGCAACTCAGCAAATACATTCCTCCGGCAACGGTGGCCAGCGTCTGGGAAAGATAGCCCATGGTCGTGGAAGGCCCCATGCGCGCGCCATAGGTTCCGGAATGGACATAGGACGAGGAACTGCTGACGCTGCTGCGTGCCGTATTGCCGGATTGCGTCCATCCTGTGAAGGAGTTCAGCTCGAATCCGCCGTTTTGGATCAATGTCTGTCCGGCCGCGAGGGTCACCGCGCAGTTTTGTCCTGCCATCGTGGTTTGGTTGGTGAACCAGACCGAATCCTGGTAGTTGCCAGCGGAAAGGGCCGCGGCGGCAAGCAGTGGTGTAACCGTCACCGTGGTCGCATTGCCACCGGGCAGCGTTCCATTGGTGGCAGAAATGGTCAGCCAGGAGGAGGTTGTGCCTGCCACCCAGTACAAGGTCGCCGCCCCTGTGTTCGTTAGCGTGAGCGTCGCGGGCGCCGGCAGGAATGGCCCGCCAACAGGCCCGGCAAATGCGACCGTGGAGGGCTGGATGACCAGCGGATCAGGCAGCGTTGCCAAGGCATTAATCAGACTGGTGCCGGTGGGCGTCCCCCACCCCGTACACAGGTCATACCCCGGCACGGCAATGAAGTTGGTCGGGCTCAGGCTCCATTCGTTGTTGCCGGTCGTGATGTCGTGGAAACAACTGGCAAAGTTCGTGCCCTTGCCCAACGCGTACAGTGCTGGATTGAGAAACCCGACCGGTGCCAGGCCGTACTGCGCGGCTTGTTGGTTGACCAGCGCAGTGAAGGCGGCCCAGAGCGGTGCCGCGCAACTGGTGCCGCCATACATGCCGTTGGCGGCGCCGTTGTTGGCAATCACCCAGATGCCATCCGCCGTCAATGCCACGTCGGGCACATTCCGCATGGTGGTGGATCCATGATTGGCCGTCATGGAGATGCCCTGCTGGTAGGAAGGCATTGCGTAGTAGCTGCTGACGCCGCCGCTGCTGCCCATGCCGTCGTAGGCAGATCCGAACTCGGTGTTCCAGTTCCAGACGGTTTCGCTGACATAGGCGTTGCCGCCGCTGGTCATGGTCAGCGTGGTCCCGCCGACCTGTGTGACATTCGTGCTGGTGGTTGGCGCGTAATTGTCGGCGGTCCCGGCGACAAACGCATTGGTGTCGCCTACCGCATTAAAGAACGACTGCCCCTGTGCGGCCATTTGTTGAAAGATTCCGTCAGCTGTCAAATCAGGCGATGGAGTCCACCCCCAGGAACAGCTGACCTGTTTAGCCAGATTGTCAGTGGCGATTTTGTTCAAAACGGTGTCGGGATTCGTCCCTTCATAGACGTACAGGTGCGCGATGCCGGGCGCCATGGAAACCACCATCTCGATGTCCAGCGAGACTTCGCCAATTCCGCCGTTGATCCCCGGCGTGACAGACCCGACATTGACAAGTGGCACGTTGGGAAGGCCTGCCTGCACTTCGTAATTTGTGATGTCTGCGGTGTAATATCCGTCAAGCTCAAACAAGGCCACGTTCTGTCCGGAGCCGGTCAACGCGGTCCCCGGAACGTACGCCCGGCGAAAATCGCCCCCCCAATACCAGCCACTGGGCCCTGAACCAGTGGCCGGCGGCCCGGCATGCGGGACCACGGACTGTCCGTCGGACCGCCGGATTGCTTTGGGAAACGGGCGGACATAGTTGTCGAGGCCGTTAATGTGCAGGATGGGCACAGCCAGATCAATGGATGGCTCGGTATCCAACGCGAAAAACGTTCGCTTTTCCCGCGGATGTGGATACTCGCGCAATGTGACGTGAAAAGCGTTCTCGATCGCCGGCACACGCCCCCGCAGGTCCAGAATCACCCGGTTGGGATGCGTCCCGACTACCAGCAGCCCGCGGGACTCGGCAAAGGCGATCAATGCCTGATAGTCGGCCTCGGACGGGCCAAACCTCTCGGCAAACTGCTCCGGTGTCAGATACTGCCGGTACTGCGGACTGGCCGGGTTAGCCAAGTCGCGCAACAACGCCTGCAGTTCCTCGTTGTTGCGTAGAGGAAGGCTGATCGATAAGTCCAAGTTGGTATCGCGGGCGAGCAGCCCTCGGGAGCGCAGTTGGTCCAGTCCACGTGGTACGTGGTCATGGAGCGTCTGCCGGCCCGGCGCCTGCGCCGATGCGGCGCAGGCCCATGCTCCAATCAGCAGCACGGCTAGAATAACTTTTGGGGATAAAGTCATAAGCACTAGCAATAGTATACCCGGACGCACGTCAGGGTCGCCAGTCCGCAAACCGCGAACGTGTTACCGAGGCTTTTCCATTCGGGCGCCATGATTGCGTCTTGCGAATGTGAGTAACACGATTCGATCAATAGGGACGCCTCTCCGAGGCGTCCGCGGACGGTTCGGCGAACCGTTCCCACCCCAACAACCGGTTACCCACTTGTGCAAGCCCTCTGTAGGGCAGAACTGTGTCCGGCGACGAGAATAATTTGGCCGTGCCTGTCCGCTTGTTAGTGCGTCCTGTCGTGAGTCAAAAAGCGACGGCATTTTCTGCACGCAGTCCGCCAATGGCAGCTTGCTGACAAAATGTATATCTCGCTGTCATTGCCCGGCTACCGATACACGCCGTATGTCCGCACCATTTCGTACATGGCCACGGCGTTAGCGGTGGGGGTATTGTCCTGAATCTGATGGGTCGGCGCAAAGCAGTAGCCGCCGCCCGGCATCATGATGTCGAGCGTGCGGCGGCAGCAAGCCACGGTCTCCTCCACGGTGCCGGTGGCGAGCGGCCCGGCGGTCGAGATGCAGCCATGGAAGGCAAGGCGTCCGCCAAAGGTGCGCTTGAGATATTCCGGCGACATGTTGGCGGCTTCGGGTTGGAGTGCTTCCACAGCCGAAACCCCCATCTCGATGAAGTCCTCGTATGCCCAACTGCTGCTACCGCAGGTGTGGACCATCGCCGGCAGATTGAAGGAGCGCGCCATGTCAATAATGCGCTGATGCAGCGGCCGGATGTGGCGACGGTAGGTGTCGAGGCTGATCATGGGCGCAATCTGCGTGCCGAGATCCTCGCCCATCCAGAGGAAATCGATTTCGCCCCTGGCGGCCTCAATCGTGCGGCGGAGCGTTTCAATCTGGACCTCGACGCGCCGATGCGCCAGCAGCAACCCGGCCGGGTCGTCGGCGACCAGATCAACCAGCGTCTGCTCCATGCCGCGCAGCATGCCGTTCATGTTGACGATGTCGCCAATGCCCGCGCCGCCGACATACAAGGCAAATTCCCGGCGCCGGGCACAGGCCTCCGCCACGCTGTTGTAATCGTAGTCATCAGGCGAAGGCATGGGCCACGAGGCCACCTGTTCCGCTGTGGCCTCGACAAGCGGGAAATCACAGAAATCCCAATAGCCGCCGGAGGGGTGTTCGATCCAGCGGCGGCGAATCCCCCACTCGTCCACCTTGATGCCGCGTTCGGGAATGTCGGCATGTCGCGAAGGTTTGACCCTGCGCGGCCGGATGCTTTGGATGTCCACGCCCAGCGCATGCCGCAGCCCGTCATCATCGTCGGCCGCGAGACAGAAGTGCGCCTTGAGCCGGCGATCAATGCCCGGGTTGCAATCGTAGTCCACCGGCACACGATCCGGTACGCCCTTGTTGAGCACGGCCAGCACTCGCTCGCGTGAGGTCATGGCCAAAGAATAGAATATGCGGCAGATGATGGGAAGAGCAACTGGCAGTATCTGCCTGCGCGGTGGAACACGCGAGGCACCACAGCTTCGCCACGCACCTGCTGGTCAACGGCGTGCACATCCGTGAGGTCCAGGAGCTCCTGGGTCGCGCCAATGTCGAGACCACCATGACCTACCTCCATGTCTCCCGCGGCCTCCGAACGCCACCGCGCAGCCCGCTGGGTCAGCTTAAGATATCGGAAATACCCTGCACTATCAGCCGCCTGTCGCTCTGGCGACAGCCAGCGCTGCCGTCACCTGTTTCCCACAGATGCCCTCCACGATCCGGTTGATTGACAAGACCCGCCAAGGGAACTACGGTGCTTGCGGACCTGCAGAAAAGGAAGTGTTCGATGAAGAGGATTTGCTGTTACGCCGCCGTGGCCCTGACTGTGTTGCTGGCCGGCTGCATCGTGGTTCCTCCCCAGCGGCAGGTGGTCGCACCGCCGCAAGTTCAACCAGGACCGCCACTCGGCGTTGAGGACATCCAGGCTCTGGCAAAGGCCGGCTTGAACGATGACCTGATCATCAGCCAGATCCGCAACTCCGGCACGGTCTATCGCCTCAGTGCGGCCGACATCATCCTGCTCAAGAACTCCGGGGTCAGCGAAAAGATCATCGACTTCATGATCAACACGCCGAACAACGCCATGCCGTTGCCGAACGCCAGCGTACAGCAAACCGTTGTGGTGGACCCTAGTCCGACCTACATGGTGGCACCAGCTGTTTATCCGTACCCGTATTGGGGCTGGGGCTGGTACGGCGGCGGCTACTGGGGGCACGGGCATGACCGGCGGTAAGATGGGCACATGGCAATGGGAGGAGACGCAATCTGATGCGCGGGGATTGGTGTCAGGCGCGGTTAGGCAGTAGAAGCACTTTTCCATTCGGGTTTAGCAGGGCTGCTGTGGTCCCGTTTGTCGGCCTCCCCAAGAGCCTCTGGGCACGTGAGCAATCGACCTGATCCCAGCGAGACAAAACATGCATGCGAGATATGACAGAGTCCTGGATACACGTCTGCTGCCTTCCCTCTTGCCAGGCGGAGTTTTTCATTTCCTGGTCAGCGAGTACCCGGAGGGCGATCCGTTCGCTCTGGATGTCCAGCTGCGAGCGCGCAATAAGATCATGTACTACCATGGGACGACGCGTGTCCTCACGGTTCAGCTCAGGATCGGCGTCACTGGCGTGGAGGCCAAAGCCCACGCCGCCGAGGCGTACGTCGAATATCCGGGGAGCCGACAGCAGTACTGTAAGTTAATGCGGTGGTGGGGCGTTGGTGATGCCCACGCGTTTCGCACAGCATTCCTGGCTTACCTGCCATGCGCCATCGCGTCATCCGACTCCAGGTATTATCGGAACCGGCAAGAAGGTTACTGGCAGAACCGGTTGTGCGTGCGTTACGGCCGGCGATGGACGCGTGCGGACGAATGGCTCGTCATGGATCGCGAATGCGTGGTCGGGTTCAACCACGCAAAGGAGCGGGAAACATTCTACAGTGGCATCAAAATGCCGTACCAGAGAGTAAAGGACCAGCTGCAAAAAGCTGACACAGCCCAATGGGGGCGGCCCGATGGCAAGGCCTTTGGCGATGAACTGGACCTGCTTGCGATCAACCGGAGTGGCGATCTTGTGGCCATTGAACTCAAACATGGTTCGAACAGCAGTGGTATCTATTGGGGGCCGTTACAAGTTGGCGTGTATCAAGATGCATTTTTCAAGGTGTTGGGATCCATACGGGGGCAGGTCCGGGGGCTTGTGGCGCAGAAAATCGCACTGGGACTCTTGCCTGCGGACGCGGGTAGTCTTCTTGAAGCCAGCCTGCTTACGCGTGTTGAGCCGATCCTGGCCGTGGCTGAGCCGAACGACAGGAGCAAGGCCTGGAATATGATGGCAGGTGTCCTGTCGGAGATGGGGCGGGCCAATACGCCGCAGCCTTCGTTGCCGCTGCGGCTCGCCAGGATCAGGGACGTAAACAATGACCCAAGTGTTGAGCTTTCGTCAACTCCCGCAGTAGCTGGAGCAGGGTGACAGCCGCTGAGATGATTAAGCCTTGCAAAAATGAGTCACGTTGTTTTTGTGGCTGTCGAAGACTGTCCGCATCGCGTCGGGGTCGGGGTCGCTATCGGCATCGGTATCGAAAAGCCGTTGTTTGTGCCACCGGATAAGCCAATTCAGCATCAGCGGATTCAACCGGTTGTTCCGGCCTGTTACCAGAGCGGACCTAGAATGTGTAGGTGCCTGTGGCAATGTAGATGTCGATGCCCTGATTGGGTTTGACAAGATTCGCGTTGGAGTAGTGCAGATACCCCACGTTCAGGTCCAACATTCGCCATTTAACCCCCACGCCGACCCGGTCCTCAAATTGGAAGAGGGACGACATGTCTCTGCCGGCAATCTTTGTCTTCGATATACACGCCGCGCCAATGCCGCCGTCAATATATGGACGCCACTCGCCAAGTCCCAGGTTGGGTTGAAAAACGAAGACCGGCGAGAGCGCCGCGCCGAAAACCTCATCCCCATGTTTATTCCAGTAATTCGCCGATGCCTCAAAAAAACCTGTCAGGCTGTCATAAATCCAGGACCGCCCAAAGTCCGAGCGCAGGCCCAGTCGATACATGCCAATGTTGTCCCGGCTTTCACCAAAGCCAATTGACACTGCGTCGAGTGTGGGAACACCTTCCGCACGACACACAATCGCGACTACGAGAAGCAACCAAGCCAATTTTTCATAGCAAGTACCGCTTCCTGCCAGGATTTTTTGACTACCAGTTTTCAATTTACCAAGCAGCGGAATTCGCAGTCAAAGCAAATACATCTTGAACATCCCCCACTCCTCGCGTCCGCAGCCTTCTGCATTACCCGGGCACTCGGGTCATTGGTTTTCATGCCCATGATCCCGGGTAAAATAGCCTGCGCGCATGGATGACTGAAACCTCTTAGTCTGTTACAACTTTACTGCCGCAACCGTGGTCTTGCGCAATCGTGTGGAGGTCCACTGGCCGGAGGTTGACCAACATCATCAACAGGCGCGGGCCATGGATGAAATCCTGAACACCCAACCTGGCACCAACGTACTTGACGAATCTGGCACTGGAGAAATGTGATGCCTCGAAGTTTGACTGTGATCGGGCTTATCGTATTGGCGACAGTTGCCTCTGCTATGGACTGGCCTCAGTTCCTCGGCCCCAACCGCAACGGGGCAACAACTGATGGCCATCTGGCACGCAGTTGGCCCCCGGAAGGCCCCAAGCTCCTCTGGGAATGCAAGCTGGGCGCCGGCTTTGCCTCCTGCGTAATCGATGGTGGCAAGGTCTACATCCTGGATCGCATCCACGAAAAGACCGCCACTGGAGAAGCCAAGCCAGCCCAGGACATTTTGCGCTGCATCGATCTGCAAACGGGCAAGGAAGCCTGGTCGCTGGCCTATGACGCACCTTACGAACCGCTATCGTATCCGGGTTCGCGGGGGACGCCCTGCGTGGATGCTCGATTCGTTTTTACCTTGGGTGGCGGGGGCCAGGTGCGGTGCGTTGACAAGACCACACACGCTCTGGTCTGGTCGCACTCTTTGTTAACCGACTTCTCGCGTGCCAAATCACGCGCACCACATTACGGCTATAGTCAGGCTCCCCTGCTCTACCAGCAGATGCTGATTGTGACGCCGCTGAACGATGACTCCGGCCTGGTGGCTTGCGATAAAACCACAGGCAAGGAACTCTGGCGCTCCGTACCGCTGGGGGGCAATACAGCCTCGTTTTCTTCTCCCCTGATTGCCCGGATTGGCGAGCGGGATCAAATCCTGTTCCTGGGCAATGACGGCAAACACAATTGCACCCTCTACGGATTGGACCCCGCGGATGGAAAGGTTCTTTGGAGTCAAGGCGGCTGGCGGTGCCAGGCGCCGGTTGTGGAACCGGTCCCGCTGGGCGATGGCCGCTTCTTTATCACCGGCGGCTACAAAGCGAACAGCGCCATGATCCAGGTCGAGGCGCAGGCTGGTGGCTTTGCCGCACGCATGCTCTTCAATGCTTCCGCAGATGGCAAGAGTCCGGAAACACCATCAACAGCCAGGCAAGCCGGCGCCGGTTTTTCCAGCCACATGCACACGCCCATCCTGTATCAGGGCTATCTGTACGGCAACGGCAGCAGTGTCCAGTCGCCTAAAAACGGCTTGGTCTGTCTCGATCTGGAAGGGCATACGCAGTGGCAGACCGGCAACCAGCCCTCTTTCGAGTTGGGCGGGTTCATTCTGGTTGATGACCTGCTGATCGGCCTGAACGGCGAGACCGGCATGCTGCGCCTGGCCGAGGCGAATCCGCGCGCGTACAAGCAGTTGGCCGAAGCCAAAGTCCTGGACCAGAAAGGCGGCGAAATCTGGGCCTGCATGGCTTTCGCCGACGGCAGGCTGATTGTCCGCGATCATGCGGTCATGAAGTGCCTGGATCTGCGTACGGCAAAATGAGGCGGGTAGGTTCTGCTTCGCTCCCTGCAATAACCAAAGGGCGGACGATCGCTCGTCCGCCCTTCATTGGCACGCGTTTGCCGGCGCGTTACTGCAGGAGCTTCTTGGCTAGGTCCGCGGCAGAGGCGGCATCCGGGGCGTAGCCGTCGGCGCCGATCTCGTCGCAGAACGCCTGGGTCACGGGCGCGCCGCCGATCATGACCTTGGCCGTCGTACCGGAGGCCTTCATGGCGTCCACCACCGGCTTCATGTTGACCATGGTGGTGGTGAGCAGCGCGGAGACGCCGACCACCTGCGCCTGGTTGTCCTTGGCTGCCTGCGCAAACTTCTCCGCCGAGACGTCGATGCCAATGTCCACAACCTTGAAGCCGGCGCCCTCGAGCATCATGCAAACGAGGTTCTTGCCGATGTCGTGCAGGTCGCCCTTGACCGTACCGACAATGGCGGTGGCCAGCGGCTGCACGCCAGCTGCCACGAGCCGGGGCTTCAGGACTTCCATGCCGGCCTTCATGGCGCGCGCGGCGATCAGCACCTCGGGGACGTAGACCTCGTTCTTCTTAAACTTGCCACCGATGATTCCCATGCCCTGCAGCAGGCCGTTGTTCAGGATCTCCGCGGGCGGAATCCCCTCGGCCAGTGCCTGCGACACCAGCTGCTTCACCTCGGCCGCGCGACCCTTCATCAGGGCCTGACAAATGCTCTCGTTCGTCTGCATGGTGCGATCCCCTTCTTCCTGGCAGGTCTTCAGCCGCCTGCGACGGCTTGGTTTGGCAGATAGTTGCTCATTCCGGTTTGTCTGCCAAGCCTTTTTTGGGCTTATTCCGGCTTATTCCGGCTGCGGCCGGCGAAAGTTGACGTTGGCAGGCATGGACAGGAGCGTGGCCACGAGCAGCTCGATGGCCTGCTCGACGTCGCCGAGACTGAGCACTTCCACAGGGCTGTGCATGTAGCGCAGCGGGATGCTCAGCAGCCCCACGGCCGCGCCGGAGCGCACCAGGCGCATGGGCCAGGCTGTCGTGCCTGCGCCGCGGGAGCGCACCTGGCGCTGCACGGGGATCGCCCGGCTCTTGGCTGCCTCGAGGATGAGCGCCTGCATCTTGGGGTGGTAGGTGGGGCCGCAGACGAGGATCGGCCCCTTGCCGAGCGCCACGTCGCCGACAAGCTTCTTCTCGTGCCGGGGGCAGTCCGAGGCAAAGCCGACATCCACGGAGATGCCGGCGTGCGGCTGGATGTCGTACGCCGCCGTGGTGGCGCCCACCAGGCCGAGTTCCTCCTGCACGCTCGCAACCGCGTGCAGCGCCACCTTGAGCGGCTTGCCGTGCAGGCGGCGCACAGCCTCCATCACGATGAACGCGCCGATGCGGTCGTCAAAGCCGCGGCAGGCCACGCGGTCGCCGGCCAGCGGCCGCCAGCCCGCATCGATCACGGCAGGCGCGCCCAGCTCGACAAGCTTCTCAGCCTCCTCGCGGCTCGAGGCGCCAATGTCCACGCTGGCGTCCGTGAGGTCCTGCGGCGCGACCTTCTTGACCTCGTCGGCCTTGAGCAGATGGGGCGGCGTGACGCCGAAGACGCCGTTCACCGGCCCCTGGCGACCCTGGATGATGATCCGCTCGCCGGCCAGCTGCTGGGTGGTGACCCCGCCAAGCGCGGTCAGGAAAAGAAACCCCTTCTCGTCGATGTACTGCACCATGAAGCCGATTTCGTCGCAGTGGCCGTCGATCATCACGCGCACCTTGGCGCGGGGGTTGACGCCCACGCGCAGGTTGCCGTGGGTGTCGATCGCGACCTGCCGGGCGTAGGGCTTCACGTAGCGCGCCAGCAGATTCATGCCGTCCGCCTCCCACCCGGACGGCGTGGGGATGGCGACCAGTTTCTTCAGGAGCTCCAGGGCGGTCGAATCCATGATGCGTACCCTCGCGTTGCGCGTTCCCGGGACAGGCGCGTTTCAGCTGCGTTCAGGGCAAAAATAGCAGAATGGGGGGGTAAAGAATAGGGCCAATCAGACCAATCGGGCCGATCAGGAGTATTCCCGGAAAAGCCCCTGCGTGCCGAGTTCCGCGCCGCCGGTTCCCGCGAGGCGGGCGTAGCGCGCGAGGGCGAGTTGCAGCGCCGGCAGGTCGAGACCGGCGCGCGCGGCCGCCTCCTGGGCCAGGGTCATGTCCTTGACGAAATGCTTCACGAAGAATCCGGGCGCAAAATCGTTGGCCAGCATCCGGGGGCCGCAGGTACGCAACTGCCAGCTCCCGGCCGCGCCGGAATCGATCGCCTCGAGCAGCGCCGCCGCGTCGAGCCCCATGCGCTGCGCGTAGGCCAGCGCCTCGCAAACGCCCTGGATCGCGCCGGCAATGGCGATCTGGTTGGCGAGCTTGGCATGTTGTCCGGCGCCGGCAGGGCCGAGGCGCACAATCTTCTTCCCCAGAAGCGTCAGCAGCGGCCGGACGCGCGCCACAGCCGCCTCCTCGCCGCCAACCAGGATGGTGAGCGTGGCCTCGCGCGCCCCCGTGTCCCCGCCCGTGACCGGCGCATCCAGCGCCTGCACGCCGCGGGCCGCAGCAGCGGTCGCGATCCGCTGCGCCAGTTCGGGGCTGGAGGTGGTCATGTCGACCAGCACCGCGCCGGGCCGGGTGTGCGCCACCAGGCCCTGCGTGCCGAGGTAGACCTCCTCCACGTCCTTTGGAAAGCCGACGATCGTGAAGACCACGTCGCACGCGGCAGCCACTGCGGCAGGGGTGTCGCACCAGACAGCGCCGCGCCGCAGGAGATCCTCCGCCTTGGCGCGGGTGCGGTTGAAGACGCGCAGGGCGCAGCCGGCCGACAGCAGGTGCCCGGCCATGGATCGCCCCATGACGCCGGTGCCGATGAAGCCGATCTTGCCGTAGAAAGAGCCAGGGTTCATAAAAGAGGCTGTTAGCGGGTTAGACTGTCAGGCTGTTGGGTAACGCCATCGTCAACACCTTGAACTCCACCGTTGGCCTAACAGTCTAACATCCTAAACTGCTACCCGCCTTCCCTGCTACCCCCGGAAGGGCGCATTGATGAGGCCGAGGAACTCGGCGCGGGTGGCGCTGTTGCGGCGGAAGCTGCCCAGCACGGAGGAGGTGGTCATCACGGAGTTCTGCTTTTCGACGCCGCGCATCATCATGCAGAGGTGGCGGCACTCCATGACCACGCCCACGCCCTCGGCATTTGCGGTCTCCATCACGGCGTCCGCGATCTGCGCGGTGAGGCGCTCCTGCACCTGCAGCCGGCGCGCGAAACAGTCCACCAGCCGCGCGATCTTGCTGACGCCCACAACCTTGTCCTGCGCCACGTAACCGACGTGGCAGCGGCCGTAGAACGGCAGCATGTGGTGCTCGCAAAGGGAATAGACCTCGATGTCGCGCACGATGATCATGTTGTTCGTGTGCGAGGCAAAGACCGCGCCGTTGATCACGCGGCGGGGCGTCTGGCGGTAGCCGCCGGTCAGGAACTCGTAGGACCGGGCCACGCGTGCGGGCGTGGCGCGCAGCCCTTCGCGCCGCGGATTCTCGCCGAGTTCGACCAGCAGTTGCCGGATGAGCTGCTCGATCCGTTTGGCGTTGGGCTTGCGCATGGCGGGCGGGGCGCGACAACCACGGGAAAAAATGGCGAGGACGACGGGGTTCGAACCCGCAACTTCCGGATCGACAGTCCGGTGCGCTAACCAATTGCGCCACGTCCCCGCAAAAAGCAGGTCCGGAGTATAGGCCGGCGGAAGCGCAAAAATCAAGGTGGAAGTTAACGGCGTTTGGGGTAGGATCCCCGGCCATGAATGAACCGACGGCAGAGCCCCGCGCGGGGCGCGCCCTGTGCCTGCTCTCCGGCGGCCTCGACAGCACGCTGGCGATCTGCGTGCTGCGCGCGCAGGGTGTGCACGTCGAAGCCGTGGTGTTCGAGAGCCCCTTCTTCAGCAGCCGCGCCGCGCGCAAAGCGGCGCAGGGGGTGGGCGTCCGCCTGCACGTGGTGGATTTCACGGACGACATCGTGCAGCTGGTGCAGCATCCGCCCCACGGCTACGGCGGGGCCATGAACCCGTGCATCGACTGTCATGCGCGCATGATCCGGCGCGCCGGCGCGCTGCTGCCTGAGCTGGGCTTCGACTTCCTGGCCACGGGCGAGGTGCTGAACCAGCGCCCCATGTCGCAGAACGGACGCTCGCTGCGGATCGTGGCAACGGATTGCGGCTGCGCAGACCTGCTGGTGCGGCCGCTCTGCGCGCAGCTCCTGCCGGCGACGGAGCCGGAACGCCGCGGGTGGGTGGACCGCGCGCGCCTGCTGGCGCTGCAAGGCCGCTCGCGCAAGGCGCAGATGGCGCTGGCGCGCCAGTACGGCATTCGCGAATACCCCTCGCCGGCCGGCGGCTGCCAGCTGACCGAGCCCGGCTTCTGCCGCAAGCTCAGGGATCTGATGGACCATGAGGGGTTGGCTGGGCGGCGGCAGCTCCTGCTGCTGTGCACCGGCCGCCACCTGCGGCTGCCGGGTGGCGCCAAGTGCGTGGTCGGGCGCGACCAGGTGGATAACGAGACGCTGGCCGGGGCCGCGCTGCCGGACGACACGCGGATCTGGTCGCTGACCGTGCCAGGTCCCACGCTGCTGCTGCCGGGAAATCCGTCGCCTGCGGACGTGGCACTGGCCTGCGGCGTCTGCGCCGCCTATACCGACCACCACGAGGATGGCGCACCCATACGGGTCGGCGTGGCACGCGGAGGGACGACAGAGGAGCGGATGGTGGTTCCGCTGGCGCGGGAGAGCTTTCGCGGGTGGATGCAGTAGCCGGACGCTTTTGCGCAAGGCTCGACAGCTCACCGGGCAAACACGGTGTGGTAGAACCGCAGGCCGGCAAAGCCGATCAGGACCAGCAGCAGCAAGATCATCGCGATCCAGAACACCCGCAGATCGCGACGCTTCCGGAAGTCCGGTGGCAGGCGGACGGTTGCGCGCTTGCCCGTGGCGGATGACACCACGATCGGCGGACGGGCCACAGGCGCCGGCGCAGCAGCTGCCGGTGCAATAGCCGCTGGCGCGGCCGGAGACTTGGCCTGTTCCTGCCGGACGGGCGCGTCATCGCCCTCGAACACCGCCGGCAGATCGCCGAAGACAATCTGGTCGTTGCGGAACAGGAGCGTGTCCGTGATGCGGTGGTCGTTGACGCGCGTGCCGTTGGTGGAATCGAGGTCGCGCAGCCGGAACCCCTCGGCGGTCCGGGTGATCTCCGCGTGTCCGCTCGAGATCGAACCGTTGTCCAGCACGATGTGGTTCCCGGAAATCCGGCCGATGCGGGTGGCGCCATCAGCAAGGGCGAAGCGGCGACCTTTCAGGGGGCCTTCCATGATAACCAGGTAGGGCATCGGCGGCTCTCCTATCCTTCCCGCAAGGGAATTTGAGTAGTGTACGGCAGCCGCAAGACCCTGTCAACGTGACGCTGAACCGTTCTTTGCCATACCCTCTTCTGTGTGCTATTCTCTTTGTTCGCATTTGCCGGTGGTGCCTGATCGCGCCGGCTGCCCCTGGGAGAATACCTCATGCCCAATGACCCCGTCGATGCCCAGCAGGAGGCACAGCTGCTGGCGGCGCTGGAGATGCGGCCCATTCCCGTCGACACCCTGCTGTCGGACGTGCGCGTCCAGCAGGCCGCCGGCCAGACTGCTGCCGTGGCCAACACGCTGCAGTTGATGGAGGACGCACTGGTCGAAGCCTCGGACCGCGACGGGCTCCTGCGCCTGCTGCGTTTCCGCGCCGAGGGTCGCGCGCAGGACCGCGCCTTCGGCCTCTACTGCCGCGAGCTGCTGGCCGAAACCTGGAAGGAGCGCGACGCAGCCTCCTTCTTCGAGGCCGCCGGCTTTGGCGAGCACACGCCGGCCGAGGCGCTCCGCCGGCTCGAGCTGCTGCTCTCCTGCCAGCCCGGCGCCATGTTCCTCGACAAGACCTGGGGCTTCGGCGAGGTCAAGCGGGTCGACGCCTTCTACCGCAAGATCACGATCGACTTCGCGCGCAAGCCCGGCCACGCGGTCGCCTTCGCCCACGCGGCAGAAGCCCTCTCGCCGATCAGCCCCTCGCACCTGCTGGCGCTCTGCCACCGCGACCCGGCCGCTGTCGCGCGCCTCGTCGCCGAACAGCCCGAAGAGGTCGCCCGCATGGCCCTGCGCAGCTTTGGCGCGCTCTCCGCCGTGCGCATGGAGCAGCTCCTGACCGAGAACGGCATCCTCGCGCCAGCAGGCTGGAAGTCCTTCTGGGAGCGGGCGCGCAAGGGTCTCAAGGCCGACCCGCTGGTGGAGATGCCTGCCAAGCGCAGCGAGCCGATCATCCTGCACGCCCAGGCGCGCAGCTACGGGCCGTCCTGGGTGGCCAATTTCGCCCGCGAGCGCGACCCGGAGAAGATCCTTACCGGCGTGGAGGCGTTCTGCGAGGCGGCCGATGGCGCATTCGACGAGGCCGCGCGGCCGGCGCTGCTCGACCGCCTCGCGTTCGCGGCCAAGGGCGCCTACAACGCCGATCCAGCCCTCTACGCGCGCCTGGCGGCGCTGATGGAGCGCACGCGCCTCGAGGCCGTTCCGCCGGCCGAGCTGCGCGCGCACCTCTGGGAGCGGAACCGCTTCCTGCTGGCGGCGGAGCGCATGACCGGCCGCGACACGGAGCGCATGATCCGCCTGCTGCTGGCCGATGCCGAGGGCCCGACCCGCCTGCTCGCCGTGCTGCCCGAAATGACCTTTGCCCTGCTAAGCGAGACGCTGGAGGCGCTGCGCCAGGGACCCGCGCTCGCCGCGGCGCAGCAGCGCTGCCGCGAGCTGCTCCTCTCCCCCCAGGCGCCGCCCACCCTCGTGGTGTGGGTCTTCCGCCACCGCGACATCCTCGCCGACTGGCCGCTGCCGGGGCTGGCCGAGCTGCTGGCCCATGCGATCCTCCTGATCGAGACGCCGCTCTCCGGAGAGGAACTGCGCATGCAGAACCACATGCGCCAGCTCTTCGAGAACGCCAAGTGGTTCTCCGCCATCCAGGAGGAGCTCGATGCCAACGGCCGCAGCGCGCTCTTTGACCGCCTCCAGGCTTCCTCCGCCTGGGATCCAGTCACCCAGCGCTCGCTGATGGGGCGCATGGTCAAGTTCGACCCCTCCCTCGCCGAGCGGCGGCGCGCCACCGATGGCGCAGGCCCCGTGTCCGGGCCGACCCGGCGCCTGACCTCCTGGCGCAGCCTGCTGGAACGCCGCACGCATTACAAGCGCCTCGTCGAGATCGAGCTGCCCAAGTCCAGCCAGGACATTGCCGTGGCGCGCAGCTACGGCGACCTGCGGGAGAACTTCGAGTACCACGCGGCCAAGCACGCGCAGTCGCTCCTGCTGCAGCGCCAGTCCGAGATGGACCAGGAGCTCAAGCAGGTGCAGGGGACCGACTTTGCCGGCGCGCCTACGGAGGCCGTCGGCAGGGGCGTGTGCGTGCGCCTGGCCTACGCCGACGGCCGCACCGCCCAGTTCTCCATCCTCGGCGAGTGGGACCGCGACGAAGCGCTCAACATCATCTCCTGCAAGAGCCGCATGGCGCAGTGCCTGGAAGGGTGCCGCCCCGGCGCCTCTGCGCAGGTCCCCGGCGAGAAGGGCGACGAGACCGTCACCGTGACAGCCGTGGAGCCGCTCGACGAAGCTGTCCGCGCCTGGATCGGTCCGCCGGCCGGCTGATCGATTGACGAATGCCGCGGGAAGTGCCACTATGAAAGTCGGAAACACGAGTGCCGGGGAACCCGGCAAAAGCTGGAGTCTTCCATGAATTCCGCGATTATTGTGGCTGCCGGAAAAAGCGAGCGCATGGGGGTCGGAACGGACAAGGCCTTCCTCTCGCTGGGCGCGCGCCCGGTGCTGGCATGGTCGCTGCTGGCCTTTGAGCAATGCCACGAGATCGACCAGATCGTGCTGGTGGTCCGCAAGGAGAAACTGCTGGCCACGCGCGGCGCGACGCAGATGTTCGGCATCTCAAAACTGCGCGCGATCGTGGCCGGCGGCGCGCGGCGCCAGGATTCGGTGGCCAACGGCCTGGCCGCGATCGACCCTGACACGCGCATCGTCGCCGTCCATGACGGCGCGCGCCCCTGCGTCACGCCCGACCTGATCGCCGAGACGATCCGCTCCGCCAAGCGCACCGGCTCGGGCGTCGCCGCATCCCGCGTGATCGACACCATCAAGTTCGTCGCCCGCGGGGCCGTCGTGGACCACACCCTCGAGCGCGACAAGCTCTGGGCCGTGCAGACGCCGCAGACGTTTAAGGTTGAACTGCTGCGCAAGGCCTATGCCAAGATGGCCGAAAAGGACACGGCCGCGCCTGACGAGGCGGCGGCTGTCGAGGCGCTCGGCGAGCCGCAAGCATCGCCCGCCTTGCTCGCGGTCCTGCATGCTCTCGCCGCACATACCGAGCGGTTACTCACCGAAAGCGACGTGTTCGCGTTATTGATCGACGACCGGCGGCTGGCGCTGGAGGTTTCGGTCATCAATACTCTGGCGCATCGGCTGACCCGGCTCTTGATGATGCGCGATCCGTTGCACGACCGCACGC
>Ga0209697_10003345_pt1 | contig 21915 bp, 17 predicted proteins | sample AliMusrvi5mmetaG_FD_184115 | JGI IMG/M metagenome (GOLD analysis project Ga0209697, IMG submission 184115) | Freshwater lake bacterial and archeal communities from Alinen Mustajarvi, Finland, to study Microbial Dark Matter (Phase II) - Alinen... | ecosystem: Environmental > Aquatic > Freshwater...
ATATGTCGTATTGATCCTGTTATTATTCTTAAGCACATTTTTGAAATCCTCAAATGCTGACAGTTTTCGTGTTAGCATCTTATAACCTAGCCCATCCTTGTTACTTTCAACATCCAATAAAAATTTGTATAAAGCATCAACATTGTTTAACTGTGCATCAAGTCCAGTTTCATATGTCCTATCTATGTACGTTCGGTCTACTTCATGATTGCCTGCAACATAAATAAAGTCAGATTCCGTCAATTTGTACTTTTCTAATAAGGGAATAATAAATTCTGACAAGGCTATATCGTACTCGTTGACTGAGTTTTCTCCTTTTTTTATCAAATCACCTGTAAATAGGACCAAATCAAGCGTTAGATCATTGTCGAGTATTAGTTTGTCAACATCCTTGAAAAAGGCTTCTCTTACCTTTTGTATTCTTTTAAGGTCACTTGTATTCATATGTAAATCAGCAATGTGTAGTGCATTTATTCGCATTTATCCTCCAGCAGGTCTATCCACATAATAAAAGAATTACCATATTATAGAATTCCGCAGACTTCAATTCATAAAAATAAATGGCACCACAATGAGCGACTTTTCAATTTAAACCTACTTCAAAAGAATGGAACAGACCAATCAGCAGAACCAGCATAATCAGCTTTGTTAGCATTCGCGACTCACCACACCGCCAGAGCAACAAAACTTACCAGCATGATCAGCATATTCGACATCGCAGCCGATTTCGAAGTTGTATCTCGAGGCTCATCACCGCCGGTGGAGTTTGTGGAGTTACATTCCTCCACGACGGATTATTATCACCCTCCACGGTTGATTGATACACCCACCCCGCGTTGAAATCGGTTGCCGGACCCCACATCCCTCATGAGGGGCAGCGATTACACCCCTCCGCGTTTATGCCACCATTGCCGACATCGTCAAACGGCTATGAGTCAGGCGGCGGAGTCTTTGTGTACTGTGGCTATGTGTTCCGTGATACGATTCTCTGTACCGCTATCAGTGCCGGCGACTGTGGCTCATCACCGCCGGTGGAGTTTGTGGAGTTTCATCCCTCCACGATGGCTTTTTATCGCCCTCCACGGCTGATTCATCAACCAGCGAGGGTCGCTTCATCTACATCCCCTCGCGCCACCATTAGCGGAGAGCGGCACGTTACACAGCAACTGGCACAGACACCCCTCCGCGCATTGATTAGTCGCGATAAATTGCCAGCACATCCAGCATAACCTTCATCGCTATCGCTGTCGGTCTCAAGTTTGCGCCCGAACTAAACAAACCAGCATTACCAGCACAACCGTCATCACATCACATCCCTCCACGAATGAGCCGGAAAACAACCCTCATGAGGGAAGCAATCACCCTTCCTCTGCGTTTACAGCACCACCCGTGGCGATAACGCTACTGGTTCCGGTTCCGCTGCCGTTGTTGATATCGTACCTGTGTCTGTACAGAGGCTGTCAGTGGCGGCGAACCGTGGAGGTTGTGGAGTTACATCCCTCCACGGGAGAATATTATCGCCCTCCACAGATTGCACAGCGTCAACATCCCACCACCGCACAACAGACCTCATTAGCGGAGTACAACATGTTACACAGCGACTGGTACCGGCACCCCTCCGCGCTCACGCATATGGAGGGTCGGAGTTCTTGTGTACTGTGGCTATGTGCACCGTGCTTTGAGATTCGCGATCGTTGGCTGTACCGATGTCAATGCTTGCGACCGTGGTGATATCGCTGGTGGAGTTTGTGGAGATACATTCCTCCACGAGCTAATATAATCGCCCTCCACGGGTGTTACTGGCCGCTATTAGCGGAGGCAGCTCGTTACACAGCGACTCTGCATCCCTCCGCGCCCACCAACCAGCACGACCAGCATACCCACCATAGTTGTCGTTGATTATTTTTCGGCAGGATGGGACAAATCAAACAGCATAACCCGCATAACCAACATTGATTGTATTCGTGGCGCACCGCTCCGATCCGACAGAGTAACAAAACTTGCCAGCATGACCAATATAATCGACATCGTTCACGATTTTCCGTTAGAACGGAACAGCAGGAATTGATCAGCATAACCAGCATAATCGTCATTGTTGTCGTTGTTGTCGTTGACGATCACAAGTTCTGCCCGAATGGGACAAATCGACCAGCATAACACGCATTACCGCCATAGCTGCTGTTCACAATTTTTCGGCAGGTTGGATCAACTGGTATAAACCAGCATAATCAGCAGTGAGCGCATTTGATGCGTAGCGCGTAGACAGAGCAAGAGAAGTTGCCAACATGATCAGCATAATCGTCATAAGGTTGGACTCAAATTTGCGCATGAATGGCAGAAACCAACCGGCACGACCAGCATAACGGCCATAGTTGTCGTTCACAATTTTTCGGCAGGATGAGACAAATCAATCAGCATAACTCGCATAACCGTCATTGTTTGTATTCGTGGCGCTCCGTTCCACTCCGACAGAGTAGCAAAACTTGCCAGCATGACCAACATAATCGACATTGTTCACGCTTTTCCGTCAGAACGGAACAGCAGGAATTGATCAGCATAACCAGCATAATCGTCATTGTTGTCGTTGACGATCACAAGTTCTGCCCGAATGGGACAAATCAACCAGCATAACCCGCATTACCGCCATAGCTGTTGTTCACAATTCTTTGGCAACTGGAATAAACCAGCATAATCAGCAGAGATTACATTTGCTCCGCACCGCATAGTCAGAGCGACAAAACTTGCCAGCATGACCAACATAATCGACATCGCCATCGTTCACTTTTTTCCGTCAGAGTTGAACAAACCAACCAGCACGACCAACATGACCGCCATAGCTGTTGTTCACAATTTTTCAGTAGGTAGGATAAACTGGAATAAACCAGCATAATCAGCAGTGATCGCATTTGCTGCGCACCGCGTAGTCAGAGCGACAAAACTTGCCAGCATGATCAGCACAATCGTCATATGTCGGTCTCAAGTTTACGCATGAACGGCACAAACCAACCAGCACGACAAACATAACCGCCATGACCGATAACAGCAGACTTCAGAAATTATCGGCGTACCGATATCAGCGAATTTGATATATTTTCGCATTCCCAATACTAGAAAGGACAAAACTTTTAGTAATTACTTCGTTATAAAACAGTATGTTATGTCACATATTTTTTCTCAAGCTTTTATTACGGGAAAATAATTGGTTATCGACGTACCGATAGTTTTCAACTAAAGTCAGAGCAACACGACTTCTATCCGCATTTCCCTTATGGTATCTAGTTTTCGCTAGGAGCGGCTAATATGAATTTCAAAAAGCCGACCAATAAGAAACCCGAAACAAAATTCGATCTGTACGAAACCGTATTCATTGTATCCTCTTGTTTCATTTTCAAATCGCAAAATTCACTTTGACAGTGATTTGCTGATTTCATTCATCCCAACTCCAGCAGCTTTCCGTGTCTGAAGAGTTTCAAGTGCATTCTCAACATCTTCGGCAGTTGCAAGTCCGGTATACAAGGCTTCAGCTTTAGCAGTTTCAACACCAACTTCAACCGCACCAACCATAGCTTTGCTCAGTTTGAGTTTTTCAGCCAAGCGCTTGAGATCGGATATTTTCTCTTCCGGGGACTTCGTAGCGCTGAATGTTATTTTCATTGCTGCCAGACGGTCATCCATAGTTTTTGCATCCACAGAGTTAAAATCGGCGATCGCTTCACCGAAATCACCAGAAAGTTCTAAGCCGGTGATGGCATATGTTTCGTTTTCACCGGAGATAGCAGACAATGATTTCAACATGGAACATTGAACCCCGTAAACTTCCGTCAGCTTAGTGTCCATGTTTTCCGTCGGATCATTGCGAAGAATTTCAGAAATCCTTTCCAGCCCCTGAGCGATCACCGCCTGAGCATCAGTGGTCTTGTATTCGAGTTGCAATTGCTGATTTTCTAAAGCAGGCTCAGTTCCAAGCTGAAGTGCTTCAGTTACTGGTTTGTCAACTATGATGGATGTGAGGTCGTTGGTAGACACCGCAAGAGCGTTCAGTCGCTCAATACGTTCATTATATTCCATAGCAGCTTTCCGTTTAGCACTCCCTTCATTGAATCCTCGCATGAATTCTACGAAAAATTTGAGAAGCATTGCGGCCATAGGGGCTTCAGCCTGTAATGAATTGATAAGTCTGTCAACTTCTGCTGACTGCTTCACTTCTTCCATCTGCATGGTAGAAAAAGCAGGACTGATCGGGTTGTACGCATCAAACATCTTGTGCGACTGCATCAAATTTTCAGCAACGGCATAAGTCTCCAGTGCTTTTGCAACTTCAGGATTATCTTTTGCAAGTTCATGGCGCTGTAATTCATCAGAAACAATCCAGCCATGCTCATCCATAAGCCCCTGTTTTACTAACCCGCTAAGCGCGGTTTCCCAGTCGGCTGTGATGGCTTGTTTATAATTAGCAGCCCTCTGCGCGCGATCATTGATACCAAGAGCAGCAACATTTTCATCAAGAGATTTGGATTTAGGCACTGGCTGAGTGAGTATCGTCTCCTTCTGAGCGGCGTCACTCGCCACGACCAGATTACTGAACTTCCTGTAGTCATCGTCGATCACCGTGAAGTGCAACGGCTCGGCAAGCGGTTGGATCAGACCGTGCTTCAACATCTGCTGTTCAGCCCGTTCAGCACAGCCGAGCCGATATTCAAGCCGCTTATCGCCGTTGACTTTAGCCCAGCGGTCGGCTTTAGTGAGATTCCATCCGTCAGGACCGATGAACTGGAGCTTTTTCATTTCCGTTACTGATCGTTCAAACTGTTTGCGAACATATTCAGGATCGTCCCAGTTGTTTGCCTTGAATTGGCCAGCCTTTACAAAACTCAGCATGATGTTCTCCTTTCCATGTACATCGTTGAATATGTCATCAGCATCGCATTGCATCGGCATTGCATTACCATTCAGACCTGCCAAGTAACCGTCTTTGCCAATCAAGGTAGCGTCTTCTCAAATAACCTCGCTCCATAATTGCCTTTACACACAGATATGCGGCGGTAACAACCATCACACCGGTGCCGATGAGAAGAGTAGGAGTGCTCAGCTCTTCATATTTCATGAACAGAGCAACAATGGATACTATGAACACTAGAAAGATACCGACCGGCACGGAGAGAAGTAATAAATTCCTTGTAGCGGTTACAGGAGCAACAGCAGCAATTCTTGGCGCTTCACTCACATTTACAATATTACAGTTATGCTCAATTGCTCCCGGTTTGACAGTGACGGCAGCGGCGGCAAGATCTTGATCAATCGCAGTCAAAGCCTCAATTTGTTGCTGTGTCAGTCCTGCGTATTTTTCGTTCACGGCATACTCCTCAATGAATCTGTCACCGGGTATCAGGGTCAAGTTAGCTTCTGATCGGCTGATGACCTGAACAGTTTCGAAAGTATTTGGTAATCGGTACATACGGTAAATTCCGGATGACCGCTACGCAGATCGCTTATCTCTTTGCAAAGCGTTTCAGTGGCGGCAATTACCAGTGTGTGTTCATCTCTCATGTTCCGTTGGACAAACTTGGTACCCAGAGGCTTCAGATGAGAACCGGCAACATTGCGCCCAAGCATGGCATCGATTGCTTGGGCAAGCAGCGCAGTGGCGATTGATGCATCATTCAGGCAATGTGCAGTGGCGAGAGCAATAATTGCCGATACATGGCAGGTGCTTACGGTCACTTCAGCCACAAACCAGCCATCTTTACGGCGGCGGAAGCGCCCGACAGTAGGTCTGCCCGGTGTACCCTTATTCTGGTCAATTTGCCTGGTGTATTTCATAAGCTCGTGTAGTTGATCCAGTTGCACGACGATTCCTCCATTCACTGTTTTTTCGACCATCTTCTGGCTCTTTTGAACGAGCGACCGAACTCTTCTGTAAGCAGCTCGCGGAGAAAATGGGTCATAGATGGTGACTGCCGCACTGTTATTTCAGCTTGCAGTTGCAGAAACATCTTTGCCGTTACGAAAAAGTCGATTCGGGTGTATTCATCCTGACTTCCACTCTTTTTGCGGACAAATTTGCGTTGAAGTTCTGCATGAGTTCCGGACGTCACTTAACATCTCCTCCCTGTGAATTCTCTGTACACTCAATAATGAAATACATTCATAAAACTCGGATGGCAGCAGGTTCTATGGCTGGCCGCCATCATCGACCAACGAAGGCGGTCGGAGACGGCTTACCTATAGTGTCTCGCTTTGATGGTTGCAAACCGATCAAGGCGAATAATTGACTCAGCAAAACAAGATATTGGATTGTTCAGTGCGCCGTATGACTTGAGATGCTCAGAGCAAGGCTTGCTGAGAAACCCAAAACCGGTCCATGACAACCAGGATTAACATCATATTTTCAGGATAATTTGCTGCTGGTTACGGATCAGTTACGCAAAAGTAGGCTCCATATTTTGCTGAGGATTTGGTTTACGGCTGGGCAGTTTGTCTTGCTACTAAACGATATTGCCGGAAATCTTAAATTCGGCAATTAACCGACGGTATATGTGCATAAATTGCCGAGCCAGGATGGTGGATTGCCAAGGATAAATTGGCAGATAATTCACCGGAGAACCACTGTAGCAGTAGTCCGGCGACAAGGTTCAACGAACGTGGAATCTCCAGATATTTTTTTTTGCTGCAGTAAAAATATATCTTTTTTCGAGTGGCTGGACAGAAGCCGGGCCAGCGATCGAAAATAGCAGCTCACACGAAGTGTAATTTCAACCCGCCAAGCAACGGTTTCTGGTGCTTCGTCTATTATTTCCGCCAGGAAATAATAAAGACTGGTGCCATAGGTTCAAGTTGTCATGTTTTGAATTTTTACTCGACTTCACGACTCTTCAGCGACTCAAGGCTGTAGTTTCTTACATGGATACGAGCACTATTTCAGCTCGGGGGAATGACGAAATTGTCGCCAATTTCGTTAAATTCGTGCCGAATTTATTTCGGTTCGGTATTCGAGTTGGTGGGCGTGTGGTGGTTTCAGACAAGCGACAGCAAAGAGATTCAAAAATTTTGCCTCGGGTGCTGTTCTCATTAGGTAAAGTTTTCCGGATCAAGGAGCTGAATGATGCACTTCACAGGATGTAAAACGACAGGAGTTCGCAAGAAAACCGGAGAGACGTTCAAAAAGCAGGCGTCTGATTTTGTCTCGTATCTAATGCGACCTGGTGAAACTGGCGTTCTGGAGATGTCCGACGTCATGCGCGACCCGCACTTTCGTCAGGCGATTGTCAATTTGAAAGCCCAGCAGAAAATTGACTTTTACGCTGATCCAAAAGAGGGTGGCATGCTGGAGCGGTGGAAAAATCGAATCCTGACTGACAGTGACTCTATGCAGGTTCATGCGGCTCAGCGGCGTGTACTGGGACGGGCTGAAGTTGTGGAAGATTCCGGCACAAAGTCCAAACTTCGGCGCAGGCCGGAAGTTGAACAAGCGTATCGGCTTGTTCATGACTTAGCTTTGACACAGTTATACCGGGAGCCGACCGTCGATAACATCGGCGAAGAGTTTCTGGAGCCGATTGCCCGAGAAGATTTGATGGATGACCCGGATGCTGCCGCAAAACTCAGGGATGCTTTGGTGAATGTGCGGAAAATATTCCCTGAAAACCTGCCATTGGTGCTGACACTGCATCTTGATGGAACGGGGAAACCCCACATCCAAGGATGGTTCTCGACGAGAACCTGGAACAAAGAAAAAGCTGAATGGAACCCGCCACGGACGAAAGCGGAAAACTCTGAGTATCTGAAAAAACTTTGGCCTGAAATTGCCAAAGCCGTGACAGATGCAACCGGCACAGCGTTTAACCTGGAACGAAGCAATGATCCTCTCCGCCCGGTGATTACTGTTCGCGATAAACGAACAAGTTTCTGGGTGCAGAAGATGAGCCACGATGAGTTCTTGAATGGTGATTTTCTGAAGCATGAACAAAGCGAGCGTGCGAGAGAAGCCTGCCGACAGTTAATCAAACAGGCAAAATATGATGATGTGATCAAAAACCGTGAAAAAGAACATAGAGCAAAGCTCAGGGTGCAGCATGAGATGATTCGGTTCTATCAAGAGTTTGTGGCCAATGCCGGCCACACGAACACTACTATTCTTGAAGCATTGAAGACGGTGCAATCATCTGGTGCACGTTCTGCAGCGGTTCATACACTTGAGGTTGATACTACTGCCAAGGAAACCGGTCTCAAGCGTGAAACAGGTGACACGTCACTATCCGTGACAGTTCCAGTAACTGATTCAGTCATTGATGTTCCAGTAATAATCGTTGAACAAGCGGACGTTGTAATACCGATCGATCAGAAGGATTTAGGCACCACACAGGAAATTACCAGGGAAGATTTTGCCTCGCCATCAGTCGTCAATACTCCGCAGCGACGGAAACTAACACTTTAAAAGGAGCTGCTCCATGTTTATTCCAACATTGGTGAACCCGAATGAAGATATACGTGCACAGATCTACCAAACAAATGCGAGCACGCCGCCTCTGCCACAGATGGAACTGTCTCGCTATTTATCGCAGGGAGAAAGAGCGGACGCTTACTTAGCGCTGAAGACAGCGCCGAAGAAACAGCGGAACGCAATTCTGATCGAAACGGCAAGAAAAGCGGTGGTAGCCGCGCTTGTCACCGAACACGAACTTTCTGAAGAAGAGGCTATAACGATTACGGATATTTGCCTGCTGCTACCGGAGGCTCATCCAGATCAGGCTGTTAGTGATAAATCCATTGCCGCAGTTGATGCGTATATTCAAGAGTTGTACAAAATCGTACGTCTGGAAATGGCTACTGCAACGATGCAGGAGTTCCGGGCGTACCATGATGTCTATGCTCCACGAAGCAAGTTCTGCCTTCTCAACCCGGCAGTCGTTATCAAACGTATGCAGAATCCTGACAAAGTTGCCACAGCGGAAGAGGCTGAAAAAGCTTTCGAGGCTGAACGTATGCAGTGTTTCAGTATCCTCTACTCAATGTCTGCATTATCTATCGCGTCAACTGTTCCAGTTCCAGCATTAAGAGATATGATGATGCCTATGGCTTACCAACTCTGGAAGAATGTCATTTTGGCTCCACCGAAGAAAGGTGAAAAGGAAACTGACGACGTGATGAAAGGTAAAACGAAAACGCTGAAGCAGTCACTGAGAGCAGGACGAGTTTGAAAAAATCGAGATTGTGAAAGTTATCACGTCGGCGCGTATGCAGTGAACCGAGGCATTGAAGGTCAGAAGTTATCACAGATGTGTTAATCGGGATTCCCTGAATGATTCAGGAGAGTCCCGGTTGTTTTTGTTGATAGGTATATAGTCGAGATAATCCTGGACGTCCTGAAAAAGTCCAAGGAGTTCAGGGTAGTTATACTCACGGTTTCAAAGTGGTCAGTGCCATAATCATGCACGGTGAAAGTAGCCGCCGCGTAAATCTTGAAGCTATCGACAGAACCGCACTTCGAGCAAGAAATTCCAGCCAACACGTTATTGTTTATAGCTTTCCTCCAGGTTGTTGTGAAACACAGGCAGGATATAGGTTTCTGACAGCAGTCAGTCAGGTAGGTTTATGGCGCGATCTGGAATCTATGCGTAGCAATGCACAATTTCAGATGTTGCCAAGATTTCGCTGCCGATATAATCCGCCATACCGTTATTGGCCGGATCGTCTCCATAAAACCCCCAGCAAGAGTCGATCTTGCGCTCTTCCTCAGGTTCATTCATATCTTCCAGAATATAACCGTACACATCACCTGACAAAAATTGGTTATAGATCGCAATTTCTGACTCCAGCACTTCAACTGTTTTATTTCTCACAACAGTGGTGACATGTTTCACGTTCCAAAACTCACCTATTTTCTCTTTACTTGCGTAAATCCAGCCAACTTGACCGGAATCCCACGGACATGAAAAAGGTCGAGTTGCCAGGACGAGCCCAGAATGGTCATAAAGATAAAGTGGAAGTATGATGCTGTCCCGAGAAGTGAATTGATCCCTGAAGTCGCCTGGTTCGCTGAACGTGTGTTTGTCGCCCAGACAATGCCGGGAATGCCAGCAGGCCATAGTTCCGAGTGTTTCAGAGTCACGCGGCGACGTAGCGTCCTGATCAGGTACGATTTTGAGTCGAAAGCTCATATGTAATAATCTCCAAGATATGCGCCGGATTCTGAATAAACGCGGTCGTCGTTCATAATGACGACCTGGGTGTTGATATGGGGCAGAATCATTGCATCAGCTTTGCTGTAGGTGAGCGAAGCATCAATGATCAACTCACCATCACCAAGTCCGAGACAATCAGCTTCTTGTGTCAGCATCACTTTTCTCATAGGCACATTACGCCTCAGCTTCGGTGTCAAATTTTACATTGAGAATATAATCGGCGGCACGTTGGGCTTGTGCTGCGGCTGACACGAGAAGTGTTTTGTCGTGCTTGAGCTTGGACAACCAGCCGTTGATGTATGCGGCGGAATTATCCAGAGTTGTGTTGACTATTCCAACGTGACCGCAGAGGAAAGCTGCTCCCATTTCAGCGACAAGTTCTTCTTTGCTGTATTCGTGAGAACCGAAAAACGAAGGTTCCTGAACTGATTTCCTGCCAACGCGATCACTGTGTCCTGTGGAATGGGTCAATTCATGGAATGTGGTGCTGTAGAACTCCTCAATCGTATCGAAGGTGTGGCGATTTGGCATTTTGATATAGTCAAGCATCGGTGAGTAGCAGGCTCGGTTGCCTCCATACTTGATTTCCGGGCAGAGCGGCATACCGGCAATGATTGCGTCGGCTTCAGTGATTGGGTCGAAGTCATTGTAAGTCTCATCTTCAACAGGAGCGATAAGACCGTCACACTGCTCAAAGTTGAAAACATTGAAGTAACGCAGCATCGGGATCTTGCCGCCTATTGGTGTTTCAGATGATGTGTCCTCAGACTTGTTCGAGTCGAGGAACTTCCAGAAAATAACGAGGGAAGATTTTTCGCCTTTACGGACTGAACCGCCCTTATCAAGAGCTTGCTTGAATGTCAGCCAATAGGGTGAGCTGAACGAGGAACAACCGAGCAGGAAAGTGTTCACGCCACGGTAAGGGCGTTTTGTGACGAAGTTGCGAGGAATATTAGCGGCTGCATTCCAGGGCTTATGCCAAGGCACTGTGCCGGTTTCGAGAAGTCCGATTATTTTGTCATTTACTATGCTGTACACGTCCATTGCCATTGATAAATCCTCCGTTAAATCAGTAAGTTACCTAAATACAGATTAGACGAATCTTATCATCATGTACAACACTATTTTCACTATTTAGCAATTTATTATGCTTTTATTTCAGATAGTTAGCTGGTTTTATGGCAAGCTTTTTGATTTACAGGGCGAGGTGTTATGGCACGCTTTTTCACGTCTAAAAATGGAATACCTGGCAAGCTTTTTGGCAGAAGGAAATGCGTCAACACAGAGTTTGCAATACTGTTACGGTGTTATAACCGGTTTTAGAAGAATCGATCAGAGGTTATATCTCTCTCCCTTTGTGAACGGCGCTACAACCGAAGTTGAGTGTTCGGAGTCTGGCACCGCACAGACACCAAACAGCTGGAAATCGTGCGTAACAGGCAAAAGTTAGATGGTCTCAGGCGCAATTTACCGCCAATTAGATAACAGGTTTGTCTCTGCATGACGTCTCCTTGTCGTGAGCGCCTGTATTCCCTTAGTAGCATGCATAACAAAGTAAATCGGCAGAGAAACAGGCAGAATGATGCTGCCAGCATCAGACGCCTAAATCCTTACCAGGAGGCAGTCAGATGGATGGAGACAATGATATACTGAAAAATTCCACCGCTACTTACAAATTTCCGTCAGCAAACGCCGTAGAACCGCCAAAACTTGCATCAGTCGCAGAAAGATTTGCAGCATTAAAAAAGAAACCGATAGAACCGGAACTATCCTCGAAACAACTGGCAAGCAACATCAATCAGGTGACTGGCAGGGAAATCCTTACAGAAACACACATAAGCACAACCAGAGGGCGACCGGTTGATGCAAGAGCAGAACTCTGCCATCTCCGCTATTACATTTTTACTGTCGGCAGCAAAGCCGAAAACCTCAAAAAAGAAATCAAGGTCGGTGGCTGGACACTCTACATTGGAGCCGAAGAGCCTTTGACGGATCTTGATGAAGCTTTCCAGGATGCGCTACTGAGCATTGGCACCCGTAACGGCAGTCAGATTTCCACCACCCTCGGTGAAATTGTCGCTTTTGCCGGTCGGGTGCAGAAGCCGCAGCAACGTCAACAGGTAAAAGATCTGATTACAAAACATCGCCGCACCTTGATCGACGCCACCCGTCCTGGCGTTGACGGTACGGAGGAATCTTACAGTTTCTCACTGATAAGCCATTCTGAAATTCCATCTTCAATTTCAAAGGATCAAACCATTGTCGTTAACGCCTCACTTGAAAGTATTGCCCCGTTTTCCAGAGACGGCCATGACTATGACCCAGCTATATGGAACAGAGTCACCATGAGAGATTCCCGGCTGATGTACAAATATCTTTGCCTGCGAACGAAACGGCGGTACACGCACGGTGAATTGGTTTCAGAAGTTGGTTTGAGCAGCCGGACATTCAAACAGGACTGGTTTCCACGCTTTATGGACGAAATGGCGTCGGTTGGCTATATCGTCGTAAAAGAGCAGAAGCACTATTGGTTCCGAGAAAACGGATAGTTGATCACTGAATATGAAACCTCACATGGCCGCTTCTGCGGCCTTTTTTCGTACGTCCTCACGGTACCGGAAAAAATGGCTAAACGTCCTCGCAGTACCGAAAACGTCCCCTCAGTACCGAACTGTTTCCGCGCGTGTTATTCGGAATCTGAGGATTCCGGATTCTATACACCGATTCACAGAACAGCCAGAGAAGCTTGAACCGGCCAGCGATTCAAATCAAGCCGATATAAATCAAGAACACTGAATCAGGTAGGGTGCGCGTGTACACGGGCACGAACAGGTAAGCGGCGGAGCATCAACCCGCTGCATGGTTTTTATTTTCTTATGTGGTGTTTTCTCCGATCAACAGCGCCGATCACAAAGGGAGATAGTAGGTAACAAACACTCACTACACCGTCTCTTCACAGATCTGACGTGTATTTCACTATCAGCTAGTAACTGAATGCAAAGGAGTTCCGACCAATGAACTTGAAAGCCAGATTCAGCGACCTTCCCTTGAACCTGCAACATGACGTGCTCCAGAACATACTGGACATCGAATGTAAACCGACTGACCTTACCCAGAACCAACTGAATACGCTCAATGCATTGAGTCCTGAAGAACTATGGAACAGCTATCTTGAATGGAACGGGCTTGTTAACTGGGCTGGTCCGCTTGTCCGCGCACATGCCGAGATCTTCGAAGAGCCGGTACTACACGATCGATTCAGCGATTTACCTGCCAATATTCAAAGTGACTTGATACAGAATAAATTTGACTATGATTGCACCCTGGAGCAGCTTACACCTGACCAGCTGGATTTAATGAATGCCATGGGTCAGCACGAGATGTGGGCTGGTTATCTGGATTACAACGGCATCATCGGCTGGGCAGATGCGCTTGACCAGGCTCACCAAGCCGTTTTCACATCTGCTCCTGATAAAGCGCTGCAAGCATCTACTCACCTGACAGAACTCTTTAGCGGCAAACGTGCTTTCCAATCAGAGGCCGTGAATATCCCAGGTGCTGGAGAGTATGAGGTTTCCCGGTACGCACTGGATTGTGGAATGCATCCGAATACCGCCGCACTGTTCCAGATGCTGGAGACTGCCTACACCTTTGACGGTAAATTTGGCCCGTTCACCCCGGAACAGGTTCCCACCGATCTGAAAGCACTCCGTGAAGCTTACGAAGAATTTGCCTCCGAGTTCAATGACAGACTTCCGTTACTTGGAATTGCCAAGTTTGGTATTGTTGGCGCTGAGTATTTGAACGGAGCTGCAAGTTTGGAGAACGACGAAGATCTGATTGCCCTCTATGAAGCGGAACTGAACAACTTCGGAAAGCTACTGCTTGTCGCTGACAAGATGACCACGGAATACGGATCGAATGCTGATATCAATTTTCTGGTAGATCTTGATAAGGTTTCGCAGTTAGTTGATGCAATTTTGGACGCCAACTTCAGACGTAACGGCGGTATCAACAAAATTGTGGAACTACAGGCGAATCTGAATGAACGGCACCAGACTCTAGGTGATTATGCTGACACAGCAGATGAGCTTGAAAATCTGGGTTACGAAGGCATTAATCTTGTTGAAAAGCTGAGTGAAGTCGCAGCAGGAATTCCAGCAATTAAAGCATCGCTTGAAAGTGGACTCTTGCAGACGAAAGAGCATTTGGAGCGTTTTCTGTCAGCAAAACCGACAAATACTCCGAAAGCAATGCTGAAACGATAACAAACGGAGCCAGCCATGGACGACATACATGCGGTACCACCAGGAAGCTCGAACAATTATCTTCTGACGCATCTGTACGGAAAGGTGAAATTCAGTGTCGGCTTCAAAGTCAAGGATCTCGGCGGCACTGTTCTTCAACGCGCATACACAGCTCTCCCTATGGTTTGGGACACAGCTAAAGCGGGTGAGCAGATCAACAAAACGCGCACATATGCATACCGGCAACTCAAAGAACTGAATGGTGACAAATTTTCAAGGCTGATGGGGCGTGAGCTGCTGCCAAGTGACCTGAGCGTGGGCTTTGCCCCAGCTGACGAACTATTGTCTTCCGTGTACATCGATGACGTGAATGGTTCGGTGCCGGGTCATCTTATGATCGAGACAAGCCCGGATAATTACCATGCCCACTTTAAGCTGGATAGACCATGCACGGAAGAAGAAGCAGCTGCGTGTCTGAGAGCACTCAAGGATTGGTATGGTGGCGATCCGGGAGCGATGAAACCACGCCAGGTACGACGGTTTGTTACTGAGGGGCTGTCGTTCAAGACAAACTGGGATGAAGACCCAGTTTCAGTTGATTATTGCGTGAAAAATTACCCGCCGATAAAGGTAATTCCTCTCGGAACTTCGAATACCGAAGTGGATGTGGATTTGACCGAAGCTGAGAAATCCTTCTTTGCAGACGTGTGGGCTCGCAAGTTTCGTCGGGCGGGAAACGATGCCAGTATAGCCGATTTCGGTCTGGCGACATATCTGTTCGAAAACGGTCAGAGCGCTGAAAAAGTTTCTGAAGCTATCAGATTCTGCCGGAAAACATTGGATACCGACAAAAACTGGTATGAAGGTCATGGTGATGATTATCTGCGAAATACCGTTGAAAAAGCGGCAGCGCTTATCTCTGCAGAACCGAAACTGAAAAAGGGTCTTTCGCTGTAGCGGAGAACATGATGAATCTAAAATACCTGGACCGTTTTGCGGAAGAGCATATAGGCACTGAACGCTGGACAGCGGAGGCCAGACAGCATTTCCAGACATCCGAGAGTTACAAAAGCCTTGATCATACCCGTAAAACCTACGGAGCTGAAATCCTCGCGTTATTCATATTCGATCATCACGATTACATCGCGTTTCCGGATGATCTCGAAAAGCAGCGCTCAGTTGTTAGAGCCGGTTTGACTCCAGCAGAAGCAAAGCTTTTTGCCGCATTGTACCACCCTCGAGACCGTCGTAACGTGGCGCGCGATACTTGCCGGGATCGCCGTATAGCACGCACCGAAAAAGATGCCCATGAGTTTGCTGACGCACTCCGTGGTGCGTCTGCGCAACTCAACGGCCCAGACACACAGCGGTGCTTGGCTGAATTCATGGCAATCCATTTTACCGGTGCAGAAATTGAAAGACTCCAGCAGCCGGGGACTGTCATGCTGATGGATCGCCTTGAAGCGCTCAGCACGTACCTTGCATTCAGAGAACGTTGCACTGCTTACGATGTGGCGTTTAACAATGACCTAGTCAAAGCGGCAAACTCGTCTAAACAAGCAGCAGCATTGCTCCTGATGACACAACGCGGACTGGCAGAAATTCAGTTATCGCTGGCTGATTTCAAGATGACAATATCATGGCTTGCCAGATTCGATTACACAGGGTCTGAGATGGCAGAAGCAATTGAGACTGTTGCATCGAACCAGATGCTTCAGGATTACCTTGAAGGTGGCTTGATCGTCTCACGGGATGTTTTTGCGAGTTTGGAAACGAAGATGCGTACGCGAAAACACCGTGATCAGCGTGACGTAGCAAACATCCTGGTGTGGGTAGTGGAAGACGATCTCTCCATTACCGCTCCTCATCTATCGCCAGTACCAGGCAAAAAACGCTGGGTTCTGAAACCTCTCGGGCAAGTTATCGATCTGAACAGCATCATGTGTGCAAATATCACCCGACCGGTCATGAAATGTTTTCCACACTGATAAGATAATTTTACTAATCGGTCTCGCACAGGTCACTATTCCCAGAAGTGCATCGGATTTATTCTCCATACTGACGCCTACAAGCCTTCGAACACGTCTTCCGTGCAACTATTCCCGATATTTCAATAGTGGACAATCATAATCAACCACATGATCGAGGAAAAATTGCCATGTCACCTGACTCTTCAGCACCGTTACTCCTTGTGCAGCACCATCATACTTTCTTTCAGATGTTCATGCATTGTGTCAGTTTTGGTGTTCACATATTCATGATCTACTGCACTGCATATTTCGTTTATCACAAATATATGAAACCGTACGAAGAAGGAAAGAAATCGGCGATAGAGGTGGAGAACACGGAAACAGCGGAGGTTTCCAGTGAACGATAACAAAATATCCCCTGTTGCTATCTGGGCAGGTGTGATTCTCTGCGTGTCAATCTTTGCCCCGGCCTACACTTTTGATTGGCTTTTCGGAACAGAACTTCGAACCAGACAGCTACACTACGATGACTGGCAAATGTGGCAATTCTGGCTAGAGTGCCTTGAAAACACGCATGCCGGGTATCCTGTTCTCGAACGCTTCTGTGAGGTCATTGACAAAGCCAAGCTCGGTCTGTGGATCTTTACCACGCCTGGTCTACCGCTGGCATCGTTTGCCGGGCTCATGTACTGGAGTAAGTACAAAACGGCTTCGATGGTTAATGCCCAGTCAAGCGCTGTTTTTGCCAAACTGTCTGATATCAAGGAGTACCAGGGCACTGATGGTCTGATTCTGACAAAGAATGTGCAAATGAAATTAACTACCTGTTTTACCCATTTGCTGGTCATTGGGCCAACCGGTTCAGGTAAGACGCAATCGTTCTTCTTGCCAAACATAATGAAGCTCCCGCCAACCTACAGCGCCGTTATTACCGACCCGAAAGGCGAGTTATACCAGAAGACCGCTGCGCATCAACGTGCACTTGGGCGTGAGCCGGTTCTTTTGAAGCTGGATCGTAAAGATGTTTCGATCTGCTGGAATCCAATTGAGACTAATGACTCTGTTGCGATGGGCAAGACGTGCCAGTCTATCGTCAAAAACAAAGGTGGTGGTGGAGCAGGCGGCGGTGGTGATCAGGATTTATGGGATACGACCGCAATAAATCTGCTGGTTTCATTGTCATATGCAGTCAAGGCGCTCCCGAAGAGCCATGATTCAAACGAGCGGCCATATGGCAATTTACAGAATGTGAGTGAAATCCTTTCCAACTGCACGTTTGAGTGCATTCTGGGACTGGCCAAGTTTGCGGTTGCCGAGCTTGGCATACGTGAAGTTCTCAGTAAAGCGAACTCGTTCGATAGCCGGATGGCACCGGATGATACGCGAAACTCGACAAAATTCGTACTGAACTCGGCGTTAGGCGCATTTGCCACGGATGAGGTGGCATGCATAACCGCAAAAACCGATTTTGATTTCCGTGATCTGAAACGGAGACCGATTGCTTTATATGTATCTGTTCCCGAACATAAGGTAACAACACTTGCACCGGTTATTTCTACGCTGTACATGCAGATTTTTGATGAATTGATCGAAATGGGTGAAGGTGGCCGCCCGGTCTTCTTTTTGATGGATGAATTTGCCAATATTGGCAAGGTTATTGGGTTTCCTCAGTACGTGGCAACAATCAGGTCGAGAAACCTTTCTGTGGCTGTCTGCCTTCAATCCGGCGAGCAATTGACGAGGAACTACTCAGAACCGGAAAAACAGGAAATCCTGAACAATTTGAAGGTGACGGTTGTTTTGCCGGGGTTGAAGGAAGAGAAGTCGCTTCAGTACATCCAGACGATCAGCGGGAAGGTGTCAGCTTACGAGAAAACAACGGAAAAAGACGACAAGCGGGCGTTTACCAAAGATCGCTTGCCACTTCATGAAATTCGCGAGATGGAAGACAATTACGACACCGGCGTCCACGAAGCGCTGGTTATTTTCCCGAACAAGCCAGCGTACAAGGACCGACAGCGCAGGTCGTACAGTGATTCAGAAATCAAGGCGCTTCTCAAAAAAAGCGGCAATAGTACATTCCCGAAACGCGACCCGCAGATGTGGGCTGATATCAAGAACAATTGTTTCCTGGGCAATAAGGATTTGAAGTTCCTGGACGCACTCGGTACCTACCTGCATTACTTTGGCATGATCGAAGAAATTCCCGCCGACAAGCAGGAAGTGAGTTTGAAAGCGTTCAAAGCGATGCACGACCTATGCGGAGTTCCGACGCCGACAAAGGAAGATTTTCTGCGCTGGGGGCCAATTTATCAACCTGGCACGAAGATGCTGCGGGAGCCTGATGCACAGGTGCTACTTGGAAGGCGGATGATCGAAACGACGCTGAAATGGGCGATTCAGGAAGGGCTGAGGCCACCACTTGTTGCCGCGACAGCGCTGAAGTAAAAGACAGTATTTTTGTACAGTACGGGCGACCGTAATGTAAATAAAGAGTATCGTTTGAACTCTAGCAGTTACTGAGGTGGGAGGCTTTAGTCGGAAATACCCGACCTTCAATAATTTTATTATTTTCTATCTTCTCGTACAGAACCAAAAATTTGCTTTGATAACGCCTGGTATAAAATCAGCATATTCTTGTATTCGTCAGTGTCGAATTCTTCCTTAACGTCTGCTATAGTAAGATCGCGTTCAAGCTCAAGCAGTCTCCATAGCAATGACTCCAGATGTTCTGCTTCAGTTTTCAAACTCATTGAAGTCTCCTCCTTTCTACTCAGCAATTTTTCGGAAAGTATATCAGAGAAGATAATCTATGAGCCGTGTTAATTTGTGGCAGATTTGCCACAAAAAACAGCTTGACGAGTAGTTAGTGTCCGTCCGGAAACCCCCGTTTAAGACGCACTGAGTTTCTGGTTTCGGTCTGAAGCCTTGTTCTTCTGACGCTTTGACAACCCTGTAACCAGTTTTAACTGCTCTTTCTCATTTTTATGACGCACTTCACCCGGTAAATTGGTTTTTCGATACTGCTGTTGGCTGTTTAGGCCGTTTCCAGCTTGATTCTGGCGATGACCTGCAGGTTGTAGGCAAAGATCGAACTCCAGACGTATTGCTTGAATCCTTCCCAACCTTTCCAGGTACAGCGATCAAGACCAAAGGCGCGCTTGAGCGTCGAGATGTTTGCTTCGATGCCGGCGCGGAAGTTACGCAGCTTTTTGTAAACCCAGGAACTCTTGGCCATGTCGATAACCGACAGCCCGCGCTTTTTGGCAAAGGCGGCGTCCTTTACTCCCAGCTCTTTTGCATCTGTCAGGTTCTCTTTTGATGCAAATCCGCCATCAGCACTGACCTGGCGCGGCATTTTGCCAAAGGCTTCCTTGTGCCGCTCCAGCATGGAAATGTATTGATCAGAGTCAGCCGGGTTGCCCTTGGCAATCAAGCAGTCAAGGATCAGATTGGACTTGCCACCGGTCAGGAAAATCTTGTGACCAAACTGGGTCTCACGCCTTTTCTTGACAATGATGTCAGTGTGATCCTCAAAGAAGGATACCACCTTGTCTGCTACCGGAACCTTCTCTTTGCGGAACACCCGCCGCTCGGTCTGGCTGATGACCTTCTCCAGCAGACCGACTGCACGCTTCAACTGGGTGGCAAGATTCATGGATGCAAGCAGATCACCGAGGCCGTTTGCCTGGTACGCCTGCAAAACCGGGATTGCTTCCTTGGCATAACCGACAACCTTGCCAGCGTAGTGCGTCATGTCACGATAGGCCGAGACTCGATCCTCTTCTTTCTTGGCGTTGAGTACAACCATGAGCCGTTTCTTTACTACGCGACAATGATCGCAGTAGCGATAGTCAGGACGGGGAGCAAGGGCATGACCTTCCTCCAGCCAACGGGTGATGACTCTGATGCCATCCCACAGTAGGGTGGAATCAGAGGGATCGTGGATGTTGCTCTCGACAACAGTTGAGTCAATCCGTACCTTGCGCCCGCTTTCAAAACCGGCCTCAAGGGCGTATTGCATCAGGCACAGATGGATAGCCTCCCAAGTCTCTTCGGAAAGTGGCTTGATGTTTTCCTGAAGAGATGATGACGAGGGAGACTGCCCCATCTCCAGTCGGGCAAAGGCTCGAAAGGATTTTGAATCTTCAAGATGAAACGCAAGCTCCTCGTAGGAGAGGCAACGGTACTGTTTCAGAGCGACACAACGCAGTACCTGCTCAGCGGTCATTCCTTCGCGACCGGTATCCTTGCGGGCCACTCGCGTCAGGTCTGCATACACGAGATCAAGCATCTTTGGCATGGCGTCAAGTATCTCGGAAAACGCGGCCAGTTCCTTGCCGATATCATGGCGCATCGTGACGGAGAAAATGCTCATCTGTCGTGTCAGTTTTTGTCGCATCCGGAGCACTCCTAAAACCATAATGTGTAACAGTTACAAGCTGTTATGGTTCGTAGGATAGCACAAGTTGAGTAAAAACTAAACTGTTTTATGTAAGATATATGAATAAATCCGGAACGTTACGTTTCCGGATGGAAACTAGTTAGCAAATATCCAGTGAAATGGGACACCAAAAAGAGTGATCAGTAGGATTGCAGTTTCAAAAGGCGGGTGTCTGACCTGAATAGTGCGCAGGAGCGTGGTGACGAGACTTGATGAGGTTTCCTATTGACTGTGGTTATTCGAGTACCCTGAATCCCAGACAAGGCGTCTGGAATTTTCTACTTGGTATGGCCAAACCATTACAATTGCATATTCCCTGGAAAGATCCATTAGTATCTTCCCCAGATTAAGACTTAAAACCGGCTCCAGCAGGATTCCGATATTAGTGAGCGCAACACCTTTCACCCCCCCCAATGCTCCAATGCCGACTCACTTATCAGCCTCTTGAAATATTCCTCAACATCGAGACCGATATGCTTGCCAATTGTACGATCAGAGATAAATCGTGCGACGACTTTACCCACATTGATGAGCGGATACGGGATTGCTGACAGATTAGCTGGCTGGGAGGGTTTGTACCAGTAGAGTTTGTGCCGGGTAGTTGTGTCGATAGGAATCATTATAGTGCCAGTGCCGGTTTCTGAAATGCGCTACTATATATTTGGCTATGTTGTTTGGTAGAACCAGACAAAACGTTCAAGATAAAGCTGGTCTCCCACAATCACTCCAATTAACTTCCTCATTAAAATCAAAAAGTTGCAAGAGTATACACACTCAGGCAGACGGCGTCAAACGGGGAATGACCGTGAATCGCGTGAAAGCTTATTATCCACGTTAATATACTCGACTCACCAGACGATCCCCAAAGTCCGATTATTGATACCGATAAGAGTTACTATTAACCGATCATTCAGCGTTGCCTTGATGAACCTCATGGAATACTTACTAACTGGACTTTAGACTTCTGTAGCGATCTTTGAAAAATGTTGATTTATCCGAAAAAACAGCTTGACAGCCGGGTCAAGAGTGTGGGTCGCGCGCTACTCACGTAATTGATCTTAGAAGTGAGTAGC
>Ga0209697_10003347_pt1 | contig 21913 bp, 20 predicted proteins | sample AliMusrvi5mmetaG_FD_184115 | JGI IMG/M metagenome (GOLD analysis project Ga0209697, IMG submission 184115) | Freshwater lake bacterial and archeal communities from Alinen Mustajarvi, Finland, to study Microbial Dark Matter (Phase II) - Alinen... | ecosystem: Environmental > Aquatic > Freshwater...
TCCCGTTGGGGGAAAGGGGGTGGTGTGTTCGGCTACTATCAAAAGTCTCCTAAACTTAAAAATATCATCCTATTTTTAGCTCACAATGTCATAAAAAAGTTTTGTACTTTTGTTTGCGACTTTTGGGAGGGAATAATATTTACAAATGAAAAATTTAGAATGAACTTCAGCGAGAGTAGATAGGAATGAATATGGAAGATAGGATAAATAGGGTTAGAACAATGTTTGATCCTTAGTCTTTTTTTCAGTCACATTACTTAAAAAATGCAGAAATTTGCAGAAGGGAAAAAAGGTTGCCAAGTATAATGGAAAAGCAATCCTTTTATCAAATAATCTACTTAAGAATTCCGAATTCAGCTATGATCAATTTACTTATTTAATGAACAAATTTTTTAAAGAAATTAAAAATAAGCGCTTTCTGAAACGAGCTTATGACCGTGTCCAAGTATTTAGAGAAACCTGGATATTGATCTTCCTGCTGATTATCGGAAATTCTTGCTTCATCTTGAAGCATATTCAGCGTTTAAGAAATCCGGTGCAAATATCGCTACAATAGCAGGCATTGAACTACATCTGGATACTCTTTTCGACGATTGGTATTTTACATTACCCAATATCCCGGGAGAGTTTGAAATTACTGCAATTGCCAATCTAAATTTGCTCGAGGAACTTAATGTGGCTAATGAAAATAAACTTAAAGAGTTCTTTATGATAGGTATGCTTTGGAATACAAAAAACACCGGTTACTTTCTTTGTTTGAAGATCAGTGGAGATGGTCATGGCAAAGTTTATGTACTACCAGTAAATGATACTTCAAACGAGCATGATTTAATTTTCGTTTGCGATTCCTTTAAGATTTTTATTGAAAAAGTATTGTAAAATATCAACATTGAAAGAGGTTTGAAATTCCAGAATATGAACAGAAAAGCTTTTAATCATATTCAATACGTGAGAGATAAATCTAAATTTGTAAACAATTTTTTATGCAATTCAACGACATCAATTTCAAAATTTCTGTAATCGCTGCATTACAAGAAATGGGTTATTACAAAAAGGAAGCAGAAGCATTATTCAAAGATAATAATGGCCCACACGATAGTTCCGGTAAACCAATTAATGAAGTTTTTGACTACTATAAAAACCTTGTAATTGAGCAGAAACTATTGAATAAAATAGAATCGTTGAAACCCGATGGTGGTGATTCATCTTATCTTTTTCTTATCAACGATTGGGATGGCGAAGATGATTTGTTTAATATAAAATCAATAGAAGGAATCGAGCTTCTGAAGAACCTTAAATCATTTCTTCCACTTAGTATGATTGGTGAGAATGGTCTCGATTTTTCGCCATTGTTGAAATGTGAAAAATTAAAAGAAGTTTCCGCAAAGTTCATTATAGAAGGGAAAGAACAAGATGAAATAATAAAACAATTGGAAGCAAGAGGTGTGATAATAATTATGCCTGAAATGAAAGCTACTCCTGATGACATTTATAATACTGAAATATACTATCAGGCTTTGGAACTTTACGAAGATGACAGATTTGATGAGGCATTGGACAGCATCGAAAAAGCCTTGAAAATTGAAGAAAATGAAGATAATGTTGGGCTGAAGATAAACTGTTTATATGCTCTAGGCAATCTTCAGGAATTAGTTGAATATACAGGAGAAGCTGCTTTACAATTTCCCGGAAATTCAGCAATGTGGCTATCTTATGCCCGTGGTTGCAGAGATTTGGAGCTTTGGGAAAAAGCCGCCAATGCTTATGCAAATTCAATAAAAAATGATACCAGGCATGAACATAATGATGAATCTTCCTATCAGTGGTTGGGTTATATCCTGCAAACCAAATTAAATAAGAAAAAGGAAGCTCAACCTTATTTCGAAAAAGCGCTCGAAATGTTTAATCAAAAAGCATCAGAAGCCGGGACCAAAAAAGATAAGAGCTTTAATCTGTTTTGGGCGGCTGCAGTTTTATGCTCTTTAAACAGGGTTCCAGAATCACTCCAAACATTGGCGCAAGCAATAACACTTGATAAACAATTAAAAAATGAGTAACTATTCACCCATTCAATGAGATTGCATTAATTTGTGAAAGTGCGTCTAGTGGATTTAGGTTATTTTTGATTGCAGTATCAATTATAGAGCGAAGAATTGCAAAATTCTCAGCACCTTTTAAGGACTTGAATTGATTTGATATTTTCTGTTTCACCTTGACGTTTCGGATTGCGCGTTCGGATCCATTGTTGTCAGGTGGAACTTGATGATAATACAAGAATGTGAAAATATGTTGTCGGTATTTTACAAGTCGTTTTTGAAGGCTTACAGCAATTGGATGTTTTTGTTCAATTGGTTCTTCAAGAAGATTCGTTAAACGTTGTTCAAATTCCGTTCTTTGATTTAATGTTTCGTGATAATCCTGTGGCAGGAGTGTCTTTTTATATTCAATAGCTTCTATTAGGAGTTGTTTAAAGTCTGTTGCCCATTTAAGTTTGTAGCATTCGCACACATGAATGAGTTCCCGTAATAAATGTGCCAAACATATCTGATGTGCAACAACAGGAACCTTGAAGTAACATCTCCAGCAATCATGTACAAGGATGGAAAAAGCAAATCCTTTAGGAAAATGTTCATAAAGGGTTTGAGCGCCTCTGTTGAGTGATGCTATAATGAATGTGAACAATTTTCCCTGAATTGTCCAAAACCATCCTTTTTGCCCGTTGATTTTCATTCCAGTCTCATCCGCACCTTTCACCTTTGCGTTTTCCGCCCGATTATGAATGAGTTTATATGCGGGCATGGCATTTTGAGCAACCCTGTTAATTGTTTTCACTAATGCTCCTGTACTGATAGGAAGGTTAAATACATGCCGGAATATTTCTGCCAACCTCTGAAAAGGAATAAATTGACGAGCACTTAGGTATGCGGCAAGGCTTTCAACTTCTTTACCATAACTAATGCCGGGTGTGATTCCTGTTGGAAAATCTGCAATAATGCTATGACCGCAAGTACAAGTGCATTCAAAAACCTGATGCTCGATAATAATTGGTTCAATCTTAGGAAGCACGACTTCCTGTCGTCGTTCAATAAACTTAGATTGAAACAGACTAATATCTCGTCCACAACTGGAACAAAACTGAGGGGTATGTTTAATAATTTCATCTGGGCTTTCAACCATTGGAAGTGTTGCACCTTTATGACCGTGTTGTCCACCTGGTTTTTTACCACTGCATTCTCGCAAACTTTTAGTATGTGGTGGCCGGGTATAATCTTGGCTGGGTGGAATTGAACTATTACGACTGTTCTTTGGATTCTCAAATTTATCAAGACGGGCTTTCAAGTCAGAAATTACTTTGGCTTGATCTAATATGATCTTATTTAACCGCTCTATTTCTTTGTATGGATCCAAATACGACGCTAAGAATTTTTGCAAAGAAACAGTATTAAATACTAAACTTTTTATGCTTGAAGAATTTTATTTAAACAAAAAAAAGTTAATAAATACATGGGGGTGAATAGTTACAAAAATGAAGCAAAAAATGCTGAGGATTTTGACACAATACGGCATTTGGAAAAATTTAATGAATTGATTAAATAGAAGGGGTTTTTCACAAAGTTCCAGGTGTATAATAAACAATAATTACTAAAATGACAATAGAAACTGATTCAAATAAATGGATTGAAGAGAAAATAAAATTCTTCAGGAACTTATCTTTTTTTGAAATGTTTAAAGAAAAAACCAATGCTGAACTAGGTGCACATCTTTTGGGAATCTCTAAAGCTGATGATTATTGGGGAGAACTTGAAGAGAACAAAGTTTTGTCCGGATGGCAATTGCTTTCCTATGATACCAACAGAGTTTGGTTAATTAATGATTCTGCCATTTTAGGAGGGGTAAGTGAATTTAAAAACAATTTTTATAAGACAGTTTTGGAAAAGCTTGCAGCTATTAGTTTGGGAAAGTTCAATCCTCTTGAAATAAAAGTTACAGAATGTGGTGTGTGCGAAGGGCGGGGTAAAAGAATTTCACTCGCATTTTCCTGCAATTCTAAACAATTTGAACTAACCTTTTGTGCCGATTGGGAAGCGCTCGTGCTTAACTTTCTCGAAGAATTGAATGAAGTCATAGCTGACACAGGTTATTCATTTGAATACAACCTTGACGAATATGGTCCATGCATTGTGTTGTTTATTAATGAGAAGGAAAAAGAAGAATTAATTAAAGCAGGATGGATTTTTAGGCACAACCCTTATTACTGGGTTGACAAGGCAAAAAAATGTGAAGAAACAGAAGACATGGAAAAGGCCGGATATTATTTTAAAAAAGCTTATGCTATGTCGCCATCCGATATGACAATTGCATGTGATTATGGATTTTGTTTAATTGCGAATTCTAAGAAAAATGAAGGTAAAGAAATTTTTGCAAAAGCAATCTCACTTTTGAGAGATCAAATAGAGAATGGCAATGAAACAGGTAGTTTTTATCTTGACCTTTTTACCAAAGAAATGGAGAAATTGTAATAATAATTCAGCCAATGCATAAAACAATAAAAGAAATTGAAACCATTTTAAGAGCAGGGAACAATCCTGTACAGGCTTTATTGTTTTTGGGAAGAGGCCCTGATAAGCGAATGAGACCGAATGAATTTGCTAAAGAAATTGGTCTTGAAATTCCCACCATCATGCTGGAATATTATGAATGGATGATGTCTGTTGATCTTGGAATCACTAAAGAACTCCATGAGGAATTTTTTGGAAAAAGTAAAGATATCAAATACCCGTATAACCGGGATCATGACGTTTATTTTGACTGCAGTTTTAGAACAGAATCTTTAAGTGGAATACTCAAAAATTCGAACATTTGGCAGGAGATACTGGAAAAGCAACCGCATCGCGAATGGAAAAGCGGATTCATGGAACTTTGTAGTTGGGACAGCGCTTATACTATGGTTATTGATACCAGAGGAGAGGTTTCTGGTAAAGGTTGTATCTTATATTGGGATTATAAAGGGGGTAGTGATTATCGAATCAGGTACGACAACTTTGAAAATTACCTTACAACAAAAATTGAACTTCTTAAAAGGGGATTATACTTTCCGGCAATTATTAAAGAGGCTGATGGTAATGAAGATTTTTTCTATGGAAAAACAAGAAAATTAATTGAAAAGACAATTGAAAACTTCAACACAACATTTAGTGTTGATTTTCATGCCAGGCTTCCTTTTATACCCCGTAACTTAAAGCGACTTTCAAACCATGAAAAAATGCTTAACAAAAGGGTTGTTATCAATGAAGGTGTATTTAAAACTTTTCAGGGTATGGTAACAGCAATAAACGGAGATAAATTAAGTGTTGACATTGAAATATTCGGGAGAATTACTCATGCCATAATTGAAAACAAGGATGTGGAGTTTCTATAATGTTCATTCAGATGTCATGACTATTCTTCAACAATATTTTTTGAAATTTAATGTGATTTGACATTGTACTATATGATGTTTACAACTTAGAAAATGAACCAAAAAAACATTCCCTTCAATTTTGTCTTTGATTATCTGACGCCCTCTGACATTAAAGTCAGGCAAAGGTTTGGAGTGATTGCCCTGTATGTTGACATAAAAATTGTCCTTATTCTCCGGCAAAGAAAAGACCATCCTGAAACTAACAGAGCGTGGATCCCAACAAGTGCAGAACATCACGAAAGTTTAAAAAAAGATTTTCCTTCATTGCGATCAGTTTCTATTTTTGCAGATGAAAGCGGCATCTCCACATGGCAGATGCTTCCGGCAGAACGTGACGATTTTGGAAGTTCAGTGATCAAACTTTGTGAATTCATTAATCATGGCGACCCCCGTATTGGCAGAATTCCAAAACCACGAAAATCTAAAAAGAAAACAAAGTGAAATGCAGATTGAGATCGAAATTGCATTTTCGTACTTTGCCTATCTTTGTGCTTTAGCATCAACATTTCTTTTCCAAAATTTTTTGTTTAAAAAAATCAATTTTAAAAAATGAAAAATATAAAAATCACTTCAGAAGGAATAAACCATAGCGCTATTGATTTGGGAATTTTTGATCATTTAACGGAATATTCTTACATGCACCCAAAGCGTCATCAGGAAGTAAAAGGAAAAATATTTGTCAGTGATGTCCTCAAAGCATCCGGCGCTGAAATTTCTTTTCAGATTCTTCCTCCCCACACTGAACTTCCTTTCCTGCATCAGTACAATAAACACGAGGAGATCTATGTCTTTCTGAAAGGCTCGGGACAATTCCAGGTTGACGGAAACTTTTTCGATGTTTCCGAAGGTTCAGTTATTCGTGTTTCTCCAAACGGCAAACGGACTTACAGAAACAACTCTGAAAATCCTTTAATATTTATGTGCATCCAGTGTAAGGCAGGTTCACTCGAAAGCTTTTTTGTTGAAGATGGATTCAGATCAGAAGGTGAAATAGGGTGGGATAAATTATAAAATTGCAGCTTTTGCTAAAATTGCAGATCATTTGCAAATATCCTTTCAATAAATTTGTTCAAATTGGAACTTCATCTGAACATTTAGGCCTCGGTAAATATACTTAGCTGCTTTCCCCAGAGACTATTTATGGATGTTATGACTTAAATTATTGCCATCACATCTAGCATTAATTTTTACAATCAACATCTCTGAAACTCTGACATATCAACAACTTGCTGTTCATTACTAATGTATACAGCATGTCGGATTTTGTTATTTGTTCGTAAGTTTGCATAAACAATTTTTGTTTGTGAAAAAATCTAAATTATAGGATAGGATTTCTTCTATTCAGGAATGATATTAAGTGAAATTTTAAACAACTAACCAAAATAAATCATGAGAAATAATTTTTGTCTCAAACTCTGCTTGTTATTATTCGGTATTGTTTGGTGGGGCAGTATTAATGCTCAAATTGTCGAAGTAAATAGTATTGAATGCTCCGGCGACAGTACAGGACAGCTTGCCGTTGTTGCAAACTTTGGCGCTACTCCTTACACTTATTTGTGGAGCAATGGACTTACAACACCCAATATTGACGGGCTTCATGCAGGAAATTACGCTGTGACGGTCACTGAAAGCGGAGGAGCAAGCATGATATACTCATACCAGCTTACCAGCCCACTACCGGTTACTGCAACTTATACGCTTGCTCCCAATAGTACATGGCCTGTTAATTCAGGAAGTATTTTAATAAGCCCTAATGGCGGAAGTGGTTGGTACAATTATTCTCTTTACGATAGCACAAGCCATAAAACCACAAATCAATCAAATCCTTTTTTTGGCACTCTGGCCTCAGGAGCCTACTATATCACCATTTCCGATTTGTATGATTGTGGGAGGACTGACACTATTCATATTTCTGAAAATGCCGGTCTCGCTGTTGCAGTTTCAATTGATACAACTGCCTGCTACATGTCGAAAGCTCCTTCAAGTGTTCAACCATCGCTTGCTGCCGTTTATCCTGTTGTGGTGAGTTTTGATAATGCCACAATCTTTACAATTCTTGATACTGTGAATGGCCCTCGTCCTTATGTAATGAGTATTCCAGGGGATACTTTGGCATCAATAGGAAGTCAATTTGCACCGGGCTTTCATTTGTTAACTGTAGTTGCCGCTGATGGTACAGGATTTCGCTATTCATGGACTGTTGACAGTGTAGTCGCTCCAATTTCCATATCATGGACCAAGACCAATGATATTTGTTTTGGTAATCACACAGCGCAAATAACATCACTTGCCCAGGGAAGCTGGATGGGATTTACTTATCATATATCAGGTCCAAATGGGTTTTCAATAAACAGCAACTCAGCTTCCGGTCTTTATGCAGGTGAATATTCCATAGTGGCCAGAGATTTCACCGGATGTACGATTAGTCAAACTGTGTTAATTTCACAGCCTGATGAGCCACTTCATGTCGTTTTTGACGAATCTGTAAATCCACATTGTTCATATAGTGCCGACGGTAAAATCATAATTCATCGGGTTGATGGGGCAACAAACCCAATTACATATTCGTGGTCAAGTGGCGAGCATACTCCAACTATTGATTCTTTGTTTCCCGGTGTTTATATCATAACAGTTTCTGATGCGAATAGCTGTGCTGCCAAAGACTCTATCACGCTAAGAGCTGACAGAAAAGCATGCATCTTTAATGTTGTTACTCCAAACGGTGATGGCTACAATGACTATCTTGATTTGACGAATCTTTGTAAGAGTTTAAAAATGCAAGCCGTGATATTTAATGAAGCTGGAAATAAAATTGCAACACTGGACGAAACCAAACCACGCTGGGATCCTTCCGACCCGGCAAACCCGCCAACAGGAACGGCTTCTACCTACACCGTATTTATTGATCTCACAAAAAATGGGCAATCCTACATGCAGTGGGCCGAGAGTTTTAGTGTAATCTATCCTAAGTAATTTAATAATGTTAATCATGAAAAAAATATCAATAATTGTGTCCCTGTTTTTCATATTATTTTGTTCGGAGACTTTTAGTCAGAGAATCTGGAGCAGCTCATTAGATCAATATGCCTTCAATCCAGCAGGAGGTGGTATGAACGATGTGGCTTCCATATCGTCGGCCTATTATAACACCTATGGCTCCGCTAATAATAGTCCGTTTGGATTTATGCTAATGGGGACTGCACCTTTCCCCAATGATAATATTGCTGCAGGTTTCCGTATAACAACCGAATCAGGAGGTGTATTGAATAATACTATGGCTGAGGGAACTGTTATTTACAAGCTTCCGGTTTTTAAAAATACCAAGCTTTCCTTTGGGATTTCGGCAGTTTTTAACCAGTTGAGCCTTCTCCGTGACAGGCTTAATCCGCAAAGCCCTGATGATCCTATTTTGAATGGTGCAAAATCCGGCTTTTGGGGTGATGCAAACTTTGGTGTCAGTCTTTACGAGACAAATAAATATTATGCAGGCCTTGCTGTTTATAATCTTTTAAGTGGTAGGACAAACTGGCGTGTTGATGATTTCACCAATCGCTCTGCACGCCTTTATACCATGAGTGGTATGTACACTTTTAATGTTTTCAAAGGCGATGGTAGATTAGAAATGACAGGGGTTGCGGCAACATACTTATCTAAAGGGTCATCAACAATAAACTTCAGCATAAATTCAAGGATAATTACAAAAAAGTCTTTTTGGGTTGGAGCCGGATATTCCCCTAATACTGTAAAATTTTTATTTGGTGTGTATTTTCAAAACTTCTCAGTTGGTTATACCGGTGGAGTCGGAATTGGCGATATTTCTTCATACTCTTATACTATTCCAAAACACGAGTTATTTTTGAAAATTGACTTTAATAATTCAAAAGCTTCACGGACTCAATCAGGAAAATGATGTTGACAAAGATTAAATGCGCACTGTTTATACTTACAGGATTAATCTGGTGCTGTTCGGCTTTTTCTCAAAGTGATACTACCTGCCTGAATCTTTCTCAAATCAATAGCAGTAGTGATGAATATCTGCCTTTTCTCATTGATAGCTCACTTTTATTCACCTCGAACATAAAAAACACCCTTGAAGGACAGACCCTGGAATTTACGGAGAAAGTTTATTTATCACATAAAAAAGTTGGAAAATGGAGTGTTGCGAGAAAGGTTGGTTATAAATGGAACAGCGATAACAATACTGCACTTGTTGGAGTGGGACCTAAGAGTTATTTTTTCTACCGTTCTTATTGGAAAAATAATGGCGAAATTTTTATGTCATCACGCAAGGAGGACACTTTAAAATCAATGAAAGCTCATCATTTGAAAAAAATGAATGCCATTTGTTCTGACTCTGATGAAAATAGTATTACGACACTAATAGAGGATACTTTTTATTTTGTTACAAATCGAAGTGGCAATTATGATATTTACATGCAGGCGGGTAAAAATAAGCCTGTACCTGTCGAAATATTAAACTCGCCTTTTGATGAACAGGATGTTTTTCTATGCAACAAAGGGAAATCAATCTTTTATAGTTCCGATCGTCCGGGTGGCAAAGGCGGATATGATATTTATAGATCTGACAAAATGAATAATCATTGGTCAGCGCCCATACTGATACAATCAAAATTTATAAACACTGAATCAGATGACAGAGATTTCAGATTGTATAATGATTCAACAATGTTTCTTTCTTCAAACAGAAGTGGCGGGCTTGGTGGATTCGATATTTATGAGATCATTGTAAAGAAAATTCCTCAACCAATTCCTCTAAAAGTTGAGGATACTGTAAAGTTAGTAAAGACTGATGTAATTGAGCAGATAAAAAAAATTGATTTGAATCCTTTTCGTTGTGAGTTGCAATTGGGCGCATACAGATATATAAAGAGCATCGCTGCTTTTAAAGAGACTTTTAAATGTCTTGCTAATGAAGACCTGCGCATAGATACACAAAATGTGGATGGTGCTATTATCTATAAGTATCTTATCAATAAAGTTTATACGGATGTTATGGAGGCTTTGACAAAACAGATGCAAATCATAAATCTCAGTTGCTTGCCCAATAAAGATTTTCAAGATATGCCTTTTGTCGCAATCCTTGATCAAGATGGAAACAGATACTCTATTTTCTGGAAGAAAGATGAATTTGAAAATAAGAGCACTTTCAACATTTTCTCTAATGGAAAGCCGGTTTGGAAAGGACGTAGATTCTGAATTAATAAAATGCAAATCCAGAATGTTTTTAATGTGTATCTCAATTATCCCTTTTTTAACTAACAATTGAAAACAGAAACCGCTGTTTCACAATTTCAACTTATCTCAATAATTTTACATGGCCGGTTGAACTGTTAGCTGTTATTTCTGCTATGGAAACTACTATTCCGGAAAAATAAAAATGCAACAATTTGCATGCAGAATAAAAAATAATAACTAATTTTACTATTCGAAATTTACTTACTAAAATTAATAATTGTAACAATAAATCAAAATGTACCTGATAGACCAGCATACAAAGAAAATAATGGAGGAGTGCAAGGAAAGAGCGCGTGCCGCAGGTCTTTCTTTTGACAACGAAACGCTGGAATACATTGTCACCAACAGGGACATGATCAATCTTGGACCCAAAAACATGATCCCGACTCTTTATGATTATTGGGTGCACGATGTAGAAGTACTGAAAGAACAGGGGAAATATAAATTGTACCCCGGCAATCCTTATGAAACAGTGATAAATTCAAGGCCTGCCATTTCTTTTTACAATGACAACAATCCTGATTGGCTCAACATCATGATTTTTTATCATGTGCTTGCGCACATTGACTTTTTTCAAAATAATGTTCTCTTTGAAAATCTGAGGACCGATGATTTTGTTGGATTGGCCCTGGCTGACAAAAGACTTATTGAAAACTTCCGAAGCACTTATGGTCGCTGGGTTGACTATGTTATTGAATTCAGCCGTAGCATTGATAATATCACAGGTTATTTCAGAATGTTGCCGCGACAGGGTTTGATCAGTGGAAAGCAACTTACTTCCAAACTGAATTTCTATTTTGAAATCTTTCTTCAAGAAATTATTAAAGTTCCGCAAGGTCAGATATTCAAAGAAATTGAAAGGTATAACCATATAGGCCAAAGTAATCTGGAACTGGCTGAATCAGTTTTCTTTTCTGAAGTTAGGGTGAAATATCCCGAATTCCAGGCCAAATACGAAAATTATATTCCGTCTGAAAACGAGTCAACGGATATCATGGATTTCATCTGCAAACATTCGCCTTTTCTGAAAAAAGATCAGAACCGCTGGATGCAATCAGTGATGACCATTATCAGGAATACTTCTCTATACTTCGCTCCGCAGATAAGAACAAAAATTATCAATGAAGGATGGGCCAGTTACTGGCATGATGAATTGTTCAGGAGTGATGATCGCATCGCCGGACATGAAGTTGACTATGCAAGGATCAATGCAGGGGTTACTGCAATTTCACGTGTTGGACTCAATCCTTATGCTATTGGCATGCGACTTATCCAGCATGTGGAAGAACTTGCAGACAAAGGAAAAATAAATTACGATTTTCAAAAAATCAATGATGCCAATGGCAGGCTGGATTATAACAAAAAAACAGGCAAAGGAAAAGAAGCTATCTTCAGCCTTCGAAAAAAATTCAGTGATTTCATGTTGCTGAACACCTTTATTGATCAGGACTTCATCAATGATCACGACCTGTTTGTTGTCGGGAAAAGAGTCAATGAGGAAAAGGGCGTTTATGAGTATTACATCAAAAGTAAAAAAGCGGATGATTACAAAAAAATGATCATTGATTCATTGTATCACCCCGCACTCATTAAGGTTGATGTTGGCAGAACAGATGATGAAAACCTCTACCTTGTTCATGTTTTTGAAGGCAAGCAGATATACAAACCTTATATCGCCGATACTTTGATTGGCATTGAATTTTTGTGGGGAGGAAAAGTGTATTTCGAGACCACTGAAATTGTAAGAGACCAGGAAACATCCGCTGATGAAGAGCCTTCATTCTCTTACAGAAAAATTCTCTATACAATGGAAAATAAGAAGATCACAAAATACCAGCTTTAATAATTATGACAACAAAGAAAAACAAAAAAACTCTTGATTTGTCAGAGCTTGAAAGCAGAGGGAAAAGGCTGGAAGCATTAATAAATCTGAGTAATAATTTGCGGGATACTGAAAAGCGCGACTACATTCATTTTAATGACTTTCTTCACCTGGCATCTGAAGAACCCGGTCCGATATTCAGGGATATTTTTCAATATTTTCATGACATGATGTATTACTATGTTCCCGATGGTCATGATGAATATGGAGACTCAGAACATACTATAGGATTTGCGCATTATGATTTTTCAAAAATGTTTGTTGAAGGTTGTGATGATCCTTTTTTTGCTGACAGGCTTTTTTCAAACAGACTGATGAACCTTGTTTCAGGATTCAGAAAGGGAATTCAGAACAATCACATTTATCTTTTTGAAGGTCCTCCTGGAAGTGGCAAGAGTACATTTTTAAATAATCTGTTGCAGAAGATTGAAGCATATAACAGGACAAAAGAAGGAATGATGTTTAAAACCGTCTGGCGTTTGGATATTAAAAAGCTTGAGGAAATTAATAAACCTTATCAGGACCCCGAAGAAACACAATCCCACATTGCAAATTCAAAAAAGAATGCAGATGCAAAGAGATTCATTGATATCGTGTGCCCTTCAAATGATCACCCGATACTTCAGATACCAAAGGATTACAGAAAAGATTTTCTTGAAGAACTGATACCCGACAGGGCATTCAGGAAAAAGTTGTTCAATTCGAAGGAATATCAGTGGGTGCTGAAAAATAAACCATGCAGCATTTGCAGCTCCGTTTATAATGTTCTGCTTGCAAAATTGGGTGAACCTATGGAGGTGTTCAATATGCTTTACGCAAAAAACATCAATTACGACAGACAGTTTGGCCGTGGAATAAGCATTTTCAATCCGGGTGATGAATACTATAAAGAACCGATCAAAGACCCGACGCTGCAGAATCTGATAAACAATCTTCTTAAAAGTGATGAGGTGAGATATGTTTATTCAACGCTCGCAAATACCAATAATGGTGTGTTTGCACTCATGGACATTAAGGAGAATAATATCAAACGGCTTGTTGAATTGCACGGCATAATCAGCGATGGCGTACATAAAGCCGAAATGGTTGAAGAACGCATCAAGTCTTTGTTTGTGGGGCTTGTCAACCCTGAAGACAAAATACATTATGATAAAATAAAATCTTTCCAGGATCGTATAATCCACATCAACATTCCCTATGTTCTGGACTACGATACTGAAGTTTCAATTTATGTAAACAAATTCGGTGAAGAGATCAGGAAGAAATTTCTTCCGCGTGTTCTTGAAAACTTTGGGAAGATCATCATTGCATCCCGCATGGAACCTGAATCCCGCGCCATCAGCTACTGGATACAGAACTTTGAGATCTACAACAAATACCTTGATTCAAACAGGTTGTTGCTCAAAATGGAATTATACAAGGGGAATATCCCTGAGTGGTTATCGGAAGAGGATGTAAAGAGTTTTACAAAGCAAGTCAGAAAAGAAATTATCGAGGAGTCGGAACTTGAAGGAAGCAAAGGTTTCTCGGGACGGCAATCGCTCTCTATCTTCAACATGTTCTACACAAAATATGCGGATGATGAAAAGCCCATGACCATGGATATGCTTCAGGAATTCTTTAATGAAAATGAACGACTGAACGAACTGGTTCCGGAAGGTTTTATCGAATCACTTATTGATATGTATGATTATGTCGTGCTTCAGGAACTGAAAGAATCCATTTATTATTACAACGAAAAACAAATTTCACGTGATATCTTAAATTACCTCTTTGCAATTAACTTTGAACCGGGAGCTTCTGAAAAGTCAGTTTATACCAATGATATTATCGAGGTTTCGGAAGAATATTTTAAAAATTTTGAAGCGCTTTTCCTTGGCACTCTCAGCACTGCACAGGACAGAAAGACATTCCGTAAGGACATCCACAACGAATACATTACTTACACTTTGTCGTATGAGATCAAACTACTGAGAAAAGAAATAACCGAAACAAAATTGTACTGCTCATTGTTTGACAAATATATCCGCAACCTGAAGGAGAGTGCATTGAATGCCTATTCACAGAATGACAATTTCAGAAGAGCCTTGATAGATTTCAACAGCGCTGGATTTAATATGTATGACAACCAGATTAAAAATACCATCAGCAGAATGGTAAAAAATCTGAAGGCTAAATTTGGTTATTCTTCACAGGCCGCACGGCAAATGGCTCTTTATGTTATTGACCGGAAACTGGACAAAAAGTATTAAATCTTCTTGGATCATTTTCCGGTTTTAGATTAGATTTAATAGGAAAATTAGTAATAACTCTAACTTAGTAAAAAGTTTAAATTAAATTCAGCAAAGACATTATTTCATCGAACTACGAACAAAAATACGAAAATACGAAGTACGAATCAATCAACGCTTTCGTAATTCGTATATTCGTAAAGAATTCGTACTTCGATGCAATAATATGGAGAAGTTATTTTGTAAGTTTCATTTAAAAAAATACTATGAAAAAAGTACTCTTTTTATTGACAATTGCAGGAGTGTTTATTTTATCATCCTGCGGATCGGGATCAAAAAACAAGTCAGGCAAAGATACACTTGCCGGTAAAGATTCAACAGTGAAAGGCACTGTGGCCATTGCGAGTTGGGATCTTTATAAAAAATACAACAATGATTTTCAAAAGGCGATGGACGAAAAAAATGTTGGAAAAACATTTAAGATATCAAACCTTTTGGTACAGTTTATTCAAAGCGGTGACAATGGCTCGAAGGAGATAGATTGTGTTGCCTTTGACCCGAAAAATGATTCCCTGACAGAAGGACACACGTCAAAAACCACAAAGTATAAATTAAACGGTAAAGATCTTTTTCCTGTCAAGTACGGTTATTCTTTCAAGTTCACTCTTGCCAACCCGAAAGATGCTGATGGCTTGAAAAAGTTTGACAACAATGATGCAGCCAGTGAAGTTGTCTATACTTATTTTAATGTTGTCACAATAGAGGGCAGCATGACAGAAGTTGGCGGCAATTACCTGTCTTTTGACAAGTGCAAAATTCTGGACAAAAAATAGAAGTCTTTTCCTGCTCATGGTTTCATTAAATAAATTTTCGTTGATAACCACACTATGATCTCCCCTCCGTATCTTAAACCAGGCGACAGTATCGGAATAGTTGCCACTGCCAGAAAAGTATCGCAAATGGAGTTAATGCCCGCCATTGATAAGTTCAGTGAGTGGGGACTGAAGGTGGTTTTGGGAAGTAATATTTTTGCAAAACACGATCAATTTGCGGGAAACGATAAGCAACGTGCTTTCGATTTGCAATACATGCTGGATGATGAAAACATCAAAGCCATCATTATTGCAAGGGGTGGTTATGGAACAGTCAGGGTTATTGACCAAATTGATTTTGCTAAGTTTGTAAGCAATCCAAAATGGATCATTGGATATAGTGATATTACAGTATTGCATTCTCATATTCATCAGAATTTTCAGATTGAGACGCTACATGCTACCATGCCATTGAATTTCCCTACTGATGGCCACGAGAATAATTCTCTGCTTACTCTAAAACAAGAGCTGTTTGGCAATCCAACGGAATATTTAATTGACCCACATCCGGTAAACAGAGAAGGAAAAGCCAAAGGGATCCTTGTTGGTGGCAACCTGTCGCTTCTTTACTCACTTGCAGGAACAAGATCAGATATTGATACCAATGGAAAAATATTATTTATCGAAGACCTTGATGAATATCTATACCATGTTGACAGGATGATCATGCAACTTAAACGCAGTAGCAAATTAAGCAATCTTGCAGGCCTTGTGGTGGGAGGTATGACTGAAATGAGAGACAACGAAATTCCATTTGGTAAAAATGCCATTGAGATAATTCTTGATGCAGTGGATGATTATGAGTATCCCGTATGTTATGACTTTCCTGCAGGACATATTGATGATAACAGGGCTTTGATATTGGGAAGAGAAGTTGTCCTTGATGTTTCCAGTGAAAAGGTGACTATGATGTTTTCACATTTTTGATTTAAGATTTATTAAAATCATCCATGACCATCAATGACCACTAATGACCATCAATGACAACCAATGACAACCAATGACCATCAATGACTAATGACTAATGACAATTGACTAATTATGGCAGAACACAATGATTTTGGCAAGATGGGTGAAGAAATGGCCCAAAAGCACCTGCTGGCAAAGGGTTATAAGATCATTGCGACCAACTGGCGATTTGGAAAAGATGAAATTGATATTGTCGCAATGCATAATTCATTTCTTGTGATCGTTGAAGTAAAAACCAGGAGTACTAATTTTTTCGGCGACCCTGAAGAAGCTGTTACAAATAAAAAGAAGAAATTCCTTGTCCGTGCTGCAGATGCCTATATCAATATTCACAATGTTGCTGAAGAAGTAAGATTTGATATAATTTCAATCGTTGTTACAGGCCCTCATTGGGAGATCAACCATATTGAGGATGCGTTTTATCCGACGATAAATTGAAACATGTTTTCAATCATAGCGGAAATTATTTTTGATAGAGTTTTCAAATATCTTGAAAACAGGTGGTGACGAAACTACAATATCTGGCTTGTTCAGGCAATTATGTACGGGCACTTGCATAGAGTGAGTGGAGAAGGGTATTTCAAATTTATGCTAAAATAAAAGTTCGACTTTGTGATTGACAATTTTTCACATGCACTCTTTAGGAGACTGAGGGCAAACTTGCTGACGAGCATAATCATTGTCTGATTTTATTTAAATTGCTATTCAAGAAAAAATCTCCATTTAAGTATTGTCAAATTAATTTCAGGAGGTATTACTTCATTATATCGAAGTAATACCTATTGACAACGATCTCTTACATCACGATAATGATCTCTTATTTCTTGATAACGAAGTAGTATTTCTTGACAACGATCTATTACTTCGTGATAACGAAGTAGTACTTCTTGACAGCGATCTCTTATTTCGTGATAACGAAGTATTACTTCTTGATAACGATCTATTACTTCGTGAGAGCGAAATAAGATACTGTTTTAATGAGGGAAAAAACTTCGATAATTATAGGGCAATGAATAGTGAGGGATTTATATGATTAATGGCAGGTCTTCAAAATGCTTGTATCATCTTCGAAAAATAAGTCATTTTGCAATGCAATATAGATCCTTCGATTTAATTCTTTAATTTACAAGGCTATTTTTTGATAAGCACATTGACTATTGACTATTGACCAATGACTAATGACCAATGTCCAATGACCCTAATTACTTTTTAAGGTGTATTTTATGGAAGTTTCAATTACATTCAGATCACTTGTGGCCAGGTTTATTTGAAAGCCCAAACCAAAAGTCAGGTTTTTTTCCTGCGTACCTATTCCCAGGAACAGTCCATTTTCTGATAAATTATCGTTGGTTAATTTGTAACCCGCACCCAGCAATATCCTGTGAAAAAATTCTTCACCCATAAAGCTGTATCTTATTTTTTTCCCGACATAATAATTGCTGGCAAAAAGTGTATAGCTGTTGCCCTGGTACTGGCACAGCATATTGAAATGAATAAATGAACCGTGGGAGTCATTCTTTGCATAATGGTAGCCAAACTGGGCATTGTATTTTCTTTTTAATGTAACCGGCGTATTGTTTCGATAATTGATCTTTGGTTCAAACAGGTGATCAACGGAGAATCCCACAAAATAACGCTTTGAGTTAAGCAGTATGCCTCCTGCAAGATCGAAAGCGTCTTTGTTTGCTGCCACAGTATCATGAGCAAGGTTCACCACATTTTCATGATTGTGGATATAGCCGGGTTTCAGAGAAGGAGAGAGGTTGAATTTCTTTCCTATCCTGAGCTTGGGAGCATACACAGCGCCAATGTAGCCTGCCGAACCATTGCCGGGAATGATCTTATTGAAATAAGCCATGAGACCCACGCCTGTCTGTAAGGAATCAAGGTAAGTGTCGAACGAGAAATAATAAGAATAAACTCCGGGATTGTAATGTTCAAAATCACTGTCGGTAAAATTGCCCGAAAACGAAGATCTGCCGTTTATGCCGGCGAATGAAGGATTGTAATAAGTAGCTGTTGAAAAAATGTGATTGTAATGAATATCCTCCTGTGCGTTCAACTCAACATGAATTGCCAGGATCATCACTAAAACCAGGATCTTTGTTTTCATGACTTCTTACAATCCATTGTAATTTAAATGCTGTACAATGATGTTTTTGCTTTTTTTCTTTTTGTGCTGAATTTTTGGAATATTTCCCGCTGTGGTTTTTTTCACAGTATCATTGTTGACATTGGTTTTTCTGGTGTTGTTTTCAGCAGTGGTGTCATTTTTTGGTGTAACAGTAGTTGTGATATGGGTGTCGTTTTTTGCAGCAAATGCTGAATCTTTTTTTAAGGTTTGCGTAGGTTTGACGGCCATTTCCTGCCTGCCATTCTCCTGTTGTTTTATTGATGGAGTTTCTTGTTGTTTCTCACTATTATTCATCAAAGCTACAACAGGCATTTGGTCTTTTTCATTGTCTTTAGTGTTGTAAAATGCATTTGCATTATTTTGTGATGAATTGTCTTTGCTCTCAATAACTGTTGAATTTGTTTGAACAGCAGATTTGATATGGTTGTCTGCAATGCCGGTGGATTGTGGATTTTGAGAAGATTTATTTAACTCACTTGAGTGGAGAATAAGGATAGGGATGAGCACAATGCTTGTCAGCACTGATAGTACAATAAGGATATTGTTCAGTGTAAACCAGAAATTATTTTTTTTGGCAACAGGGAGCGCCTTGTCCAACTGCTTTTCAAAATTATTCCAGTGCTCAGGCTTGTAAACCCTCGAACTCTTCTCGTGTTCAAGGATCTTTTCTTTAAACATTTTATCAATATCTGTTTTATTCATGCTTGCTGCATTGTTAAAGTGAGTTTTTCTTTTAATATTTTTCTGCTTTCAGACAAGTACCATCTTGAAGTACCTTCGCTGATGTTCATCTTTTCGGCAATTTCTTTGTGAGAGAATCCTTCAATTGCAAAAAGATTAAATACTATCCGGTATGCAGGAGGCAGTTCCTGTATTGTTCTGTAAAGTTCTTCAGTGTTTCCTGAATCAATAATATCAGTCTCAACGTAGGTTGGTTCCTCTTTATATTCTTCCACATACTGCAAGGTTTCCTTGTAGGTTTTATTCAGTTTTAAATGATCCAGCGCCTTGTTGACAACGATTCTCCGCACCCATCCTTCGAAACTTCCTTCACCTTTGTATTGATGAATATTTTGAAAAAGACTGATAAATCCGTCATTCAAAACCTCAATTGTTTCTTCATCATTTTTCACGTACCTCCGGCAAACAGCATACATCCTGTCAAAGAAATTTTCATAGACCAGCTTCTGAGCCGTCCTGTCGTTTTTCTTGCAACGTTCTATAATATCTTTGCCAATGATCAACATCAGGTGACGATAGTTTGTAAAGTTTAAAAGTTTGTAAAGTTTGTAAAGTTTATAAAGTTTTTAATGTTTGTAAAGTTTATAATGTTTGTGGTTTCTTATGCTTTTTCGGTAAATGAATACTTTATTTGAGTCCACTTGGATAAGTCTATTTCACCACTAAAACTCTAAAACACAAAATTCCACAAAAATTATTTTACTGGTTTTTATTATTTTGTGTAGTTTCGTGTATTGGTTTTTTTGTGGCATTTTTTCCTTTTTTACATTTCGGAGCAGTCTCAAATTTTCAATCCCTAATTTCTATACTTTTTATTCAACAACAAATATACGTAACAATTAAACTGATTCAATTATTTATTCAAAAAAAATGAAATAATCGTGTCTGTCCTGATCCAATTTTATTCTCAATTTTCATCAACTTCTGACCTCTCTAATGACCAATGACTATTGACCAATGACCATTGACCATTGACCATTGTCTAAAACGCCGGACACACAATTCTCCGGATATGTTTTATCTTGGGAGGACAACCAAACTGCAAAGCAAAAGAAACTTCGTGTGCCCCGCCACTGGCATCAGTAAGACTTGAAACAGTAAGATCATAACTATACCCAATTTTCACAACGCTTGTTTGAATGCCCACCAAAGCAATAAATGCATCAGGATTGTTGAAGCCCTGCCTGAACCAAAGCCCGCCAACAAAAGGATATTTGCTGAAATACAAGCCATAATTCATCTGGTTAAAGTCCTGTTGTTTCATAAATAAAAGGTTAGGTGAAATTGTAGGGTCTTCAATTCTTCTCCGTCTGTGATGCTCCAGGTCAATGATGCCGCCTGCATGGACAGTGTATCTTCTGGGCAATTTGCTTACAGACATAAATCCTTCATTGGGTTCAGTCAAATGATCCACTGCAAATCCTGCAAAGAACCTGTCGCTATACACAAGCAGTCCCGAAGCGAAATCAGCCATACTCTTCACTAGAGTTGCAGGCATTATTTCTTGAGTATTAAAAATAAATCCGTATCTGGGACTTATCTGGTCGCCGAAAGTAAGTTTGCTCCAGTCAAGATTCACCTGGTAGTAGGATGCTTTAAACCCTGCTTTGAGTGAAAAATATCTGTTGATAGGCGTGCTGAACGAATAGATGCCGCTGATCATGGTTGTCTTCAGAGTTCCCTGTCCGGCATTGTCAGTGTAAGCCATTATCCCAACACCTCCGGATAGATTTTCAATATACTGATCATACGAGGCGCAATAGGTAACATAGGTTCCGCTGATGGAAGGCCATTGATTGCGATAGTTCATCACCAGTCTCGGGCATACTGAAGAACCTGCAAATGCAGGGTTCAGATAAAGAGGGTTTGCATAAAACTGTGAGAAATGCGGGTCCTGTGCAAGAATGGTTATTCCTGTGAAAAGAAATATTCCAATGAGAGAGTACTTGATTTTTTTCATAACAAAAGTTTTTAGTAAATAATTTTCCTGTTAAACAAATGTTGATTGATGGCTTCTGTAAGGATAGACGATTCTCGATTTCGAAACGTTGGTAAGAAGGAATAAAATTTGAAAAAATAAATAGTCAATTGTCAATCGTCATTAGTCAATTGTCAATTGTCAGAGAAATTGAAAGCAGAAGTGTGAAAAATTAAAGAGTTGATGAATACAACAATTGTTGCCAGTACTCGCTATTTATGAAATGATTTAATTTTCGCAGGTTTTATTGGTGGCGCTTATATTGTTTAGGAATGAACGATTAATTCTGTTCTGTTTATTTCAATTAGTGAATTTTCCTTGATAGATTTAATAATAAGGTCAAAGTTCTTTTCGAAAATGGCTAATAACTCAACGTTTCGAATATTACC
>Ga0209697_10003348_pt1 | contig 21911 bp, 23 predicted proteins | sample AliMusrvi5mmetaG_FD_184115 | JGI IMG/M metagenome (GOLD analysis project Ga0209697, IMG submission 184115) | Freshwater lake bacterial and archeal communities from Alinen Mustajarvi, Finland, to study Microbial Dark Matter (Phase II) - Alinen... | ecosystem: Environmental > Aquatic > Freshwater...
GGCTCAGGTTTTCTCTTACAAAAAAGCCTTCAATAAAAGCCATCCCCTGATCCCTGTATTCAAGCAGATACCAGGGAAGTGCAATGCAGATAAAAAGCAATAATCCTATAGGATTAAAGATCATCCCGATCCATTTTTTAAATGATCCCTCCTCAATAGCGAACAAAAAAGAAACTGCAGCGGGTATAAGTATCGCTATCGGTCCCTTGGTGAGCATCCCGAAACCAGCAGTAGCAAATGTTATATAAAGTGAACGTTTTGAGCCTGTTTTGAAATGGTTGAGCAGGGAAAACATTGTTATTGCAAGGAAGCAGTTCAGCACTCCATCGGCTATGGCTGCTTTAGTGATTACAACTACCTGCAGCGACAGCACCATTATGGCCGAGGCTAATAATGCCTGACGGTTGCCGGATTCTTTGCGCACAAAAAGAAAAATCGAAGTTGCCCAGGCTGTTCCTGCCAGCGCAGAGGGAAGCCTGAATGCAAACTCATTAATGCCGAACAGTTTGACGCATAGAAGCTGAACCCAGTAAAAAAGAATTGGTTTATCAAAACGGGGTGCACCATTCAGGTAGGGTGTCAGATAATTTTTACTGATCATCATTTCCCGCGTCGCTTCGCTGAACGCTCCTTCGTCTACATCAAAAAGCGGTGCAGATCCCAGACCTAAAAAGAAGCTGATAAGGATAAGAAATCCGAGTGCAGCAAGAAACCATGCAGTTTCAGATTTTCCGGGATGCTGAGACATCAAGTTTTGTTTTAAAATAAAGGTTATAGAGCACCATTGAGGAGACGATCCCTAACAATGAACCGGCAATGACATCACTGATATAGTGTTGTGCGAGAAGAATGCGGCTGAATGCAATCAGTGCTCCTGAAAAAAGGAAGAGGAGGCGCCATCGGGGGTAGAGAGTGCTCAGTACTATTGCAGCACTGAAAGCTGTTGCTGCATGGCCGGAGGGAAATGATGTCCATTCAAACTCATAATGGAAAGAGCTGAATCCATAGAGATGTTCACTGAAATAGATGGTCGGCCTTGCTCGACCTGCGATATACTTGATAATATCGGCAACTATTCCCGAAACTGCCACGGAAACGGAGAGAAAAAGGCCTGAATATGCTCTGGCGGGATTTGAAGTTCGAAAAGCTGCAAATAGCAGCAAGCCTGCAATAAGATACCACTGTGATTCACCAAAATCTGTGATGACGTTGAACACCTCATTAGCCAATCTGTTATTATGAGTATGAAACCATAATGCGACTTGAATATCAATAAAGATATAACTGAGGATGCAGAGCAGAATAACGGCTGTAAAGGTCAGACTCCACGTAAAAGATCTGTTCATGAGGTAATAATACTTATTTTCATTCAGTGATCGATCGATTATAATAATACATTAAATTTTGAATCAGCGTATATGCATATAAAAAAACATGATAATAATGAACCCTGAAACAACGGTTACGTCCGATCAAAGCTCCCGGAATGTTATTTTACTTTTATCTTGTCCTGATCGGGCCGGTCTTGTTTATCGTATTTCAAACTTTGTTTATCAGTGTGGCGGAAATATTCTTGATCTGGATGAGCATGTGGATCCGGTCGAAAAGATTTTTTTTGTAAGGATACTGTGGAGCCCCGAAAGTGATTCAACGCCGTTATCAGAACTGGAGGAAGCCTTCAGACCCCTGGCGACAGAGTTTGATGCTGAATGGAAAATCAGGTTTACCGGACTTAAAACCCGGATAGCAATATTTGTTTCCCGATACGACCACTGTCTTCTTGAAATTCTATGGAGAAACAGTATCGGCGAGTTTGCCGTTGATATTCCATTGATCATATCAAATCATAACGATCTTGCTCCGCTTGCAGCGCACTATGGCATTCCTTTCCATGTTTTTCCACTCAACAGTGCGAATAAGGAGACGATCGAGTGTCAGGAAGTTGCCCTTCTTGAAGACAATGCAATTGATACCATTGTGCTTGCCCGTTATATGCAGATTCTTTCGCCGCGCTTTGTTAAGAGTTATCAAAGCCGAATTATTAATATTCACCACTCATTTCTCCCTGCATTTGTCGGCAGCAGTCCCTACCGGCAGGCATATGAACGCGGAGTGAAGATCATCGGAGCGACAAGCCATTATGTTACTGAAGAGCTCGATCAGGGACCAATAATTGCTCAGGACATCATAAGGGTGAGCCATAAGGATTCTCTTGACGACCTTGTCCGCAAAGGGCGCGATCTTGAACGTCTTGTTCTTGCTAAAGCTCTTCGTTTTCATGCCGAACACCGAATTCTTGTAAATGGCAAAAAAACTGTAGTATTTGATTGAAAGGTTGTTGTTATGTTTAAAAAGAAAGGTCTATTTTTACAGTATGAGTCTTACCCGAATGCAGTCAGTTGTAATAACGGCAACCCGGGTCTTACACGCCCTATCTTATGAGTAATACAGCCTCAGGGTCTTGTCCCCATGATCGACATGATCATCATCATGCCTCAGGTAACATAAAGCTTGCATTTTTTCTTAATCTTGGATTTGCTGCTGTTGAAATTATTGGAGGAGTGTTAACCGGGAGTACTGCAATTCTCGCCAATGCTGTGCATGATCTTGGAGATTCGTTTGCTTTGGGCCAGGCATGGTATTTTGAACAGGTTTCTCATGGCAAAAGCAACCCTCGATATTCTTACGGCTATAAACGGTTCTCTCTTCTCGGTGCGCTTATCAGTACCGTGGTGCTGCTCACCAGCTCCCTTGTTATTCTTGCTCAGGCCATACCCCGTATTTTTGCAGCGCATCACCCGGATGCCGGCGGAATGATTCTGCTTGCTCTTGTCGGTGTCAGCGTCAACGGTTTTGCGATGACAAAGCTGTCAAAAGATAAGGGCATGAATTCACGGGTTGTTGCCCTGCACCTGCTGGAAGATGTGCTTGGATGGGTTGCAGTACTTGTTGTTGCCATTATTCTCTACTTCTGGGATCTTCCTGTGCTTGATCCCGTTCTTGCCGTTTTGATTACCCTCTATATTCTTGTAGGCGTCATCAAAAATCTCAAGGCAATGCTGCCTGTTTTTCTCCAGGCAGTTCCGCCTGAACTTGATCTTGCCGTTATTACCCGCGAGATTGAGCAGCTGCAGCATATTCATGCGGTGCATCATGCTCATATATGGTCGCTTGATGGCGAGCATTCAGTGTTTACTGCGCACTTGGAACTCAATATTCAACTTGACGTTGAAGCCTATATGAAGCTCAAAGAAGAGATCCGAATGCTTGTGGAGCGTTATGGGCTTTTTCACTCAACAGTTGAAATAGAGTATCCCGGAGAAGCTTGTAGAAATCGAATTTCTGAATCATAAAAACATGAAAAGCCATGATAAAAAAACTGTGTGTGCTTTTACTACTGCTTCTTGCCGGATGTATGGGTATTCCGCGTGGGGTTACGGTAGTTGATAATTTTGCTATTGATCGTTTTCTCGGGACATGGTATGAAGTTGCCCGCATTGATAATTCGTTTGAAAAGGATCTCGAGCAGGTATCAGCGTTATATACACCCTCTGAAGACGGGAGTCTTAAAGTATTGAATAAAGGATATGACAGAAAAAAAAGAGAGGTGCAGACAATTGAAGGCCGTGGTGTTTTTGTCGGGGATACCCGCAAAGGAGCTTTGAAAGTATCGTTTTTCGGTCCTTTTTATGCCAGTTACAACATCATTGCGCTCGATAAGGTTGGCTACCGCTGGGCGATGGTCTGTGGCCGTGATCCCGCATATTTCTGGATTTTGTCCAAAGATCCTCAAATGGAACCAAAGCTTTTGAAGGAATTGGTTATACGTGCGAAATCATTAGGCTTTGATACTGAGCGTCTGCACTATTTTGGAAAAAATCCTTGAGCCGGATTGTTGTATGGAGGCGGATTTAAATCAGAGTTGCCGACACCTCATGCTGGAGTGACCACATTCTTTTATAGAGGCCGTCCTTTTCCATCAGCTCATGGTGCTTGCCCTCTTCTGTTATAGCCCCCTTGTCGAGCACAAGGATCTTGTCATACTGCTCCATTGCTTTCAACCGGTGTGTAATTGTAATAAGGGTTTTGCCGGAGGTAATGGCCTTAAGGGTTTCGGTAACCTCTTTTTCTGTTAGTCCGTCAAGGTTTGCTGTAGCCTCATCAAGTATTATTATCGGAGCGTTTTGCAGAAGAATACGTGCAATGGCTATTCGCTGCCTCTCTCCTCCACTGAGTTTCATACCATGCTGGCCTGTCCACTCATCAAGTTTTGAGGTGAAGTGCGGCAGGCCCGCTGCAGACAGAGCTGTTTTAAGTTCATCATCCGATGCACCGGGTTTAGCAAGAATAAGGTTTTCCCTGATTGTTTCTGCGAAAAGGTATGTTCGCTGCGAGACCAGTGACATATTGCGCCGAAGCACTTCCGGGTCTAACAGTGAAATGTTGTAACCACCGACTGAAATCTCTCCCTCCGAACAGTTCCAGAAGCGCATGAAGAGTGCTGTTAACGTTGATTTACCTGCACCGCTTGGCCCAACTATAGCAATGTGTTGGCCGGTATGTATGGAAAAAGAAATGCTGTCGAGTGTTTTCGTCATGCTCTCAGGGTATGAGAAACTCAGTCTGTCTACACTGATGTCATGGTTCGACGGAAAGGGAAGTGGAGTGGCAGGTGCTTCTGTTTCCGGCTTTGCATCGAGTATTTCAAAAAGTCGTTCCCCGGCATGTTTGTCTGCTTCGAGGTGTTTGACTGTGGCTGGCAGTGGGAGAAAAGGTTCAAACGATGCTATGACAGCCAGTGTTATGACAGCCAGTGAAATTCCGCTTATGCCTCCTGTTGAAACGGCAGGAATAAGTGCCCATAAGATGGATATGACAGCCGCGTTCATAAGAAGCCCGGTGAGTGAGTCGTGCATACCCTCTATCAAAGCATTTTTTCTTTGGAGCTCAAGTTTGCTTTTTTCGGCAGAGTGCAACTGTTCAAGGTGTTCAGGGAGTTTTCCGTACACCTGAAGTTCACCGATGCCCTGAAAAAGATCGAGAGCAAGAACCTGCTGCACGGTTTTATGCTTCATGATTCCTATCTGTACGCCACGGCTCAACCAGGCGCTGAAAAGTGGTACGCCGATGCCGGCAAGAAGATGGAAAAGCAGGATGAGTAGCGCTGCCTGTATAGAGTATACTCCAAGAAGAAACCACATCAGTGCAGCAACAAGTATTGCTGTCAATGGTGGAGCGAGAACTCTTGTATATATATTTTCAAGGCTTTGAATGTCATCAACAATACGCTGCAGGAGGTCACCGCTTTTGAAGTGCATGAGCCTTGCGGGTGCGAGCGGTTCTATGGCATCATAAAACCATAAGCGCAATTTTGTAAGAATCTTGAACGTGATGTTATGTGAGATCAGTCGTTCAGCATAACGGAGCACGCCACGAGCAAGACCGAACAATCTAACTCCTGCAATGCTGAGCTCCAGAGCTGCCATAGTCGGCTGTGAAGCCGCTTTTGCGAGGATATAAGCTGAAGTCATCAGCAGTCCAATACCGCTTCCGGTTGTGGCAAATCCAATAAGAGCAGCAAGCGCCATCCACCAGAAATATGGCTTGACGAGTGCCGTCAATCTGAAAAATATTTTCATAGTGAACTCTCCTGTTGAAGCAGCAAGGCATCACGGTAAAAGCCACCTGCCGTGAAGAGTTCATCGTGTGTTCCGCACTGGGTGATTTTTCCATGACTCAACACCACTATCTGGTCAGCAGAGCGTATTGTTTCCAGGCGGTGTGCAATAATTATAGTCGTTCGCCCTTCCATCAGTTCTTCCATGGAGTTTCGCAGCGCAGCTTCCAGCTCAGGGTCGGTATGTGATGTCGGCTCATCGAGTATCAGAAGGGGAGCGTTTTTAAGAAATGCTCTCGCAAGAGCGACCCTTTGCGCTTCTCCTCCGCTTAATCTCGACCCTTGTTCACCTATCATTGTGTTAAGTCCGTCCGGAAGAGAGGTAACAAAAGAAGCAAGGCCTGTTTTAGTAAGTGCTGCATTCATTTCCTCTTCCGATGCATTCGGACGTGCCAGAAGAATATTTTCTTTCAGGCTGGCGTTGAACAGGTAAGGGTGTTGTGGAACCCAGGATATCTGGCGATGCCACTTCTCAAGAGGAATATCATGAATTGGACAGTTGTTAATGGTAATACTGCCTGCACCTGGTTCAAGAAAGCGTAAAAGCAGGTTGATCATTGTGCTTTTTCCAGAACCGCTTGGTCCTATTATTGCAGTGGTCTTGCTTTCCGGGATGATAAAGGTTATGCCATTAATTGCCTGAAGAGTTGCTCCTGGATAGGTGTATGACAGGTTGCTGCAGACAATAGGGCACGTCCCAGCACTATCCTGCTTTAAGAAACCGGTTGTATCCCCGCCGGCAGGGGTGCTCCTGTCAAGGATGGCAAAAATCTCTTTTGAAGCACTCACGCCCTCCATACCGGCATGAAATTTTGTGCCGAGCTGTCGCAGAGGAAGATAAAAATCCGGCGTGAGCAGTAACACGAAGAGCGCATGTTGAAAGGTTAGCTTGCCATCCATCATACGCATTCCAATGCCCACAGCAATGATTGCAATGCCGATCGTTCCTACAAGTTCAAGGGTAAGCGAAGAGAGAAATGCGATTTTCAACACCCTCATGGTTGCATGGCGGAACGTTTCCCCTGTCTTTTCAATCGTATCTCGCTGCGATCTGCTCTGAGCAAAGAGTTTCAGAGTCGGGAGCCCCTGCAGCACATCGAGGAAGAACCCGCTCATTCTGCTCATGGTTTTCCACTGCTTTTCCGTCATTGCACTTGCCGATTTTCCGATCACTACCATGAAAAAAGGAATAAGTGGCGCTGAAGCAAGCAGAATCCAGCCGGAGACCGGATCAGCGGGAAAGATGGTACAGACAATCAGGAGAGGGGTAAAAAGCGCAAAAAAGATCTGGGGGATATACTGGCTATAATATGCATCGAGGGCTTCAACGCCCTTAAGCAGTGTTGTGCTGAGCCTTCCGCTTTGCACCGAACGAGTGTAGATCGGTCCGAGAGAACCTACCCTCTCTATAAGTCTGATGAATATTTTTTCACGGATTGCAATCGTTCCGCGGTTGGCTTCACTGTTGGATGCCCAGTTGAAAACCATGCGAAGCAGGCTGAAAAGCGCAAAAAAGCCCAGAAGAGGCAAAAGCTTCTCTAAACCGGTTTTTTGTATGAAAGCGCTGTCAATGACTCTGCTGAGATAAAAAGCCTGAGCTATCAGTAAGCCCGATGCGATAACTCCTGAAATCAAAGAAAAAATAAATGGCGCTCTCTCTTCTTTAAGGAGTTGAAAAAGGCGCCTGTCTATGTTCATATTTCATATATAGTTACTTGCGTATTCAGTCTGCCTGCTCTGGAATAAAGAAAAAAACGAGAACCAGAGGTAGCCGCAAATGTAAAGGCTAAGAAAATGTGTTAAAGTATGAGTAACTATAACACTGTACGCATAAAATAGGTTTAAAATAGTCCGTTTAATTGTCAAACCAAAATAGTAAACGTTCTGACTGGAATAAACTGAATGGTTTGAACTGAGGCTCAATGTAAAAAAAAGACCGGACTTTGTTGAGCCGGTCTTTTTTTATTGTATCGCTGGACTTGCTTAGCTGGAGAAATCAGCTATTGGATGTTATTTGAAGTGCTCCATTTCCTGCAAACCACCCTACAAACTCTTGGTGAGCGAATACATCCGGATTGATGTATTCATAACCTCCCATGCATTCACCGCGTAGCCGTTTCTCTGTTCCTTGCAGGTGCACTGACTATGCCCAAAAGCGCATCAATGAAGATATCTTCATCCAAAAGAGGCCAATGTATCCAATACCCCGATGGCGAAATCTCAAATGATTTTCTTTCTGTTTCAGAAGATTGATGCAGCAGAGGAGAAATCTTTTTCAGTTCAAATCTCTTGGTTGCTCCATCAATAGTTATCTCAAAAAAGTCTCCATCAAACTCTATGTTCCCAATATCATGATGTTTGTTCATTGCTGACGTCTCCTTTGAAAATCATCCCATTGTGTCTCGATGTACTCAAAATGATCGTAAATAATTTTTCTTACTTGCCTGTTATCTCTCTCCGTCATATTGTAGGAAAAAGCTTCTTCTACATGTGATTTTTTGTGGAACAATTATTGTGCGGAAATGAGTCAAGGTTTCGCTCGGCTGACGAGAGGAAAAGCATCAGGGTTGCGAATTGATTCAATGGGAAGTTCAATATCTAAAAATGGCCAATATAAATGCTCTGAGTGATGGAGTTCTACATTGCAGATTTTGCCAACAGGAGCCTCTTTAAACCAGGGGAACTCTGCGTATGGTAAAAATAGCTCTTCTTCTCCAATCAAAATCCAGAAGCCATAAGTAGAAATATTTGTCACTTCAACAAGGGAAGTGCTGATGCCATGCGTTTTGTATTGTATGAGTTGAATCTCTTCGTGATATAATACGCAAATTTTAAATCGTCTAAAACTTCCTCACCACCCCTTCACCATAAACCACACACCAGTCATAATCATAATAATACTTGCCATTCTGTAAAATCGTTTCCTCATTTTGTTGCTGACAGTATTAACTGCCTTTCCCACAAGAATGAGCGCCGGGGTCGTTCCTGTGCCGAAGAACATCATCATTATGGCACCTTGAATCATTCCGGCAAAGGGATACTCTGACTCCATGCCGCTTCTCGCAGCGGCCAGCAGGGCTGTATAGGTAAGGCCACAAGGAAGAAAACCGAGGACGACTCCCATCGGGTAATAGGAACCAATGGATCGAGGGACCTTGAAGAGCGCCATAATCTTTTGCATGACTGAGCTGCCGGGGTTGCAGCTATTTTTTTGAGGGAGTGGCAGCCACTCTGCTGTAGAAAGTCCCATGAGGATTATTGAGAGTCCCGCTATGATCATAATGGTATGCTGGAGTTGCTCGATAGAGGCTGCAAGGACAAGAAATGATCCGGAGAGTCCTGCTGCTCCACCCAGGATTGTATACGTGGTGACTCGCCCCAGATTGTAAAGGATGTGATGGCGTAATCCTTGACGCGTTTCACCAAAAGTGAGTGTTGCAACAACCGGGCCGCACATGCTGATGCAGTGGCCGAACCCTCCGGCTAATCCGGCAAGGAGCATGGCGAGAAAGGGTGCGCTGCTCATGGGCTTTTTTTCTCGGTGGGCTTTGCCTGTTTTGCCGGTTCGTCGTCATCGTCAAGCATTCGGTATTTAGGCGCTTCCGCGTCGTCGAACTGACCGCTTTTGACTGCCCAGATAAAGAGAAGCCATGCGGCGAATCCAACAAAAAGACCTATGCCGATCAGGTAAAAGGTGGAGCTCATTATTAGCTTTGTCAGATTTTTTTCAGCCGCAAAGAGTTGCCTACTACAACAAGCGAGCTGACCACCATCAGCAGTGCGGAGATCATGGGGTGAAGAACTCCCGACATGGCAAGTGGCAACGCTATGAGATTATACGAAAAGGCCCAGAAAAGGTTTTGCCTGATGATGGAAAAACATTGTGAAGAGCTTTTGATCAAGGTGTTTATAAGTCTGAGATTATCGCCCAGTATAGCAACGCTGGCGCTCTCCAGAGCAATGCCGGAAGCATGGCCAAGGGTGACTCCGATATCGGCTTCTGTCAGCGCTGGGGCGTCGTTGATGCCGTCGCCCACCATCATGACAAACTCCCCCTTCGCTTTCAGCGAGCGTATCACCGCTGCTTTTTCGAGCGGTCCGAGCCCGGCCTCTACTTCGGTTATGCCGCATCTGGCTGCGATGTAGTCGGCAACTCCACGGTTGTCGCCGGTCAGTATCTTCAGTGCAAGCCCTTTTTTCCGCAACCCTTCAATCAGAGGAAGAGCATCGCTTCGAAGGTCGTCAATCATGCCGATCACTCCGGCAAGCTTGTTGCCGCAGGCTACCATTACCACTGTTTTGCCTTCATCTTCGAGTAATGCGGTGCGAGCTCTCTGTTCATTATCAATCTGAACTCTCTCCTCATCCATGAAGGCTCTTGAACCAGCCCGCCAGAGGGCTCCTTCAATCACCCCTGCGACTCCTCTGCCTGGTGTAGCCTTGAACTGCTCTGTTGTAAGGAGTTCCCCCTGCCATGCAGCCACAAGCGTGCGGCCGGTCGGGTGCTCTGAAGCGGTTTCAAGCGCAGCTACATGTTGCAGGAATGAAGGGGAGATGCCGTAGTCATGCAGGTCGGTTATGGAGGGCTTGCCGGTAGTGATGGTGCCGGTTTTGTCAAGTATCACCATGGTTGTTTTGGACACGGTTTCAAAAATATCTCCCCCTTTGACCAGAATTCCTCTCTTTCCTGCACTCGTTGTCCCGACAAGAATGGCCAGTGGAGTAGCGAGACCCAAGGCACAGGGGCAGGCGATGACGAGCACTGAAACGGCGTTCATCAGAGCGGTCACGGTGCTGGCCGAGGTAAGCTTCCAATAGAAAAAGGTGGCAAAGGCGAGAACAATGGTTGCCGGTACAAAATATCCGGCAGTTTTATCAGCAATGCCCTGAATTGGAGCCTTGCGGGCCTGAGCCTCCTCAACAGTGTGTATAATCTGGGAGAGCAGGGTGTTGCCTGCATTGCCTGTGACGCTGATGCTGAGCCGACCGTTCATCGAAAAACTTCCTGCAAAAACCTTGCTGCCCGGCTCTTTCAATACAGGATTTGACTCTCCGGTCAGCATCGCTTCGTTCACTTCCGCCTCACCTTCAACCACAGTGCCGTCCAGCGGAATCCTGTCGCCGGGGATGATCTCAATCCGATCTCCGATCTTCACCGAGGCAATGGGCACCATGTTGGTTTCGCCGTTCCTGGAGAGTAGCAGAGCTTCATGTGGCTGCAGTTCAGCCAGTTCGGCAATGGCGTTACTCGCTTTTAGACGTGATCCCGCTTCCAGAAATCGGCCAAGAATAATGAAGGTGATGATCATGGCCGAAGTGTCAAAAAATATTTCCCCTCCGTAAGCGATCATTGCAATGCTGTAGCAGTAGGCCGAGAGTGTTCCGAGTGTCACGAGTACATCCATGTTCAGCCTCAAGCGCCTTAGCGATCGAAAAGCACTTGAAATAAAGGGATAACCCGAATAGAAAACCACGGGTGTGGCCAGAGCCCATGAAATGAGTTGAAAGGCAAGCCGGTATCGAGCCTCGATCCCCTCGAAAAATCCGGCATAGAGCCCGGCAGTAAAGAGCATGAGCTGCATGGAAAAAAATCCCGCGGTACCGAATCGAAGCAGCAGATCCTGTTTCTCTCTGGCAAAAAGATCAGCAGACGCGTTGCCATGGCAGGGGTGGGGCAGATAGCCGATAGATCGGATTGCATTCAGAATGTGCTCGAGGCTGACTTTTTCACTATTCCAGATGATGATCGCTTTGTGTGTGGCATAGTTTACCCTGATCGAAACAACACCGTCAAACTTCACTAAAAACTTTTCGATGAGCCAGACGCAGGACGCGCATCGGATACCTGACAGTAGCAGTTCAATCTGGTGTTCGTTACCGGTGATGCAGACGGTGTCGCTGAAGGCCGAGGCATGCAGCTTTACTTCTGTTGCCGGAGGGCCTGGTTGCCAGTCGCAACGCTGGTTATAAAAGGCATCAAGGGAGTTGCTGTGGATAAGTTTATAAACACCAAGGCATCCTTTACAGCAGAATACTTTGTTCTCTCCGTTTATCTCGACGATAATGGCCGATGCCCTGCTGGTTTCCTGGAGGCAATGGGTGCAGGAAACCGGCTCCGTCCGGGATGTATCACTCTCTGACATTAAAGGAAAGTGACGGATTTTTAAGTTCATCGGAGAGAATAGTCACCTGCCGGAGTGTCCGCCTGCTCATGCACCGGACAATAATTCCCTTTCCTTCATAGAAACAAGCGCCTTTTTTTTCAAGCAGGACCTGATTTTTACCCATCTGCATCCCAGGCATTGAAAGATCGAGCATCAGTTTGTCCGGGAGTTTGTCGCACGGTATTACCGTCAAGCTGAAAGTAATCTCTTTCATAGCTTTGACCGGTTTCGGTTCCATGTTGAGCGTTATGGTGTGATTGCCTGCCTTGATAGTGCAGGCCCCCTCGTGCATATTACTCTCTTTTGCCATGAGCCTGCTTCCTGAAATAAGGAATAGAGCTGAGAGGAAAAAAGCGCGCAATGCATTTATTTGACGTCGAAAAACCATTTTTTACTGGCGATAAGTTGCTGCTGCTGCTTGAGGTCAACTCTTGCAAACCACACACCCTTGAAGGGAATGGTTGCGGTTGTCTGGTAGATGCCCGGAGAGAGTTTTTGCATAATCATTGTCGAGTCGTAAAGGGTGCTGGAAAGGTTGCCGATGAAAAGTGAGAGTGCAACATTCCCAAGCGGTTTGCCGTGCGATGTTGCGTTCACCCGAATGACATTATCTCCCGGTTTCAGCGTGTCGGGCAGGCTTAAAGCTATTCCAAGTTTTTCTTCAGTAGCTTTTGCCTGAAAATAGCGGCTGCTGTTTTCGTAATAGTTGTTATCTACCAATCCGTCAGCACTTTTGTAGGCGATATAGATGCCGCATCCCATGGCAAAGAAAAAAATCGGGTAAACGATGTAGAAAAAGAGCTTCATGGAAAACCGGTCTCCCTGCTGATTGAAATTCCTCCACCGGAGATCTTGAGATGCAAGAGCTCCATCTTGCCTTTTGATTTGACTAATATACCTCCGTTCGTGGCAGAAAATGGCTCCAGCCTGAGTGAATGCTCACCAAGAAGCATGACGTTATCCGGCGAGGAGAGTTCAAGTGTAAGCTCTTGTCCTCCATTGTTATAAATGGTGTATGAGTATCTGTTCAATCCCGATGGAAGGAGAGCATTGTCGCGGATAATGAAAAAGTCAACGGGTGGACGGTTCAAGAGAAGCAGGATAAGAACGATTGCCGCAAAGGCTGTTGCGCCCCCGAGCCAGAAAGTTTTCGGCCGAACTACTTTCCCTTTAAAGTTCGGGAAGGGCGGCATACCTCTTTCTTCACTGAGTACCCTGCAGGCGTCAATACACTCAGCGCAGGCAATGCATGCAGAGTTCAACCCTTGTTTGATATCGATACACACCGGGCATACCCGGACGCACTCATTACACTTCATGCAGGTAGCATCACGAGAAACATCATACTCAATGACAAGGGTATCCTTGTCGAAAAGAGCATTCTGCAGCATGGCGTAGGGGCAGATTGAGGTACAGAATCTTCTTCCAAAAAACGCAAGTTCAAGGTAGACAGCCAGCCATAGAACAAGAAAAAATGAGGTAATGGTTGATGAAACAAAGAGACTTTTTATCGTTTCAAGAGGCGGCACAAAGTACCAGACCATGGTGAGCGATACCAGAGCGGAAAGGGGGACAAGAAGAAAAATCTGAACTTTTTTCAGGCTTTTTCTGCCGAACAGCTTTGCAATGCTTTGGCTTAAATCGAGCAGTACCGTCTGGGGGCAGAGCCAGCCGCACCAGATTCTGCCGAAAATCACAGTCACAAATGCAATGAACAGGAGAAAAAACAATACAACCCCGACAATAAGATAGAACTCCCTTATCCAGATGACCGAACCGAAAACATAGAGCTTGAGTGTTGGAATGTCAAACCGGAGTGCACTTTGGCCCCTGATTGAAAGAAACGGCAGACCGGTAAGGATGACGGCCTGTAGTGTCTCGATAGCTCTTCTGTATTGTTTCCACAAAATGGCAAGCTCCTGACTTGGCGCACATTATTTTTTTCTCAGTGACTCCAGAAATGCTATTGTCTTGCTGACTTTTTCTGAGCCGATCTGCTGAAGAAATGGGGGCATTCCGTTCGGGCGCCCATTGGCAATGGATTCATAGATATCCTTCCAGGTTGCTCCGAACTTCAGTGTTGTTAAGGTCAGATTCGGGCCGATTCCGCCTGTTGCATCACTGTTATGACAGGGTGCACAGGTGTTGGCAAAGAGCTCTTTACCCTCCTTGATGGCCTCTTTATCACCGGAATACTGTTTGACGGCAACAGAGTGCGTTGTTTTGGCTGCAGATGCCATCTCCTTGTCAAACTCCTTGTAGAATGACCATCCGGAAATAGCCGGTGTATAGGAAACGATATATCCCAGAAGAAAAATAATTCCTCCAATAAAAACCAGCAGCCATCCTTTGGGGATCTTGTTATGGCTTTCCTGCGGTTCTCCGGCTTCATGCATGGTCATATCCTTTTCACTCTATTCAATGTTTTCAGTTATCGTCATCAAGCATTCTGTGTTTTGGATCCTCAATCTTCTCTTTCCGTTTTGGATTGTAGTAATACGCTATGATTCCTCCTGAAATAATGGCGAGAAACACGGTGAACAGCACATAAGCCAGACCTGAAACATTCATTTTGCAGCCTCCATCTTTTTGACATCCCGTCCAAGTTTCTGAAGATAGGCAATCAGGGCGTCCATCTCGGTAAGTTGCTTACGCAGCTCCACCGGTGTTATTTTCTCACGGCTATCTTTTGATGGATACCTTTCATCAGTGACAGTCAAGCGGTATTGGTCGATCTGTTGGCGAACATCGCTTTCAGAGTAGCCATAGCCTAAGATGGAAGTTTTTTTGAACGAATACCCGGTGTCGAGCCGGTTTTTGGCAAGCCAGCCGTAAGGTGGCATGTTGGACTTTTCAAACATGCTTTGAGGGCTGTCGAGATGTTTGTAATGCCAGGAATCAGGATATTTCCCTCCCACTCTGTTCAAATCAGGCCCTGTGCGGCGGGAGCCCCAGAGGAATGGTCTGTCGTAAGCGAACTCCTCTGGTTTTGAGTATTCTCCATACCGGAGCACCTCTGTTCTCAGCGGTCGAACGGTCTGTGTGTGGCAGTTGTTGCACCCCTCACGCATATAAATGTCGCGTCCCTCCTGTTCTACGGCAGTGTATGGCTTTATGTAGGCGCTGACCGGTTGTGTCGAAGGCATGAAAAGAGGAATAAAAACGGTCACTGTAGTACCGATCAGGATGACAACGGCTGCAAGCACAGCAAAAACAACCGGTTTTGAAGTGATTCCCATGATGCCAGCTCCTGTTTGTTGATGTATCGGTTATGCTTCTGCCTGGTTCGGCTGTTTCCTGACGGTCATAATCAGATTCCAGACAAACACCAGTATGCCGATAAAGTAGACGACCCCTGCACCAAACCGCAACTTGTAATAGGGGTAAAGAGATGTTACTGTATCAAGAAAATTATACATCAGCGAACCATCCGGGTTGGTGGCTTTCCACATGGCCCCTTGCTGGATACCTGCGATCCACATGGTGATGGTCCAGGTGAACTGGCCAACCAGAATCAGCCAGAAATGGGTGTTGGCAAGTTTAACGCTGTATATCTCCGTATTGGTAATGCGTGGAATCATGTAGTAAAATGAAGCCGAAATGACCATGGTTACCCATCCCATTGTTCCCATGTGAACATGGCCGACAACCCAGTCGGTATAGTGAAAAAATGCATTGAGGGTTCTCAGTCCCTGCAATGGTCCCTGAAGTGTCTGGAGACCGTAAAAGGTGATGCCTGCAATAAAGAACTTGACCAGATAATTTGTGCGCATCTGATCCCAGTTCCCCTGGAGTGTGTAATAGCCATTGACCACCGAACCCCATGAGGGGGCAATCAGAAATATGCTGAAGGCAATCGCAACTGTCTGGATCCATTCAGGAAGGGGGGTCAGCATAAGGTGGTGTGCTCCTGTCCAGAGATAGGCAAAGTTAAGTGCCCAGAAGGAGACTATGGAAAGCCTGTGACTGAAGATAGGCAGTCCTGTCGATTTCGGCAGGAAATAATAGAACATTGCAAGTATCGGAACGGTAAAGATAAACCCGACAACGTTGTGCCCATACCACCATTCCACATTGGCGTCGTTTGCCCCTGCATAGACAGTGTAGGATTTGAAGAGGGTTACAGGGATTTCAAGGTTGTTGACAATATAAAGAATGGCAATGGCCACCGTCATGGAAATAATGTACCATAGTGAGATGTACATCTGCTTTTCCTTCCGTTTGATCAGCGTGCCGAAGACATTGATGGCAAACATGACCCAGAACACCACGACGCCTATATCAAGAGGCCATTCAAGTTCAGCATACTCTTTTGTGGTATTCATTCCGGCAAAGAGACTCAGGGCCCCCAGGGCTATGACGGTATTGAAGAGGTAAAGATGAGCTTGAGCAAGACGGGGAAAGAGTAAGGGTATTCGTGTAAGGCGTTGCAGAATATAATAGGATGTCGCAAAAATTGCCGCCAGTCCGAAGCCGAGTCCCAGGCCATTGGTATGAACCACTCGAAGACGCCCGAAACTGAGCCAAGGAGTGAGGTTTAAGGCTGGATTGAACATTTCAAAGGCAATCCAGAGGCCGACAAGGAGTCCAACGACAAGCCAGAAGAGTGCAGAAAAAGCAAAACCACGTACAATTGCAAAATTGTATTTTTCACTACCCGTTTCGTTCATGCCATCCTCCGGTTCTTTTGGAAGCAAAAAAAGGGAATGTCGAATTGCAAATGAATCAAAATGAACGGTTATTTCTGGTTGTGCTATAAGAATCCCTGAAACTCATAATACAACTTAATCAGGGCTGAAATAATAAAACCGGGTAGTATGTACCCGGTTTAAAAAATAAAAATGATCAGCCGTTTGTTTCACCTTCCGGTTATCGTTTCTAAACGATAAGTTTCAGTTCACTCTCATAGTTTCCTACAACAGCCTTCTTATCGGTGATGATACCTCTGAGGTATTTTCCCGGAGTGACATCAAAGGCATAGTTAAGCACAGGAGTGGTCGCAGTGGCAACCTGAGTTCCGAAAATAGTTCTCAGTTCATCAGCATTACGCTCTTCAATCGGAATCTGTGTGCCATCAGTGAGCGTGATATCTATTGTGGATACCGGTGCTGCAATGTAGAACGGAAGATTATGGTGCCAGGCGCTTATGGCATGAGCACAGGTGCCGATTTTGTTTGCGGTGTCGCCGTTCGCAGCAATTCTGTCAGCTCCTGCGATACCGAAATCAATCATCCCTTTCTGCATCAGAAATGCCGAAGATGAATCTGAAATGGAGATGAAGGGTATTTTTTCCTGCTCAAGCTCCCATGCTGTCAGACGAAGCCCCTGCAAGAGCGGGCGGCTTTCGGCCGTAATGACTCGTTCAATCAATCCTTCCTGCCACGCAAGTTTTATAACACCGAGTGCTGTGCCGGAACCTCCGGTTGCAAGAGTGCCGGTGTTGCAGTGGGTCAGAACGTTGAGTTTACGTGTCTTCAGAATTTCAGCAAGGTCACTCTTGATCAAATCAACGCCGTGCCGCGACATGGCATCGCAGTTGGCGATTTCATCATCATGGATTTTCCGGGCTGCTGCCATCATTTTAGCAAACAGAGCCTCGATTGTATCGCTCTGAAAATGCTCGTCATAGACCCGTTTCAGGCGTGCAGTTGCAAAAAAGAGATTGACTGCAGTCGGGCGCGAGGCCTCCACGTCAGCGATAAGTGTTCCGAAAAACCGGGGGAACTCCTCTTTGCTTCCCTGAAAGCTGTTGATCCCGAGTATGACCGTATAGGCTGCAGCTACACCGATAAGAGGTGCGCCACGTACAGCAAGCGTTTTAATAGCCTCTATCGCCTCCTGATGGCTTCTGGTTGACACATATTCCTCTCTCAGAGGCAGATAACGCTGGTCCAGATAGCGAAGGGTCTTGTCATTGAACGAAATGGCGTCTATCATACTTTTTAATGAAAGTTAAAGGTTAGCAACAACTGCTTTGAAGATGGTTGTCATTTTTGGTTCCGCATGATTAGATACCTCAATGATCTCTTCAATACTGACAGCTTTAAGGTTGTCAGGGAAGCATTCATCGGTAATGATGGACATGCCGAAAACTTCTGTTCCCTGATGCACTGCCGCAATCACTTCAGGAACCGTAGACATGCCTACCACATCAGCTCCAAGCGCTCTAAGCATACGGTATTCTGCCCTTGTTTCAAGACATGGACCTGAAAGAGCAATATAGACACCACGCTGAAGCTTTATTTTGTGATCAAGAGCAACCTTTTCAGCAAGCTCAAGGATACGGGGCGAGTAAGGGGCGCACAAGTCAGGGAAGCGCGATCCGATTTGAGCGTCGTTAGGCCCGATCAGAGGATTTCCTCCAAGCAGGTTGATATGGTCGTCAATCAGCATGATATCACCTTTTCTGTACGATGGGTTCAGGCCGCCACAAGCATTGGTGATGCCGAGGGTTTTAACACCGAGATACTTCATGACCCTTATCGGAAAAACAATCTGATGCATGCTGTAGCCCTCATAAAAATGGAAGCGGCCCTGCATTGCAACTACTTTCTTACCGGCAAGTGTCCCAAAAATCAGTTTACCGTGGTGTGTTTCCACCGTAGAGACAGGGAAGTTCGGGATATCACTGTAGTCGAGCGATAACTCGATCTCTATCTCTTTAGCCAGCCCCCCGAGACCTGTCCCTAAAACAATCCCTATCGGGTATTCACCCGCTGTTTTTTTTCTGATAAAGGCGACCGCTTCCTGGATTTTTGCCTGTTGTGAGATCATGATACGGTGGTTTTTATAGGTTAATAACTTACGTTAAAGGGTGTTAAAGTAAATGATATTGTCATAGTAAGAACCATCTACAGGTATGGATTCGTTAGCGTCAGGGCATTATTCTTCATCGCCAGCCGAAAATTGCTGATCCGACGCGAATCATGGTTGCCCCTTCTTCAATAGCCGCTTCAAAATCGCCACTCATTCCCATGGAAAGTTCAGTAAGCTTCAGCGGGTCAGGAGATATCTTTTTTAACTCCTCCAGCAGTATGCGAAGGTTACGGAACTCCTGCCGTGCTTTTTTTATCTCTGGAGATGCTATGGTCATAAGACCACGAAGGTTGATATTCGGCATACGGAAGAGAGTTTCCGCTGATGCCAGAACCTCATCATGCTGCATTCCGTACTTTGATGTCTCGCCGGAAGTGTTGACTTCAAGCAGATAGTCAACATGCAGATTGTGCTGAACTGCCCGTTTTGAAAGTTCTTCAGCAGTCGAAAGCTTGTCGATACCGTGCACAAGAGTCACTTTATCGATAATAAAGCGCACCTTGTTTGATTGCAGATGGCCTATAAAATGCCATTTGACAGGAATCTTTTCGAGTATTGGATCCTCGTACTTTTCCAGAAACTCCTGAACATAGCTCTCTCCAAATTCAATCTGCCCTGCAAGAAAAGCCTCTTTAATCAGCGACGCAGGTTTGGTTTTGGAAACAGCAATCAAGCGGACAGATTCAAGCGGTCTGCCTGCCGAGAGGCAGGCAGCTTTTATCTGCTCCTGAATATCATGAATGTTAACAGCAATACTTGCCATGGTTTGGTCGTCAGGACTTTACCACAGGTACAATGGTGGTTATAATGACAGGTACAAGAGGGTTGTCATTGGGATCGGTCTTGACTGCCGCAACTTGTTCCACAATATCCATTCCTGATTCAACCACACCGAATACAGTATACTGACCGTCAAGAAAGCCATTGTCGTTGTGATTAATATAGAACTGGCTGCCTGATGAAGCCTTCTGCGGGTTATTGTCTCTTGCAGCAGCAAGTGTCCCTTTTTTGTTTGGATGCTTTATCTCAGCAGGTATTCGGGTTGAGGGTCCGCCTGTGCCATGCAGGGAACGCTTTTCCTCATGTCGCGACAGTGGATCTCCAGTCTGGATCATGAATCCCTCGATAACCCGGTGAAACCGGATACCATCGTAGTAGTTTTCCCCAACCAGTTTGGCAAAGTTATCCCTGTGAAGAGGAGTGTCGTCATACAGAGAGATGGTGATGTCACCAAGAGTTGTTTTGATAATGAACTGTTCTGGCATAATAAGCTTATTTAAACCTGATGGGATAAGTACGAATAAGAGTTAAAGAACGTTATTTCAGTTTTCCGGAAATTTTCCAGAGCGATCGCTGTGCCAAAGCTGCACCGGTTGACCCCGGGTAGTCGGCTATAATTCTTGTATAAAGCTCCGATGCTTTCTGAAGCTGGTTTAAAGCTTGATAACTGTCGGCGGCATGAGCAAGATATTGTGCTTTGAGTACCGTGTTTTCAGCCTTTTTTGAAGCCTCCTGATAAGACTCGGCAGCAAGACTCAACTGATTTTTTCCGACGTATGAATCTGCGGTGCCAGCCAGAGCGGCAGCGGCAAGGTCTTTGTTTTCAATCGAAACGGATTTGAAAACCTTTAAGGCTGAATCAAAATCCTTGATTGAATAATAGGCATTGGCAAGCAGTAAGGTCGCCATATTTCCGCTTGGAGTCCCGCTATAGTCATCGGAAATCTTTTTCAGTCCGGAAATCTTTGCTGCTCCGTTAATGGCCGTTTTATACTCTCCGCGGTCAAGAAATGGAGCTATCCTTGACAGTTGCAGTGCAGCTTCCTCTTCACTGGTTTTCTGATGCTGCATCCAGAAGAATGTTCCCCCGCCGGCACACAGGAGCAATACAATGGCAGCAATAATTACGGCTTTATATTTAATGGCAACATAGAGCAAATTGTCCTCTGCCGATGGTTTCGCCTGCTGTTGAACGGGAGCGCCTGATTCTATTTCTTTCATAATTTATTTTCTGGTTGCTCTAATCAGTTGTGGGTTACCGGAAGCTTCTTGCCCGGTATTCCGGCCTCAAACCTAAGCAAGTTTGCCTGAATTTCAAAATAATTGCGTAGTGAAGCCTGGTAAACATCCCGAGGTGTTATGGTGCTGATAATCTAAACAATTCAAAGGTATTCTGTGCAATGACTTTCGCGGCTTCCATCAGGGGTATCCCCCTGATAAGAGCAATCTTAGCAGTGACAATGGGAACAAAGGAGGGCTCGTTTCTTTTTCCCCTGAAGGGAACAGGCGAAAGGTAAGGTGCATCGGTTTCCGTAAGTATATCAGCAAGTGCAACATGTCTGATAACCTCCGGCAGTTGAGAGTTTTTGTAGGTCACCGTGCCGGGTATTGAGAGCTTGAACCCCTTCCTGATGCACTCCTGAGCTATAGCGGTATCCCCCGAAAAGCAGTGCATCACTCCGCGCATGGCTGAATGGCTCTCTTCAGTAAGGATCTGCAGCATATCTTCCCATGCATCACGGCAATGGATAACTACCGCCATATCAAGAGTGCGCGCAACTCTCAGCATCTGGCGAAACGCATCCTGCTGTGCCTGCCGATTATAGTCAGGATAGTGGTAGTCGAGTCCTATTTCGCCGATGGCGACAACTTTCGGTGACTTTGCAAGAGCTTCAAGTTCTCCAAAAACGCTCTCATGAATCGCGGCTGATGCTTCGTGGGGGTGGAGGCCGACATTTGCAAAAATAAAATCGTACTCACCGGCAAGTTCAATTGATTTTCTGCTGGTCGCCACATTAATGCCCGGATCAATGAGCACCGTGACCTGCTCTTCAGTCAAACGCGCAATAACTTCTTTCCTGTCAAGGTCAAACTCGGGGAATGACAGGTGACAGTGAACATCAACGAACATTTTTCCTCTCTGTTGGAATACTCTCAGGAAAGATCTTGTTATGAAAAAGGATCAGCATGCATGCGCCTATTGAAATCGCCGAGTCCGCCACATTGAAAATAGGCCATAATGAAAGATAGGTGCCGAAAATCTTCCCGTGATAGAGGTCAAAATAAATGAAATCAACAACACGGCCTATGATCACCCTGTCAATCATATTGCCGGCACCGCCGCCGACGATGAGTGCAAAAGGGATAAGGAAAAGATTCGTCCGGTTTTTTGAGAGTATGACATACAACAGAACAACGACAGTGATAACTCCTGTCAGAAGAAGGAGAACTGCTGGAGATGCAAACTCCATCCC
>Ga0209697_10003350_pt1 | contig 21908 bp, 23 predicted proteins | sample AliMusrvi5mmetaG_FD_184115 | JGI IMG/M metagenome (GOLD analysis project Ga0209697, IMG submission 184115) | Freshwater lake bacterial and archeal communities from Alinen Mustajarvi, Finland, to study Microbial Dark Matter (Phase II) - Alinen... | ecosystem: Environmental > Aquatic > Freshwater...
TTATTAGTGTAACCACGGTTTTGCTTTTAGATCTAAATTGTTAAAGATAAAACCGATAATGACGATAAATAGCAGGGTAATGATGATAGCCAAGCCCATATTCAGCGAACCCAACATAGAATTTATGGTTATTGTTGACGTGCTTACGGCAGGATTAGCTTCCTTATAGGTAAAATAAATACTGCTTGTTCGGTATAAATCGGCCTTTATAGAATTCACGCAATAATAATTTAGAGGCACGTTCATAAAAGTAGTGCCGGCTCTTTCCACGAGGACAGGGGAATTACCACAATAAATTGTATTTGAGCGGTTATCTTTTGAAAGCACACTGATATTTTGGATATAATAGTCTCCACTAGGTAAAATGGACTTATTCAAAATATCACTACCAGTTTCGTTATGCTCAATTAATGTAATTGAATCTTGAGGAAACATTTTATCTATTACTTACTAACTTAAACCAACGTGTTTGTATCTTTCGGTCATAGCGTTGATTTCTAGGTGTGCTAAACCATGAAGCCGGTCGGCGAGAATTTCGCCTTAAAGCTCTGTATATGTAACGGGCAGTTCTTGAAGTCATATTTTTTTGTAGTTTTTATAGTTCCGTGATTTATTGGCATAAAAGTAGTAGGATTTATTTCTTTTTTGTTTTTGGTATTTTTGTATCATTTTTGCCCAATTTATTGTTCCTTGGGAGGCGTACGATTTCCGTATTATTTTGTTTGTTAAAAAGTTATCCACAGTTTTTAATTTATAAAGTGTATATATATTAATTAGTAAGAATGGGGAAAAAATAAGAGGGGATATGCAAGGGGAGATTTCCTATTTTAGACAGTAGGTAAGTCAAATAAGCTCTTTATCATAAAAGTTTCATCTAACCGCTCCGCCAATAAAATAGCGAAATTGTTTTGGGGCTTCGCTGACGTTATACAATCCTTCGCAAAGGATTAGCGTATCTCGTCAAACTTGCCGGAGCGGGGATATAAAAGACGGTCTTTTTCTATGTGTATTGATCTTCTGCTTGCATGGTATGACTCTATACCATGTCGCACAATATATCTCTTCCGCATATACACCAAGGGAAAAGGACAGGTATATTTAGTCAGGTACTCCCCTGAACCTTAATTGAAAAAAGGCCAGACAAACAGGCCAACGAGAACAAGAATAATAACTACGTCAATGAAATCAAAAATATCTATTAGATCCGGCATGAAAATTAATTTATTTTTTAAGGGTTAATAATACCACTGGCATGATCCCCCCTCTTAAGCATCTCTATAAAAGGACCCCAAATATACTGAATCCAAACAGCCCATAACTTATCAGCTGGGGCGGCTAGATAATTATTCCAAACATCTTTAATTATATCCCAAACATAACCAAAGTTTTTTTGGGCTTGTGGCGAGGTAAAAAAGTTTTTAATGTCTACTCCAAAATAGCTTAAAATGGCGATGGCAATAATTATAATGATAATCATCTTTATCAAGCCTTGTTTTTTGGTTTTATTAAATTTCATAATATATGTATTATATAATAATTTAAATAAAGTTGAAAGCGGCTTATTCCGTATAGGTGGGTAAATATATCATAGGATTGAGATAAGCTTTTGGATCAGCTAAAGGTATAGTATAGGTTCCTTTACAGACGACACTTTTTAAGGTTGTAACCTTAACGCCATCACCGGCAAAAACACTCATATGAAGATGCGCTCCAAGCGCGTAGCCTGTTGCTCCTGAATAACCAACTGTGTCACCAGCTTTAACTCTTTGCCCCGCTTTAGCTGTCGTTAAAGACATATGACCATAGGCACTTGCCAGACCGTTATCATATCTGATGAAAACCCATTTACCGTAAGAAGCACCGGGACATATTGGGTCTGTATCACCAACGCCTTCAACCACACCAGAACCAGCAGACATCACTTTTGTCCCAATTGCCGCACGAAAATCAACGCCATTATGAGCACCACTAGAATATAATCTTCCGGAAACTGATGTAATTCCAAATAATTGGGTTATATATATTTTATCCAATGGCCAGGCCAGAGCGCTATTGTTGGCCTTGGGCAAGCTTTTAGGGTCAATTATTAGCTTTAACTGGGATTCAGAATCACTAATTTCTTTATCTAAGGCAGCTTTTAGCGCAAGTTTATCTTTAAGAATTTTCTGATAATTAGCCTCTTTATTTTTGGTAGCGGTAAGCAAGGTACTTTTTTCGTTTTTGGTAGATTGTAAAACTTTCTTTTGGTCTGCGAGCTCATTTGTATAATCTTCCAACTCTCTCTTTTTCTGCTCTAAATCAGCTTTAGCTTTTTCTAAACTGGTTTTTATATCCTTTACACTAGCCACCTGATCACTGATTCTGGCCTGCACTTGAATAGTGTTTTCTATTTCCGTCCAAAAGTCACTTAAACTTTTATTAGAAAGTAAAATTTCTAAAACACCTTGAGAATCTGATTCCTCTATTTTTCTCAAACCGTTTCGAATGACTAAATTACCGATATTAATTTTTTTTTGCTTATCACTAATCTGTAAGTCAGTTTCCTGAATAGTACCGGTAGTCTGATTAATATTAGTCTGAGCTAATTTTACCTGGGTGGTTATTTTATTAGTGGAAACATCCAAGGATTTTATGGTGTTTTGTAAAGTATTAGATTGAACGCCAATTGTTTTTAATTGATCCTGATAGGAGGCGATTTCTTTTTCTAAGGTCGCTCTATTTTTATTAGCGGCCTCTATTTTTGCCTGGATTTGCTCAATGGTATCAGCCTTTGAAATGTTTCCAAGAAAGACAGTAAAAATAACCAGAATAGAAATACTAATTAAGGATAATTTCTTTGCCATGTAGATATTATAGCAAATTTATCGCCTTTTGAATCCTGGCGAGGGACTCTTTTTTACCCAGAATACTTAAGAGCGAGAATGGGTCAGGGGATTTGTCTTTCCCGGACAGTGCAACGCGCACAGGCCAAAGGACACTTCCCTTTCCAAGCTCCTCCGCCTTCGGCATTAAAGTTGATTTTAAAAACTCCTCAGTAAAATCAGTTTCCGGAATTTCCTCTATCATTTCAGAAATTATCTTTAGATTATTTTTTGGGATCTGAAAATCCGTGTCTTTCTTCCAAATTATCATTTCCTTGGCTGGGGTTGGTGACAAGAAAAAGTAATCAAACTCCCCTTCCGTGACGTAGTTTTGGAGCTCACCAAAGGTATTTATCCTATCAACTATTATTGGAATAACTTTTTCCAATAATTCACTACCGAATGTATATTTCATGGATAATTTTTCCGAAATTTCTTTTTGCAATCTATCAGCCGGTAATCTCTTCAAATACTCCTTGTTCATCCAAAGTAATTTCTCCTTGTTAAATATCGCTCCGGATTTTTGGACCTTCATAATATCAAATTTCTGAATCAGTTCGTCCATGGAAAGTATTTCCTGATCAGTACCAGGATTCCAGCCACACAGTGATAAGAAGTTTACCATTGCTTCTGGTAAGTATCCTTGTTTTTTATAATAGGAAAGCGAGACCAATTCACCTTGTTTTCTTTTGGAAAGTTTAGATCGGTCTTCATTTAAAATAAAGGGCATATGAGCGTAAACGGGTCTTGGTGCACCTATTGCTTCCTGGATAAGTATTTGTCTTGGCGTATTATAAATACCGTCTTCACCTCGAATAATATGGGTCACTCCCATTTCAAAATCATCCACCACTACGGCCAGATGATATATTGGCTCGGTAATACTTTTGGCAATAATAAAGTCTCCAAGTTCTGTCGTGTCTACTTCTATTTCGCCACGCATCATGTCCTCATATTTAATTTTTCGTCCGGGATTTCTTAATCTAATCACTTCTGCTCGTTGGCCTTCTTCTTTAACCTCTTCCTTAGAAATATAGGCGGTGTCATTCTTCAACATCATTTCAATATATTTTTTATATGTATCTCCGTGCTCTGACTGTTTATAAGGATTATCATAGTCAATTTCAATGCCCAGCCATTTTAAACCACTGACAATATCGTCAGCATATTCTTGCTTGGATCTTTCAATGTCAGTATCTTCCAATCTAAATTTTAAGACACCATTATTTTGTTTGGTAAAAAAATAATTAAAAAGCGCTGTTCTGGCATTACCAATATGGAACCAACCGGTTGGACTTGGTGGAAAGCGAGTGATAATCATTTTATTCTTCATGAGTTAAGGCAATATTAATTATTTCTCTGGCAATCTTATTGGCGGCATCCGGGTGGGTAAAATTTTTGGCCGAAACGGACATTTTTTCCTGTAAATTTTTATCCTGAAGAATACGCTCAATTTCTCCAATCAGAACATTAGTGGTCAGATTACTTTCTTCAATTACCGAGGCAGCACCGCTCCTAGCATAGGCATAAGCATTCATTCTTTGGTGATCTCCATTTGTATCAGTGATTGGTATTACAATGCTAGGTATGCCCCAGGTAGCAATTTCAAATATGGTAGAGCCCGCTCTGGTAATAACCAGATTAGAGGCTCCCGCCGCCATAATAAGGGTAAGATCATTCAAATAGTCAAATATTCGGTAGCGGTTCTTGTTGGGATTATTAGCTAAAATAATGTCTGACGTTTTAGAAACTTCCTGAACGTTACTTTTTCCAGTTTGATGTATTATCTGATATTTTTCAATTAATTTTGGTAAGGCATCCATCACTCGTTCGTTTATAATTTGTGCGCCCAATGATCCACCAATAATGAGGATGGTTGGTAAGTCCTTTTCCAAACCAAGATACTCATGTGCTCCGGACTTATTAATATTAAGAATGGACTTTCTTAGCGGGTTGCCGGTAAAAGCAATCCTATCCTGATTTTTAAAATATTTTGCGGTGTCCGGATAGGAAATAGCAATTTTTTGAGCAAATTTACCGGCCCAAAGATTTGTCCGACCTGGCACACTGTCTGACTCATGAATTATGACGGGTATTCTTAAGAGCTTGGCAGCCATCAAGACTGGAAAGCTGGCGTAGGCGCCCTTGCTAAAGACAATATCCGGATACAAGGAAAAAACCTTCTTAAGCGCTAATATTACGCCAAAAGCGGTTTTAAAAAAATCAAAGAAATTCAGGAATGATTTATAGCGTCTCATCTTACCGGCGTAGATCGGGATAAAAGTGATATTGTTTTCTATCAAGGCCTCGGCATCATATGGACTATCAGACATAAAATACAATTGGGCGGAAACCAGATTTTCCTTTTTGGCTATTTCATTTATTGATTCAGCTACGGCAACTAGCGGATAAAAGTGCCCGCCTGAACCTCCTCCGGTTAGTAATATTTTCATTTTATTATTCTTAAATTATTTTCTTGTATTTTGAAACGTTAATAATCATGCCTATTTCTGCTAGAGTAAAAAATAAGGCGGTTCCTCCTTGGCTAAAGAAAATAAGGGGTGAACCAGATAAAGGCAATACTCCAATCATCGCACCAATGTTGATCAAGGACTGGACGGTAATAAGTATAACAATTCCTAGGGTTAAAAGTCTACTAAATATATCTGGAGCCAAAGTGGATATTTTAAAACCACGGGACATAAAGAAAATAAATAAAAGAATAATAAAAATACTGCCCACAAAGCCAAATTCCTCAGCGGCAATCGGAAAGATGGCATCCCCGATCGATTCCGGTAAAAATTTAAATTTTTGAATACTTTGACCTAAACCGCGTCCAAATATTTCTCCGGAACCAACAGCAATGAGTGACTGCTGTATTTGATAGCCAGATGTTAGAGCGTTTTGATCTGGATGAAGAAAAGTAGTTAGGCGGGCTAATAAATATGGCCGAACAAAAAATAAAGCCGAAACGCCAACTAAACCAATAATTATTATTAAAAATATATGTCGCCACTTTCCTCCCCCGACAAGATACATACAAATACCGACTAAAAATATGATAATAAAAGAATCCGTATCTGGCTGTTTCAGTAAAATTCCCCCTACTATTCCGGCTAAAATTAGAAATGGTAATAATCCCCATCTGATTGTTTGAACTTTATCCTTCATCTCTGCCAGCCAAGCGGCAAAATAAATAATAAAGCCAATTTTAAGGAATTCTAACGGCTGAAATGAAATCCCAGCAATGTATATCCAGCGCGTGGCACCGCCATGACTGACTCCGATTCCGGGGATAAAAACTAGTAAAGTGGCTATCACTGATAATAAAAAAAAATAAAAAGAAAATTTTTGCCAGTATTTGTAATTAATTATGGAAAAAATATAACAGGCAATCAGGCCTAAAAATAGTCCAAAGAACATCTGATTAAACATAATTGAGGTAAATTTTGCATTATCTCTGGCATATATTCCGAGTGAGGTGGAAATAAAAACAATTAAGCCACATATTAGTAGGGCAAAAAATGAAACTAAAAATATTTTGTCGACTTTTTTAGGCATAGACTCTATCCAACTAATGCAATTATTATTCCAATACTGGCACAAATTATGCCAATAACCCAATAACGCATGACGACTTTGGTGGCCGGCCAGCCGAGGGCCTGGAAATGATGATGAAGCGGAGCAACCAAGAAGACCTTTTTCCCATTTCGGAACTTTTTAGATAAAAGCTGAATAATACTTGAAGCTGAGGAAATAACTAATGGAAAAGCAATAATAGGTAAAATTAATACCTGCTTAGTTAGAAAGGCCACCACCACTAAAGTTATAGTTAGAGCCATGGTTCCGGTTTCTGACATGTAGAAACGAGCGGGTGGAATATTGAACCAAAGAAACGCTAAGAGTCCACCCACCAAGACAAAACAGAAAGCCGATAGGTCCACTTGGTGTTGCAGGAAGGCAATAATTCCATATGCGCTGAAAATAATACCAAAGACTCCACCAGATAAACCATCCAAGCCATCAATTACACCGCCAGAATATGTACCAAGCATTACCAGAATAAAAAATAATATAAAAAGAAAACCGGCATCCCAGATTCCCCAGAATGGAATTATTATTTGAGTAGTTTCTAGCTTGGTATAAAACCACCAAGCGCCGACAAGCGAAATTAAAAACACCGCCAATAAACGTTTTTTTGATGATAATCCCCCACCTTTTTGATCATAATTTTCTGTTACGCTCATATAGTCATCTACTAAGCCAATGAGTGCACCGATAATCAAGGTAAATATTGGTAACCAAGTCTGATTACGGCTCAAAAAATTTAATTTGTTTAGAACTGGACCGTCTACCATTGAACCTAACCAGAAAAGAACGATGGTAATTAGAGCACTGGTCCAAATAACGACGCCACCCATTCTAGGAGTTTTTTTCCCTTCATCATCGTGTAATTTTTGAGTTATAGTTGCCACGTTACCATCAGTAGACACAGCCACGCTTTTTTTCTTCCACATTTTATTTTTGTAGAGAAAATTGCTTAAGATAGGGGTAATCAATATCCCGATAATAAAAGCAACAGTGGTGGGTACAAATATTTTAACTATGTCCATAAAATTATTTCTTAATTGCAATATTATTGATAAGTGAAAGCGTGTCTTTAAAATTATCTTGCGAACCCAAAACGACATTAATTATCAAAGTGTCAGCGAATGGTGCGGTGACCAGAGCCAGATTTTTTAAGGCCAAATCTGTGGTACCGGTTTTTCCACCAACAATCTTGAATTTAATATCCTGTCCCCCTAATAGTTTATCAGTATTGCTAACCATTTTACAATAGCCGTTGATATCGCAAAAATTATAGGCAATATTAGTTGTCAACTTCAGTATTTCTGGATGCTTATTGTTAATATAAATTAATAAATTTGCTAAATCATTTGGTGACGAGATATTTGCACTTGCGGTTAACTTTTTTGGGTCAAGACCGGTTACATTAACAAAATTGGTTTTGCTCATACCAAGCTCCTGGGCTTTCAAATTCATTTTACTGATGAAATTTACTTCTCCGAGCGTGCTGGAAAGAAGCCTGGCAGAATCATTATCTGATGAGACAAGCATGCCGGTCAGAAGCTCTTTTACGGTATAAATTTTATCAGTTTCCAAAACAAAAGCGCTTTCATCCAGGCCAATATAATTTTTTGTGGCCTTTATTTGTGTTTCCGGGCTGGTGTTTTCCAGTGTTACTACTGCCGTCATAAGTTTTGTGATACTGGCTATTGGCAAGGCCCAATCCGGATTTTTTTGAATTAATACTTTTTTTAGTCCGCCATTTGCAACTGCCAAGGTTAAATAGGCCTTACTAGTTATAGTTGGTGTAGACGTACCCGCTGAATCAATATAAGAAAGGCTATTAAAATTCTCCCTGTTTTCCCGAGCGTGCTTAATTTCAAGAACTTTCTTCCTGAGATCCTCGGTACGATGCTTATTATTTAGACTGATTGAAAAAAGTAAAACCCCGGCAAATATTAATAGAAAGATAATAATAAATATAGCCAGAATTTTTTCTTTTTTCGTGACTTCAAACATTGTTAGTTTGTTTTTTCTGTATTAATCAACTCGCTACCATCATCCTCCTTTGCTGTATTTGTATCGGCAATTATCTCCTCAGTATTATTAACGTCATCACCCAGGGCAATTTCGTTCAAAGTTGTAGTTTCATTTTTAGCCAAGTTTTGATTAAACTCTTCTTTAACTTTTTCATACTCTGGCAAATCCTCTATTTTCGACACGCCTAAAAATTGTAATAATTCAAAAGTGGGACGGTATAGGAAACTGCGGCGATCTTTTTCATTATCAATCCTTTCCACCAAGCCGCGGATTTGCAAGTTACGTAAAATAAAATTTGATTGCACCCCTCTAATATAATCAATTTCCGCACGGGAGATAGGGCCTTTGTAAGCAATGATGGAAATGGTTTCCAAACCAGCCTTGCCTAAATCACGCACCAGCTCTTCCTTGGTTAGCCGCTCAATGATATGTGAAAGTTTGGCAGTGGTGCCAAGTATTACCTCATCATCCTTATAAATAAGCTCCACTCCCCTGTCCTTTATTTTTTCCTTAAGCACTTCTAATCCAGCCTTTATTTCTTCTTCTTTTTTGCCTAAATTAGCCGCCAATTTCTTGATTGATTGCGGCTCACCCTTCCAAAAAAGCACGGCTTCTATTTGACTGTCTAATGACAATTCTTCCATAATTTACCAATTATATATTATTTTTATATCATAAACAACCATATTTCTAAATCCGAAATTTCTCCTGCCCCCCTTGTCAGGAGGGAGGGAAAAAACTTGACTTTAAAACCTTTTGGGTGTATAATGTAGGTTGATTTAGTTAGGATTTACCGGTTGGTTTATCCTGTGGTGTTTGACACAAACCTTTTATAAGGAGAAGGAAATGCCTGATACGCAAGAGTCAAGTCTACGCTCGGTACTCCTGATGTTTTTGTTGCTGATGCTCGGATTTTACTATATCTGGGGCGATATTCAGCGGCAGGAGCTTGATAATCAGGATGCACATTCTGGTCAGTCATGGATTGGAGAAACGCCGGATTCAACATTCTATCTCTTCAACGAAGAGTAAGGAGGTTTCAGCAAATGAACTCAGTTGTAATCAAACCGACAGTAAAGATTTGGTGCTTATTGCACGATCACCCAGAGCCCTGGTTAGTCAATCTGCAAGAAACCATTGTTAAGCAGGTGGTCGAGCTGGCGAATGCTGGCATTCATAACGAAAACGACATGACGGTTTTGTTCCCGCCTGACCTCATGAAAAAAGGTCTCGGCCAGGAAATAGTTGTGGAGATTGACTCTGTTCATGAGGATCAGATTCAAATGACCGAAGTCATTCTCAAAGTCGTCAAAAGCTTTAACCGTAACGCATTTGTGCAGGTGACTTTTACTTACACTGGTGAACGCGGAATCCTTTATCGCCACTACGCCAGTGGCTAAGCTTGGAGAAAAATCGAAACCCGGACGTCGCAGCGTCCGGGTTTAATGATGCAACTTTTTTATGATTTTATAAAAGTGAAGTACGCCATGGCGCACTTGAGAATGTAAAAATAGGGTTAATTATAATTAATTATAATGATTAATTATAATGCGGGACGCCGGTTTGTTGGGTCTCGATTTCTATGTCTTCAAATTGATTATCCTGACGAACATTTACAATCCCCTGCTTAACCAACTCAAGCATTGCTAGGAAACTTATAATAACATTCACTCTTTCCTCCTTGCCCACCTTGGCAAACTCCCGGAAACTTAATTTTATACTGCTTTGAATCCTTTGCGTTAGATTCCCAATCATTTCTTCCAGACTGATGACTTTTCTCACCGTGGCTTTGGGGATATTTTCCACTAATTTAGGCAAAGCTTTTATGACAGACAAAATAGCGTTTAATAAATTTTCCTTAGTCATAGTTTGATCAGGAGAAAAAACCGGTACGGCCTTTCTGGGCTCCGCGCCAAAAATAATATCTTTACCAAAATGATTTTTAATATGAACACTGAGTTCCTTAATTCTCTGATATATTTTTAACCGTCTCTCTAAATCTCCAATATCCCGCTGTTCATCCTCAGTCAGATTTAGATTTGGTAAAAGCGAACGGGATTTTATTAACAATAGTGTGGAGGCAATAACCAAAAAATCCGCACTCTGAGCGATGGGAAACTGTTCTTGGTTTTGTAAATAGGCAATATAATCATCTGCCACCTTTGATAAGGCAATATCATTGATAAATAGTTTCTTCTTTTCAATCAAGTTTAATAGCAGATCCAGCGGACCCTCAAAAACCTCGGTTTTAATTTGAAAAGCATTTTCTGGCATTATGGATTTAATCTTTTTACATCTCGTGGTAAATAGGTGGCTTCACGAACGTTTGGTAAATCTAATATTTTCATAATCAGACGGCCGGGACCAATACCAGCACCACCATGGGGTGGACAACCCCAACGGAAGAAGTTTAGATAATCTTTTAGGGCTTCCAAGTCCATACCTTTATCCTTGGCCTGTTTTTCAAGAATATCTATTCGGTGCTCTCTTTGAGCGAGAGTTGTCACCTCAATCCCTCGATATAGTAAGTCAGCTCTCTTGGATCGGTCATTGTCGTTCTCATGGCGCATATGGTAAAAGGCGCTTTTAGATTTGTGATAGTCCGTAATAAACACAAAATCATGATCGTATTTTTCTTTTACATAATCACAGATTGCTCTCTCCTCCTCCGGACTAATATCGTGCTCCTCTGGTGAGCCGATATTTTTCTCGGCTAGTATTTTCTTGGCCTCCACTATTGGAATTCTAGGAAATGGCCTAGTGGGGACTGTGATATTTAATTCCGGAAAGGCTTTCTTTAAGGTCTCAAAGCCAGAAACTAACATACCTTCCTCGGTATCCATTAAATCATGATGCGAATTAATATAGGCCATCTCAAAATCCCAGCCAGTAAACTCCGTCAGGTGTCTAGTAGTAAATGAAAGTTCTGCGCGGAAGACCGGCCCCACCATAAATACTTTTTCAAAACCGGAGGCAATACCCATTTGTTTGTAGAATTGTGGTGACTGTGCTAGATAGGCTTTACGATCAAAATACTTTACCTCAAAAACTTCTGCCCCCGTCTCACTGGCGGTGTTCATGAAGGATGGCGTATAGATCTGAATAAAATTATTTTTGTAAAAATAATCACGTAAGCCTTTTTCAAATTCTGTCCAAACTTTAAATATCTGTGCCTTTTCCGGCTTGCGTAAATCTAGCCATCGGTAATCAAACCGAATTGGTGCATCAGTTTCCTCAGCGCCTTTTTTCATAAAAACTGGCATCGGTATTTCCGGATTAGCAGCATTTAAAATATTTATAGATTTTATATCAATTTCTAGGCCACCCGGAGCGTTTGGCTCAGCTTTAACAAGTCCGGTCACTTCTACCACTGATTCAGAGGACAGTCCTTTAACTGTCTCAAAAGTTGGTGAATCTTTCATTATAATTACCTGTACGATTCCAGTAATATCTCTGAGTACAAGAAAAATTATTTTACTTTGTACCCGGACCGTATGTACAAAACCTTTTAATAACACCTCCTCGCCTATCTTTCCACCCAATTCTTTTATATATGTCCTTTGCATAATATTTTTGTTAATTAATAAATTCAATGTATTTTATCTAATAAACTAAATCGCCCTCGCAAAAAATCAAAAATTGATTTCTTGCGAGGGCGAACGAGTTTCGCGGTACCACCTCACATTGTACTCATTTACGGGGTTCTAATCGCTTTCGCCCTAAACTTTTGGGCGGGTAAACTTTCTTCCCCAAGCTCCACCGCGTCACACGGCTTCGTTGCTTGTGTATCTATAATATCACCTTGTTAATAAATATCAACCCCCACCGCTTTTCGAACCTCAGCCAGCTTCTTTTCCGCTCGGGAGGAGGCACGTTGACCACCAGCTTTAAGTATGTCGAAAACCGTCTCGAGATCATTGGCAAGCATTGCCCTGCGCTCTCTCATGGGCTTTATAAAGGTCTCCAAAGCGGAAATTAGCCCTTCTTTGGCCTCTTTGTAACCAAGTCCACCATTCTTATATCTGACGGCCAAAGCCTCAGTTTCTGTCTTATTTAGGAAGAGCTTGTGGATATTAAAGATATGATTAGTATCCGGATCCTTTGACTCATCCACCCCCTTGGAATCCGTGGGGATACTCATCACGGCCTTTTTAATCTCATCCAGTGTTGCAAAAAGAGGAATCACATTGCCATAACTTTTGCTCATTTTCCGGCCATCCGTGCCCGGAACAGTTTCCACATTTTCTAAGATAATTGGTTCGGGTAGTTTAAATATTTCTGAATTAAAAATATTATTAAATTTCTGTGCGGTATCACGGGCGTATTCTACGTGTTGCTTTTGATCCTGACCCACTGGCACCACATCCGCATCCTGAATTAAAATATCCGCCGCCATTAAAAGTGGGTAATCAAAAAGGCCGACATTAATTTCCTTGTTCTTAGCCTCGGCATCTTTATAAGCATGGGCGCGCATTAAATACGGCATGGTGGTAATACAATTAAAAATCCAATTAAGTTCATGTACTTGAGGTAAATCAGACTGTTTAAAAAGAACGACTCTTTTTGGATCCAAACCAATAGCTAAATAATCCAGCGCCACATCAATTATTCCCTGAGAAAGGATAGCTTTATCCTGCACGGTTGTCATGGCGTGATAATCAGCAATGAAAACATAGCTCTCATATTCATTTTGTAATTCCACAAACTGCTTCATGGCACCAAAATAATTACCAATATGCACCCTACCGGTGGGCTTTACGCCAGACAATAATATTTTTTGATTTGACATACTTTTATAATACTTTATCTAGCACTTCCTTGCAACGGGTGAGGGTTAATCTGGATGTATCATTTTTATCAAAATATTCTGCCATTTCAGAATAATCCACTAATTTTATCTCTGTGACGCCACCATCTGGATCCGAAATAAATGGGCCATATGGCTCAACAAGACATAAATATTGTACTTGATAAATATCAACCTCTCTGATGTATAAATAGCCAAGTGGAAAATGTTTCAATACTTTCATATTTGACTCTTCCTGCACCTCCCTCACCAAAGCTTCCTCCGGAGACTCACCCTGTTCAATATGGCCGGACACCGGCTCCCAATTCCTGAGAATATTTGAAGTATTTTTTACTATGACAAATTTTCCATCGCAATAACAGAATGCGCAAATAGATTTAATTTTTTCTTTTGGTAGATTAGAAAAATTATCCTTATCCTCAAAAAAACCAGTTCTTTTATTTCCAGCTGATTTTGAAATCCAGCTCGTTTCAATTTTCATAAATTATAATATAACATAAAAAATCTTTCTAGATAATAGGTCTTGGTCAAAATTTCTTTCCAAATAATTAAATATAAACTTTATTCTTCTAAAATTTTATTTAATATTTCCTTGTGAATTTTAATTCTTTTTCCAATTGATATTGAGGTTGGTGTTTCAATTACTACAACTGATTTAGCTGATGGTCCGGGGACTAATTTTTTGTTTAAAAATATCTTCTTTGCTGATAGAAGTTCATCTAAAGAGCTATCTTTAACATTAGACACAATGCCATTAATTATTTTTTCTTTAAATCTTGTACCAGCTTCTCCACGCAATTTTATACCAATATTATTATTTTTTAGGATAGCTATAATTTTTTTTGCAACTGGGCAATCACGGTTTAAGGCACTATGCAAATAAACATATACATTCTTATCCTCGAGATCGCCGTGATAAATTGGGTCACCACCCAGGGTCCTTAATTCATCCTCATGAAAGTCTAACACTATATCTGGTGGGTATTCTTTTGAAAGATTTATAATATAATTAAGGAATTTTTTACCTTGTAAGGAAGATGGTTTACTAAGCCTTGGTTTACCATTTATTCCTGCTAGAAATGACTCTGTATCGCCCATACTTTTCCCTTTTTTCCAGTCTCGAGAATCAAAAAGATAGCGATAGTTTCTAAAATAACCGGTAGGATTAATCAGCGGGACAATAACAAGAGAGAAACCATTTTTTGCTAGTTTTTCAAAAAGGCTAATACTTTTACTTAGAGCAACTGGCCCGGCTGGTTCTTCACCATGAACTCCTGCCAATAACCAAATATTATTGTGAGTATTTTTTGTTTTATTCTTATAAACATATATTGGAAAAGGTACTCTAATTTTATCCAAATAAAGGTAATGTGTGTCAATTAATTCCTTACTCCATATTTTTGAAAATTCAGAAAAACGATCGTAAATTTTATCAATTGAATCTCTTCTATCCTGGTTAAAAGTCTTCCGATAATATTTCCTTATTGCTTTTTCATTCATATTTATTTTTGAATAAAACCACCGGCCTGAAGTTCCCATAGGTCCTTATAAAGACCGCTATCCTTATTTGATAATTCTTCATGCGTTCCTTCTTCCACAATTTTACCGTCCTTCATTACAATAATACGGTCCATTTTCCGAATGGTGGATAGACGATGCGCGATAGCAATAGTAGTTCTGTTCTTCATTAGGTTATCTAGCGCACCTTGAATTAAGGATTCAGATTGTGAATCCAAGCTTGATGTGGCTTCATCCAAAATAAGAATAGGAGCATTTTTAAGAATAGCTCTGGCAATAGCAATTCGTTGGCGTTCGCCACCGGACAACTTAATTCCTCGCTCACCTACTAAAGTCTCATATTTTAATGGTAAAACATCAATGAAATCATCACAATTCGCCAGTTTGGAGGCCTTAAATACTTCTTCGTCACTGGCTTCCGGTCTGCCATAGCGGATATTATCCTTTAACGTTCGATGAAAAAGAATTGGATCCTGTGGCACTAAACTAATATTTTTACGTAAACTTTCCTGAGTAACATTGTTAATATTTTGTCCATCAATTAATATTTCTCCGCTTGTCAAATTGTATAAACGTAAAACCAAACGTACAAAAGTTGTTTTACCGGCGCCGGAAGGTCCAATCAAGCCAATCTTTTCACCGGGTTTTATTAGGCAATTTATTTCATTTATGACCGCTCTTTCCTCATCAAAATTAAATGTGACTTTTTTAAATTCAATTTTACCTGCGTTAACCTTAAGGTTTGTGGCTTGAGTCGAATTTTTAATTTCATGAGGAGTAAGCATTATTTCAGTCATCTCCCTTGAGTCCGCCAAGCTCTCAAAAACATTTCGAAGTATGGTATTTACTGACCAAATCTGTCGGGCCAGGGATATAATATAGATTTGAATCATTACAATTCCACCGATGCTTATTTTTCCTACCTGCCAGTATTTTACCGCAAAATAAAAAAGAAAAAACTCGGTAGCAATAATAAGAAGTAATTGAAGGGAATCAAATATAACTACAAAATCCCAGGTTTTAATAGTAATATCTGCCTGCTTTTTTGTGGCTTTTTCGTAGGATATTTTTTCCGCATCAAAGCCGTTGAATAGGGAGATTGCCTGATTATTTGAAATATTATCAGCCAATAATGCGGTAGTTTTAGAATCCTCCTCGGCCATCTCTATATTATATTTAATTCTCCAGCGATAGAATAAAATACTTAAAATTGAATAGATGACAACCCACGACAGAATTATCACGGAGAGAATCTTTGAGGTGAAGTAAGTGATTATAACTGCACCTATAATTGTGATGAGAAGTGGTGTAAAATTAAAAATAAAAGTGTCAAACAATTTTTCAAAAGCACGGGCCTGTCTGTTAACCTTTTGAACTAGTCCCCCGGCAAAACTATTAGTGAAAAAAGAATAGGAATGTCTTATCAGGTAGTTAAAGGAATTCCTTTTTAAATTTGCCATAACTCTTGCTTCTGTATGGTTGGATAAGAAAAAACCGATACGATTAAATATCCAGCTGACGAAATGGAGTGCGGCAATTAAAACTAAAATAAAGATGAGACTGTTAATTACAGGCCGTGTCTTATCTGTGGCAGTATTAAGGATATTGAAAAAGCCTTTATAATAATAAGGCACAATAACCTCAATAATACTAGTCAAGGCAAAAAAGATCATTGTTAGAAAGAAGGCTGTTCTATAACCTTTTAAGCCCAGCCAATGATCATTGGCAATTTGTTTTAAACTAATATCCGCTTCTTTTTTCATTAGTTTTAAATGATAACACAAAACAACCGCCTCGTCATCAGAATGCCACTCCTCCTTAACCAAAGAGGAGATTGATGGATTTATGAAAGCTATAGTCCTTCACCCCTTAAATCTTCAACGGCTTTTCTGGCTATTTTGGATAAACGAGTTGGCATTTTTATTTTAATTTTCGCCAGAAGGTCTCCCCGGCGACGGCTGTCTATTGGCACCCCTTTTTCTCTAATTCGTAAAATATCTCCAGAATTTGTGCTTTCCGGAATTGAAAGCTCAATATCACCATCCAATGTCCTGAGCGGATATTTCATTCCTAATAGCGCATCAGATAATTTAATATTAATTTCCGTCACAATATTTTTTCCTTCCTTTTTAAATAGAGGATCTCTTTTAACGGAAATATTTATATATAAATCACCCGGCACACCATCCTGGATACTCTCACCAGCACCAGATAGGCGCATAGTTTCTCCGCTGTTCACATCCGCGGGAATTTTTATTTTTATTTTCTCCGGTTTATAAGTATTATTTCTGGTCAAATTAAATTCTTTTTCAACACCAAAGACGGATTCAGCAAAAGTAATCTCTACATCCACAGTTATGTCCGCCCCTTTTCTCACCCTTTGTCTCCGCCCACCTCCCCCACCAAAGAATTCACCAAAGATATCACCAAGATCAAATTCAATGTTTTGACCATTACCGCCACGAGTAAATTGGGAGAAATCAAAACCACCAAAGTCCTGGCCCTGGAAACCGCCAAATCCTCCACCATATGACCCACCACCGGGAGCAGAATCTGCTGACCCGTAAGTGTCATATCTTTGTCTCTTGGCATCATCGCCAAGCACACTATAAGCTTCACTTACTTCCTTAAATTTGGCTTCATTACCACCGCCTTTATCCGGATGATATAAATGCGCCATTTTTCTAAAGGCCGTTTTTATTTCATCCTTTGACGCACTCTTACTTATTCCCAGTATTTTGTAATAATCCTTTGGCATTATTTAGTTTCCTTGAAGTCCGCGTCTTTGATATTGTCATCTTTTTTCTCCTCTGTTTTTTGTTCTGGTGCACTTTGATCAGCTTTTGGTCGATCGGCGGGGGAAGCCTTCGCCATTGCCTCACCAATTTTCTGCATCTCAGTAGAAAGAGCTTCTGAGGCTTTTTTAATTATTTCCAAATCTGTCCCCTCTTTGGCCTTTTTCAGATCTGCAATTTTATCCTCTACACCTTTCACAATTTCTGGCGTCACCTTGGCACCATTATCTTTGATGGCTTTTTCCGCAGTATAAACTAATTGCTCGGCCATATTTTTTATTTCAATCTCCTCTTTCTTCTTTTTGTCCTCGGCTTCATGCGCGGTGGCATCAGCGGTCATCTTCTTGATTTCATCTTCAGTCAAACCAGAGCGAGCTTCAATCCTAATACTCTGCTCTTTTCCTGAAGTTTTATCTTTCGCCTTGACGGAGAGGATACCATTAGCATCCACATCAAAGGAAACCTCAATCTGAGGCATGCCGCGTGGAGCTGGTGGAATACCATCTAGAATAAATCTACCCAAACTTTTGTTATCATGAGCTAAAGTTCTTTCACCTTGGACAATATGAATTTCTACAGAAGTCTGGCTATCAGCGGCGGTGGAAAACACCTGGCTCTTGGTAGTTGGAATAGTAGTATTCTTCTCTACTAATTTAGTGGCCACACCACCCATAGTTTCAATACCCAGTGATAGTGGAATAACATCCAGCAAGAGAATGTCTTTCACATCACCCCGGAGAATTCCACCCTGAACGGCGGCTCCAAGTGCCACCACTTCATCGGGATTCACTGAAAGATTTGGCTCCTTGCCAAAAATCTCCTTCACAGCTTTTATAATCGCTGGCATTCTAGTTTGACCTCCCACCATCACCACTTCGTTAATATCACCAACCTTAAATGGTGAAGCGGCTATCGCTCTCTTGGTAATTTCTATTGAGCGGTCAATAAATTCCTTAGTTAGGTTTTCCAAAGTTGCTCTCGTTAATTTTATCAGTAAGTGTTTTGGACCACTAGCATCAGAAGTGATGAATGGAATATTTACTTCTGTTTCCATCGCGGTGGAAAGTTCAATTTTAGCTTTCTCAGCGGCTTCATCTAACCTCTGGAGAGCTAACGGATCCTTGGAAACATCAATACCACTTTCTTTCTTGAACTCGGCAGCTACCCAATCAATAATTTTTCGATCAATATCACGGCCGCCCAAATGTGAGTCACCATCCGTGGATTTTACCTCCACAATATCCGCACCTACTTCCAAGATGGAAATATCAAAAGTTCCACCTCCAAAGTCATACACAGCAATGGTTTCATTTTTCTTTTTATCAAAACCATAGGCTAAAGCGGCGGCGGTTGGTTCGTTGATAATTCTCAAAACATTTAGTCCAGCAATAGTTCCTGCATCCTTGGTGGCTTGTCTCTGTGAATCATTAAAGTAGGCCGGTACCGTAATCACCGCGTCAGTAATTTTCTCACCAAGCTTGGCTTCCACATCATTTTTTAATTTCTGAAGAATCATAGCGGAAATTTCTTCCGGCTTATAACCCTGATTGTTCATCTTGATCATCACGCCACCAGTTGGTGACTTTTCAATATCAAATGACACACCGGATTTATCCTTCTGTACTCCTGGATCATCATAATTGTGGCCCATAAAACGCTTTACCTGGAAGACAGTGTTTTTGGGATTCGTTACGGCTTGTCTACGCGCCAGCTGACCCACCAAGCGCTCACCGGTTTTTGCCGTAGCCACAATAGAGGGTGTAATTCTAGAGCCCTCAATATTTTCAATAATTTTTGGTTTATCACCTTCCATCACGGCCGCCGCGGAGAAAGTGGTTCCCAAGTCTATACCTATTATTTTTGACATATGTTATTTTGATTAAATTTGTAAAATAGTAAATAGAAAAACACAACCTCACTAAACCACCCCCTAGCCCCCTCCTAAGAAAGGCGGGGGAAATCAGAATAACCACTCTTGACCCCTCCTTTCTTAGGAGGGGTGGTATTCTGATACCGGGGTGGTTTTAGAAAGCCGGTGCCCGAGTAGGTTGACTCATAACAAAACTAAAATCAGTAGATAAGTTTATAAAGTCTATAAAGTTGAAAGTTGAAAGTATCGGAAGAAATTCAGTAGGGCTTTTAATGACAGGCAAACATAGTGTTTTCTCCTTCACGATTTTTTCATTCAAAATCTTACCGGAAACCGCCCTGGCTATAACATGCCCATTTTCCTCAACTAGCTCAAAAATCACCAAAGCCCAGGCTCCGTTTGGCAAATGAACAGCCTTTTCTAGGTATTTAGGTTGTTTTTGAATGGCTAACATAGGCCTATTATAGCATATTCCAGTTAAAGTCAATAATTTATTTCTTAAACCTTGGCCGAAATTTGCTAATTTCAACACGAATTTAAACGCTTTTAAATTCGCCCACCACCACCTTTGGGGCGATGATTATTTTACCATTCATGGTATAGCCTTTCTTTTTAATTTCTTTTATCACGCCGTTCTCGGATTCATTATCAACAGAAAGTACCTCTTCCGCCACGTGTAATTTTACATCAAATTTATCACCAATTTTTGGGACAAATTCCTTCAGACCATTATCATCCAAAATTTTAACAAGCTGCGAATGAATATATTCTACTCCTACGCGCCAATTTTGTGGCACAGAATTCCACTGCTCTTTATTCATAAAAGCCATATCAAAACTTTCCAAAACGGTGAGCATTTCTTCCAGTAAATTTTCATTAGCAAATTTAATATAATCTTTTTTCTCTTCATCTGCACGCTTTTTAAAATTCACAAAATCCGCTCGCTCTCTCTGCCAGCCGTTCATATATTCATCTTTTTCCGCGGTCAGAGCCTTAATTTTCTCCTTTAGTTTAGCAATCTTTTCTTTGGGGTCAGACATATTATCACTATCTATGCTGGCATCATAAACCACCTCAGACACCTCCTCATCTGGGACAGACGCCTTATCTTCATTATTATCTAAATCAGCTGTCTTTGCATTGTCATTATCTTTTGTCATACGGCGTATTATAGCAAAAATGATGTAAAAATCAAAAAATATTTTCATCATCCAGAAGTTTCAGTTAGTTGACTTTAGATCTACCAGGGTTCATGATTGTAGATGAATTTACTACAATATTTGGAGGTGGGTTATGAGACGTCATCCAGATTATGGTCGATTAGTTCTTTTGAATATATTTGGGATTTTAGTGGTTGCACTGGCTCTGTTTCTGTTATGGTTTGGTGCTGATCAACAACAACGAGCGTTCCTGAAGGAACAAGCACGGTCGGCCGAACAAGCATCAGCAACACCAGAAAACAATAAGCTAGCCGAGCACTAAACAACCGGGTCGCATTTTGCACCCGGTTTTGCGTTATTTAGATATTAAAATATACTCAATTTATCATTGACTTTTAAATCATTTATGTGTATAATAGAAAGTAGTAAAAAGTGGAGAATTTGGTTTGTTGCCAATTCGGCATTAACAAAAAAAGGGAGGAATCGAGCGGTGATAAAACCAGTGATAAAGATTGAGGGCCTACCACGTCTTACCAGGACTATGCATAAGCGTGTCTGCGAAGCGGTTGTAGTCGCTGTGGTAAATGAACGTTTGGAAGCAATTCACGATGAAAAGGACCTGATTGTTCAAACCCCATGGCATATGAAAAAAAACGCAGACGAAGTAGAGATTGTGGTTAAAATCTCATTCGTTCGCGCTGACCAGCAACCGATGTTCCTCGCTGTATTACACATGTTCAAGCTGCCTTTCCCAAGGCTCATGTGCAGGGCGAATTTGAACACCCGGATGGCGTAATCAGGCTCGGCCTGGATTAATTGCCCACACTAGGAAAACCAAAAAACCCGGGACACTTCGTCCCGGGTTTTGTAATATATAAAATTTATCTCTTTGACCACTGAGGAGCCTTGCGGGCCTTCTTGAGGCCGAACTTACGGCGCTCCTTGGCACGTGGATCTCTTTTTAGATAACCAGCTTTCTTTAAATCCTTTCGCAAGGTCATATCAAAAGTAATCAAAGCGCGGGCAATAGCGTGACGGATAGCCTCAGCCTGAGAATTTACTCCCCCACCTTTCACCATCACGGTAACGGCAAATTTTTGTTCTAATTTTGATTCGGAAATAGCGGCGGTGACAATATATTGCTGCTCTGCTACTTTAAAATAATCTTCAACAGATTTCTCATTAACAGTAAATGAGCTCTTAGCAGCGGGAGTAATTCTGGCGCGAGCAATAGAAGTTTTCCTTCTGCCAACGGTCTCAATATATTTATTTTCCTTGGTTGTTTCTGAC
>Ga0209697_10003351_pt1 | contig 21906 bp, 16 predicted proteins | sample AliMusrvi5mmetaG_FD_184115 | JGI IMG/M metagenome (GOLD analysis project Ga0209697, IMG submission 184115) | Freshwater lake bacterial and archeal communities from Alinen Mustajarvi, Finland, to study Microbial Dark Matter (Phase II) - Alinen... | ecosystem: Environmental > Aquatic > Freshwater...
AGGAAAAGATTCATGATTGTATCATCAAAATCAGACAGTTTTTCAGCAATCAGATTTCTTGCCTGTTCAGCTTTTTCTTTATATTCAGCAGGAATTTCAGCTTCGTATTGCTCATTTTCACTGTCATACAAATATGCTTTTCTTTCAATCACATCAATAACTCCATCAAAATGATCTTCGCATCCAATAGGTAATTGAAATGGAACAGCATTTGCATCCAAATGTTTATTCATCATATCAACGGCATCTTCAAAATCAGCGCCTACCCTATCCATCTTATTAATAAAAGCAATACGAGGCACTTTGTAACGGTCAGCCTGATTCCAAACGGTTTCACTTTGTGGCTCAACACCACCAACAGCGCAGAACACAGCAACCATACCATCAATCACACGCAAAGAACGTTCTACTTCAACAGTAAAATCAACGTGTCCGGGCGTATCAATCAAATTGATTTGTGAACCTTTCCAGAAGCAAGTAATCGCTGCAGAAGCAATGGTGATGCCTCTTTCCTGTTCTTGTTTCATAAAGTCCATGGTGGCTTCACCATCATGCACCTCACCCATTTTTCGATTTACGCCGGTAAAAAAAAGTATTCTTTCCGTGCAAGTTGTTTTACCGGCATCAATATGCGCTGCGATACCGATATTTCTTAATTTTCTTAATGGCATTTTAGTATTTTTTAACGTTTATTAATTTCAATTTTAGGAATCATTATTTTTTCACTGAAACTTTTGATCTCATTCTTATATTATTTAAAATAAAATTTACGATTATTTATTAGCAAATTATTTGGAAAACAGGATGGTTATCAATTCAAAGAAATGCTTTAATAGAGTGGTTTTTAATCAATATTCATTACATGTCTGTTAAACTTTCAGGCATCCTGTGATGTTCTGAAATTTGTTTTATTTTCGAAATTTGCGGCAAAGGTAATAAAAACAATTAATCTTTAAATGAAATATCTTTTATCTTTAGTTGAATTTTTTTTTCACTGTTCCATTCATTTTCTTCAATTGTATAACAAATATTGAAACACTTCTTATTGCTGACATTTTCATAATGTATACTATGGTCAAAGGCAATGGCATCATAACTCATATTTTTTGAACCGGGAAAAACAATATTCATTTTAAGATGTTTCTCCTTTACAATTTTCGCAAATCCTTTGTCTGTCACGCCACGCGAAAGAAAAACCGGAGTCATATTGCCAGGACCAAATGGAGAAAATTGTTTTAATACATTATAAAATTCAGGTGAAATTAATTTCATGTCTAATTCGCTGTCAATGGTTAATTCAGGTGTAAGCGAGTCCTCACCAATGGTTGAAGCAACAACTTCATTAAATTTTTGTTTAAAGTTTTCAAAGTTTTCCGGTTTCATTGATAATCCAGCTGCATATTTGTGACCGCCAAAATTTTCAAGTAATTCACTACATGCTTCTATCGCATTGTAAATATCAAAATTCTTAACAGAGCGCGCTGAACCGGTGATTAATCCATTTGACAAGGTAAATACAATAGTCGGACGATAAACATTTTCTATCAGTCGAGAAGCTACAATACCTATCACTCCTTTGTGCCAACTTGGATTATAAACTATCGTTGCTTTTTGTTTTGCATATTCAAAATCATTTTTAATCATCTCCAAAGCCTCGGTAATGGTTTGCTCTTCAATACTTTTGCGCTGTTTGTTATTTTCTTCTATTGATTTTGCTAATTCATTTGCTTTTGTTTCATCATCTGAAATGAGCAATTCTACTGACTTTTCTCCAGATTCCATTCGTCCGGCAGCGTTAATCCTTGGACTGATAACAAAAACGAGATCATGCACATTTACTAAACGTGAAAAAACGGTTTCAGGTTTTTCTTCATTAAGCTCTATCCTATTAATGCCGCTGCTTTTCAGTAAAGCTTCTATGCCAACACGTGGAGAAATATTAATTTTTTTTAATCCATAATACATAAAAATCCTGTTTTCACCGGTCACAGGAACAATATCTGCCGCAGTGCTAATGGCTACCAAATCTATATTTTGCAACAATTCATGTTCAGCATTTTTATTTTTCATTGTAAATGCCTGCAATAATTTATATCCAATTCCACAACCTGATAATTCCTTAAAAGGATATTCGCAATTATTTCGCTTTGGGTCTAAAACAGCTACAGCATCAGGCAATTCATTCCCTGGTGTATGATGATCACAAATAATAAAATCAATATTTTTACTATTTGCATAACTGATTTTTTTAACATCTTTAATACCGCAATCGAGAGCGATCACTAATGCAATCTCATTGTCTGCCGCGTAATCAATGGCTTTGAAGGAAATTCCATAACCTTCCGAATTTCTATCAGGTATATAAAAAGAAATATTATTTGTCCGCTTTTGTAAAAAAGAATAGACCAAAGCCACAGCAGTCGTGCCATCCACATCATAATCACCATAAATCAAAATTCGTTCGTCATTCTCCAACGCCTTTTCAATCCTGAAGATAGCTTTATCCATATCTTTCATCAAAAAAGGATTATGCAGATCATGTAAGGAAGGACGAAAAAAAACTTTCGCTTGTTCAAATGAGTCAATGCCACGCTGGACAAGCAATCCGGAAAGAACAGGATTGATATTTATCGCAGAAGATAATTTCTTAATCAAACGTTCATCACCCGCAGGTTTTAATTTCCACTGTTTATCCATAGATTGTTGTTTTCGCAAAAATAGAAATTTATCATCATTTAAAATTAAATATTTAATTCACAGCAAATGTTAAAAATCACTCATAAGTTTCCTCTTAATTCTCGACTTAAGTTTTATATTTTTGAAAAAAATTATATGACACCTGTTGATAAAAATTTTATTAAATTTATAAAGGAACATCATATTCTAACGCTTGCCACAACGCAAAACAATGAATCATGGTGTTGCACTTGCTTCTATGTTTATATAGAAAGCGAGAATTTGTTTGTCATTCTGTCGGATGAAGGCACAAAACATGTAGAAGACATGAAAATCCAAAAAAAAGTTTCATGTGCAATTGCTCTCGAAACAAAGATGATTGGGCGCATTCGTGGAATACAACTGACGGGAACCATTGAAGAGCTTAAAGGTGACGAATTAAAAAGAGCCAGAATAGCCTACTTAAAAGCGTTTCCATATGCTATATTAATGAAAACCATTGTGTGGGGCATCAAACCAAACATGATGAAAATGACAGATAACCGTTTGGGCTTTGGTAAGAAGATAATCTGGAAACCAGATGTTGAAAACTATTGATAATAAAGGGACTTAAAAGTTTTTTTGTATTGAATTATTATAAATCAAGCGTTTGCTTTCTGTTGATAAAATGTTAAAACAATAATGACCAATTTCCTGATAGTTTTTCTAAATTGCCTCTCATAATTTTGCAACTTCTTTTTTGAGTATCATGCTCAAAAATAACAAATTAAATTTTTCAATACTGTAAAAAGTAAAATAAATAGAATACTTATGAATGAAAATTTATTCTCGGGAATTACCAATGAAAGCCAAATAAATATTGACGTTGAACCAGATCCATACAAAGAAGTTTTAGGAAAAAGAATAAGACCACATATTAAAGTTGAAAAAATAAATGAAATGAACGATATTAAACGTGAAGAGAATAAGAAAAAACCAGACGATATAAAGAAAGAACCTATTGCTCTTAAAATCTACCCCTATGAAGAAGTGCTTGCAAAAGCCACTGAATACTTCAAAGGAGATACGCTTGCAGCAAGTGTTTGGATCAATAAATATGCATTGAAAGATAGTCAGGGAAATATCTACGAACAAACGCCTGATGATATGCACCACCGTATTACCAGCGAAATCTACAGAATAGAAAAAAAATATCCGAACCCATTAAGTGAAGAAAAAATATTTAGTCTGTTCAAAGAGTTTAAATATATTGTTCCACAAGGTGGACCAATGGCTGGTATAGGTAATAATTTTCAAATAGCTTCTCTTTCCAATTGTTTTGTAATTGGCAGCAATCAAACGGCTGACTCTTACGGTGGTATCATGAAAATTGATGAAGAGCAAGTTCAGTTGATGAAAAGACGCGGCGGTGTTGGTCATGACCTTTCACATATCAGACCAAAAGGAACTCCAGTAAAAAATAGTGCATTGACATCAACAGGCATCGTGCCTTTCATGGAACGTTATTCCAATTCAACACGCGAAGTGGCTCAGGACGGGCGTCGTGGCGCTTTGATGTTGAGCATCTCCATCAAACATCCCGATGTGGAAGATTTTATTGATGCCAAACTCGAACAAGGAAAAGTAACAGGCGCAAATGTTTCTGTTAAAATTACAGACGATTTTATGCAAGCTGTAAAAGAAGGAAGAACAGAATTTCAGTTGCAATATCCTGTAGATGCTAAGAATCCTGCTGTGACTAAAATGACTGATCCGTTAAGACTTTGGAATAAAATAGTTCATAATGCTTGGAAATCAGCAGAACCGGGGATACTATTCTGGGATACAATTATTCGTGAATCTGTTCCTGATTCATACGCAGACCTTGGTTTCAAAACTGTTTCAACAAATCCTTGCGGAGAGATTCCTTTATGTCCTTACGATAGCTGCCGTTTGATTGCTTTGAATCTTTTTAATTATGTTGAAAATCCTTTCACTGAAGACGCCAGTTTCAACAGCGAACTATTTGCTGAACATGTAAGACACGCTCAGCGCATCATGGATGACATCATTGATCTTGAATTGGAGAAAATTGATAAGATACTTGAAAAAATAAATAATGATCCTGAAGAAGAAGTTGTAAAAAGCAGAGAGAAAAATCTTTGGATGCAGATTCGTCAGAAATGTATTGAAGGCAGACGTACAGGTATTGGTATTACTGCTGAAGGTGATATGCTTGCTTCACTTGGTTGCAGATATGGCAGCGATGAAGCCATTGATTTTTCTGTAGAAATTCATAAGATGCTCGCTTTAGAAGCTTATCGTGCATCTATTTTATTGGCAGGAGAAAGAGGCGCTTTTAAAGTTTTTGATTATGAAAAAGAAAAAAATAATCCTTTCATCAATCGCTTGATAGAAGCGGATCCACAGTTGTTGGAAGATATGAAAAAATATGGCAGACGGAATATTGCCCTATTGACTATTGCTCCAACCGGCACGACAAGCCTTATGACACAGACTACTTCAGGCATTGAACCTGTTTTTTCTGTATTTTATAAAAGAAGAAAAAAGGTTAATCCAAACGATAAAAATGTTTTAGTATCTTTTGTTGATGAAATGGGCGATTCATGGGAAGAATACAATGTTTTTCATCCAAAATTCATGGATTGGTTGACGCTGAATGGCTATAATGCACAAGAGATTATTCATTTAGAAGATGAAAAATTAAATGAGATACTTAAAATTTCTCCGTATTATAAGGCTTCAGCGAATGATGTGGATTGGGTTGCAAAGGTGAAGATGCAAGGCGCTGTTCAGAAATGGGTTGACCACTCTATTAGCGTTACAGTGAATCTTCCTACGGATGCTAAAGAAGAATTAATTGGACAGATTTACACAACAGCATGGGAAAGCGGTTGCAAAGGCATGACAGTTTACAGAGATGGTTCACGTTCGGGTGTGTTAGTAGCAAAAGACACTAAAAAGAAAGAAGACAAAGAGGAAATCAGAGAATCATACGCTCCGATAAGACCTAAAAAAGTAGATGCAGAAATCGTTCGTTTTCAAAATGACTATGAAAAATGGATTGCTGTGGTTGGATTATTGAAAGGCAGACCTTATGAGATTTTCACCGGAAAAGCTGAAGACCTATTATTGCCTGCTTATGTAAATAAAGGCTGGGTAATTAAAAATAAAACTGATGATGGTATTACTCGTTATGACTTTCAGTTTAAAGATAAAGATGGTTACAACATCACTGTTGAAGGATTGTCCAGAAAATTTGATAAAGAGTTTTGGAATTATGCTCGTTTCATTTCAGGAATCCTTCGTCACGGAATGCCATTGCCACAAGCTGTTGATTTAATAAACAATCTTCATTTTGATGTGGAATCTATTAATACGTGGAAGGTGGGTGTTGAACGCGCATTGAAGAGATTTATTCCTGATGGCACACAAGCAGCTGAAAGCAAATGCTCAAACTGCGGTGATCCACAAGGATTAATCTATCAGGAAGGTTGTTTGAAATGCAAGAGCTGCGGACATTCAAAATGCGGATGATCTTATAAACTTAATATTTGAAAAAGCTGAGGTAACTGTTTACTTCAGCTTTTTTTGTAAAAACCATTTTAAACTTAAAATTTGATTCCATTAAATTATTTTATATTTGTAAGAGTTAAAAAGAAAATCAATACGTTTATACAATCGTTAAATCCAAATACTAAACATTACAAAACTGATTAAAAATTATGATTAAAGAAAAATTAAAAATGTTTGTCAACATCAAACAATATAATTTTTTTAAAAGAATATATTTATTCATACTTACTATTCCTTTTGGCAATAATCTTAATATGTTGGCTCGTATTTATAAATCCGACAAATGGGGTAAACATTTTTATACAAAACATTATAAAACCCATTTCAAAAAATTTAAGTTTAAAAGAATTAAACTCTTTGAAATAGGAGTTGGAGGATACCATTTTCCAAACACAGGAGGTAATTCATTAAGAATGTAGAAACGATATTTCCCTTTTGGTAAAATATTTTCTTTAGACATTTATGATAAATCATTTGTTGAAGAAAATCGAATAAAAATTTTTCAGGGCAGCCAAATTGATGAAACTATTTTAACCGAAATAATGAATCAGATTGGAGAACCTGATATTATTATTGATGATGGCAGTCATATCAACGAACATGTTATTAAAACTTTTCAGATTTTATTTCCTAAATTGAAAAATGGCGGTATTTATGTAATAGAAGATACTCAAACAGCCTATTGGACAGATTATAGAGGTGACAGTGAAAATCTAAATAATCTATCCACAATGATGAATTTTTTTAAAATGCTCACAGATTGTGTTAACCACGAAGAATTTTTGAAAAAAAATTATACACCAACTTATTTCGATCAAAATATTATCTCAATTCAATTTTATCATAATTTAATTTTTGTTTTTAAAGGATTAAATAATGAAGGTTCAAATATTGACCTTAATAATCCTGAAAGTATATTGTCTGATAAAATTTATATTTAAAAAACACATATGACAAACACAAAATATGTTCACGGATACTCAGACAGAGAGGCTTTGAGACTGAATGACCAAGCTGAAACACTGGATAATATAATTCATAATGATACTGTATTCCCCAGTGGCAGTTTAGTGCTTGAGGCTGGTTGCGGAGTTGGTGCGCAAACAAAAATTATTGCCACAAAAAATCCTGATTCAAATTTTATATCAATTGATTTATCTGAAGATTCAATAAGAGAAGCCAAGGAATTGGTAAATTCTTTAGGTATTAAAAATGTTGAATTTAAACAAGCAGATATATATAATTTACCCTATAAAGACGAGACTTTTGATTGTGTAATTATTTGTTTTGTATTGGAACATCTGCACAATCCGAAACAAGCTCTTTATGAATTAAAAAGAGTATTGAAAAGTGGAGGCACTATGATTGCAATTGAAGGCGATCATGGTTCAACATTTTTCTATCCTGATAGTGAATATGCTCATTCTGCAATAGATTGCCAGATTCAGTTGCAAAAACAAAATGGTGGCAACTCAAATATTGGGAGAGAATTATATCCTCTTCTAAACTCGATTGGACTTTCAGATATTTCCGTTTCTCCACGGATGGTTTACGTTGATGCCAGCAAACCACAGCTTGTTGAGGGTTTTATAAAAAATACATTTACAGCCATGATTGAAGGTGTTGGGGAGAAAGCAATTCAGCATGGCATGGTAAATAAATTAATATTTGAAAAAGGGATAAAAGATTTATATCGAACAGCAGAACCTGACGGCGTTTTCAGTTATACATTTTTCAGAGGATCTGGAACAAAAAAATAAATGCAAAAAAAAGCCCTACTCATAAAGAATAGGGCTTTTTTAGATTGAGGAAAAAAACAATCAAAATATGTCAGATTTAATTTAGTCTTTTAATTTAACATTTACTGCGTTTAATCCTTTTTTTCCTTCCTGAAGATCGAATGATACTTTATCATTTTCTCTGATCTCACAATTGAGACCGGATACGTGTACAAAGTACTCGTTTTCAGATGCGTCGTCTTTAATAAATCCAAATCCTTTTGAATCATTAAAAAATTTTACTGTTCCTGTGTTCATAATTATTTAATTTGTTTTTGCAAATATATACAATTAAATTGACAAAAATGAGTTATATTACATTTTTGCAAAAATAAACTCAAAGTTTCATTCCAATCAGACAGGTAATACCGTGAATAATCGTTAAAGGATGTGGTGGATTGCCTGGTATAAAAAGATCAATAGCGTATTTATCAATGAATTGCCGATTAATCGCTTTGCTAGTATTGAAAATCCCTCCACTAATTGCATCTGTGCCAGCAAGAATAATTAGTTTAGGTTCAGGTATCGCATCATAACATATTTGCAAAGCTTCTGACATATTTTGCGAAATAGGTCCTGTAATGACTAGTCCATCAGCATGTCGAGGTGAAGCAACAAATTCAATTCCATAACGTCCCATATCAAAGTTCACGTTGCCTGTAGCATTTAGTTCCATTTCAGCAGAATTATCGCCGGCAGCAGATACTTGACGTAATTTTAAAGAATGTCTAAAAATTTGTTTTATTTCTTTTCTGATTATGTTTGCATCAATCATTATAAGCTTGTCGATACCTTCTTTGATTAATAAGTCTTCGCGTTTATTAGATGATAATACATAATCCGTTGTGAATTTTATTTTATTCGGAAAACGCATTGAGCACTCACCACAAAATGTACATTTACCTAAATCAATACATACAGGATTTGATGAAATTGCCTGCGTTGGACATAGTGCTTCTAACTCTGATTCATTTACTTTTTCGTTGCTAATAACCGGCCTACCTCTGAAGATACCAGGCACTTTAGCAGTTTTAATATTAGGAATAAATTGTTTCCCTTGATGATAAACTATTTTAATATTTTCAAACATAAATTTTTATTTCAATATATTATAAATCGTGACCGCAATAAGATAAGTTAAAGCTTTTATTACAAATTGGAAAATCAGATATTTCGTTGTTCCTAACAGATAAAGCCAATGCTAACCAGTTGTGAAATGAAGGATCTTTTACTTTATACAACATTAAATTACTATTAGCATCAGTGATAGCACAATGACATATTTCTCCACGCCACCCTTCTACCAATGAAATGGTGAATGCGTTTGGTTGAGGAGTATTTAGTTTTTCAGTTTGAATTAGTGGTTCTGGTATATTCTCAATCAATTCACGAATATATTTTATGGATTGTCCTATTTCTTGTTTCCGAATTTGTACGCGCGAATACACATCACCATGATGCTTAATTATAGGTTCCTGATTTAATTCAGCATATAAACAGGAAGTATGTGATAAACGTATATCTCTTTGTAAAGCACTTGCACGAGCAGTCAATCCAACAGCTCCAATGGATAATGCGTCTTCAGACGAAACGACTCCGGTACGCTCAAAACGAGATAAAGCACTTGGTAAGCTTGTAAGCTGTTTACTCATTTCATTAAAATCTGGCTCATATTCATTTAACACATCTTTCAGTCTGTTTGCTAAATCATTTGTAAATAGAAACTGATTCTTCCCTGGTCTGATTAACCCTTTAGCTAATCGGTTTCCACACCATTCTTGCATATAATTAATGATCGGTGTACGTAATCGCCCAAAAACAGAACTCCCTAATTGATACGCTACATCTCCACAAATTGCACTTAGATCGCCTGTATGTATTGCTATTCGTTCTAGTTCAAGCGCGAGTGTACGAGAAAATTCTATATCGCGAGTTCTTTTAAACCTACATAAATTTTCCCATATACTTGAAAAAGCAGTGGTATGCCCTGCAACGGTATCTCCCGCAATGCTTTCAGCAATAGTAACGCGTTGCAGCAGATTTGATTTTTCAATAAACAATTGTTCAATTCCTCTGTGTTGATATCCTAACTGTATTTCGAGATGTAGTATCTGTTCGCCATTGCATATAAATCTAAAATGCCCGGGCTCAATGATACCAGCATGTATAGGTCCAACACCTACTTCATGCAATTCTTCACTTTTAATTGCAAAAAAAGGATAGTTTGCAATCGTTTTTGATTTATCAAAACGATTATATGAATAGCGAACGGGCTTTAACCAGAGATGACCGGTATAAGGTATTCCAAAATTTTCATGTATTTCACGTTCAAATTTTTCGAAACACAACAGTTTAGATGTAAATGCAGTAAGAGTTTCAGAAGGGTTGACAATACAAGAAGAAATATATATTTCATGCGTTTGATCATCAGCGATGCAACATATTAATTTTAAATTATTGTTGATGAGGTATCCAAAATAATTTACACAATGTCTTTCAGAATGATTAATAACAAATTCAGTATTTAAATCAAAAAAAGTCTGGTAATCTATTTCCGGAATATCAGCAACAGCAATTGTTTGATTATTTTTTATGTTAATATAATTCATGTGTTATTTTTTATTTATTATTAATTAGGGCACATGGAATCTCGCATTTAAAATTTTCATGTTCAGTTCGTGCTATTCTTATAAAGCTTGATTTCATAATGCATGGGGAAATAAATTAATACTTTCATTAATTAATTGAACAAATACCAAGGGTGGATTAAACGCAAGGTAAATGGCAGCAGCAAGAAGAACAAACTGAGATAACGATTCCCACGGACTTATTTTAGGGATATGAGAATCATCAAACCCTACAGGTGGTAAAAACAATATTTTAAATATATTTTTCCCGAATGCCCAAATTATCATAGTGAGTAGCAACAACACAACGATTAACAAAATAATTTGATGTGCCTCAAATAACGAACGAAAAATTAAAAACTCACTAACAAATAAACCTGATGGCGGCATTGCTGTAGCACTTATAAAGCCAATTAATAAAACCATTGCTCCAGTCGTATTGTATTTAAAATAATTCCCAACATTGTAAATGCTTTTATTTTGATATACTCTATATAGTTGCGTGTATTGAAAAAAGATACTTGATTTGACAAATGCATGTAAAATAACATGTAATATAGCTGCATAGTAACCAACGCCTCCTGCTGCAACTCCTAACATAACTAAACCCATATGTTCGATGCCTGAATAAGCCAACATACGTTTTATGTTTTTAACTTTTAACATATACACAGTTGCAACAAAAACCGATAAAAATGCAGCAATACCAATAACTAAACTTGCCCAATGATGCAATGATGTATTTGCAACAACCAAATAAAAACGAAATACAGTAATAAATCCCAAATTCATTAAAACACTCGAAAGCAACGCCCCTGCAGGAGCGGGCGCTTTATCTTTAGCGTCTATACTAGCTGTAAACATTGGCACTAGACCTAGTTTAGCAGTAAATCCTGTAAAAATAAACAGGAATGCAAGTCTCAACCAAAATGGATTTAGTTTATCACTATTGGCTAATAAATTTTTAAAGGAAAGATTATCTGAGCCAGCGTGCTCAAGGGAAAGACTTAAAAATAAAATACCAATAAAAACAAACGTGATGCTAATGGCACATATAAAAACATATTTCCATGTACCTTCCAAAGCCAATTTATTCCGATGATGGTATATAAGAGCAGAGGCACTCAATGTGGTGATTTCAGTAAATATCCAATTAACAGCAATATGATTTGCAAGATATCCGGCACTGATAGCAGTTAATAAAAAAACAATTGCAGCATAGTATATCGCTCGCGAATGCATTGGAGCTTGCTGGTCTTCAAGATAAATATGACTATGAATAATAGCAGGTACAGCAATAATACTTAAAGTAATTAAAAGTAAAATACCTAAAGAATCAAATGTAAAATAATTTAATTCCGTGTTGCGAAAATGGAAACACGCATATACAGTAAACCCCCATTGTAGTAATAGAAACAAACCAAGTAAACTAAAACTAATGAATTTATTTTTATTGATGAATAGACCTATACCTATTGAAAATGCTGCTATTAAATATATAATTGTCATGATTTAATTTTATTGGAAATTTTTAATAATCTTTTAAATTACTTAGTTGGTTAACATCTACATCTTTAAACACATCCCCTATTTTATTAAGGAAAATACCAAGAATAAGTACGCTGGCAAAGATATCCAGCATAATGCCAAGGTTCACTAACATTGGCATTTCGTTACCGACTGCCAGCGACAATACAAAAACGCCATTTTCGATAACTAAATAACCCATTACATGTGTAATAATTTTTCTACGAGAAACAATAATATACAACCCCGTAAATATGGTTGACAATGCAACTACAAAAAACATTTTATCAAGTTTAAAATCATTAATAGAATTTGATAATAAAATTGTAACAACAATAATTAGGGTTGTAATAATTAATGAAATAAAATTTGGAAGAAAAGGTTCTGCTTCGCGTGTAATACGGTTGCGTTTTAAAACATGTTTTAGAAAAAGAGGAACAGCTAAAGATTTAAATACAATAGTTTCTAAAAGAATTAATATTAGATTTAAAGTGTTAATTTTTTCTAATTGTATAAATACCACCACAAATAGCAATACGCCCTGAAGCGCAAGTATTTTTATATACGTTAACATACGATTGGCTATAGCCATATAAAACAGGGTAATTAAAAATGTTATAAGCAATACATGTATCATTTTATTTATTTTTTTAGATTATATAAATTTCCCTAAAATTAGTAACACACCAAAAAATATCAATAGCGACACAGATGTTAATACGACGATAAACTGAGCATTGTGGCTCATTCTAAACCTAGCAATAAATGATTCGAATAAACCTATGCTTATTGCTACCAGGAATTGAATAGCAAAGAAAATAGGTATAGCAAATTGATAGTCTACAATTCCAATAAATAAGTTTACAATAAGAGCACCATAAATAGCAAATTTTAAATAACCTGCAGTAATTATTAATCCTAAATCAAATCCACTATTGTCAAGTATCATTACTTCATGAATCATCGTTAATTCAAGATGTGTTTTAGGATCATCTATCGGCATGCGACTGTTTTCAATCATTGCAATCATTATCAACACAAAAGTAGCAAGCGTTGTTAAAGCATAACTTATATATGAACCAAGATGTAATGAAGAAAAAATTTCTTGAAATGATGTATGTCCGGTCAGCAATGCCAGCGAGCCAATCAATATAAAAAAAGCAGGTTCGGCAAACATTGAATATAATGCTTCGCGACTGGCACCCATTCCTTCAAAACTACTGCCAGTATCCATTGCAGATATTATACTAAAAAATTTTCCTAATGCAAGTACATAAGCAAAAAAGATAAAGTCTCCATTAAAACTAATAAACCCCTTCGATTGTCCAAATGGCACAGTAAGCATTGCCATAATGATTGAAGCAAAATAAATTGTTGGAGCTATTTGAAAAATAAAACTACATGTTTCACTATATACAGCGCCTTTTTTAAAGAGTCGTATCACGTCTTTAATTGGTTGAAACAGGTCAGGTCCTTTTCGTCCTGATGCAATACTTTTTGTACGGATAATAATACCTGTAAAAAATAAACTTGCCAATAGTATTAAAATAAAACTCAACATAATTTATAATTGATTTAAAAATTTTATAAATGCTATTATTTGTTCATAGAAAAACGGGATGCAAATAATGGAAATAATAAAAATAATTCCATATAAAATATAAAATTGCAGATTCCCATTTTGAAGAAAAGAAAATCGTCCTAATATTGACTTATACGTTTTAATAGGTGCATCAATGAGCCATTTTTCTAATTTATCATAAGGATGTGATTCATAAAATCCATTCGTAGGGAAAACGCCTTCTATTTCTTCTTCATGTCGTGGAATCAATAAAAAATTGCTAAATAATTTACTATATGTTCTGACAAAAGAATTTGCCGTGTATTGTATTTTCGGAGTAGGTGCAATAAAGCCGCATCCCCAGGTTGAAGCAATTGTCTTTGTATATTTTTGTGTAATCAGTTTTCGGAAAATAAAAATAATGACAATCAGCAATATTAATCCCCATGCTGCCCAGCTAATAGATTGTAAAGTATCAATTAAATTTAATTGAAAAGGAATTAATGTAATTTGATTTATATTGGTAAATAAACTAACTGGCTTTATCAGTAGATTGATAAAAAGTTTCGGAAATAATCCAATTAAAACTATTCCGAAGGTAATTATATAAAGTGGTAGCAACTGTAAAAATGGAACCTCTGAAATTTGATGATTAAACTCATGTCGAGGTGTGCCTAAAAAAACAATTCCAAATGCTTTTGTAAAACACATAAGAGCTAAACCACCTATTAATACTAATGCTAGAACAGAAAATGAAATTACAAGCAATGAAATCAAATTGGCATTTTGTAACCAATTATACAACCCTGTGTAAATTAAAAATTCGGATATAAAACCATTAAATGGAGGAATACCACAAATAGCAATAGCTGCAATTAAAAAAAGTGTTGCTGTTTGTGGCATTTTTTTTATCAATCCACCTAATTGTTCTATTTGCAATGTATGTGTTGCCTGATAGACATTGCCTGCTGTAAAGAACAACAATGATTTAAATAAAGCATGATTCAGTGTATGCAACAAAGCGCCTGCAAATCCTACTGATGCAAGTATTAAATTGGACGATCCTAATCCTATACAACCCAATCCAATGCCAATACCTATAATACCAATATTTTCAATGCTATGATAAGCTAATAATTTTTTCAGGTTGTGTTGTACAATTGCAAGCATTACTCCATATAATCCAGAGATAAGAGAGATTAGCAATATAATATAACCTACGGTTTTAAAATCAGGTTGAATCACTAATAGCATACGCAATATGCCATAAATGCCTATCTTAATGAGCACCCCCGACATAATACCAGAAATATGTGCAGGTGCAGCCGGATGTGCGTAAGGCAACCAAGTATGAAAGGGGACAAATCCTGCTTTAATTGCAAAGGCAATAAAAAAACACAAAAACAAAATAAGAGAAACTCCTCCCTGATGGTTGGCTGTATAAATAGTTATAGCATTAAAATCATAACTGCCGGTTTTGAATGCCATCCAAATAAAACCAAGCATTAAAAAAACGATAGAAACATGTGATTGTATAATATAATTAATACCTGCACGAATTGTAGTAATTTTTGTATGTTCAAAAATTATAGTTAAAAATGCTGATAATGCCATCATTTCCCATGCAACTAAAAAAGCTATACTATTTTGTAAAACACATAAACTTAAAATAGCGGAATGCATTAAAACAAGCATAATACTATGCAAACTCAGATTGTTCTTTTGTTCACTATACGTCTTCATATAAAAACTACCATAAAAACTGCCAGTAATAAATATGAAATTTATAATCAACATAAACCACCCAGAAAGTGCATCAATCTGTATGCGTATAGGCCCTGTTACAATACTTCCGGGAAAACTAAAATTTACAGTATCTCCCATTAATGCAGGAATAGCAAAATAACTTGACAGAACTGCATTCAAAAGGATTGCAGTAAATACAACAATACTTCTTTCTCTCACTCGTAAAAAAGGAATGCTAAACAAAACACATAAAGGAGTTAATATAAACAGAATGATAAAAATCATTATAAAATATTAAAAACAGATAATACTAATATAGCAATAATAAACACAATTCCATATAACACATATGATTGTATGCGGCCGTTTTGAATAAATTTAAAATAGTTAATGGTGTACATCAAACGATTTATAATTGGGTCAATGACATGATGTTCAAAAAAGTCGAAATAATAAGACGAGTACATTCTGTTCTTGGGAAATATTTCTCCTCGTTTTAATTCGGTATATTTTTTTTTCTCAATCAGTAAAAAATAAAAAATCTTAGCCAATGGTTTTGAAAATGATTTGCCAGTATATTGAATTTTAGCAGTAGGAGCAATATATCCACAACCCCATGTTGCACCTGTGGTTTGTGTTGTATGTTTAATGATATAAGAACGAATGCCCCAGCTAATAAATATTATTCCAATAAACATTGCTGAATAAATACTGATGTTGGCTAATGTAGTTGAATAATTTATAAATACAGATGGATTAAATACGATTGAAGTGCTACAGAACCCATTTAAAATAGCACTTAAAATATGTATATACCCTTGTGGATAGAATGCTACACTTAGCATTACACCTATAATAATATATTGTGGCACTAACATGAATTGTGAAACTTCAGTAGGTTTATGAGTTAATTCTTTACGCGGGGTTCCTAAAAATATAGTGCCGAATGTTTTTGAAAATGCAAGTATAGATATGCCTCCAATAATGCTAATACCGGCAAATGCAAGTACTAATAAACTAATCAAACTGATGCTACTTGATTTCATACCTTCTAACATTCCTGTATAAATAATTAGCTCAGAAATAAATCCATTTAAAGGCGGTATTCCTGCAATAGCAATAGATCCAATTAAAAACAAAGTAGCTGTCTTCGGCATGTATTTAATTATTCCGCCTAAATTATCCATATTTCGAGTATGTGTTTGTTGATACACTGCACCTGCCGAATAAAATAATAATGATTTAAACAATGAGTGATTAAGCACATGCAATAAAGCGCCACCAAACCCAAGATAATAGAGCAATGCAGAACCATTCCCTAATCCAATTAACCCGATACCAATACCAACGCCAATGATGCCAATATTTTCAATAGTGCAATAAGCTAACATTCGTTTATAATCTCGATGAACAGATGCATTTAAAATACCATAAAGTCCAGTTAATATTGATATGGTAATCATAAATTCACCTAAAATAATAAAATCGTTTTGCACAAAAGAGATCATTCTAATAATACCATAAATACCCAATTTAACTATAACTCCAGACATTACGCCCGATACATGTGATGGTGCGGCAGGATGAGCATGTGGCAACCAACTATGCAAAGGAATAAATCCGGCTTTTAATCCAAAGCCAATAAAGAAAATTAAAAATAACCAATTTGAATTTGTAGAATTTAAAAAGCTTTTGATTGCCATAAAATCAAACGTCCCTGTTTTAAAATAAACCCAAATAAAACCAATAGTTAAAAACACAATACTGATGTGCATTTGAACAAAATAATTAATACCAGCTTTTATAGTTTTAGGATTATTATGATCAAAGATGATCAACATCATAGAGGTTAACGACATAATTTCCCATACAAAAAGAAATGCAAATCCATGTTGCACCATGCACACCCACACCATTGATAGATGGAACAGAATATACATTATCCAATGTAAATTTATCTTAGCGGTTGCTTCTTTATTTGTTTTTAAATATCCTGTACCATAGATTACACCTGTAAGAGAAGTAAAATTAATAATAAGAATAAACCAAGCAGATATTCCATCAATACGAATTGGAATATCCCCTAAAAAAGAACCAACAAATAAAAAGAATTCGATTGGTTTTCCTGTTAATGCAGGGAATACGAACCAACTTGTAAGGATTGCATTAATTAGTACGATAAAAGATGTAAAATATGCTTTGTATTTTAGAGGAATGAAAGTTAAAGTAGCAATTGCAATTAAAGTAGCTAACCAAGTTGCATTTAAAAAAAATGATAATTCTAACATCACTATAGTCCAAATTTTTATCTTAAATTATGAATCTTGCCAATTTATAAAAAAAATCGACTTAGGATTAAAAAAAATTGAACAATATATGGTTTTAGTATTAAGAAGTAATGATTCTGATTTAAAAAAAATTACAGTATCAAACTTTTTTGAATAGTTGAGTTAAAAAAAATATTCTAAATAATTTCCCCTTTGCAAAACTGCTTTAATATTTCGTTATCTTTTTTGCGTATCAGAATCTTTTTTATTGGTAGTACGAGCAGGTTTAGTAGTTGATGGAGTATTTGCAGTATTTGGCGGTGGCATCATATTTCTCGTCACTTTTACAGGCTGCCCAACATTTGAATTTTTATATATCACCGGTTGTGATCGCTGTTGTTTTTCAGCTTGTGGCGCTGTATTTCGTGATTCTTGTCTTGGTTGAACCTTTTCAGGTTCAGTGTTTCTGCTGTGTTGAGTAGGCATATCATTTTGTCTTACATTCGTATTATTAGTATTGACAGGCGGATGATTATCTTGTCTTGCAGGAGTTTTTTCTGGCTCTGTAACTACAGTATTTCTGCTACGTCTAGCAGGTCTTTCATTTTGTCGAGTTGGCTGAACAGTATTTATTTGTTGATTTGACGGAGGTTCAACTGTTCGTCTTGAATCATTTGGTCCAGATACATTTCTTCCATAAAAAGGTTTTCTGTCATTTTCATTAAACCCTCTAACATCTCGATTTTCGTTAGCGGCTCTATTGTTATTGTAATATGACTTATAATAATACGGTGGATAGTGTGAAACATAGGTTGCATGGTGCATCCATGGTTCGTGAATTTTATAATCCAGTCCAACAACATACGCGTTATTAAAATCATAGGAAGAATACCTGATTGGTGGTTGTGGCGTAAAAAACCAGTTGCCCTCTTCCATGTAAACATATTCGTGGTGGCGAACATCATAATACATACTGTAATCAGGAAAATAGTAATAATTCACTCCTACTTGATTATCATAATCAGGCGCCCAAGCCGGCTGAACAACTTCTGTATCTTGAGCAACATATACTGGCGTACAACGACTAAAAATAAAAATGAGTGTGCTAAATAATATCAAATTTAATAAACTGTTTTTCATCATTCAAAGATTTTATTGTATAGATGTAAAAGTATTGAAAAATTAATTATTAAAAAGAATCAATACTTAAAATTTTAATAAAATAGATACTAATAACTGTTATTTCGTCTTTGAGTTAATAAAATGAAATTCAATAGAATTTTGTTCGCAATAATGTCTGTAAAATAAAAAAGCTATTAATAACTTTTCATTATTAATAGCTTTTCATTTTATTTTGGCGGTCCGGACGGGACTCGAACCCGCGACCCCATGCGTGACAGGCATGTATTCTAACCAGCTGAACTACCGAACCAATACGTTTAGAACTTAATGAGCGCAAAATTACTTTAAATTTTATTCTTGTGCAAATACAGATTAAAATAAATTATAAAAACTATATTTTTAATCATATATAGTTTTTAAATAAAATCAATAACTTACTAATTTGAAAGTCTTTATATTTTTATTATTTGAAAATATTAAATAATAAATTCCTTTTGGATAGCTTGTCAAATCAAGAGAATATTGATTCTCTTTTATTTTGTCAGAATAAAAAATCAATTGTCCGGTTTGATTCGTTATTTTAAAAAAACAATTTTGATCTGATGCTGGAATTTGAATTGTGAAATGCCCATGACTTGGATTTGGAAAAATATTTACATCTGTTTTTGATGAATTCAAATAGGCAATAGAATTAGTTGTGTCTTTAGCCAATAAAATAGTATCCAGATTGAGAGTAGAATTATTTTTAACAATAATATTTTTCAACGTTTTTGAAATATATCCAGATGATGAAAACGTAATATTATATGTTCCTTGAAAAATTGGTCTTGAAAAAAACCCAAGTGGCAAAGAAGAATATACTTGAGAACTATCCTTATCGTGATTATCAATAGTAATCAACGCTTTCAATGGTGCGTGAGTTATAGAATCCTGAACATTGCCTCTAATTCCATAAACACATTGCTGAATATAATTTAAAAATGAATGATAATTATAATCCCAACAACTTGGCAGTGTTGACGCATCAGGGATTTGACCAAAATAAGATAATTTAATAAGCTCAATTGTTGCTTCCCTACAGTGATGAAAATAATTCATGTAATCTTGTCTTCCTCCACTGACCGGATACCATGAATAACCATTTGTAATGCCGTTGTTTTGATCAGTAAAATATCCGTTAAAACTGCTATACTTATGAACAGTATCAGCATACATTTTGGAAACAAACATCCACCAGTCGTTATCAGCATGAAGTCTTGAAAAAGTATCCCATGGATAATTTAAAACTTCTGAACCTGAATGGTAATTAATCGACATAACAAAATTGTGTTTTTCTGCAAAATCCATAAACGCAACTGTTTCTGGTTGCCATTGATTGCCGTCAGGATGAGTACCATCAGCCGGATCAGGAAAATTCCTGTTAATATCAACACCATTTGCATTTTCTCTTATTCCGTTTGCAACCGTTGAATTTCCTGAATAGTAAGTGCCATCAGGATCTGCTAAAGGATTGATCCATATTGCAACATGATTAACAAGATAAGTTGTCAATGAATCTTTTCCATAGTTACTCAACAAATAATCAATCAATCTAAGCATTAGCACATATCCCGCAACTTCATAACCATGCATTGAAGAAGTATAGAGAAACTGTGGTTCATTTTCAATTTTGTTTACATTGTTTGAAATCTTCACTGCCAAAAGTTTTCTTCCACTTGCCAAAATACCAATGGTATCAAGCTTGCACAATGTTGGATAATCAGCCGCAAACTGATACATCATCGCTTCATAAGCCTGATAGGTCGGATAGGCATTCCAGTTATAACCTCCCTTTTCACTCCTATCATACATCTTTGGATTAATTAATAATGATAGAGCATTAAGAATAGTATAAGGATATTTTAATTGAAGAAAATTTAAAAATTCTTTTTTATTGGCATAAGCAAAAACCTCATTGCCTTTCACATTATCAATAGAAATGATACGTGTCAGCGAATTGAGTTCGTTTCGTGACGAAATATTAAATTTAAAATTGATTCCGTTTTGTTTATTAAAAATAGAATCAATTTCGTTTTGTGAAAATGCTGAAAAAATTTGTTGTGAGAAAAAACATATTAAAAAAATTCTTTTCAATATCTTACATCTCATTTATTTTCTTCTTTAATTGGTTGTAAACTTCTTTTCCAACAGTCACCAATGGCAATCTAACATTGTTTTGTGTTAATCCTAAAATCTCAAGCGCAGCTTTCACTCCACTTGGACTACCTTCTGCGAAAAGGAGTTCGATGATGTCAAGCAATTTATAATGAAGCGCAGCAGCTTTAGTAAAATCATTTTTTAATGCAAAATTTACCATGCCCGAAAATTCTTTTGGAAATGCATTAGCAACTACTGAAATCACGCCATCAGCACCAATAGCCATCAGTGGAAGCGTCAATGCATCATCACCTGAAATAACTAAAAAGTTTTTAGGTTTATTTTGAATGATCTTCATGCATTGTCCCAAACTGCCTGATGCTTCTTTGATTCCGATGACATTTGGAATTTCATTTGCAATTTTCAATGTAGTTTCCGCACAGATATTCATAGATGTTCTGCTTGGCACATTATAAATGATAATAGGCAAAGGACAATTGGCTGCAATCATTTTATAATGCTCAAAAATTCCTTTTTGTGTAGGTTTGTTATAATAAGGTGATACAGACAGTACAGCGTCTATACCTTTAAAATCAGCATGTTTAATGGTGTCAATTACATCAAGTGTGTTGTTTCCACCAATGCCAAGCATAATGGGCACGCGCTTTTTAGTTGTTTTCACCACAAAATCAGCAACAGATTTTTTTTCTTCTTTTGACAAAGTAACATTTTCTCCGGTAGTTCCTAGAACAACGATATAGTTAACTCCGTTTTTAATGATATGATTAATTATTTTTTCTAATGAACCGAAATCAATACTTCCTTTCTTGTCGAAAGGAGTTACAATAGCAACACCTGTGCCTTTAAAAATGTTATTATTCATTGGTTTT
>Ga0209697_10003354_pt1 | contig 21900 bp, 20 predicted proteins | sample AliMusrvi5mmetaG_FD_184115 | JGI IMG/M metagenome (GOLD analysis project Ga0209697, IMG submission 184115) | Freshwater lake bacterial and archeal communities from Alinen Mustajarvi, Finland, to study Microbial Dark Matter (Phase II) - Alinen... | ecosystem: Environmental > Aquatic > Freshwater...
TGAAAGTAACGTCCTGCCCGGTGACCTCCGAGCTACTGGTGCGCCCAGGTCAGCAAATCAATTTACGGTGGTCGGGGTGGAGCAGTTTGACTGGCCATAAGTGGGGCACTTTGAGTGGCCATCGGGGTTCAAAGCGCGAAGCGATCTGCGGGTCGGTCTGCATGGCAAACAGCGCCTCGCTGGTTCCAACGGCGACGATAGGCATGCGCAATTCATTGCTGATGAATTTGAGTTGGTTGAGCAATTGACGCTGCTCGCGAACGGAGCCAGCCAGCAGATGGTGAACCTCGTCAATGATCATCAGTTTGGGTGGCTGGCGGTGCAGCAGGCGCAAGCCCAGCAGTTCCATGTCGGTGCCACGCCGATTGATAGGTGGCTGTACTCCCAACCCTTCAATGATCTGCGCATAGAGCTTGTTGTCTGAAGGGTTGGCGGGCATCTGTAGGTGCACTATCCTGCGAATGTCAACTTCGTTAAATTCGTTGCAGATGTTGGGGTGGTCGCGGATGAACTTTTCCACAATCATGGTCTTGCCGATGTTGCTGTCGCCATACAACAGCATGCATGGCATGCGCCCGCACGGTGGATGATTGATCAGATGCTCCATGCGGGCCAGTGCTTCGCTACCCCTACCGTAGGCAACCCACTTCGACGCGTACAGATTGGATACGCGTTCATCGATGGAGCCGTCCAGATGTGACCACACTCCGACATGTAGATGTTCAAGTCCGTTTGCCATTGATCAGTCAATCCCAGATTTCAGCGTCGTTCGGCACTACCGGTTGAGAATAATCGATAGTACCTTCAGACACCCGACTTCGAGCGACCGTTGCCGCCCCGGCATCCTTCTGGCGTTGGGAAAGCCTGCGGGCAGATTTTGTTTTTGCACTGGCTTTCTCAATAAGCGCACGCTGCTTCAATACGGCTTGGAAGATGGCCGGTTGGTCCACTGAGTTATTTCCCTGAGCATGCAGAGATGCCAGTGCCGCGCGGTGTTCCCAAAGTGTGATGGGTGGCAAGGAAAGGTCCGCATAGGGAATAGCGTGGTAAAGCTGATCAGGCCCTATGACCCATACCTTGGAGAGGTTGCGCGGATCGTAGCGCACCAGAAATGGCGTTCCTGGCTTGATTAATGCCGGCAGCACGTTATCCCAATACCGGATATGGAACATGTGGATACCGTCGCGCCGCAATTTTCGCTGCTCAAATGGCAGGAAACTGATAGCGAATTGGTCGGGCTGTTCAGGCAAACTGCGCACGAACTTGCCGGTTGACATCTCCTGATCCCAGGCTGCAAGGGGCGAGCGTCCGATGCCCTTGTGAACTCGACGATGGTATTGCTCGCAGATCTCCAATGCGAGCCATTGCTCCAGCTCCGCCATCGTTAGTCGTGCTTCGAATTCCGCAGGGTAGGCCCCCCGATCTTGGGGATTGGATCCAGTTGTACCTGGCAACAAATGCACGCGGCCCATCAGGGTACCAATCAGCCTTTCTATGTGGCCGCCATAGTGCGGATTGGCAATGGGGCGAAGGATGAGTTTCATGCCGTGTTCATCACACCCACGGCGTAGCGCTGCGGCCGTAAAGTCGGCACCATTGTCGGCATGTACCGCGTTTGGTAATCCCCAGATGGGCCAGATGCACTCCAGGCCTCTGTTTTTGAGCCACTGTTCTTTTGGCAGGACTGCCATTGAGAGACAAAGCGCCAATGACGTCGAGGACGGAGCTTCAAGTGAAACGTAGAAGCCCACGATCACCCGGGTGGCTACATCAATAGCAAGCGTCAGCCATGGCCTACCGATGGGCAGGCGGTATTGTTCATCCACTACGATGACGTCGGCCAGGGTGTGATCAATCTGGATGACCTCGAGTGGGCGCTGGACCTTGTAAGTGCCGGGTACATAGTCAACGAGAGAAGCCGCTTCAGACGGCTGCAGCCGAGCACGCGCCACGACCGCCTGGTCTAACACACTGAGCCTGGCCAATACAGGTTTGCGCGATGGTGCCTTCAGTCCCAATTCAGTGCAGCGAAGCACCACCATGCGCACAACTTCTTCCTTCTTGGCGCGCACCTTGGTCAGATAAACGTCGCGAATGACTTCATCGATCAGTTTGCCAACTCGTTCATCAAGCCGTACGCTTCCATTAGGTGGGCCCATGGGCTTGGGTAGCAATGCAGAAGTCCGCGACTGCTCGCGGTAGGCAGCGATCCAGCGAAAGACAGTGCGACTAGAAACACCGGCCTCGCTCGCGACCCGTACAACCTGCGCGGCTATGTTTGCACTTGCCAGAATGCTCTGGACTGCGGCCTCCCGCCGGCGCGCAATCTCCCAGTCGTCCTCACTTGCATTGGCGATGGGATCATGGTGACTACTAGCGCTGCGGGGCAGACGGGGGCCACTCAGCTCGGAGGCGCCGATGGAGCGAATCTCTCCATTGGCCAGATCACGGACCTCGACAAGCCCATCGGGTCCGAAATCCATTACTTGGACAAGTCGTTCGTCAGTAACGGCTACGCTACCTCGTACAACATTGAATCGCGCCATCGTCCTGAACATGAAGTTAGTTTTGCATATGGTGACACATTCAAGGTGCCAAATGCAAGGTTGTGCCAACTAAAGGCGCCATGTTTTACAGAACCTCATCGTTCAACATCTGATTATTGTGAGCGTTCACTCACCATCTACACCTTACTTGTCAGTGAAAGCACCAATCGGTTGGTGACAAGTTAAGGTGCAAAAGTGACAGACTTAAGGTAAACCGACAGCCCCGATAACTTGAAACTCTCCAGTGGCGATTTCCGCTTTCTGCAGTCCTTCATCCAGGGCGTCGATCTGAAAGACGCCTGGGCGCGCTACATGCCGCACCGGGGCAGTGGCGACCTGCGCCGCATCCGCAACACCGTTCGCTTGCAGCTCGATGTGCTATCGAGCACGTCCAAGCGCCACGGCGATTCTTCAACCGCAACCCTGTTCAAGCGCGACCCGCTGCGCATCAAGGTTTCATCGATTGCCGCGATCGGCGCCGCCACGCCGGCGCTGGCAGCGCGGCCATCCGTCATCCTGCCGACGCTCGACGAATTCGCGCAGACCCTCGACGACCCGGACTTCTATTCCGAAGCGGAGCTGGCCGAGCTCTGGGAGCAGCGCTACGGAAAAATTGCGGTCGGCCAGCCCGGTGCGAATGGGGTGCAGCGCTACCGCGACACGCCCGAGAACCGGGCCAATAAACGCCGCGCGCGCCTGATCGAGCGCCAGCTGCAGGCGCTGCGCCGCCTGGAGCTATTGGTGGCAGCGGCGCCGCATCCGCAGGACAAACTGGAGGCCTGGTTTGATTTTCAAACGGTGCAGCGCCTGAAAACGGTTGGCATCGAACGTTTGTCCGATCTGCAGGACTACATCAACCGCCACGGGTTCAAATGGCACCGAAAGGTGCCGCGCATTGGAAAAAATGGCGCGGCGCGCCTGGTGCAGTGGTTTAACCATCATGCGGCGACGCTGGGGGGTTTGGAGGCCTTTGCGCTGGCGCCTGCCGGCACCTTTGATCTCCAGATGCTCGCGCCGGCGCCGCAGACGGCCATCGTTCCGTTCGAGCGTTTTATTGTGCCCAGTGTCCTGTCGGGTTTTAATGGCGACAACCGAAAGCCGGTGGCGCGCTGCAAGATTCCGGCGCTCAACGACTATCAGGCCATTGACTTGTGGCTCGCGCTCTACAAGCCCGAGGTGGCACAGGAGGGCGGTGCGGCCACCGGCAATGCCCACACCTACACCGCCTACCGCAAAGAGGCCGAACGCTTTTTACTCTGGGCGGTACTCGAGCGCAACAAGCCGCTGAGTTCGTTGGACGCGATCGACTGCGCCGCCTACCGGCGTTTTTTAGAGAACCCGGGACCGCAGTGGATTGCGGCCAAAGGGATGCAGAGGTGGTCGGCGCACTGGCGGCCGTTCGAAGGACCGCTGGGGCCGCGCAGCCGCGCCTATGCGGAGACGGTGTGCAAGATGCTGTGCCGCTGGTTAGTGGGGCGCAATTACCTCGATTCGGACCCGTGGGATGGTGCGCCAAAGGGTGGCCGAAAAACGCCGCTGCGCGAGTTGCGCGCGCTCACCGATGAGCAGCTTGACCTGTTGATTACTTGGCTTGAGGGTTTGCCGGCGACGAAGGCAAACCGGCGCCTGCAGCTGCTGTTCGAGCTGGCGTTGACGACCGGACTGCGCAAGGAAGAACTGGCCAATGCTCGGCTGGGGTCGCTTTCAAACAGCCAGGACGGGCAGGGCGTTCGGTCCTGGACGCTGCAGTTCTATGGCAAGGGCGGCAAGGAGCGCCAGGTACCACTGCTGGAGAAGACGGTGCAGCGCTTGTTCGGCCATCTGGCGTTCAATGGTGTTCTGGAGGAGGGGGCAGGGCAGGGCGATGACACCGTTGATCGCTGGACGGACTTCATTGAATCGAACCCGGGACTGCCGTTGCTGGCCAGGCTTGATGACCCCTTGAAGGCGCTGCCGCCGGCGCGGATTTACGAGCTGGTGAAAGAGGCATTGGCGACCTGCGCGAAGTCGATCGAGCATGAAAAACCGCGCTCGGCCAAGCAGCTGAAAAAGGCTTCAACGCATTGGCTGCGCCATACGTTGGGTCGGGTCTGGGCCGACCGCGGAGGGGACTTGCGGGTGCTCGGGGAAATCCTGGGGCACTCGAACCCGGCGACCACGGCCATTTACTCGCGTGCTGATGAAAAACGGCGGCGCCAGGAGTTCAACAAGGTTTTTGGGTAATGGTCTATGGCGGTCCAGTTTCGGTCAGCGGTCAGGCCCACCCATAACGCCGAACTCAAATCGGCGTCGGTCGCAACAGCTTGCGCGCGGTACGTAACCATACCACCTCAAAATCGTTGCAGGCCATTAGCATTGAGGCGGATGCGAAAACATTATCTTAAGATGTTTGAGATGTTTATCATGGATTTTCCTGGCTATTGGATCCAACAATTCCAGACGGGCAACTTGAAGTCTCGCAGGACTTTGCCCGAAAAGTGTGCCCAGAGCTAGCGACACTTTGGTCGCGGAGACGTGCGCCAAGATAACTCTGTATGCCTCATCTATCTCAGCATTACTTGCGCTTTGGGCAATGCCTAGCGCCGTATAGTGATCAACTGGGATGAAGGTCCATAGGGCCAATCCAGCCTTGGCTGCTAAAACTATGTTTTTCATCTCATTGAGGATGCCGAGATGCAATGGGTGCATATATTGCGTTTCCTAAAACGCACGGGTTGGTATGGTGAGTTCTAACGGATGGCAATTTGGTGATTTGTTGCGACTTTGGAGTTGGGTCGAAAAAGCTGCGTCGTTGGTCTGGCGATGAAGCTGTAAGGCTGTAAAACGGGTTGGGTGCAGACCCGGTTTGGCCATCGAAGCAGTTCATCTCTCCCCTTGCGAGTCATGTGCATGGTTTCTATTCCCGGGATTAAAGTTCTTCTGTTCCACAACGACTTATACCAAGACATTGGACACGTGATCGTTACGAGCCGGTCGACGTGCCGCCGCGGTGATGACCTGCGGGCCGATCATTCGCCTGACCACTGTGTTGCCCGCCCACAGCATTGCGGGCATAGTCAGAAGGACCAGCGTGGTCGGCGTCCGGTTGTGACGCACCGCGCTAAATACCTTCGAGTACGAAGGATGTCCGCTCAGCCGACTGTTTGCTGATCTTCACCACCTCCTGATACTCCGCGGACTGGTAGAACTTTTCGGCATCCGCCGACGAAGGAAATCTGACCAGCACCATGCGGGTCGGCGTCCACAGCGCGCTTTCCTTGAGCGAGATGTTGCCGCCGCGCGCGATGTACTCGCCGCCGAATTTCTCAACCAGCGGCCTGGCCCTGAGCTTGTACTCCTCGTAGAGCGCAGGGTTTGTGAGTTTCGTATCCACCACCAGATAAGCAGCCATCGTGTTCTTTCGTTTTGGGTTCAGGAAGCGGGATTCACGCCGCGCAGGGTACCACTTGTTGTCGACGGTTGCACTCCTCGCCGAAGGCGCCGTCGCGAACCTCGGACGGCCGACTGAACCTAGGGTAAGTATGGATGTGCGGGTCATGACGCGGTCACATAATAAAAAAAGATAACGCTGTTACCAAAATGTAAAAGCGCTTCTGCGAGCAGCTTTGCCAACAACGCACCGGAGACAAGATTGGCCTCAAAACAAGCGGAGTCGCGCATCGCAGCGGACGTCGGCGGCACGTTCACTGACATTGCAATCTTCCATGAGACGACAGGCGCAATCAGCCTGGGAAAATGCCTGACGACACCGCAGCATCTGATCGATGGCATCAATGATGGCGTGCGCCGGTCGGGGGCCAGTTTCGACCAGGCCAACCTGTTCCTGCACGGCACGACGGTCGCCATCAACACGCTGCTCGAGCGCACCGGCGCCCGCACGGCACTGGTGACGACGCGCGGATTTCGCGACATTTACGAGATCGGCCGCATCAACCGGCCGGAGGCCTACAACCTCTTTTTCCAGAAGCACCGACCCCTGATCGAGCGCGAACTGCGCTTTGAAATCGACGAGCGCCTGCATGTTTCGGGCCGTGTCCTGCGGCCGCTGCTGGAAGAGGACTTGGCGCGGATCGCCGATCAGATCGAGGTCGCTGGCGTCGAGGCGCTGGCGATCATGTTCATGCATTCGTACCGCAATGCCGAGCATGAGATCAGCGCCAAGCGCTACTTCGAGCAGCGCCTGCCCGGCGTGTACATAACGGCTTCGCACGAGCTGTCGCAGGAGTACCGCGAATACGAGCGCACATCGACCGTCGCGGCCAATGCCTATATCGGGCCCAGGGTCAGCTCCTATCTGGCGGAGATCGTCCAGCACCTTGAGCATAAGGCGTTCGGCGGCGGCTTTCTGATCGTGCAGTCCACCGGCGGACTCTATGACGTCGACAGCGCGCGCAAGGAATGCATCCGCATGCTGGAGTCCGGCCCCGCGGCCGGCGTCATCGGCACGCGTGAGCTGTGCCGGATGATCGGCATTGCCGATGCCATCGCCTTTGACATGGGCGGCACGACGGCCAAGTCCGGCGTGATTCTCGACGGTGCGGTGCTGATGACGTCGAACTCCATGATCGGCGGTTATGCCGAAGGCCTGCCGGTGCAGATACCGATGATCGACATCCAGGAAGTGGGTACCGGCGGCGGCAGCATCGCGCGGCTGGCGGCCGGCAACTCGCTGCGCGTCGGTCCGCAAAGCGCCGGTTCGGTGCCGGGTCCGGCCTGCTATGGGCGCGGTGGCGTCGAGCCGACGGTGACCGACGCCAATCTGATTCTCGGCCGCCTGTCGGACACGCGCTTTCTGGGGGGCGACATGCCGCTCGATGCGCAGGCCGCGCGCCGGGCGATGACCGACCGCATCTGCCGCGAACTCAATATCGAAGCGGAGGTCGCGGCCGAGGGGGTCATCCGTATCGCCGCCTCGACCATGTCCAATGTCGTCAAGCGCGTGACCACCGAGCGCGGGCTCGACGCGCGCGACTTTCCGATGGTGGCGTTTGGCGGCGCCGGTCCGCTCCATGCGGTCCTGGTGGCGCGTGAGCTGCAGATGCCGCGTGTGATCATTCCAAATGCGCCCGGCCATTTTTCCGCCTACGGCATGCTGGTGGCAGACCTGCGCAAGGATTACGTGCGCACGCGTTTCACTCCGCTGGAGGCGGTCGACTTCGCCGAATTGAACGGGCTGTTCGAGGACATGGAGGCGTGCGGCACGCAGGAGATCCGGCGCGCCGCCGTGCACGTGGGCGCGATCCGGGTCAGTCGCGGGCTCGACATGCGCTACGTCGGACAGGAGCATGCTGTGTCGGTTGAAATCCCGGTCGCGGTGTTCGCTGCATGCGACTTGTCGGAGATCAAGCGGCTGTTCGATGCGGTGCACTTGCAGCGCTACGGCTATTGCTCAGATGCCGAGCGCGCCGAGATCGTCAACTTCCGCACGTCCGTGTCCGGTGACATGCCCAAGCCGATCATCGCCGAGATCGCGCCCGGCGGCGCCGTGCCCGAGGTGCCGCCGCAGATGCGCCCTGTCTATTTCACGGCGCAAGACGGCTGGCAGCAGGCGCCGGTCTACCAGCGCGGCGATCTGCGCGCCGGCAACCAGATCGCGGGACCGGCTCTGATCGAGGAATATGCGTCGACCACGGTGATCTTTCCAGGCGACCGGTTGCAGGTCGACAAGTTCGGCAATCTGATTATCGAGGTGCAAAACAATGTTCAATGACAACAGGCAGGACGCGGTGGTGACCGAAATCATCCGCAATGGCATGGTGGCGACGACCGAGGAGATGAAGTCCAATCTCATGCGCACCGCCTACAACATGATCATCTACGAGGCGCTGGACTTCACGGTGGGCGTCTTCGATCGCGAAGGCAACACCGTCTCGATTGGCATCGGCTTGCCGATGTTCATCCGCGGCATGAGCAACACGGTCAAGCGGATGATTGCGCATTTCGGCTACGGGCAACTGGAAGAAGGTGATGTCCTGCTGACCAACGACGCCTACATCACCGGCAGCCACCTCAATCACATGACCTTTGCCGTGCCGGTGTTCTTTGAAGGCGAGATCGTCGGGTTTTCCGCCTGCATGGCGCACTGGCAGGACATTGGCGGCACGCTCGACGGCATGACGCTGGACATCTTCTCGGAGGGCCTGCAGATGCCGATCGTCAAGGTCTACTGCAAGGGCGTGCCCAACGACGACGTGTTTCGCATCATCGAGATGAATGTGCGCATCCCGGAACGCGCGATGGGTGACCTGCGAGCCCAGATCGCCGCCGTCAAGACCGGCGAAAAACGCGTGCACGAGATGTTTCGCAAGTACGGCAAGGGCACGGTGCTGGCGGCGATTGAACGGATCTTTGACCAGGGCGAGGCGGGCTCGCGCGCGTTGGTCGGCCAGATACCGGATGGCGAGTATTTCGCCGAGTCGTTTCTGGATGATGATGGCGTGGAGATGGGAAAGCGCATCGCCATCAAGGTGCGCGTGCTGGTGGCCGGCGAGGAGATGACGATCGACCTCTCGGGCGTCGCCGACCAGGTCAAGGGCTTCTACAACTCGGGCGAGGCTGCCGGCATCGCCTGCGCACAGGTTGCCTTCAAGTGCCTGGTGGCGCCGACCGAGCTGCCGATCAACGACGGGTGCTTTCGCCCGCTGACGGTGATCCTGCCGCAAGGCAAGGTGATCAATGCCACGCGGCCCGCGCCAATGCGCTGGTGGATGACCTTTCCGATGACGGTGGTTGACACCGTGTTCCGGGCGCTGGCGCCCGCCATTCCGACACGGGTGATCGCCGCGCACCATGCCGACCTGTGCATCGCCTCGGTGCACGGCCGCCAGCCCAATGACAACAAGTTGTTTCTCTATCTGGGCGGCCTGATCGGCGGCGGTTGGGGCGCCAAGCACAGTGAAGACGGGATGAGCGCGACGATCGCCATCAATGACGGCGATACGCACAACGGACCGTCCGAACAGGTGGAGGCGAAATACCCGCTGCTGGTGGAGCGCTATGCCTTGCGCGTGGACTCCGGCGGTGCCGGCGCGCAACGGGGCGGGCTCGGCACCGAGCAGGTGATTCGCGTCATGTCCGACATCATGTTCAACACCCAGATCGAGCGTGTCGAGTGCCGACCGTGGGGCTTGTTCGGTGGCCTGTCCGGCATGGGCAACGAGGTCGCGCTGCAGCGCAAGGGCAAGGAGGAGGTTGTGTACTCGACCGGAAAGGTGTTCTCGCAAATGCTCAAGGAAGGTGACACCTGGACCCTGAAATCCGGCGGTGGTGGGGGCTTTGGCAAGCCGACCAGCCGCAAGCTGGAGAAGATCGAGCAGGATGTCAGGAACGGCTATGTGACAGGCGAGGCGGCCCGCAGCTTGTACGGCGCGGTCATCGATGCGCGCACCGGCCTGGCGGACCGGCCGGCGTCGGAACAATTGCGAGCCGAGATGCGGCGCAACAGTCTGCCCGTGGATCAGCCCTACACCAGCGTGGCCAGGCGGGTTGCGGCCGAGAGCCAAATGCTGCAGCAGGTGGTGCGCGCGGTCCGATCGCGGCCGGGCGTGCTGACGCGCCAGGCGCAGGCCTGGCATGCCCAGGCGCGTTCCGAGGGCCTGCTTGTCGACCGGTGCTGCAGCTGATGGCACGCGCGGCCCTTGTCAAGGAGCCGGCCCGCGAGGCCGCGGGCGCCGCCAAGGCGCCGGAAAAGCTCGCTGGTGGCGTGCTGTCCCTGCGGCGCGGCCTGCAGTTGCTGGAATTGCTTGGCGAAGGCGATGGCCCATGGTCGCTGGCCGATCTGTCGCGCCGGCTGGCGGTCAACAAGGCCATCGTGCTGCGCCTGCTCGATGAAATGCGGCTCGCGGCATTCGTCTACCGCGATGAGGATACGGGCGCGTATCAGCTCACCTACAAGCTCAGCAACCTGGGGCTGCGCAAGCTGTCGCAGACCGGCGTGCTCGATCAGTCAAACGGCGTGCTGCGCGAACTTGCCGACAACACGGGCGAACTGGTGCGGCTGGCCGTCGTTGAGCCGCAGGACCGCTTGACCTGGGTGCTGGCGTTCACCGGCGAGCGCCGCAGCCTGCACATCGACCCGAATTACCGGCTTGAAATCGGTTTGAGCACACATGCGGCCGGCAAGGCCTGGCTGTCCACCATGGCGCCGGAAAAGGCCTGGACCCTGCTGCACGGCGAGGGCATTCGCAAGATGACCTCGCATTCCCGCATCGAGCCGGCGCAGATCGAGGCCGACCTCAAACGCGCCCGAACGCGCGGCTATGCCACGAGCAATGAAGAAAACGAGCTGGGCGTGCGTGCCATCGCCGCGCCCGTAGTGGTGGTTCTTGCGAGCGGGGAAAAAGCCTGCGTCGGCGTCGTGAGCGTTGCCGCCCCGACCTCGCGCATGAGCAAGGCGGAAATCGAAGGGCTGGCGCCGTCGCTGCTGACGGCGGTCGCGAAGATCAGCGCGATCTGGCCGATCCAGCGGCGTGTAGTGACAGTGATGTCATCCATCGGCTGACCGGTGATGCCGGGCAGCCTTAACCAAGCAGGAGATCCTATGTACATACCCAGTGGTGTCATCCCGGCCGTGTTGCTGCCGTTTCATGATGACTTTTCCATCGACGAAACCAGCTACCGCTCGCATCTGCGCGATGTCGCCGCGGTCGACGGCGTCACGGCCATCACCACCAACGCCCACGCGTCGGAGGTGGCGTCCTGCACTTTTGACGAGCAGCGCCGTGTGCTCGAAATCACCATGGACGAGATCGGCCGGCGCACCCCGGTCGTCAACGGCGTCTATGCCGATGGCAGTTTCGAGGCGCAGCGCATTGCCCGCATGGCAGCCCAGGGCGGCGCGTCGGCCCTGCTGGTGTTCCCGCCGGCCATCTACACCCTGGGGCAGCGGCCGCAGATGGCGGTCGAGCATTTCAGCCGGATTGCCGAGGTCACGGACCTGCCGCTGATCCTGTTCCAGTATCCGCTGGCCGGCGGACAGGGCTATCCGTTGTCCACGCTGCTGCAGATCTTCGAGAAGGTGCCCTCGGTGTGCGCGATCAAGGACTGGTCGGCCAATCCGCAGTTGCACGAACGCCAGGTGCGCCTGCTGCAATCGTTGCCGCGGCCGGTCAATGTGCTGACAACACACAGTGCCTGGCTTTTCAGTTCCCTGGTGTTGGGCTGCGCCGGCCTGCTCTCGGGCAGCGGTTCGGTGATTGCCGACTTGCAGACGCAGCTCTTTCGCGCTGTCACCGGCAATGATCTGGCCCAGGCGCGCCTCCTGGCCGGGCGGATCTATCCGACGGCCGAGATCTTCTATTCCGAGCCGATGGTCGACATGCACAACCGCATGAAGGAGGCGCTGGTCCTGCTTGGCAAGCTGCCGCGCGCCGTGGTGCGTCCGCCGTTGATGAAACTGCCCGAGAGCGAAATCCGCAAGATCCGCGAAGCGCTGGTGCAGGCCGGCTTGCTGAAGTAGCGCATGCGCGAGATGTCGATCGAAGTTTTGACGGGGCAGCGCCGGTCCGCTGCATGTGCAAGTTACCCTCGACGGGCCGAACCAGACAACGGCATCGATCGAGGGATCATTGGAAGGAAATCGCCATGAGCAGACGTACCATGTCCTTGACTGCAGGATGCGCCGTGATGGGCGCGCTGGTCCTGTGTTCCACGAGTGCCCTGGCGCAAGCCGGCGCCCCGATCAAAGTTGGCTTTGTGACAGAGCTGACCGGTTCCTGGGCCTTTTTCGGCAACAGTTGCGTGGCCGGGCTGAAGATGGCCAGCGATGAGATCAACAAGGCGGGCGGTGTGCTCAAGCGTCCGCTGGAATTTGTCATCCGCGACAACCAGACCAATTCCTCGCAGGCCCTCGCTTCGGCGCGCAACCTCGACATCAATGACAAGGTGGTTGCCTTGAGCGGCCCGACCAACTCCGACATGTCGCTGGCGGTGTATGGCTATGCCGAGCAGGAGAAGCTGCCCTATCTTGTCCCGGTTGCGGCGTTTCCCGACCTCACCAAGCCGGGCACCCGCTACACCTTCCGCATCGAGCCGGACGCAGCCGGCTGGGGCTACGCGATTGCCAAGTACATCGAGCAGAGGAAGCCCGGCGCCAAAGTGGCCATGATGCATTCGGACGCGGCGCTGATGCGGGCCATCACCGCGGGCTTTCGCTATCAGGCGCCGAGGTCGAAACTGAACATCGTTGCCGACATCCTGTTCCCGCAGGGTGCCAGCGATGCCACCGTGCAGGCGGCGCAGGTGAAGTCGGCCAATCCCGATTACGTGATCGTCAGCGGCGCCGGCGCCTTTGACAACGTCATGACCAACCAACTGCTCGACATGGGCATCAAGCCGGGCCAGATCATCCATCCGTTCGGCATCACCACGCAGGTCTTCGGCTGGGGCTCGCGCAGCGTCGGCTCCATTTACGGCACATTCTTTGACCAGGGGCTCGATTCCCTGACCAAGGAAGGCAAGAACTTCATTTCGCGCTTTGACGCCGCTAATGGTCGGCCGCCGTCCTACGTGGAGAACTATTGCTACGTCACGCCCTACATCTTCAAGGAAGCGATCGAGGCCGCCGGCTCGGTGGACCGCGAGCAGCTGCGCAACGCCCTGTCCAGGCTCAACACCAAGGAGAGCACCAGCGGCATTCCGATCGTGTTCGACAAGAACGGCGCGCGCAAGGAGTACATGTACTTCATGGAGCTCGAGTCGGTCAACGGCAAGCGCAACTACCAGTCGAAGCAGCGCTTCTACATCGAGTGGGATCCCGAGGTGATCCCGGTGTACGAACTGGTCAAGTAATCCAACCCCGTCCTGCCGCCGTCAGCGGCGACCGGACGGCGCCCCCCGCAACCCGGCGCTTCAAGGTGAATTCATGTCAGATGCCAACCTGTTGATCCTTTTGTCGACGCTGTCGACCGGCCTGATTCTGGGTGCGATCTTTTCGCTGGTCGCCGCCGGCGTCACGATCGTCTATGGCTGCGTCTGGCTGCCCAACACCAGCAACGGGCAGTTCTTTCTGCTGGCGGCACTGGTGGCCTGGTCCTTCACCTCGTCGATGGGATGGTCCAGTCTGGCGGCCTCGATCGCTGTGCTGCTGCTGGGCCTGCTGCTGGCGATGCTGCTGGAGCTGGTGTTGATCCGGCGCCTGTATGACACCCCCAACCGCAACATCGCGTACTTCGTCGTCACGCTCGGCCTGACGCAGATCATGTCGGGCATTTTCTCGCTGACCTACGCCAAGTGGAGCGACCAGTTCTCCCTGCCGCCGATCATCGAGGGGCTCACGATGCTCGGGCCGTTTCCGATCTCGAACAACCGGCTGCTGGTGATGGCCGTCAGCCTGGGCGTGCTGGCCTTGCTGTTCACCCTCTTGCGCTACCACCCCTACGGTCGCGCGTTGCGCGCCGTGTTCCAGAACCGTGAGGCGGCGGCCCTGCGCGGCGTCAATGTGACGGCGATCTACAAGCTGTCATTCGTTCTGGGTTCGAGCATCATCTTCCTCGGCGGCATCCTGTTTGCCCTGGCTTACAGCTTTGACCTGACGGTTGCCTGGACCATGTCGATCACCGCCTTCGCGATCATGATCATCGGCGGTCCGGGCTCCGTGCTGGGCGCGCTGGTGGTCGGCATGATCTTCGGCTTCACGCAGGCCATCGTCAGCATCTTTGCCAGCCCAACCGCCGCCACCTTCTCCTACCTCGGGGCGATGCTGGTCATGCTTCTGTTCCGCCCCAACGGATTGTTCAAACGATGAATACCCATACCAAATTCGGCATCGCAGCCGCAACCCTGCTGGCGCTGGCACTGCCCTTTCTGGTCGAGGGCAACCGCTTCTTTGCCTTTGTGCTGGGCATGACCTTCATCAGCCTGTTATGGGCCACCGGCATGAACCTGATGTACGGCTTCGTCGGACTGATGCCGCTAATGTTTGCCGGCATCGCCGGCATTGCCAGCTATGCCATGGTGTACTTCACACGCACGGCCGGCTGGTCGTTCTGGCTCGCCATGCCAGTGGCTTCGCTGATTGCGGCGCTGGCCGGGGTCGCGCTGGGCTTGCCCTCGCTGCGGCTCAAAGGCTTTTATTTCACCCTGTGCTCTCTCGTCATCCAGTCGGTGCTGACGCTGGCGTTCATCTTCTTTCCGAAGTTCACCAACGGCGACACTGGCATCAACCAGATCGTGCCGCCGGACTGGTTCGGCGGCACCCGTCTCAAAGGCTTCGGCTTTGATTTCGCGATCGCCGTGGCGGCGGTTGCCGGTGTCCTGTTCTGCGCTTGGCTGACGCGCACCCGACTGGGTCAGCGCTTTGTCGCCATCCGCGAAGACGACGTGCTGGCCGAATCGATCGGCATCACGGTGGTGCGCACCAAGATCATCGCCTTCTTCATTGTTTCACTCTATGCCGGCATCGGCGGCTGCTTCTACTCCGCCTATGTCGGCTTCATCTCGCCGCGCGCCTTCGACGTTCTGGTGTCGCTCAACGTATGGCTGTTCGTCGCCTTTGGCGGGCGTGGCACCATCATCGGCCCCATCATCGGCACCGCCATCCTCGCGCCCATCCCTTTTCTGCTGCAGGACCTGCAGGCATTCAAGGAAATCCTGTCGGGCACCCTGATCATCGTCATCACGCTGATGATGCCGGGCGGAATCTATGGTGCTTACCTGAAGGCGCGCTCGCAACGGGTCAGCCAGTCACCCGAAGGACTGCGCGAGGAGGTGCAACGCGTATGAAACTGCTGGAAGTCAATGGTCTGTCCAAGAATTTCGGCGGCGTCGCCGCCTTGAGCAATGTGACGGCGCACTCGCTTGCGGGGGAAACCCTCGGCATGATCGGGCCGAACGGTTCGGGCAAGACAACCTTTGTCAACATTGTCAGCGGCCACGTGCGCGGCGACAGCGGCACGGTCACCTTCGGAGGCACGAACATCGCCAGAATGACGCCGCACCAGCTCGCCGCCGTCGGCTTGTGCCGGACCTACCAGGCGGTGCGCGTCTTCTCGGCCCTTTCTACCCAGCGCAACATCGACAGCGCGCGCCTGCTCCTTGACGGCCGGGGCCTCGATACCGCGGAACTGCGCGAGCTGGTCGAGTGGCTCAGGCTCGACCGCAGCCTGAACAAGGAGGCCGGCAGCCTGACCTTGTTCGAGCAGCGCCGGCTGGAGCTGCTAATGCGGCTGGTGCTCAAGCCGCGCTTGATCATGCTCGATGAACCGGTCGGCGGCCTGGCGGTGACCGAGGTCAATGAAATGATCAAGCTGCTGCTGGAGCTCAAGTCGCGCTGCTCGATGTTCGTCATCGAACACACGATGCGCGTCATTCGCGAGCTGGCAGACCGCGTGATTGTGCTGATTGCCGGCGAAAAGGTGGTCGATGGTCCGCCTTGCGAGATCCTGAAGAACCAACGCGTCATTGATGAATACCTCGGGACCACCCATGCTTGAAGTAGACAACCTGGTTGTCCGTTACGGACCATTTCTCGCCTGCGACCGCATCAGCCTGAACGTGCGCCCGGGCGAGATCGTCGGCATCATCGGCCCGAACGGGGCCGGCAAGAGCTCGATCGCGCGCAGCATCGTCGGCTTTGTCAAGCCGGCGGCCGGCGACATCCGCTTCCTGGGGCAGAGCATCGTTGGCACGCCTTCGCATCACCTGATTCGCAGCGGGCTGTCCCTAGTGCCGGAAGGGCGCGGCCTGTTTGCGCAGATGTCAGTGGAAGAGAACCTGCTGATGGGCGGTTACGCGCTGCCGTCGCAGGAGCGGCGTAAGACCCTGATGGCGCGCTGCTACGATCTGTTTCCGATGCTCAAGCAGCGCCGCCGCCAGATGGCCGGCACGCTGTCGGGCGGCCAGCAGCAGATGGTGGCGGTGGCGATCGGGCTGATGGGCGACCCGAAGCTGTGCATCTTCGATGAACCCTCGCTCGGCCTGGCGCCCATCGTGATCCAGCAGATCGGAGAGACGCTGCAGGCGATGCGCAAGCTTGATCTGACGGTGCTGCTGATCGAACAGAACGCCAAGTTGACGAGCACGGTGGCTGATCGCATTTATGTTGTCGCAGCCGGACTGATCCAGTTTCATGACACGCCGCAGAAACTGTTGCAGAACCCGGAAGTTCTGGAGAAATTCCTGAGCGCCTGATGGCCTGGGAATCGGCGGGTCGAAACGAATGAAGGACATCCGATGAACATTGGCATTGCCGGTATCGGGCGCATGGGCAGCGCCATTGCAATCCGGCTTCTGGATCTGGGCCACACGGTCACGCTCTGGAACCGCACGCCCGCGAAGATGCAGGCCGCGCTGGCGGCGGGCGCAAAGGCTGTGGCGACACCGGCCGAACTGGCAACGCGCTGCGATGTGGTTTTCACCATTCTCACCAACGCGGCGGCGATCGACGCCGTGTACGCGGGGCAGCATGGGCTGCTGGCGGGCGAGGTTGCGGGCAAACTCTTCATCGACATGAGCACGGTCAGGCCCGAAACGACGTGTGCGCTGGCGGCCAGGGTCGCGCAATGCCAGGCCGATTTCGTCGAGTGCCCGGTTGGCGGCACGATTGGTCCGGCCCGGGAAGGCAAGCTGTTCGGACTGGCCGGCGCCGAGCCCGCCGCCCTGGAACGCGCCAGGCCCGTTCTGATGCAACTGTGCCGGCGCCTTGAGCATGTCGGTCCGGTCGGCGCCGGCGCCTCCATGAAGCTCGCCATCAATCTGCCGCTGATCGTGTTCTGGCAGGCGCTCGGTGAAGCGATCTCGCTGACGCGGCCGCTGGGTCTCGACCCCGCGCGTCTGATCGACATCTTCGCCGACACCTCGGGCGCTGCAACCGTCCTGAAGAACCGCGGCGCATCCGTGGCCAAGGCGCTTGCGGGCGAGAGCACCGGGCCGGTCGCATTCGATCTGGACTCGATGCGCAAGGACTTGCGCACCATGCTGGAGGAGGCCAGGGGGCTGGGTGTGGAACTGCCGACCGCGGCGGGCGTGCTGGCCTGCTTTGACGCCGCCGTGGCGGCCGGGCAGGGTGGCCTAGACGGTGTGCAGATTCCGGCCTGGGTGAGCCGCTAGGTGGAAGAAGGCTTGCGCGGCAGCGGCAGGCGCCGGCTGATCAAGCCGGGCTGCTCAAAGGCGGTAGACCTGCTGTGCCGTCGCGTACAGCACGGCGTGCCGCTCTGCCGGCGTCAGGCCGCCCAGCCCGGCGCGGGTTGCGGCCAGCAGATCAGCGTACCGGGTCCACAGTTTTTCGATTGGGAAGTTGCTGCCGAACATCGAACGCTGCGGTCCGAACAGCACCAGCGTTTCCTCGATCACCGGTTTCCACAGCGCCGGATCGCAGCGGCGCTCGAAGGTGCCAAGGCCCGAGAGCTTGGTGTAGATATTGGGACAGGCGGCGAGTTCGCGCATGCCCTGGCGCCAGCGCGTCCAGCCCTGCTCAGAGCGGTCTTCCAGCATGCCGGAGTGAATGAGCACGAACGTGACATCGGGGAAGTCACGCGCCAGTTGCGCGCTGTCCTTCATCTGGCTGGTGAACACCTGCAACTCGAAGACCAGGCCGCGTTTGCCGACTTCGCGCAGGCCGGCGCGCCAGGCCGCATCGTTCATCAGGTCCGCGCGAGCACTGAAGCAATAGGCCGGCAGCTTGTGCCAGTGCAATTGCTGGCGGATGCCGCGCAGGTTCCTGCAGGCGAGCTGGCGGTCCAGCGTATCGGCAACCCGGGCCGAGGCCAGATCGGCGTAGCCGACGATGCCATGCGGAAAGCCATGCTGGTCGGCGACGGCCTGTACCCACTGGACTTCCTCGACTTCGGCGCCCGGCGCCACATTGACCTGGACATAGACCGATTTCACAACGCCCAGCGGCCTGGCGTCGGCCAGGTACTCCGTGATCGGGTAGTCGCGACGCAAGGGCTCGTAGGCGCCAAAGATGCGCGGCACGACCGGCCCATTGAGCCAGGGTGTCTTCTCCAGGCGCCAGATATGGTGGTGGGCGTCGATGACGGGTTCGGCTGGCGCCACGGGGGCACTCGACAGAGTGGTTTGAGCTTGCATGATGTCGGGCAGGTTGTGGGGTTGAATCCGTCCGATGGCGCACCGGGTCGGTGTGGCAAGTCTAACGTCTGGAAAGACACTTGTTTCCCTGCGGGAACGCCGTGCAGCGGCGCTCTCGTTTCGTGGCCAGCGGCATGCAATCGCGCCGGCATTTGTTGACTTCAAAACTGAAAGAATTGTCATGCGACTGATAGCTTATGAGAAGAACGGGCAGGCGGCGTTGGGCGCCCGGATCAACGATGAATTGGTCGAGTTGGCCAGCGGCGATGTCAGACTTCCTGCGAGCCTGGAGCAGATCCTGGCGCTGGGCGCGGCCGGCGCCGAGGCCGTCGCCAGGGCCATCGTCGCCGCCAAGAGCCGGATTCCATTGACCGGTCTGAAGTACCTGCCACCGGTGCTGAACCCGGGCAAGAGTATTTGCGTCGGACTCAACTACGTCGACCATGTGGCCGAGAGCCCGTACAAAGACCTGCCCAAGTACCCGGTGCTATTCTCGCGCTGGAGAAGCAGCTACGTGGCCCATGGCGAGGTCCTGGTGCGCCCGCATGTGTCGACCGAGTTTGACTATGAAGGCGAACTGGTGGCCGTGATCGGCAAGAGCGGGCGCTACATTACGAAGGAAAAGGCGCTCGAGCATGTGGCCGGTTACTCCCTGTTCAACGACGGCTCGATCCGCGATTACCAGTTCAAGTCGACGCAGTGGATGATGGGCAAGAATTTCGACGCCACCGGTTCCTTTGGCCCCGAGTTCGTCAGCGCCGATGAAGTCCCGGCCGGTGCCGTCGGCTTGCAGTTGCAGACGCGCCTGAACGGCCAGACGGTGCAGAACGCCAATACGCGCGATATGATTTTTGACATCGCGACCCTGGTCAGCATTTGCTCGGTGGCCGTCGAACTGCGCGCTGGCGACATCATCATCAGCGGCACGCCGTCCGGCGTCGGGTTCGGCCGCAAGCCGCCCTTGTTCATGAAGGCCGGCGACGTGTGCGAAGTGGAAGTCGAAGGTTTCGGTGTGTTGCGCAATTCTGTGCGCGATGAAGAGTAAGGACGACCCCCATGAATGCAATTTCTTCCCGTGCCATCCGCATCGACCAACACGGCGGCGTCGAGCAGATGAAGCTGGTCAATGCCACGGTCGGTGAGCCAGGCTCCGGCGAAATCCGCATCCGCCACCATGCGGTGGGCCTGAACTTCATCGACGTCTACCAGCGCAGCGGCCTCTACCAGCTGCCGATGCCCCTGCAGCTCGGCATGGAGGCCGCCGGTGTGGTCGAGGCGGTCGGCGCGGGTGTCACACACCTCAAGGCCGGCGACCGCGCGGCCTACGCCAGCCAGCCGCCCGGCAGCTACTGCGAGCGCCGCGTCATGCCGGCCATGTGCGTCTGCAAGCTGCCCGATGCCATTTCCTTCGAGACCGGTGCCGCCATGATGCTCAAGGGCCTGACGACGCAGTTTCTGCTCAAGCGCACCTTGCCGCAGGGCGGCCTGCAGGCCGGGGATTTCGTGCTGTTCCACGCCGCGGCCGGCGGCGTCGGCCTGATTGCCTGCCAGTGGGCGCTCGCGCTCGGGCTGCAACTGATCGGAACGGCCGGATCCGACACCAAGTGCGCGCTGGCCAAGACGCACGGCGCGGCCCATGTCATCAACTACTCAAGCGAGGACTTTGTCGCGCGGGTCAAGGAGATAACCGGCGGTAAGGGCGTCAAGGTGGTGTATGACTCGGTCGGCAAGGACACCTGGGACAAGTCGCTCGACTGCCTGTCGCCCTTCGGGCTGATGGCCAGCTTCGGCAACGCCTCCGGGCCGGTCGCGCCATTTGCGCCCGGCATCCTGGGCCCCAAGGGCTCGCTCTATGTGACGCGCCAGACCCTGTTCACGCACATCAGCACGCGCGAGAGCACGCAGGCGATGGCCGACGATCTGTTCGAGGCCGTGACCAGCGGCAAAGTGACGATCCGCATCGACCAGCGCTACGCACTGGAGGACGTGCAGCAGGCGCACCGCGACCTCGAGGCGCGCAAGACCACCGGCTGCACCATCCTCACGTTGTGAAGGCGATCGCGCTCGGCCCGCGCATGCCAACCTCGATAGCTCATTGAAGTTTCCACAGGCGTGAAGCTCAGGATTTCAACAAAGCTTCTGAGACATCGGCAGGCAAAGCTCTGTCCTAATGTATGTGTACTAATCTTAGGCCGCAGTGTAAAAAAACAGGGAAGGGCGCCTTGAGCGTCTCGTCTACACAAGGAAAGTTGACCCTACTTTGGTCTGGGGTCATGCCCTTTTGCAGCAGCTTGACTGAATCGAGCGATTCGATTAAATTAGACGAAACTGTTCCGTAAGGTGAATTGCAATGCAAACTTTTACCGCCAACGAAGCTAAAACACGATTCGGCGAGTTTCTGGACCGGGCGCAACGTGAGCCGGTTGGTGTTCTCAAGCACGACCGCATGGTTGGTGTGATGGTTAGCGTGCAGGATTTCGAAGCCATGCGCGCCTTCTACGCCGACCGCTTGCAGCACCGACTCGATGCATCAGCACAGGCTGCTACGCGTGCTGGAATGACGCCGGAGATGCTCGATAAGTTGCTGGCCGGTGAGAGCTGAAACCCTGGCCAAGCGCGTAGTGGTCGACACCAACGTGTGGCTGAGCGCGGCCCTGTCTCCAACAGGCGCGCCGTCACAGGTGCTTCGGCGGGTGCTGGCTCATGGTGTTCCTGTATTTTCAGATGCAACTTTTGCCGAACTGGAAGCGCGAATCTGGAAACCCAAATTTGACCGCTACTTGACAATGGAGGCGCGCCAAGGAATCTTGCATGATGCGCGGGCCTTAGGGCATTGGGTTGATATCCCTGAAACCATCGCGACCCAGCGCTACAGCAGGGACAAAGACGATGACAAGTTCATCCGCACCGCAATCGCCGGCTCAGCAATGTGGCTGGTCACAGGCGACTTGGATTTACTGGTGATTGAGGCTGACTTGGGTGTGCGCATTGTTGCGCCGGCCCAGGCACTGCTGATGGAAGACTTTCTTTCCGACGAAAACTAGGGCGAATTCCAGGAGCGCATTGCTTTGATGCGAATTTTTATTGGGTGATGTCCGAGTCTGAGTCGGGTGGGTTCAGGGTTGTCTCGTAGTCCTGGCCGCCGTAAAAAACACCAATGACGTTGACCCGTTCAGCACTCACGTCGAAAGCAATTACAGCGTAAGCGACTAGCCAAGTCATATTGATTAACGCGGAGAAGTTGGCGAACATGGTGTCCACGAAACAAACAGGTGGACACAATGGAAACGAAGAGAGTGGTTCGTCGCAAGCACAGTGCCGAGTTGAG
>Ga0209697_10003359_pt1 | contig 21883 bp, 24 predicted proteins | sample AliMusrvi5mmetaG_FD_184115 | JGI IMG/M metagenome (GOLD analysis project Ga0209697, IMG submission 184115) | Freshwater lake bacterial and archeal communities from Alinen Mustajarvi, Finland, to study Microbial Dark Matter (Phase II) - Alinen... | ecosystem: Environmental > Aquatic > Freshwater...
GTTCCTACATCTGCACGCTACGCAAACAAGGCCTGCCCGTGCTCGAATATCTTCGCCGCGCACTCGAGGGCAGTCCATTCCTGCCCACACCCTCAGTAAACCCCTGAGTAGTTACCATCACTTCCGTGCTCTGAACCCGCTCCTTGAGGAATTTGGCAATCGCTGCCTTTGCTCTCAGCGTCGCATCCTGCGTCGCCCCGCGGATTTCATCCGCTTCATTGAAGTCGTAGGTGCCGCTGCCGCGCCCGTAGAGTCGCCACCCACCCGCTGGCAGCAGTTCAAGCGCGACCCCATCGGGCGATTCGAGTTCCTCTTGAACTTCCTGAGTCGCCGCCGCCTTTTTTAGTTCTGTTCGCCCGCCATCGGCGCTAGGTCCAGATGTAGATTGACTTTGAGCCCACCCGGTAGATATGCATGCCAAAAGCAATGGCATTACTAATCGAACAAATAAGGACTTCATTATCCTTCTTTTCTCTTTATCAGGCCTGTTTGTCGCTGAACATCAACTTTTTACCCAGGACCCGTCCGTTTGTAAAGAACATTAATCTACTTTCTTACGCCTTACCCGCTGAGCGTAAAGAGGGTCATTTAATCGTATTACATGCAAGAATACCCGTTGACCGCAAGCCCCAGCCCGACAATAAGCAGGGAAACCGTCCCTGATATTCTCGTGATGTTTTTCATATACGATTCCGAACTGTTCCTCGCAAAGCAGCACTTGTTATGCCCTGCGTAGTGGATAGAATGCTTTTAGCTGTTTGGCTGCTTTGTGCAATGAAGTGGGGCAGCGGTGCGAAAGTTGCCTGCAAAAAGTGCCTGGGACAAAGTGCATTTGTAGGCAAATAGAGCACTGTCTCAATTTCATCCACAGCATTACGCCTGTTTCGGGCTATTCCCATCCGGCAACAGTGCGCGGATGGCGAAGGTGGAAATCACGACTCCCCATCACCTCGAGATCCACAAGCCCTCCCCTTCATGCACCGTTGGCTTTACCGCAGCTTCCCTGCCAACTGCTACCGCTGGACATGATCTCGACCAGCTTGAGGCAGGAGGGCAGGTGGATGACGTGGTTGAAGGGCGGCGGCGGTGATCGAGAGGATGGAAGGTAGGGACAGCTACTTCGTTTAATGGCTGGTTGCTGACGCGTAGACCGGCCCAGCAGCTCTTCTGAGTTCAAGGAGGCATGGAAGGAGAGCCGGGAGGAGATCGAGGTCAGGCAAGGCAAGGGGCAGTTCGGGAAGTCACGAACGCTGTAAGGGCCAATGAAACATAGGGGTTTATTCAATTCACAATATCGCGCTGTTCCAGCGAGCGCAGGAAAACTCACCAAACTTGTGTATTCCGTGGGACCAGCATCGTCGTTCGTCGCCAGCACCGTCAGATTCGCAACCGCCGGCCCGGTATAGACATTCAACAACGTATCGAAGGAGCTCCCGAGCGTGGACACTGTCGCCAGCCCGTCCGCCGGAGCTGACCACGTATACCAAACCGACTGCCCTCCCGAATTGCCCGCGTGGTTTGGTTCACCAGCCCGCTTAGTTGTCATCGCGGTAGATCCCGTTACAACGATCGACGTTCCAAAGAGCGAAATCCGTTTTCAAAATCATCATTGCCGGTTTGCGAAACCGCCAGAACTTGACCTCCAATCACAACAGACCCGCTGCGGCTTCGTCCGTTGCGATTGACGTCCACAGAGTAACTGATGATCGCGCTTCCGGTGCCGCCGCCGGCTCCCAGGGTTATCCAGGCGTTGGTGTTCACCACCGCCCATAAAGGGGTCAGTTAATGAGATTGTCATATTTCCAGGAGACGTTGGTCTGTGGATGCCGTGGGCCGGCCGCTTCCGCGCTGTTGGAGCAGCCACGCCAAATGTCCTCGGCTGCCCATGTTCAAGCGTACAAATGTCTATCAGTCCTGACACTTGTAAGATGACACAGAGCTTGACGACCCTAATGAAAACCAACGCGCCGTCGAACGGCTTGTTCCGTTTCATCGACCCCAATCCGCCTGCGGCGGCGACCTTCTATCGCCTGCTCCAGCAGGATTTAGGTCGTCCGGCTAGTGTGGTGTATCAACAATCTGCGGTACATTTCCCGCTAACCAGAAAGCGGCAGAGGACAGCCGCACTCCAAGACGCTTCGCGTTTTCTTGCGCAGGGGATTACGCGTCAGCGTCTTGGAGTGCGGCTGTCCTCTGCCGCTTTGGCCCGCAATTGTATAGGCGATTCTGAGAACACCCACTAGTCTGCGCCGATAGTCCTCGCGGCCGAACCGGTGAAAATGGCTCGGTGGATAGGCGTCGGATACGGCACGTCCGGTCCTTTGGCGGCCAGCCAGAGGATGCGGTTCAGCTCATCTTCCGGCGCGAGGTCATACTCGCGGAAGTTCATGCGCGCGGATTTCTTGGCGCCGGGGGACTTGGTGGTGTTCTTGGCGAGCATGTCCACCTTCGGCATAATGGGTTCGTATGCCTTGACCTTCGCGGTTTTGGTGAAGCAGTTGAACATCGGCGTGGCGTCGGCGTCATATTGCGTCAGCGGCGGTAGACCCAGAATCAGCTCCATCGTGCGGACCATGCTCGCGGTCGTGTAGAGCGTGCTGTCCACGAAGGCGCGCTTGCAGTAGGGGCTGATCACCAGGCCGACAGTGCGATGGGCGTCAACGTGGTCCGGCCCGTTCTGGGCGTCGTCTTCAATGATGAAGATTGCCATTTCTTTCCAGAACCGGCTGCGGGAGGCGGCAGCGACAATTCGCCCGACGCCGAGGTCATTGCTGGCGACGCAGGCATCCGGCGTAAAAGCACCGGGGGTGGTGCCGCGAGTGTGGTTTTCGCCGAGGGACATGATGGTGAAATGCGGCAGCACGCCACTCTTTTCCGCCGCCTGGAGGTCTGCGATCCAGGACTGCACTCGAGCCATGTCACGGCCAGCGACCCAGTGGCCGCGGTTGGCGGAGGGGACGCGCCTGGCTCCTTCACCGTAGTTCTTGAAGCTTACGCCGTGGCGACGGCACAAATCCCACAAGTATCCGGCGGCCGGAATCTCCATTTCCTGGTTGCCGGGCAGCTTGCCGTGACTGGAATAGGAGAGGATCCAGGAGCGTTGGTTGTAGTCGGTGGCGATCGCGGCGTCGCACCAACTGTGGCCGTCCGCGCTGACCTCGCCGTTGCAGAAGAGGTTATCGAGCAGGACATACTCGCGGGCGATCTGGTGGTGGTTAGGGGTCACAGCCTCGCCGTATAGCGTAAGCTCCGGGTCACCGTTGCCGGCGGGTTGGCCCCGGGCATCGCGGAAGTCCCCCATCACCTGGTCGTAGGTGCGGTTTTCTTTGATGATGTAAAGCACATATTTGATCGGGCAAGCATCGCCGACTCTGGCGGGGATCACAGACCTGGAGGGAAGGGAGGCGCGTTGGAACTGGTCCGGTGTGTAGGGCGAATTGCGCCGCACCTGGCCGGTGTAAGCCGCCATTCCGGCGGTGTCCGGGCGCGCAATGAAGGACACTGAGCCACTGAGTGTGTTGCCGATATAATCGTAGGCCTGGGGAGTGCGTGGCTGGCGAGGATTGCCGGTCGTGGGCGGGGAGTTGGGCCTGGAGGAGAGACCTTTGCCGTTGGCGACCAAGAGAACCCGGTTGTCGGGGCTCACCGCTACTGCCGTCGGATACCAGCCGACCGGGATGAACCCTTCGACCACTGACACGGACTCGCGGTTGCGCCGGGCTTCCTCGGAAAGCGAATTGGAAATATCGACCACTACGACGTCGTTATTGTCGGCGTTGGCGACGAACAGCGTATGGCCATCCGGCGAGACGGCGACGCCGTCAGTCGTGCTGCCCTCCGGCGAATCCGGATAGAGCGAGGTGCAGATGATCTCGCGTGTGCCTTCGGGAAGGCGGCGGGTGGGACTGGCCCCGGGTTCGGGGGTCTCCAGAGTCCGCGTTTGAATTACGTGCACCGTGTTGTCGCCCGCGCAGGCGACAAACAACCGGCCATCGGGTGACAGCGCCATATCGTTGGGTCGCAGGCCGACGGCGATGTCGCGCACTCGCCGCCCCTTCTTAGTATCCACTACGCTGACAGTTTGGCTGCCCCAGTCGCTGACATACAGGTGGCTGCGGTCGGCCCCGATCACGCAGGTGTGCGGGTGCTGTCCTACCGGGATGGCAGCTTCGAGTGCGAGAGAGTCGGGCGTCACCACCCAGATTTCATGATTGGCCTCGTTGCAGAGGTAGAGTTTGCCCGTGCCGGGGTGGATGGCGATGCTCGCGAGAAAGACATCGGTAGCTTCCGGTGATGGCTTGACCGAACGCTCGAGGTCGGCTTTGCCGTCAACGTAGCTAAACTCGTGCACCAAACCTGAGTCCCCGCCCGAGACAAAGAACTTCTTGCCGTCAGAACTGAAGACGAGGCCATTCCACGTCTTCGGCAATGGTATGAATTGGGTTTCCTTGCGCGTGGCGATGTCGATCAGGGTCACGCCGTGGCGGTTGAAGCCGCCATGCACTGCCACGAGTCTTTGCCCATCTGGCGGCACGACCAGCTTGAGGGCCAGGTCGGTGGTTGGAACATGCTCGCCGGCGGGTGTCATTCCCCAGCCGTTGAACAGCAGGTTCGTGTTGGGGATCAGCCCGGGCCTCGCTCGCAGGGCGGAGCTATTCACACCTTCGCCCGGTTGGCGCACCTGTTGGGCGCTCGCTGTGAGGCCTCTGTTACACAATACGGTCAAAGTGACTAGCTGAATAACGCGAACCATCCGGGCAGCGCTCGGGTATGAGGTCATGGCACAAGATACTCCGGCACGCTCGGCGCGAGAAGTCAGAAACGGAGACGGATTCACTGACGCGCGTGTTTTGTACTTTTCATCGGTTGCTCATTAACACCGTGGCTTTAGCCCGGTGTGCGGACGCGCTCGGGATTCGGGAACTGTTACCAGCCGGTTCATCTGGTGCGCGGAGAGCCCTACTTGATCGTATCTTCAGTTCCATTGTCATTCTTGCCCGTCACACCGGAAAGAGGGTGGCGGGTCACAACCTGCCAGGCGACCTTGCGAAAAACCTTGTCCAACTCCTCGTTCAGAACGTTGAGCTTACCTTGGATCAACTCCGGTGACATTCTGTACAGCGTGGCGTAATAGATGTAGCCTTCAAACCAACCCAAACCGCTGCTTTCATCAAGGTGTCCGCCGTCTTTGTAGATGCCGGGTATCGGCTGATTCCGGCTGTCGACTGCTTTGATCCACGGAAGCTGGTTCTTTAGTTGGAGCTTCAGCAGCTCGCATATGCCGTCCCCCACGGGAATCACATGGACCTTGGCGGGATACTTGATATTAAGGGCATCGACTCCTCTTCGAACGAAAGCATTGAGTTGCTTCTGTCTCTCCAGAAACTTCTCAATGTCGTATTGTCCCGGGGCTGTCATACCGTCTTGGGCGTAGGGCCAACCGTCCTGGACATAGAAAACCATATCGGGGTTGGCCTTCAGGCATGCGTCGATCCAGTTCGTGTAGTCCTCGGCCTTGTCCCAGGGGTATTCTCCCCAGGTCATTACGTCCCATTGGCCTGTTTCAATGGCCGGAAGCAGAATGGATTTCCTTGAGGCGTCCTTTGGTCGTTCAGGATAATCGAGACCTTTCTCTGCAGCCCAGATGGAACGTGCTGAACCCATGCTGGCACTCCCGATGTGCGTGTAAAGATGATGCCCATCGAAACCTGCGGCCAAGGCAATCGGGCCGAGGGTGTTCATGGCCGGCGCAACCCAACTGTGCCCCGCCGAGACGATCCGAAGACCATTTCCTTTGGGATAACTCAGGGTGTCCTCGGCGGAAACGGTGGAACCCAACGCAAGAGCCCACGCCACAATGGCGACATTCAACAATCGCTTCATCACTCCCAAATGTTTTGGCTCTTTTCGTGCTCGCGGAATTGATAGGAGTGTGGCTTTGAGGTTCCGCGTGGAGAGCGGGCGGATTGCGCTGTTCCACGGTAGCGCAGGACACATAAAGGTCCAGCGCGCCCAACTCTCGAAGATTAAGACGTTCGGAGCGCGAATGCTGCAAAATAGATAGAGGTCAACGCGAACGCCAGCGCCAATTCATGAGGATACTTGTAAGATCGCCCGGGCACCAAAGCCTGACGGCTTTAATTTCCCTCGCCACCTGTTTGGGCCGCCGCCCGCTTCTCGCCATTGCCTTTTCCTTTACCGCCAAGCTCCATGTAAGCTAAGCTTACAACATTCTCAAGCCAGTGGCACGCAATTCCGCTTTTGTGGGCCAATAAGCAGTGCGCCTGGTCCGCAGGTTGCCTTGGTGGCTCGCTGGCCTGCGGTTTAGCGTGCCGATAGTCCTGCGCCTTGCGCTTCGTGCAACCACCAAACTCGACGCATTCCGCGCAGGCCCAGACGCGGACGCAGTTGGGATCATTCTCCAGGCGCCGTCGCTTCGCTTCGCCGGCGACGGCCAGAGCGCCCAGACCGGTGAACAGGACGTAGCGCATTCCTGACTTCGGAAACTGCCGGCGATCGAGTGAGACGGCGCGCTTGGCAAGTTCTTTGTAAGTGACGAGCATTGTAGGATCAGCCACGGCGCTTTTGAAACTCCCGTTCCCGCCGTTTTCTCCAAGGCTTCCTCCAGAGATTTGCCGCGGGGGATTGCGGCTTTCACCTCGAATCCATGGCCAACGGACGTGAAGCCGAACCTCTCGCCGTCCTTCTTGGCGAGCGGCCGCCGGCAGTGTCAGGGTGGCCGCGCCCGCAGCCCGGTTCAACTCGGGCGTGAGGTTGGTTTCGGCACCTCAACGCTCCCCGGTCAACCAGGGGCTGAAATTCACACCCACCATCGAATTGCCATGCGTGCGATTTTGGTCGATGCTTGGGGCTGGATCGGATGGCAGACAGACCCCTCGCGATGCAGAATGTGTTATCCATAGGAGAATTGCGGAAGGCCTATGACAAGAAGATTGCCGTGGACCGTATTTCATTTGCGGTGAACCGCAACGAGATCGTGGGTCTCTTGGGACCCAACGGCGCAGGCAAGACGACGACGATCAGCATGATTCTCGGCGTGCTCCAGCCGGATTCCGGCTCGATCCACATCGAGGGAGCGGATCTCGCGCTGCACCGCGCGAAGGCGCTGGGGAATACGAACTTCGCCGCCGTTTATGCTCCGCTGCCCGGAAACCTGACAGTGCAGCAGAATCTCCGTGTCTTCGGCCTGCTCTACGGGGTCAAGGGTCTGTCGGAGCGGATCAACGCGCTGGTTCGTCAGTTTGACCTGGAGACGCTCCGGAACATGAAGTGCGGCGCCCTGTCCTCGGGAGAGCAGACGCGAGTCGCACTCGCGAAGGCCATGCTTAACCAACCACATCTGCTTCTGTTGAGACAATGCGTTGCGGTTAGCGAGCATTACGGACTCGCATCAGTCGATCGCTCCCCGTAAGAGGCTTCTCCAGCCGCCATGGCAGGGGGTTTCGAGCAACAATGTCGATTTCAGGGCGCAGGTGGGGGGCCAGATGATTGACCCCGGCCGACGGGGAGTCGGACTTTGAAGCGGGTTTCCCCGGGACGAGACTCAAACTCGATCTCACCCCCGTGACGGTCGGCTACAATGCGGTTGCTGATAATCAGGCCCAGACCGGTGCCCGAGCCAACCGATTTGGTGGTGAAGAACGGTTCGAAAATGCGGGGCTGTATTTCAGGAGGAATGCCACTGCCATCATCCACGATCTCCACCACCAATTGATTCCCTTCGACGAAGGTGCCGACGCAGATTTTGCCAGAGCCATTGACGGCATCGATGGCATTGTCGATAAGATTGGTCCAGACCTGGTTGAGCTCACTGCCGTGGGCCAGGATACGCGGGGCGGAGCGGTCGTAGGCCCGAACGAGCGTCACGTTCTTCAACTTGTGGCCGAGCATCGTCAGCGTGCTTTCCAGGCCCTCGTGAACGTCCAGCTCCTGCATGGGAGACTGATCCATATAAGTGTAGGACTTAACGGCTTGAACCAATTCCGCCACTCGCCGGGTGCTTTGGTCCACGAGTTTGAGGAGCAATTTCACGTTCAAGCGCGCCTCGAGCCAGTTCAAAGCCGTCGCGTGGCTATCCGGTGCAAGCGTGTTCGTAAGGGCGCTCAGCCACGCTGCATCCAGGCCGGCGCTGACAAAGTTCGGCGAGAGCCGCCACCCCTCGGCCACGCCGTTTGCATCCAGCCAACTTGTCAAGGCCTCCTCCCGGTCACTACGCACCAGAGAATCGGGCGGCGATGTCTTTTCGAGCCCGATCATCGCCTCTCGCTCAGCGGACAAGAGATGTTCCCACTCGGCCGGTTTCAGCACTTTGGTGAGCCGGCAGAACATGGCCTGCACGCCCTCGATGGTTTGATCAAGCTGGGCGGCCGCACGGCGGGCAGCCGCGGCCGGATTGTTCAACTCGTGCGCCAGTCCGGCGGCCATGGTGCCGAGCGAGACTAGTTTCTCGCGCTGCTGGGAATAGCCCTCCAGGTTGCGCAGACGATTGGCGGCGGCCCGGAACACCTCCCGGGCGACCGAAGGGCAGGTGCTGATCATGTGCCAGAAACCGTCCTGGTTGAGCCGAAACAGGCGCGCGGGCTTCGAGACCCGGACGATCGCGAGCCAGGGGCCGTTCAAAAGCAGCGGAATTTCGCCCATGAACATCCCCGGCCGGTTGACCCCCAATAGCACCTCCTGATTGTCATACTGCCGCGAGATGCGGACTTCGCCCTCCAGATTTAAAAAGAAACACTCTGCGGGCTCATCCTGCGAAACCAGGATTGCGCCCGCCGGCACCTGAATAACCTCCCCGCGGCGGATGCAATCAAGCTGGTCGTCTTTCAATCCGGCAAAGAGCGGGGCCTGTCGAATGGTTTGGAGCAATGCGTCTTCCATAGTCAGAGTGTGCCGAGATACTCATGCACCAGTTTCACGGCCATGGCGCCCTCGCCGACCCCCGAGGTCACTCCTTTGGCTGAGCGATGCCGCACATCTCCCGCCACGAAGATCCCCGGCACACTGGCTTCGAGGTAGAAGGGATCGCGATTCACGCTCCAGCCGCGCGGACGCCGGTGTTCCTGCTGGATCAGATGCTGCCCCGAGATGATGTAGCCGAGTTCATCACGCTCCACCACCCCGGCCAGCCAGTCGGTGCGGGGAACCGCGCCGGCATAGATCAACAAGGCGCTCGCGGGGACGGTTTTTTTCTCGCCCATCTTCTTCTGCTCGATGACCAGTTCTTCGCATCGCTCCGCGCCCCGCACCTCGATGACCTGTGAGTTCAGGCTAATGAGAATATTTTTCGTCACCTTGATTTGGTCCTCGAGGTATTGGGACATGGTCGCGGAAAGCGAATCACCACGAACCACCATCGTCACAAGCCGCGCGAAGCGGGAGAAATACAGCGCGGCCTGGCCGGCGGAATTCGCGCCGCCCACGATGAAGACCTCCCCGTCGCGGTGGGAAAAGGCCTCGCTCATGGGCGCATAATAGTGCACCCCGGCGCCCTGGAGCTTGTCCAGGCCGGGCACCTCGAGCTTGCGGTAGGCGATGCCGGTGGCGATGATCAGGGCGCGGCCGGCAATTTCGCTGCCATTCGCCAGACGGACCACCCGGGAAGGACCTTCGATTCTCAAACCCGCAACCTCCTGGGGCGTAAGAATCTCGACGCCGAAACGCCGCGCCTGGGCCACTGCCCGCCGGGCGAGGTCCCCTCCGCTAAGCCCCATCGGGAAGCCAAGGTAGTTCTCAATTCGAGAACTCCTGCCCGCCTGACCGCCAGGGGCCTCGCGCTCGACCAGCAACGTGCGCAGACCGTCCGCCGCGCCATAAACGGCCGCTGCCAGGCCCGCTGGGCCAGCGCCCACGACGACCAGGTCGTAAAACGGCTGCTCCGCGCGGGTTTTCAACCCCATCTTGCTCGCAACATCGGCCACCGTCGGCTTCGACAGAAACGAGCCGTCGGGAAATACTACCAGCGGCAGGCAGGCGCTCTCAGTTTTGCTACTCGTCACCAGTTGTTTGGCCGCTTCCTCCGTTTCGATGTCCAGCCATTGATAGGGGATGAAATTGCGGCCCAGAAAATCCCGAATCTCCATAGCAGAGGGCGACCAGCGATGCCCCACCACGCGAATGCCTTCGAAGACGGGATGGTAGGAAGCCTGCCAATCGTCCAGCAGGTCGTCCACGATGCCATAAAGCCGCTCCTCCGGGGGGTCCCAGGGCTTCATCAAATAATGGTCGATCTGGACGCTATTAATGGCCCGGATGGCCGCGTCGGTGTCCGCATACGCGGTCAGTAGCGCGCGTTTGGCATCGGGGTAAAGTTTGAGTGCCTGTTCCAGGAATTCCACCCCGGACATCCGAGGCATGCGTTGGTCCACCAGAAACAGAGCCACTGCTTCATTGCGTAGTTTCAACTGCTCCACCGTAGCCAGCGCCGAAGCCCCCGAATCAGCCGCCATGACGCGATAGCGATTGCCGTATTGGCGGCGCAGGTCACGCTCCACGGCCCGCAATACGTCCGGATCGTCGTCCACTGTCCAAATCACAGGTTTAGCCATGCTCCAGAGGGATTCCTTTCTAACCAGTCACGACCGGGTTGTGCCACCCTCCGGGAGGAGTGACATTCCCATTTTCGATTGGCCCCCAGGTTTTTGGCTCATATTCGTGAAGAGGTGCGCCGGCCTTCAGCGCTGGGTCGACGATGCGCCAGGCTTCTTCGACATAGTCCTCGCGGGCGAACAACGTCGCATCGCCCGCCATCGCATCGCCGAGCACCCGTTCGTAGGCGTCCATTTCCGCGGCGCAGGGATGACGGCTGGCAAGCAGTTCTGACAGTTCGCTCTCCGATTCCTTCACCGGCGACGTGACGTTGAAGCCGAATGCCAAGACGACGTCAGGACTGATTCGAATCCGCACGTAATTCGATTTGAGATCGTATTGGTGATACATCGTCGGGGGCCTCCGTAGACGGATGAGGATCTCAGTGCAGGTGACGGGCAGGCTCTTCCCGGCGCGGATGTAGAAAGGAACCCCGCGCCAGCGCCAGGAATCAATCTCCAGTCGGAGCGCCGTGAAGGTTTCCACGCTGGAGTCGTTTGCCACCCCCGGCTCCTGCCGGTAGCCGCGGAACTGGCCGCGCAGCACGTGGCTCGCGTCGAGCGGCGGGATCGCCTTCAAGACCTTCACCTTTTCGTCCCGGATGGATTCGCTGTCAGTCCGGATCGGCGGTTCCATCGCCAGATTGGCCAGCACCTGGAACAAGTGGTTCTGGACCACGTCCCGGATGGTGCCGACTTGTTCATAAAACGTGCCCCGGCCCTGGACGCCGAAATCTTCGGCCATCGTGATCTGCACGCTCTCGATGTGAGAGCGGTTCCAGAACGGTTCCAGCATCTCGTTGGCGAAGCGGAAAAACAGCATGCTATGCACCGGTTGCTTGCCGAGATAATGGTCGATGCGGAAGATCGCCTGCTCGTCGAAGGTCTTGAGCAGGACGGCATTCAGATCCCGGGCGGAGGCGAGATCGCGGCCGAAAGGCTTTTCGATGACGACGCGGGCGTTCCGGGTGCAGCCCGCCTGGGACAACTGTTCCACCACTGTGGCGAACGCAACCGGCGGAATGGCTAGGTAATGCGCGGGCCGCTGCGCGGACCCCATTTCCTTGCGGAGTGCCTGAAACGTGGCCGCGTCATTGTAGTCGCCATCGACGTAACGCAGCAGGCCACACAGCTTATCGAACGCATCAGAATCGAGTCCGCCGTGCTTCTCCAAGCTGTCCTTCGCCCGGGCCTTGAGCTGGTCCAGGCCCCAGCCCGCTTTGGCCACGCCGATGACCGGTACGCCGAGGTTGCCGCGTTTCACCATCGCCTGCAACGCCGGGAATATCTTCTTGTAGGCCGGATCGCCTGTGGCCCCAAAAAACACCAGGGTGTCGGAACAGGCCTTCTTCATGTGTTTTTTGCTCCCGGTTTTTCTACGTGCCCTCCGAAGCCAAACCGCATGGCGGAAAGCAGTTTATCCTGGAAATCGGCCTCACCGCGCGAGGCGAACCGTTCGTAGAGCGCCGTCGTTAGCACCGGTACTGGCACTCCTTCGTCTATGGCCGCCTTGATCGTCCAGCGGCCCTCGCCGGAGTCGGAGACCCTGCCGGCGAATTTGGTCAACTTCGGGTCCACAGCCAGCGCGCTTGCCGTCAGGTCCAGGAGCCACGAAGCGATCACGCTGCCGCGACGCCAGACCTCGGCCACATCCGCCAGGTTGAGGTCGTATTGATAACGTCCTGGGTCGCGCAACGGCGTCGTTTCGGCGTCGGCTTCCTTTTGCTGTTTGCCGATGTTGGCGGCTTTCAGTACACCCAAGCCCTCGGCGTAGGCCGCCATGATGCCATACTCGATGCCATTGTGGACCATCTTGACGAAGTGGCCGGCGCCATTCGGCCCACAATGCAGGTAGCCCTGTTCAGCGGTCCCGGCACGGCTCTCCCGTCCCGGCGTGCGCGGAAGGTCGCCGATGCCTGGCGCCAGCGTGGCAAAAATGGAATCGAGGCGCTGCACCACGGCCGCTTCGCCGCCAATCATCATGCAGTAGCCACGCTCCAAACCCCAAACCCCGCCGCTGGTGCCCACATCCACGTAATGAATTCCTTTTGAGGCCAGTTCCCTCGCTCGGCGGATATCATCCACGTAGTAGGAATTGCCTCCATCAATAAGGATGTCGCCATCCTCCAGCAGTGGCAAGAGATCAACAATCGTGCCATCCACAGCAGCAGCCGGAACCATGAGCCAGACGGCGCGCGGTTTGTTGAGTTTCGTCACTAGATCCCCTAGCGAGGCGGCGCCGACGGCTTTCTCTTTGACCAGGTCCTTCACTGCATCCAGTGACCGGTCGAAGACGACACATTGATGTGCGTCCTTGATGAGCCGGCGCACCATGTTAGCGCCCATCCGGCCCAGACCGATCATTCCGAGTTGCATGGTTGTCTTCGCTTTCATTCTCTGTTTCTCCATCGTATCAGTCTATCACATGCCGGGTGTCGTCCCAAAACTGAATGACCGGTTGGGATAAAATGTATTCATAACCGAGCGCGCTCAGGCTCGCCGTCTTTAGCATGAAGAATCTGCCGGCGGCCGGTTCGAGCCCCAGCCATCGGCCAGCGAGCACCCGCAGAAAATGGCCACTCGAAAAAATCAACACATCGCCCTCAATCCCACGCAGACGGCTCACGGTGTGATCGGCTCTCGCACCGACCTGGCCCGGTGATTCGCCCCCGGGGCACCCGTCGCAGAACAATTGCCAGTCGGGATTCTCCTCATGAATCTGCGCCGTTCGAAGCCCTTCATAATCCCCGTAGTTCCATTCTACCAGGTTCGGATCTGCTTCGGCAGTGGCGCCGAAACCGGCCAATTCGCACGTGCGGGTCGCGCGCTGGGATGGACTCGTAAAGACCTTTGCGAAGACCAGCCCCGACAGGCGTGTTCCGAGTCGTCGAGCGTTGCGCTCCCCACGCTCGGTGAGCGGTAGATCCGTCCGGCCTGTATGCTGGCCCGTTATGCTCCAAGCCGTCTCGCCGTGGCGCGCCAGGTACATCACTGGAAGGTGAACCACGCAACAATGTTGCCTCCAAGGGCGACCGGCGCTATTGACCGAGCGGGCTGACTTTCGTCCTCCGAACGTAGGAGACCGTTCTACTACTTTCGAACGAGGCAATCCCGGTGGGGTTCATTACTTAGCCTGGACGAGTTGCCAGGGCAGGTTGATGGACCGATAGTTCACCTGCCAAAAAGGCGTCGCGAGGGCGCCTTCAAGGTTCTAACCGATGGTGAAGCTGAAAGAACTTTTGGGCATTGAACTGCCGATCATCCAGGCCCCGATGGCCGGGGCGCAAGGCAGCGCGTTGGCCGCTGCCGTTTGCAACGCCGGCGGTTTGGGGTCCTTGCCCTGCGCCACGCTCAGCCCGGATGCCCTGCGCAAGGAACTGGTGGCCCTTCAGTCGCAAACCAGCCGGCCTTTCAATGTGAACTTCTTCTGCCATGTTCCGCCGACGCCGGACTCAGTGCGGGAAGCTGCCTGGCGCGCCCTGCTGGCTCCCTATTACAAGGAGTTCGGCATCGCCCCCGAGAACATCTCCACCGCGCCGGGGCGAGCCCCGTTCAGCCACGAGTCGGCCGACGTGTTGAGCGAATTCAAGCCGCCCGTGGTGAGCTTCCATTTTGGGCTGCCGCCGCTTGAACTGCTCGCGCGAGTGCGGGCTTGGAAGCCAATCGTTCTTTCCACGGCCACAACCCTGGATGAGGCGCGTTGGCTGGAAACGCACGGCGTGGACGGCATCATTGCCCAGGGGTTCGAGGCCGGCGGCCATCGCGGCCACTTTCTGTCCGGCGACCTGACGTTGCAAATGGGCACTTTTGCCCTCGTGCCTCAAATCGTCCGGGAGGTGAAAGTCCCGGTCATTGCCGCCGGCGGCATTGCGGACGCGCAGGGGGTTGCGGCGGCGATGGCCCTGGGCGCAGCGGGGGTGCAACCCGGCACCGCTTACCTCCTCTGTCTCGAAGCCACGACGCGGCCCGTCCACCGCGCCGCGCTCAAGAGCGAGGCTGCTCGCCATACCGCGCTCACCAACCTGTTCAGTGGCGGCCCCGCCCGCGGCATCCTCAATCGGGTCATGCGCGAGCTTGGTCCAACGCACCCAGCTGCACCGGCTTTCCCCCTGGCGGCCGAGGCCATGGCTCCCTTGCGTGCGCGCGCCGAAGCTGGGGGGTCGGGTGATTTCTCACCCTTGTGGTCCGGCCAGAATCACACCGGCTGCGAGGAAATCCCGGCAGCCCGCCTGACACAGGAATTAGCGGCGTGCTTGTGAGATCACCGGAAGGGCTCAAGAAAGTAGTCGGACCGCAGGTTGGGATGCGGGTCGAAGTCGAAACCTCCCCAGCCTCACGTTTGAGCCTCTCTCAGGCCTTTTGGCATGACACGTTTCTTCTTCTCGGCGCCCTGCGCATCCGCTGGCCCAAACCCCACCGACTAGCACAACCGTTGCGAACTGAAGCCCGGAACGCCAGGCACGTCGGGAAAAGCCCTATTCCTGGTATCTCGTGTTCCCAGCCTACCCCTATATGTGGTGTACTTTGGGTTGCTGCATTTGGCATTCCCAAACCCCGTTCCCGAGGCCGGGGTAGATCCAGCCCGGATAATCCATACTACGCACGAATTGCCAACACCCTGTAACTGCTGATGTTGGCAGCTACGATGGAATACGGCTGCTACAACGGGAGACGGGCTGCGGATGACGGGTCAACTCCCAACTGCCTCCCCCGGCGCACGCGCGAGCACGAGCTCGCCGTCCCTGACTTCAGCAGTTCCCGCAGAGGGGATGGCGTCAATGGTGACAATCGCAAGCCAGACAGTCTTTAACATCCGCCCCATAATCCCGGAAGTAGCGGTAGGTCTCAGGCGGCGCGTTGGAACTCGGCAGCAAGGGCTGGCGGAACATCCGTAAAAAGGGGAATGACCCCTTCCGACATCGTCGGGTGAGTGAAGATCGCGTCACGTAATGCGGTATAGGGGAGCCCGGCAATCATCGCAACTTGAACGGAGGCCATGTTTTCTCCCGCCGCGACCCTGAAGACGGCGAAGCCAAGGATGCGATCACTTGTGGCATCGAGGAGAGCTTTCATGAAGCCTCGGGTCTCGGAAAGCGTCCGGGTGCGTAATGACGGCGGTCTTCATCCCTTTCTTGGCCAGTTTCCATGCGATGTATTTGCCGGCCTCGCCGCTGCCCAGCACCAGCACCTCGTATTCTTCCGGTTGTGAGGTCTGTGGCTTCATGGGCCTTGCTCCTGTTACCTGGGCTTGGTGCTTCGCTGAAGATTGGCGGTCAGGAACGACTTAAGCAGCAATCTGGTCGCGCATTCCGCCATAGACAAGCGTGCGAACCATCTCCTTGGCGAAGAAGTCGTGGGGAAAGCCAAGCTCAATTTGGCTGGCTTCATCGAGTGCTTTCATTTGCTCGGCGGAAAGCGATAGATCGAAACTCGCCAAGTTGTCTTGAAGCTGCGAGAGCTTGCGCGCCCCGATAATGGGAATGACCGGCACGGGCCGGGTACGCAGCCACGACAGCGCCACCTGCGCCATGCTGCGGCCCACCCGGTCTGCCACGCTCTTGACGGCGGCCACGATGCGCGCGGTCCTTACTTCTTCTGGCAGGAACTGCTTCATCATGTCGCCGCTCATGCGGGCGGATTCAGAGGAACCGTGTCCGTGGTATTTGCCGGTAAGCACACCGTTGGAAAGCGGGGACCATGCGGTGACACCTAGGTTCAACGCCTTGGCCATCGGGATGAGCTCCCGTTCCACCGTCCGCTCGACCAGGCTGTATTCAATCTGGAGGCCGACGAACGAAGACCAGCCGCGAAAGGATGCCAGTGTGTTGGCCTGTGCGATCCACCAGGCCGGGGCATCGGAGATGCCGATATAGAGCACTTTCCCCTGACGAACCAGGTCGTCCAGCCCGCGCATGACTTCCTCGACCGGGGTGATTTGATCCCAGATGTGGACCCAATAGAGGTCAATATACTCCGTCTGAAGCCGCTTCAGGCTGGCCTCCACGGCCTGCATCATGTTCTTGCGATGGTTGCCCGCGGCGTTCGGGTCCTTGCCGGCAGCCGCGTTGGTATATTTGGTGGCCAGGACCACGCTCTCGCGGTGTCCCTTCATGAACTCGCCGAGAAACAACTCGCTGGTGCCGTTGGTGTAAATGTTGGCGGTGTCAACGAAGTTGCCACCCGAGTCACGGAAGGCGTTATACACCTTGAGCGATTCGTCCTTGGCCGCCCCCCAGCCCCAATCGTCACCGAAGGTCATCGTGCCAAGAGCGAATTCCGAAACCCGCAGACCAGAATTTCCAAGCAGTTTGTATTTCATAATATTCCTTTCTTAGTTGGAGACGGTAGTCTGTATCGGTTCGGCGATCCAGGAATCGGCGGGAATTTGTGCCACTCCCGGATACACCGTGTAGCCGGTCAGGTTCGCGAGGTTCACGACCCCAATGCCGCCGCCACGAAGGCGCATGTGAAATCCCGTCTTTGATAGCAGGAAGCGCATGAACGACTGATTCTCCACCGGGAGCTTAACCGAGAACTCCGTCATCAGGAAAATGGGTGGGTTTCTCTTAAACAATAGCTTGAGGAAGGAGACCAAGAGGTCTCCGACCGGGGTGGGGTGTTCCCGTTTGGGCATCAACTCCGGCTGGTCGAGATGGGCGTGGTCTCGAAAGTCCGCCTCCGAGAGCTCGACCACATCGGCATAGCCTTCGGGAAACGCCCAGCACGTGTAGCCTTGTTTAATGAAATCAATTCGCATGATCTCGGAGGTGACGAATACCGACTTGGAGTGTGTCCCGGCGATAACCAGGCGCGGTTGCACAAATAGCCGGCTCGGTTCCACGCTTTGCCAGATCCCCTTCGCTATCGCTTCGTCAGGCTGCGTGAAGGATTCGACGGAGCCATCGGTGAGGTGAACACGGACAAGCATTGCGGGTGAGGCTAGGGCGGGCGCTGGGTTTTTATTCATATTGTCAGTGGGCAGCGAAATTGGCCTTGGTGTACTCGGAATTGATTTCTTTCATGATTTCGTGCAAGTCGGCATCCCAGGCGGCCATGAGGGCAGCCGGAGTTTTTCCGGCCAGGGGCGTTTCGCGCGCGCAGACCCTGTCGAGCACGACCCGCCCCGGGATACCGTCCTTGACCTCATAACCGATAAAGTGAATCTCCATCGTCGCGACCGGTTTAGACGCCTGCCGAAAATCTCCGTAGAGCTCTTCGACCGAAGCTTCGATAACGAACGTCGGAGCCAGGCCGCTTCCCGGCTCCACGACGCGCCCGAGGACGCAGCCTGCGCGCATCGAAGCGCGAATTGACTCAGCCAAGGCTCGCTCGGGGGGTATCAGAAAGCCCGCGTAGGGATCCTGTTCGTAGGAGTTTTCGGCTGTCCTGTACGTAAATGAACGGCTCTGGAAAAGCGGTGAGATGGAGACGCGGCGTAGTGCAACGATATTGGTATCTGCATTTGGGGTTGGTGGATCGGCGGGCAACTTGAAGGCAAAGGTCCTTCGCTGCCAGCCCGGACCGGCGGCACAGCCGCACAGAACCGCGGCGGCGAGAACTATGGGCGCAAGGCGTCTCATCTTCTAGGTGGTTTCTCCAATTCCGACAGCGGTTTTGGGGTCTTGCTGAAGAGTACGGAAGAGGGGCGCTGTTCCAAATTGTGGACGAGAACAATTAGTTCGTCGGTGGCGGCGCGAATGTTGGCCAGCGAAGTGTTCAGTTCCCCGGTATCCACGCTCGCGAGCACCTGACGCAGCTCTAGCGCGGCGCTGGAGAGTTTGGCCTCGAGCGCCGCGGTTTCACGACTGATGGCGGGCAAATCAGCCCCATTGATGGCATTTTGCGCATCAGCGAGGGTTCGTTGCAGGCCGGCCGTGGTTTCTCGGAATTCGCAAATGAGGGAATTGGCATTCGTGCCGAGTTGTTGAAAATCAACGTGGTTGACGTTCGCAGCCAGGCGATTCGCGGCTTCGACCAGGGTTTTGGCTCGATCCAGGAGTCCCGCCAAATCAAGGTCCTCCGCGTGACTCAGACTCTTCTCCAGGGACGCCATGACGTGGCTGAACTGGCTTGGCGCCGAAGGAATATAATAGCGCTTCGGTGTCCAGGGAATGGGTTCGGCAGGATAAACCTTGGGATCGACATATTCAAGGGCGAGGATACGGGCTCCGAGAAACCCTTGCCCCTGCACACGCGCGCGTAGACCATGCGCGACTTCGCGGTCGAGCATCGGCTGGACATGGTTCGTTTCGGCGCTCCAGACCGTGCCCTTTGGAACCTCGAATAGAATGAGGACGTACTGTTCCTTGTATTCCGGGTATTCCGCACCGACGAATTCAATGGAACTGACTTTACCAATGGTCACTCCGCGTAGCGTCACCAGGGCGCCGACGGAGAGATTTTCGACTTTGCCCGTGACACAGGTCTCAAAGACGTCACGCTGGCCCAAATAAGCCTTCAAACCCATCGCGAAGAGCGCCCCGATAAACAGCAGTGCTCCCGCGAGGACGAAAAGACCAATCCTAAAGTTGTGGGTTTTCACGCTCATGCCGCCTCCCGGTTCAGAAACCGCCGGACCCACGGTTGGCTGGCGTTCTGACGCAGCCAGGCCGGAGTCCCTTCCGCAGCGATGCCGCGGGTTTTGGTATCCAGCACAACAACTCGGTCGGCCACAGAATAGATGCTGGCCAGTTCGTGAGTCACCATGACAAAGGTGATGCCGAGTCCCCGCGCCAACTCGCGAATCAGGGCGTCGAGTTCAGCCGAGGTGATCGGGTCGAGGCCGGCGGAGGGTTCATCAAGAAACAAGAGGCAGGGGTCCATCACGATTGCGCGCGCGATGCCGGCGCGCTTTTGCATACCGCCGCTCAGATCCGCCGGGAGCTTCGTCGCGGCCGATCCCAGGCCGACCAGGCGCAACTTGGAGAGCGCGATCAAATCCTTGGCGACCTCGGAGAGATCCGTAAACTCATCCAGCGGCAAACGGACGTTCTCGACCGTCGTGAGCGAGCCGAACAAAGCGCCACCCTGGTAGAGCACGCCGAACTTGCGCAGGATGCGCAATCGTTCGTCGCCTTCCGCGTGGACGATGCTGGCGCCGGAAATTAAAACGTCACCGCGCATCGGCTGATAGAGCCCGATCAGGTGTTTAAGAAGCGTGCTCTTGCCGGAACCGGATACGCCGAGGATGGCGAAGACTTCGCCCCGACGCACCTCGAAGTTGATGCCTTCGAGAACGAGACGCTCCCCGTAGCCGACGGCAAGATCTCGCACTTCGATCAGGTTGTGGGGAGCTCCGTTCATTTTCTTAACGTGTAAGTCACGGAGGCAATAATCGTGTCGGCGAGGATGATCAGCAAAATGCTCGTGACCACGGAGCGCGTGGCGGATTCACCGACGGCGCGCGGCCCTTCGCCGGTTTGAAGCCCGCGCAGGCAGCTCACCGAGGCGACAATCGCTCCGAAGACGATGCTCTTGGAAAGGCCTTCGGCTAGATCGCCGAAATGCAAACTGGATTGGACCTGGTCCAGCACCATCCGTAACGGGAAACCCAAGCCCAGCAGAACCGGGATGCCGCCGAGCAAGCCGGCATACATCGCGAACATAGTCAAAACCGGAGCCAGCAGAATGCCAGCGACTACTCGTTGGACGACCAGGAATTGCACCGGTGACAAGCCCATCGTTTGAAGGGCGTTGAGTTCCTCATTTACTTTCATGGTGCCCAACTCGGCGGCGAAAGCGGAGCCCGAACGGCCCGCGAGCATGATTGCCGCCATGACCGGACCGAGTTCGCGCGACATCACCAGGCCCAACAAATTGGCCACAAACACCTGCGCGCCGAACTGGGCCAGAGGCTGCGCCGACTCGAAAGCAATCACCATGCCCACGAGAAAGGTTAGCAAGGAGACGACGGGTAGCGCGTTGACCCCGGCCACCTCAAACACTCGGAGCACTTCTTTCCAGCGCATACGCCGCGGACGAAATGCGCTCGCGATCACTCCTAAGGTGACCTCACCGATGAATTCGACTTGTTGGCGCAGGTCACATAGCCAGGACGAGGTGGCCGCACCGACGTCCTGGACAAAGGGCGAGCACGTTGGCTCGTGCTCCTGCAATGCCTGAAAGTCCTCCGTCGAAAAACTGCGTAGCAGATGCTGAAGTTCCGGACTCAGCCCGGTTAGACTCACGTTTGCACCGGGCGTCATCCGGCCCACTGAAAGATAATAGAGCAAGGCCAGTCCCGCGCTGTCGCAGACAAGCTGGTGAACATCAATTTCGAATGTATCCACTTTGATTCCTGCCAACTCGGTCTCGAGGTTGCGCCACGCGGCAGGAGTGGAATCTGCATCGAGCTCACCTGAAAAGGCGAGTTTGCCCGCTCCATCGGGTCGCACCGAAAGAGCCCAGCGAACCGGCAATTCGACTGCAGGCTCGATAGCCATTTAATTGTGCTTACTTAGCTTCATTTCGTCCTGCCAACCGCCGCCCAAGCTCCTATAGAGGGTGACGACTGCCACCAGTTCATCGCGTTGAGTGCGGGCCAAATTGAGTTCTGAGGGCAAGAGCTGTTGCTGGGCCTCGAGAACCTCATAATAGCTAGCCTTGCCAGCCACGTACCGCTCTGAGGATAGCTTGACCGCCCTCTCCAGCGCCTGAACTTGGTGAACCTGATGCTCGCGAACCTCAGCAAGTTGCTGTCGCGACACCAGGGCGTCGGATACCTCCCTGAAAGCGTTGAGGATCGTCCGTTCGTATTGCCAGGTGGCTTCCTCCCGTGCCGCCTTGGACTGCCGGTATTGTCCCACTAGCCTTCCCCCCTCGAACAACGGGCCGGCCCCTTCGGCGGCCATGCCCCACGCATTCGCGGTCCCAAGCGTAAAGGCTGACAGTTCCGGGCTGACCTTTCCCAGGAAGGCCGTCAGCCCGATCTTGGGGAAGAACCCGGCGACGGACTCGCCCACTTGGGCGTTGGCCGAGCGCAAAAGCTGCTCCGACTGCCGCAGGTCGGGCCGCCGTTCCAACAACGAGGATGGCAATCCGGCTGGAACGTCTGGCATTCGTTGCGTAAGCAGCGAAGTGGGGCGCTCGATCGGCCCAGGGTTGCGGCCCAGCAAGATGCACAATTGATTCTCGGTGGCAGAAATTCGCTCGCGGATGGCCGGAACTGCTGCCGCAGCGTCCTCCAGGGCAGCTTCGGCGCGCGAGGATTGCAAGGCCGATGCCGTCCCCCCCTCCACGCGCTGGTTGAAAATCCTCAGGCTTTCGGCAAAGGAATTCGT
>Ga0209697_10003360_pt1 | contig 21882 bp, 19 predicted proteins | sample AliMusrvi5mmetaG_FD_184115 | JGI IMG/M metagenome (GOLD analysis project Ga0209697, IMG submission 184115) | Freshwater lake bacterial and archeal communities from Alinen Mustajarvi, Finland, to study Microbial Dark Matter (Phase II) - Alinen... | ecosystem: Environmental > Aquatic > Freshwater...
GATCCCGCCGGGTCGGGGGCGCTCACCCGGCGGGATCTCCGCGAGCGGTTTTTCCGAGAGGTAAGGCGGGAGGGCATTGAACCAGGCTTTTGCCTGCGCGGGGTCCAGCGGCATTTTTCCGACCTCCGGCAGCTCGTTGCCGTTCTCGATCATGTAAAGATTGAGCGCGATCCCCCACTGCTGGAGGTTGCGCACCGTGGCGGCTCGATGCCCGGCCTCTTTCTGCCGTCCGAGGATCCCGAGGAACACGAAGCCCAGAGCGGCCAGGACGACGGCGCAAACGAGAACCCGGATCAGCCTTGGGGAAGAAAAGCCGTTCATGGCGGCCCGAGCGTGGCCCATCCCGTGTCTGGCCCGGAGGCGATCGCGCCGGGGTTTGCCTTCAAATAGCTCAGGAAAAAATCAAACTCCGATGTGCCAGGCAGCCCGGTGATCTCGACCCCCGCCATCTGCGGCTGCCCGGCGATCAGGCGACCGAGGAACCGCGATGTGGTCAGCAGGACGGGCCCCTCGTCGCCGTCGCGTTTTGCGACGCGGAGGATTTTGGAATCGGCCAGCGACCGGAGCTGGCCCGGCGAGAGCTTCATTTGGACGAGGCCCGTCTCCCACGGGATGCTGTTGAAAACCTGGCTCGCGCGGAGGGTTCCAGCCCTCCAATCGGAACGGATCGATTCACTGGAGTAGGCCACGGCACTTGTTCCGGGCACGGTGGCCAGCGCGGACATGTAGATCTCCAGGATGCGGTCCACCCCCACGGGACCGGGAAGCTCGCAGACCGGGAAATCCGCCGCCCGGATCGCGCCGGAAAATTTTTCGATGGCGGCGGCCACATTTTCATCCGCCGGCGCGTTGTTGGCGGTCATCGGCACGAGCTCGTGGCGCAGGACCTTCCATCCCGAGCCATCGCGGGCGAGGTCCATGCGGGCGACGGTGAAGCCCCCGTTGTTTCTGAGGATGTTCAGCGAAACCGGCGGCTTCCAATCCACAAAGCCGTTCGCCTGCCAGGCCTCGCGCTCCGAGTTCCCGTAAATCCGGTGCGCGAGAACTGCGTCCACCCCCCATTGCCTGAGCCTCGCGAGGAGCGGCTCCGGCGGCGTGGCGGCCGGCTCGAATTTCATCCATCCGAACACGGTGAGCGAGCGCGCCGGTTTCGGCCCGAGGGATTTCAGGACTTCGGCGTAGTCGCGGACGGGGCTCACCCCTTGGCTGAACGGCCCGAAGCCTGTCGGAAAGCGTCCCGGCTGGCTCGCCGGGTCCGTGTCGCCGTAGAAATTTGAAAGGAGAAAAAGCGTCGTGTCGTGTTTGTCCATCCGCACCCCAGCCGGCGGCAGGGGAGGAGATCCGGCAGGGCCCAGAAACGGGCTGAGCACCCGGCATTGAAGGCCATGGATTGCCGCCTCCGGCACCGAGGCGTCCAGGTTGCTGAGCATGGCCGCGTCGTATCCGGCCGCGTTGAAGAAAGCGGTCATGTTCTGGCTGCCGGTCACATGGGCGGCAAACGAACCGCCCAGGCTGTCGCCGAGATCGACGACAAAAACCTCGGCTCCCGCCGCTTTCGCTTCTTCCCGCACTTTCCGGATGTATCCCGCCAGATACGGGTAGTATTGAAGGGGGGAAATGTCCTGCAGGCCGGGCGGGTAAACATTTCCCCGGAGCCGCCCGCTATGCAAAAGGATGACATCCGGCTTCGGCGCGGCGGGCTTCGAGCAGGATGTCAGGCCAAGAACGGCCAGAACGACGGACGTTGTGATTCTCGCGAATGCCATAAGATCCCCAGTGAGACCAGGCATGCTAGACAAGTCCCCGCAGCTCGGGAAACGCAAAAGCCGGTTTTTGTTTCGCGGCCGGCGCGCGAATTTCCGAATGAGCGGGGTTGACACGATCCGGCGACTTGCTAGTTTCTCACTCCCGCCAAATCTCTAATTCCTATGGCACACACCGAAATTATTCTCACCGCCAACATCCCGTCGCTCGGCGCGGAAGCCGATATTGTCAAAGTCCGCCGGGGATACGCCCGGAATTTTCTTCTTCCGCAGGGCAAGGGCCTCGAGGTGACGAAAAACTCGCTGCGCCAGATCAACCACCTGAAAGCCAAGCGCGCCGAGCGCGAGGGACGCGAGGTGAACGCCGCCGAGGAACTCGCCTCGAAGATCAACAAGCTCAAAATTTCCTTCGTCCTGGAAACCGGCGAGACCGGGAAGGCTTTCGGTTCGGTCACGGCCAAGGACATCCACGACCGGATCGCCTCCGAACTGAACCTCGCGGATCTGCCGAAGCACGCGGTCGTTCTCGACAAGGCGATCAAGGAAACCGGCGACCACGAGGTGAGCGTGAAGCTCCATCCCGATGTCACCGCCACTTTGCACCTCAAGGTCACAGCCCCGGCCGTTGCGCCCAAGCGCGAAGAAACCGAGGACGAGCCGGATCACAAACCCCGCCGCCGGGTGACTTCAAAATCCTGAGCTGAATGCCCGCCGGATCTCCTGGTCGTCCTGAGGAGAATCCCGTTTTCACAAACGGGGCTCCGGGCGGAAAAGGCCGGGGAAAAAAGGGCGATTATTCACAAAAACCGGCCAGTTATTTGCCGGATGTTCACCGCGCGCTTCCCCAGAGCATCGACGCGGAAAAGGGCCTGCTGGGGTCGATCCTGCTTTCGGGCAATGTGCTCGACGACACGATCACCCAGATCGACGCCCCCCATTTCCACCTCCCCGCCCACCAGAAGATTTTTGAAATCCTGGTCGAGATGCGGAATACCGGACGGCCGATCGACCTCATCTCGGTCACGCAGCTATTGGAGGACAGAAAGCTTCTCGACGAGGTCGGCGGGGCTTCGGTTGTCACCGACCTCCTGACGTTTGTCCCGACGGCGGCGAACGCCGACTACTACCGGGAAATCATCCGGGAAAAACATCTCCTGCGCAAAGTCATCCGGGTCTGCACGGAATATGCCGCGAGGTCCTACGAGGAGCAGGGGGACGTGAAGCTGCTCGTGGACGAGGTCGAGCAGAAGATCCTCGAAATCGGCGAGGAGCGGGTGGTGACGGCGATTCCGACGATGAAGAAAATGGTGAGCGAGGCGATCGAAAGCATCGAGCTGCTCATCAAAAACAAAGGCGGGATCACCGGGCTATCCACGGGATTCCATATTCTCGACAATATGACGAGCGGGCTGCGCAAGAGCGAGATGTTCGTCATCGCCGCGCGCCCGTCGATGGGGAAGACCGCGCTGGCGATGAACATCGCCGAACACGTGGCGCTCGATGCCGGGAAGCCGGTGGCGGTGTTCAGCCTGGAAATGAGTTCCCAGCAGCTCGTCCAGCGCCTGCTCTGCTCGCGCGCCCGCGTCGATTCCAAGAAGCTGCGCGACGGGTTCGTCGGCAAGCAGGAGCTGACCAGCATCAGCTCGGCGGCCAGCATGCTCTCGAAGGCGAAGATGTTCGTGGACGACACCCCCGGGCTCAGCATTCTCGAACTCCGCGCCAAGGCCCGCCGCCTGTGGAACCGCGAGGGGATCGAGCTCGTCGTGATCGATTACCTCCAGCTCCTGCGCTCGAACACCCGGCGCGCCCAAGAAAACCGCCAGATCGAAATCGCCGAAATATCCTCCGGAGTCAAAGCTCTCGCCAAGGAACTCAATATCCCGGTGATCGTTCTCGCCCAGCTCAACCGGAATCCCGAGTCGCGCACCGGAGACAGCAAAGGCCGCCCGCGCCTCAGCGACCTGCGCGAATCCGGCAGCATCGAACAGGACGCCGACGTCGTGGGCCTGCTCGTCCGCGAAAAATATTACGCCGAGGACGAGGAAGCCCGGAAAGAAGCCGAAGGCAAGGCGACGCTCATCATCGCCAAGCAGCGCAACGGCCCGACCGGCGATGTCGCGCTCACATTCCTCGAAGATTACACCCGGTTCGAGGACCGCGCCGAGGAACGCCGCGAGGAATAGGCAACCCGCAAAGGCGATCACTTTTTACTCGCCGTATTTGACCGAGCAGCCGTAGGCCTCGGTTTGCGGCGTGCTCACCGGCTTGCCGGCCAGAACTTCATCGAGAGCGGCCGCAACGAAATTTTTTGCCCCGGGGATGTCGGCGGGGTCGGGGGTCTTTTTGTCGTCGATGGCACCGTGATAAACGAGCGTTCCGTCCTTGTTGATGACATACATTTCGGGGGTTCGCTTGGAGCCGTAGAGCCGGCCGACTTTGCCGTCCGCATCGAGGAGGTAGGCCGTGGCGGCCGAGCCGTTCGAGGCGCAGAGTTTCGCGGCCTCATCCGCGGCCAGGTTGCCCTGCTTGCCGGGCGCGGAGGAGCAGATGGAGAGCCAGACAACCCCTTTGGCGGCAGCGTCCTTTTGGAGCTTCTGCATGTTGCCCGAGCCGTAGTGTTTGTTGACGAACGGGCACCCGCTGTTCGTCCATTCGAGCACGACGACTTTGCCCTTGTAATCCGAGAGCGAGACATCCTTCCCGGCGGCGCTTTTCAGCGTGAAGTTCTGCGCGGGCTCGCCGACTTCGGCATGGGCTGCGACGGCGGCGAGGATGAGGAGTGCGAGGGCTTTTTTCATGGCGGCGGGAACATAAGCGACAATCGCCACCGCGCAAGTAGCAGAAAAAGTTCCTGCGATCAGGGGAGTTTTTTCAGCGCGTCCACCAGGATCGACTCTGTCAGGATTTCGGGCAGCACGACCGGTTCGGCGGGCCTGCCGGCAGGGTAGATCACATAGAACGGAACCCCCACCCGCCCGAAAGCCTTCAGGGCAGCGGTGATCTCCGGGTTCGCATTCGTCCAGTCGGCCTTCATCGGGACGACTTTCTTCTCGCGAAGAAGCTGCTGGACAGCCGGGGTGTTGATCGCCGTCCGCTCGTTGAATTTGCAGGTGATGCACCAGTCGGCGGTGAAATCGACAAAGACGGATTTGCCCGATGCCTGCAGCGCCTGCAGTTCCCGCGCGGAAAACGGGACCCATGCGATCCCGCCGGATTCGCGCCCGCCCGCATCGGCGAATTTTTCGCCCAGGAAATACCATCCGCCGCCGCCGGCGATGAGCGCGGCGAGAAATATCGCGGCCGCCCGGGAGCGGGTCTTTGAAAGCGGCCCGCAGAAGCTTCCGTAGAGCCAGCAGGCGATCGCGAGGCACAGCAGGAAGCAAAGAAACCAGAAGACCCCGTCCATGCCTCGCTGCCCGCCGACGATGCCCAGGATCCAGACCAGCGTCGCCATGAGCGGGAACCCCATGAGTTGTTTCAGGCGCTCCATCCAGGCGCCCGGACGCGGCAGAAATTTCATCCATCCCGGACGCGCGGTGAGCAGCAGGTAAGGGAAACCCATGCCGCTTGCCACCGCCGCGAACATGGCGAGGATCACGCCCGACGACTGGCTGAACGCGAAGCCCAGCGCGGTCCCGAGAAACGGAGCCGTGCAGGGAGTGGCCAGCAGGGTGGCGAAAACGCCTTGGAAAAATGAGCCCGCGAGGCCGCCGGACGACGACGCCGATTCCAAGGCCGTGCTCGCCCGCCCAGGCAGGACGAGCTCAAAAACCCCGAACAGGTTCAGAGCGAAAACAAAAACCACCGAGCCGATCACGACATTGAACCACGGGTTCTGGAACTGGAACGCCCACGTGACTTCGGTGCCGCCGGATTTGAGGGCGACAACGAGGGCACCCAGGCCGAGAAACCACGCGAAGATCCCCGCGACAAATGACAGGCCGTGCGCGAAAATCTTCCGCGGCGACTCGCCCGCCTGTTTGAGAAACCCGAAAATTTTCAGCGAGATCACCGGGAGCACGCAGGGCATGAGGTTCAGGATCAGGCCTCCGAGAAACCCGTAGAACAGAGCCAGCCAGAGCCCCTGTTTCATGGCGGGCGGAGCGACGGCGCTCTCGATGATCCACGCTTTTCTCTCCGCTCCCTCACCGACGGCCAGCACCCCGCGGAACGCCCCGCGCTTTTCGATTTGGAATTGCCCCGGACCGCCCGCGACCGGGTGCCCGACTGGCTGATCTTCGGATGGCAGCGGGAAGAGGCCGGCCTTCGTGTCGGCGGGCAGGTTCGGAATCCGGAGATCCCACACGCCGTTGCGATTCGTCCAGTTCAGGGCAAATGGCGGCGGCCCGGCGGAGGGAATTTGGGATCGGAATTCCTGGAAGAGTTCCTCGTTGGCCCCGGCTGCGGCGGCGGCGACCGGGAGCGTGAGTTCCAGCTCGGCGGACCCGGGAATGCACATGTCTTTGCAGGCGAGCCAGGAGGCTTTGGCGCGAAGCGTCACCGTCTTCTCCGCCGCGAGATCGGGCGGCGGAACAATCGTCGTGAGGAGCATGACCTTCCCGCTGTATCCGTATGTCCAGATCTCCCCCGGCTCGACCATCAAATGAGGGACGGGCCATTGGATCGGCCCGCTCGCGAATCCCGCAGGAAGCGTCCAGGCGATTTTCGTCGGGAGCCCCGCGTCCCCGCTGTATTCCCAATACGTGTGCCAGCGCGGAGCCATCTGGAGCAGAAGGCCAACCTCGAACGGCTGGCCCGGAACCACAGCCGTTTTCGACGCGATCAGCTTGGCGGAAACCAACGGCTCGCCGTCGAGCCCCTGCGCCTGCGACGAAACCAGCGCCAACATCAACGCGCAAAGCAGAGCGGAATCCCGAAACATTTTCCCGAAAACTGCTTTCAGCCCGAAAACTGCGAAACCTGTTCCATGTTCCGCTACAGGAAAAACCGTTTTCGGGATCAGCATGGCTCTTCCTACCACTTCATCGGCCGTTCGGCAAACGCAGGATTGGACCCGGCGGCCGCCGACGGTTGGAGGCTCACCCGAGTTCGGCGAGGCCTTCGAGGGCGATCTGGGACCACGTCTCCAGGGAGTCGCGGCGGGCGAGAAGTTCTTCTCGCGTCGCGAACCCGAGCTCGGCGATCGCCTTTTCTCCGGCCCGCACGTCCGTGTTATCGAGGTCCACGATGTGGACGATCCCGAGGTGGACTTTTCCGACCTCCGTGGAATCGTCGTTGATCAATGCGACCGCACGCTCGGTAAAGCCCCCGCCGATTTTAAGCTCTTCGCGGATTTCGCGCCGCACCGCATTGTGGTAGGCGGACTGGTCGAATGAAAACAGGCTCTCGTCGGTGTCGTTGATGTGGCCGCCGATGCCGACCGAACCTTTGGCAACCAGCCGCTTTTCGCCGCTCTTCGCGCCGCGCGTGTAGTGGAGGATTTTTCCGGCATGGCGGAAAATCGCGTAGGGGATCAACTGCTTGAGTGAGGGGTTCTCCTCGGCCGACGAACGCGGGACAAAAAAATTGTTTTCCTTCAGGAGAAAGCTCGGGAGGTAGCGGTCCACTTCGTGGCAAAGCCCCTGAAAACTTCCCAGCCGGTCGAAATGCTCGCGCTTGATCACCAGAATCTGCTCTTCTATTTTGGCCATAATGACCGGCACTTTGCACCGCTTGCCACCGTGTTCAAAGAGAAAAACCCGCGATTTCGTTTATGCAACGTGGCGCAACAAGATGCTTGCCGCCCGCCAAGCATCGCCTATCATCGCGCTCCAAGCTGGCGGACGAATTCATGAAACTTCAAAGAATCTCCCTGGATCACATCGCCAAGCTGGCGGGTGTTCACAAAGCCACTGTCTCCAGAGCGTTGAGGAACCATCCGACCATCCCTCTCCACACGAGGGAAAGAATCCACGAAATCGCGCATCGCGAAGGATACCGCCCGAACCCGCTGGTTGCCATGTATCAGGCGCAGGCCCGCTCGCACCGCCCGCCGGCCATGCAGTCCTCGCTGGCCTGGCTGAACGACTACCCGAACCCGACCTGCTGGCAGGAATTTCCATGGCTTCGCGGATACCTTCGCGGGGCGCGCCAGCGCTGTGAAGAGCGCGGGTTCCGCCTCGAAGAAATTCCGATCGGGCAAAACACGAATGCCAGCGGAGCCGAAGTCGTCCGCATCTCCGAGATCATGCGCCAGAAGGGCATCTTCGGCGTCGTCCTTCCCCTGATGCTCCACCATCAGTTCCTGCTCGAGGAATGGTCGGACTGCGTCATCGCCCTGGTGGGAAGCGGCAACCTCGGCGGATCCGACCCGGCACCCGCCACGGTCTCGCGGTTTTACCCGCAGGGGTTCCCGATCGCGGACCGCGATTTTTATTTCAATCTCCGACTGGCTTTCCAGACCGTCCTCCAGCGCGGCTACTCCCGCATCGGCTTCATTTACAGCCAGTATTTGGACCGCGAGTCCGAAGGCAGGACGCAGTCCGCCTACCTCGTCGAGCAGGCCCAACTTCCAGAGGCGCAGCGCATCCCCATCCTTTTTCTGGAGCGGTTCAAGGAGGGCCGGCCAGCGGCGTTTGACCGCTGGCTCGAAACGCACAAGCCGGACGCGATCCTTTCCATCAACCCGGTCGTCCGCGAGTGGGTGCAGGATTCCGGTCGCTCGGTTCCGGAAGAGTGCGGGCTCGTCAATCTGAACGTTGTGGACGATGTCGAAAACTGGAGCGGGATCCGGGAAAACCACGAGCTGATCGGAGCCGCCGCCGTGGACCTGCTGATCGGGCAACTGAGCCGCAACGAAATCGGAATTCCCCGGCAGCCGCGCAAGGTGCTCATCCCCGGCACGTGGCACGAGGGCGGCACCCTCCGCGCCAAGGCCACGTTCGCCTCCGAACGGCGCTGAGCGGGCCGCGCGCGAGCGTTCATTTCGAAAACGGCGTTTGTTGTAGAGGTTGCAACGCAGGGCGCGAAGCGTCCGAGGCCGGGCTTTCCATTCTGAAAGAATTTCTCAATCGCCGATTTCGGGTTCATTTCGCCAGAAATTCGCGCCAGAAGAAGACGAGGGAGAGGGAGACCCCGATGATGCCGACGAGGTTCCGCACCTGTTGCTGGCTGATTTTCTGGGCCATGTGCGAGCCGAGGAAGTATCCGAGCGTGGCGCCGAGGGTCATGACGGCGGCCTGCGGCCAGATGACGAGTCCGGCGAAGACGAAATAGGCGGCAGCGACGATGTTGATGAGCGCGCCGAGCACGGTCTTGATGGCGTTCATTTCGTGGATGTGGTGCAGCCCGAGAAGACCCATGGTCGCGAGCATCAGGATCCCGATGCCTGCTCCGAAATATCCCCCGTAAACCGCCACGCCGAACTGAAGGAGCAGCGCGGCGGCTGCTCCGGCCGCGTGCGGCTTTTTGCCTGCGGCGACCGCCTCGATGCCGGCGAGGCTGCGGATGACGTTGTTCAGCAGGAAAAGCGCGGTCGCGAAGAGGATCAGAAAAGGCACGAGATGGTCGAAAAACTTTTCGCTCGTCCGGGTGAGAAGCCATGCGCCCAGAAGCCCGCCCGCCATGCTAACCGGCGCGAAGTTTTTGAGCCATGGCTTTGCGGCGGAGAGGTGGTTCCGGTAGCCGAAGAGGCTGCCCATGATCCCCACAAGCAGCGCCAGCGTGCTCGTCGCATTCGCCTGGATCGATGGCATCCCGAAGGCCAGGAGCGTGGGAAACGTGAGGATCGTCCCGCCGCCGGCCACGGCGTTCATCCCGCCCGCCAGGCAGGCGACCGCGAACAAAGCCAGAATTTCCAGGGTGCCGGGCATGTGCATTTCAAAAAATCAGCCAAAGAAGGCGAGGCATCGTTTGCAGTAATCCGAAACATCGTCCGCCTGGAGGATGCCGGAGACGATCACGACCCCGCTCGCTCCCGCATCGAGAACGGCGGGGAGGTTTTCCAGTTTGATGCCCCCGATGCAGAAAACCGGGAGCCCGGCCCGCGCCCGTGCCTCGCGGATCCCGCCGAGTCCGACCGGCACGTAGTCGGGTTTGGTCGGCGTCGAAAACAGCGGCCCGAACCCGATGTAGTCGGGGCCCGCTTCTTTCGCGGCCGCGGCCTGGCCGGGGCTGTGGGTCGAAAGCCCGATGATCGCGCCGGGCCCGACAATTTCCCGCACGCGCGGCACCGGCAGGTCGTCCTGCCCGACGTGAACCCCGTCCGCGCCGGTCAGCGGCACGAGATCCGGATGGTCGTTGAGAAGGAACGGAACTTCAAACCCGCGGCAAAGCGGAAGGATTTCCTCCGCAAGCGCGCGGATCGCCGCCGGCGAGAGTTTTTTTGCGCGGAGCTGGAGAACCCCGACCCCGCCATCCAGCATCCGCCTCGCCATCGAAACCGCCTCCCCGGCGGAGACGTAGCCGAGGTCGAGGATCCCATACAGGCGGCAATCGGAGAGCGGTTTCACGGATGAGTATCTACCAGAGATCAGCGGTCTCCCGCTCACTTTTTCGTTTCCGTGCCCTGGGCGACATGCATGCCAACCAGCCTGGCAATCTGGACCATGAGGAGCACCTGGCCGATCACCGCGACGAGGACGGAGGCGCTGCGCGCGATGGCGCTCGCGGGCAGCACGTCACCGTAGCCGACGGTCGTCAGCGTCACGAAGCTGAAATACAGCAGCCAGCCCGGATCCTCGATGAATGAGGCCTGCTGGGCAACGGCATCGGTCGTCCAGTTGCTGACCCGGAAGCTGCCGGGAATAAAATATTCGATCAGCACGAACACCAGACCGGCCAGGACACCGACCAGCAGATAGACCGAGATCGCGCCGCAGAGGATGTCGCTCGTGATGATCTTCGCCTTGAAAACCGTGCGCATCACGATGCCGAGCACGTAGCCGAGAAAGAGGATTTGGACGATGAGCTGGACCGGCACGAACACGTGGTGGGTGACCACGGCGCCGAGCATGAGGACCACGATGACAACCGCCCCGGCGAACATGTGCTGCGCGTGGTTCCGCGCCCGTTTCCAGAGGGTGAGCATCGAGGCCCCGATGACGAGAAGGCTCAGGGGGGCCAAGGCCACCATGCCATGAAAACCGGGGATGAATTTTTCCAGCGCCGAAATGCTCGGGGAAAAAGTCAGCATGAGGAACAGGGTCAGAAGAAGCACGCCGAACGGGTGCCGGCTCACGGTGTTCCAAAATCCCTGTTTGGTCATCGCGTGAATCTGCCACTGATCCGCGCGGATTGGCCAGCACGTTTGTCCAACCCGGGCTCGCCCCGAGGCAAGGATGCTGGTAGTTTTGATTTGGAAAACCTCCTCCGCCGTGCTTGTTTTCCTCTCTCCTTCGATCCCGCGTGCAAAAGACCCTGAAATGCCAGTCTTGGATTGCCGTGGCCGGCTGGTCGCTGGCCGCCCTGGCCGGGCTTGGCGCGGTGGCCGTGCTGGCGGCATCGCGGGGCGAGCAGGTGAACGCGCTTTGGATCGTGGTCGCGGCGGTCTGCGTTTTTGCCATCGCGTGGAGGTTCCACTCCGCGTGGCTGATGGCAAAGGTTCTGACCCTGAACGACGAGCGGGCGACCCCGGCGGTTCACCGGGAGGATGGTAAGGACTATCTTCCCACCAACAGATGGGTGGTCTTCGGGCACCACTTTGCGGCGATTGCAGGCCCGGGGCCGCTGGTCGGACCGGTGCTCGCCGCGCAGTTCGGGTTTTTGCCGGGGATGCTCTGGATCCTGGTCGGCGCGACGCTCGGGGGCGCGGTCCACGATAGCCTGATCCTGTTTTGCTCGGTCCGCCGGGGCGGAAAATCCCTTGGCCGGATGGTTCGGGACGAGGTCGGGCCGTTCGCGGGGTTCGTCGCCATGGTGAGCATTCTGGCCATCATGGTGATCATTTTGGCGGTGCTGTCGCTGGTCGTGGTCAAAGCGCTGGCCGAGAGTTCATGGGGGCTTTTCACGATCGCGGCCACGATCCCGCTTGCGATGGCGATGGGGCTCGGCATGAGGCACAAATGGGCGGGGATGAAGGCGATCAGCGCGTTCGGTGTGGCTGGCCTGCTCCTCGCCGTGCTCGGCGGGAAGTGGATCCAAGGCGGCCCGGTCGAGGGCTGGTTTCAGTGCGGCGAGGTTTCCCTGGCGTGGATGATCATGGGCTACGGCCTGCTCGCTTCCGTGCTGCCGGTCTGGCTCCTGCTCGCCCCGCGTGACTTCCTTAGCTCGTTTTTGAAAATCGGGGCGGTGGGATTTTTGGCTGTCGCGATTTTGGTGCTCGCCCCGCCGCTGCGGATGCCCGCGCTGACGAAGTTCATCGACGGGACCGGGCCGGTCTTTGCGGGAGCGGTGTTCCCGTTCTGTTTCATCACCATCGCCTGCGGGGCGGTGTCGGGGTTCCACGCGATCATTTCCTCGGGCACGACCCCCAAACTGATCGCGCGGGAGAAAGACATCCGCTTCGTCGGTTACGGGGCGATGATCACGGAGATGCTCGTCGGGATCATGGCCCTCATCGCCGCGTGCACGATGCAGCCCGGCGAGTATTTCGCCATCAACATGAAAGGCGAGCCCGCCGCCGTGGTGCAGAAGATCACGGCGCTCGGATTTCCGGTCACCACCGGGGAGATGTCCGCGCTCGCCGCCAACGTCGGCGAGAAATCGCTGATCGGCCGCACCGGCGGAGCGCCGACATTCGCGGTCGGAATGGCCCAGATGTTTTCCCGCCTGGTGGAAAACCCCACCGCCGTCGCGATCTGGTATCACTTCGCGATCATGTTCGAGGCGCTGTTCATCCTCACCACGATCGATGCCGGAACCCGCGTCGGACGCTTCCTTGTCCACGATCTTCTCGGCTATGTGTGGAAACCGTTGGGAAGCACCAAATCGACGGCGGGCAACTGGCTCGCCAGCATCGTGTTCGTCAGCGCGTGGGGGTATTTCCTCTACCAGGGTGTGGTCGATCCGCTCGGCGGCATCAATTCGTTCTGGCCGATTTTCGGCGTGGCCAACCAGCTCCTCGCCGTCATCGCGCTTTCGCTCGGAACCACCGTTCTTCTGAAAATGGGAAAGCTCCGCTTCATCTGGGTCTCGGTGCTCCCGCTCGCCTGGCTGCTGACCGTCACGATGACCGCCGGAATCGAAAAGATCTTTGCCGCCGACCCGCGGCTTGGCTTCCTGAGCGCCGCCAGCGAACTCGCCGCGAAAATCGCTGCGGGCGGCGCGCCCGCCCAGCTCGTCGCGTGGCGGCAGCAGGTTTTCAACAGCTACGTCAACAGCGCGGTCACAGCGAGCTTCCTCGTCCTCGTCATCCTGATCGTCTGCGCCAACGCGCGCGTCTGGTGGCAGCTGCTTGCCTCAAAAAAGAGCAGCCCGCTGCGCGAGGAACCGTTTGTCGCGCTGCCGGCGGCGTTGAGCCCGGATCCGGCGATTCTTGTAGAGGAATTCTGAAAGAATTTCTCAATCGCTGTTTTCGGGTTGAGTCAGGAACCCCGCGGCAGCGATCCTTCCGGGTGGATCGCGAGGCAGGCGGCGCCGATGATGCCGGCCTCGTTGCGCATCTGGGCGGGCTCGACGATGACCTCGGTCTTCGCGGCCAGGAACGGGAGAAACTTTTCCGCTTTGTTGCTGACCCCGCCGCCGATGATGAAGAGGTCGGGCGAAAACAGTTTTTCTAGATAGGCGAGGTAGTCGCTGACAAGCGCGGCCCATTTTTTCCAGCTGAGCCCCTTGTCTTCCCGGACCTTTTCCGAGGCGCGTTTTTCGATGTCCTTTCCGCAGATCTGGATGTGGCCGAATTCGGAATTGGGCAGGAGTTTTCCGTTGTGGAAAATCGCGGAGCCGATCCCGGTTCCGAACGTGAGGAGGATGACGACCCCGTCCCGACCGCGCCCGGCGCCAAAATGCATCTCGGCAATGCCGGCGGCATCGGCGTCGTTGACCACGGTCACCGGTCCGCCGAGGTGGCTGCGGAAGAGTTTCGCCGCGTCGGTGCCGATCCACGACTTGTCCACGTTGGTCGCCGAGTAAACCACGCCCTTCTTGATGATGGCCGGAAACGTGATCCCGGCGGGACCGGAATAATCGAAGTGCTTGGCGATCTGCTCGACGACGTCCGCCACGGCATTCGGGAGCGCGGGCTTCGGGGTCGGGATCCGGAATCGCGCGGCGAGCAACTCGCCGGTCTCCACATTCACCGGGGCACCTTTGATGCCGGTTCCACCGATATCGATGCCGAGAGCGGTCATAGGAAAATGCGAAATGCGAAATGCGAAATGCGAAGTGTTGCGGTGGGGGAGCTTTCCTTCATTTCGAATTCCTCATTTCGCATTTCGAATTGACGCTACGCGTCTAAAAGGAGGCGGGCCGGGTTTTCGATGCAGTCTTTGACGCGGATGAGGAAGGTGACCGCTTCTTTGCCGTCCACGAGCCGGTGGTCGTAGCTCAGGGCGAGATACATCATCGGGCGGGCGACGATCTGGCCGTTGACCACGACCGCGCGTTCCTGGATTTTATGCATGCCGAGGATGCCGCTCTGCGGAGGGTTGAGGATCGGGGTGCTCAGGAGCGACCCGTAGATGCCGCCGTTGGAAATGGTGAAGACCCCGCCTTGGAGGTCGTCGAGCGAAACTTTTCCCTCGCGGGCCTTCACCGCGTAGTGGACGAGCTGGTTTTCGATTTCCGCAAACGACAGCTTTTCGCAGCCGCGCAGCACCGGGACGATGAGCCCGCGCTCGGTGCCCACCGCCACGCCGATGTCGAACGAGTTATTCAGGATGATGTCGTCGCCGTCGATCTTCGAGTTGATCGCCGGCACGGCCTGGAGCGAATCCACGACCGCCTTGATGAAGAAGCTCATGAAGCCGAGTTTGACGCCGTATTTGCTGAGAAAGACCTCCTGGAGATCCTTGCGAAGTTGCATCACCGCGCTCATGTCGCACTCGTTGAACGTCGTGAGGATGGCCGCGGTATGCTGGGCCATGACGAGCTGGGCCGCGATCTTGCGGCGGAGCGGGGACAGCTTTTTTCTCACCGCGCGGGAATTCGCAGACGGCGGCGTCGAGGGGGTCATCGACGAGAAGGTCGCCGCCGGAACGGCGGGCGCTGACGGTGAAGGGGCTGGGCTTGGCACCGCCGGCTCGGGAGCAGGAGCAGGTTCAGCGGGTTTTGGCGCCGCGGATTTCTTCGGGGAAGTTTTTGGGGCTGCCGGGGTTTCGGCCGGGACGATTTCCGCGACGACCTGGCCGATTTTCACCTCTTCTCCCTCGGCGGCTTTCAGGTGGACGACGCCCGCTTCGGGAGCGGCGACATCCTGCGAAACCTTGTCGGTTTCCAGCGTGAACAGGACCTCGTCTTTGCGGATTTGTTCCCCGTCTTTCTTATGCCAGACAGAGAGGATGCCGGAGGAAATCGATTCTCCAACGGCAGGGACTTTGACTTCGATATTCATGAGAATTGGACGGTTTTCTTACACCTCAAAAGCCTGTTTGACCAGCGCGGCCTGCTGCGCCTTGTGCGTGCCGAGCGAGCCGGCGGCCGTGCTGGCGCTGCCCGGGCGCCCGGCGTAGCCGATGAGCGAGCCGACGAGCCCGGCGATTTTGGGAGCGATAAAATTCCAGGCCCCCATGTTTTCCGGTTCCTCCTGGCACCACACAAACCGCGCGACCTTCGGGTAGCGTTTGGCGATCCGCTGCAGCTTCTCGCCGTAAAGCGGGTAGAGCTGCTCGATCCTGACGATGGCGGCGGTGCCGGCCTGCCCGACCGCCTCGCGCCCGCGCACGAGGTCGTAATAAACTTTGCCCGAACAGAAGATCAGGCGTGTGATTTTCTTCGGGTCCTTGACCGCAGGGTCGTCGAGGATTTCGAAGAACCGGGAGTTCGTGAAGTCGTCGCCGCGCGAGGTCGCGTCCTCGGAACGCAGGAGGCTCTTCGGGGTCATGATGACGAGCGGCTTCCGGTATCCCCGGTGGATCTGCCGTCGGAGCGCGTGGAAATACTGGGCCGGGGTGGTCAGGTTGCAGACCTGCATGTTGTCCTCCGCGCAGAGCTGCAGGAAGCGCTCGAGCCGCGCGCTCGAATGCTCGGGGCCCTGGCCCTCGTAGCCGTGCGGCAGGAGCATCACGATCGAACTCGGCCGACGCCACTTCGACTCCGCGGAGGCGATGAATTGGTCCACGATGATCTGCGCGCCGTTCGTGAAGTCGCCGAATTGCGCCTCCCAGATGCAGAGCATCGACGGAAAATCCATCGAGTATCCGTAGTCGAACCCCAGCACGGCATATTCCGAGAGCGGGCTGTTATAGACGCAAAACCTCTCCTGCTGCGGGGCGATGTGCATCAGCGGGACGTAGCTCCGCTTCGGGTTCGTCTCGTCGAAAAGGACCGAGTTGCGGTGGCTGAACGTGCCGCGGCGGCTGTCCTGCCCGGAGAGCCGGACCGGGGTGCCCTCGGTGATCAGCGATCCGAACGCCAGCAGCTCCGCAAACCCCCAGTCATACGGGCCGCCGGCTTTCCAAACCTGGAGCCGCCGGTCGAGCACGGTGCGCCGGATTTTCGGCACGACATGGAAATCGTCCGGGACGGTTGTCAGGGCTTTGACCAGCAGCTCCAGATTTGAAGACGAAATCGCGGTGTTCGCGGGCTCGTGCGTGTAGGGCGGCTGGAAAATTGCCGTGGAACCGGCGAACTCGTTCTTTTTTGCATCGAGCGGTTTTTTGGCCTCGGCGAGCGCGGCTTCCAATTCTGCGAGCGATTCCGCTTTGATCCCCGCAGCCTCCTCGGGGGCGACCATCCCGAGGGCGGCGGCCTCGGCCGCAAACTTTTCGCTCAGCAGCGGGTGGGCTTTAATGGCGTGGTAAAGGTTCGGATGCGTGAACGTCGGCTCGTCGGTCTCGTTGTGGCCGTGGCGGCGGTAGCAGTAGATATCGATGACCACGTCGCGGCCGAATTCCTGGCGGAACTCGAGCGCCATCCGCGCCACTTCGATCACCGTGAGCGGATCCTCGCCGTTGACGTGAAAGATCGGGGCCTCGATCATCTTGGCGATGTCGGTGCAATACATCGTCGAGCGGCCTTCTTTCGGCGTGGTCGTGAAGCCGATCTGGTTATTGACGACGATGTGGATCGTCCCGCCCGTGCAATAGCCCGGAAGCTGCGACATGTTGAACACCTCGGCCACGATCCCCTGCCCGATAAACGCCGCATCCCCGTGGATCAGGAGCGGCACGACTTTTTTCCGTTCCGCCGTGTCCCCGAGCGCGCGCTGACGCGCCCGCGCCTTGCCCTCGACCACCGGGTCCACCGCCTCGAGGTGGCTGGGGTTTGCGGCGAGCCGGATTTCGACCTTGTGGCCTCCTAGAAGCTCGCGGGTCGTCTGGTAGCCGAGATGGTATTTCACGTCCCCGTTCCCGCCGACAAGCTCGGGGATGAAGTTGTCCTGAAACTCGTTGAAGATCACCTGGAGCGGCTTGTTCAGGAAATTGGCGAGGACGTTCAGTCGCCCGCGGTGGGCCATCCCCATGACCAGCTCGTCCACCCCGCGCGCGTCGCAGGATTTCAGGATCGCGTCCAGCGCCAGGATCAGCGACTCGCCGCCCTCGAGCGAAAACCGCTTCTGCCCGACATACTTCGTGTGGATGAACGACTCGAACGTCTCCGCCTCGTAGAGCTTGCGCAGGATGTCCCGGTGGACGGCCGGGGTGAGAAGATCCGCCCGCTGCCGGTTCTCGATCCGGTCGCGCACCCAGTTCCGGATCTTGGGGTTTTGGATGTGGTTGAACTCCACGCCGACCGTCGCGCAGTAGGTCGCCTGGAGGTCGGCGATCATGTCGCGCAGCCGCATTTTCCGGTCCTCGCGGAAGAACCTAGACGAGACCTGGAGATCGAGGTCCTTCTCGGAAAACCCCAGCTCGCGCAGGCCGAGCAGCGGGTTGTCGCGGGGTTCGTTCTCGAGGGGATCGAGGTGCGCCATCGAATGCCCCATCGTGCGGTAGGCGTAAACCAGCGCATCCACGCGCGTCTGCAGCGACGGGGCCACGGCCCCCTCCGCCGGCGCGTCCGGCAGGGCGTCGCCCACCTTCTGGCTCCGGGCATACCCGAGCTCGAACCCCTCGAAAAACGCCGCCCAATCCGCGCCCACCGAGCTCCGGTCTTCCAACCAGCGCTCGTAGTTCTGGTCAATCAACGCCTCGTTCGGCCGGGCGGCGAGTGAAGTATTCATTCAAATAAATCGTGATAAAAAAGCCGCGGACGGAATGCCCTGCGCGGCGGAAAGCATAACATGCGGGAACATGCCTGTTTTCGCAAGCGGACATTCGCGGACATTCGCGGGCGGATCCGCGCCCGAATTGCCAGCGACGGGAGGGTGAGGCTCCGTCCGAACCCATATATATAATGTTGGCCTGTGTCGTCGCGAAGAATCGTCTGGAAGAATTCAGTCGTCTCGGGGACTCTCGCACGCATCAAGGCAATGGCATAATCATCAACACGCAGCCTCGCGATCCTGAGTTTTGTAGGTGATGACAAAGCATGGTCCCTTCCGCCACACTGTAAAGTCCGTGGGCGGCGATGGTGGCTTGGCGACTTCTCCTTCGGTAATCATTTGCTGGAAAACCGCGCTCACGTCCTCTCTCTGCTGGATCAACCGCTTGTTCGGCTTCAGCAGATAAATCAAAGGGGAGATCGCCCAAAATGTGCAGGACAGAAGCACGGCACGGAGCGCGAAGCGGGTTAACGCCGGGCGGGGAACCACAGACTCGACGCTCCACAAGAGCAAGCCGATAAACGACGTGAGGCCGAACAGCACGGCCACGAGAATGCATGGTGCCCGTTGCTCCAAATCCGGGACGAAGACCGCCAGAAGAAACGCGAGAATCGCGAGCAGTTGGGCTGCAACCAAACCGTAAAGGACCACCCGCCATGCCAGTGTTATTGGGCGGGCTTCCATAATGGCGATTATCGCCGCCGCCCGTTTCCGGGCATTCCCGACAGTTTGATTCTCTCGTAGGCCCCTCGCTTTTTGTCCTCGGGATGCGGCTCGATTGCCAGAACCGTGATATCCGATTGGTCTGGGCCGTAAGCCCAAAAAATCCGCCCTGCACTCGGCGTGCTATTTTCCAGATAGGACTGGAAAATCTTTGTCCCGTGTTTCCTGCTCAAATCAGTAATTTCGTGCGATGCAAGGCTGTTGTGCCTCGGGTTGGCACTCAGGAACCCCAAAACCTTGAGCAGCTTTTCGAAGAATTTTTCTTCCTCCCTATCGAGTTCGCCCAATCGCTTCCGCGTGGAAAGGTCGTTCCAGAGAGCTTCCATCTCCGGCTGTCCCATGCGGATCTTGAATCCCATAATGCTCAGTCCTTGAGGAAAGCGGTCAAATCAACCGGTGCGGAGGCCTTGCCGCGCTTGAGTTGCGCGACCGAGCGTTCAAGCATCTTCAGCGTTCGCGGCGGGATCGCATCCGGCGGGACAAGGACGCGCGGTTGCAGCAGGTATCCTCCATCGGAAAGCGCCCTCACATGAAAGTATTTTACTTTGGCTCCGCGCAGGCTGATCCGGTTCTTGGCGTCTGCGGCCACGTCGTAGTCCTGCAGAACCGAGACTTCTCTCCGCGTCTTTGTTGGTTTGATCGTTGCTGTTGGCACGAGCGAAAGGTGGTGGGAAATCCCACTTTTGTCAATGGAGAGCTTTCCGGCCCTCCTGCCGTACGATGGAATGCTACCCGAGGGCGAGCTGGGCGGTCGAGATCTCGAGGATTTCGTTCGTGATGCTGGCTTGGCGGGCCTTGTTGTAGTCGAGCGTGAGATCCTTGACGAGGTTCTTGGCGTTGTCGGTGGCGCTCTTCATGGCGACCATGCGGGCGCTGTGTTCGGACGCGCGGGTCCCGAGCAGCGTCTGGTAAACGCCGAAGTGGACGTAGGCGGGGAGGAGGGCGTCGAGGACGGATTCGGCGGCCGGCTCGAAGAGGATCCCGCCTTCAAGCGGCTTGGCTTCGCCGTAATCGTTGGTGAGCCCGATTTCCTCGAAGCTGGTCAGCGGCAGGATCGGCATGGCTTTCGGGATCTGGGAAAGCGTGTTCACGAACATCGGAAAAAGCACGGTGACTTTGTCCGCCGAGCCGTCGAGGAACTTCTCGATGCAGAACTTCGAGATCGCCTTTGTCTCGAGGAAATTCGGGCGGTCGCGCAGGGGGAAATCCGCGAGCATCGTCCGCTTCATGCGGGCCAGGAACTGGGTGGCCTTGCGCCCGACAGAAACGAATGACGTCGTCTCGGGGTTGTAGGCCAGAGCCTCGCGGAAGAGGTTCGTGTTGAGGGCGCCGCAGAGCCCCTTGTCGGTGCTGAAGAGCAGGACGAGTTCGCGCTTCACCTCGCGGCGGTCGAGGAGCGGGTGGGTTGACGGGTCGAGCGAATCGCGGATCGAGACGATCACCCGGTTCATGAGCTGCGCGTAATCGCGGCCGTTGATCGCCGCCTGCTGGGCCTTGCGCATCTTCGAGGCCGCGACCATCTGCATCGCCTTCGTGATCTGGGCGGTGTTCTTGACGGATTTGATCCGCCGCCGGATGTCGCGCAGGTTGGCCATCAGGAGTTGAACGATTTGAATTCCGCGAGCGCGGCACCGAGTTCCTTCTCGATCCCCTCGTCGATTTTCGCGCGGGTCCGGATGTTGTTGAGGACGGTTTCCTTGCGGGTTTCGAGAAAGTCGATGAGCTTGTTCTGGGTGGCCTTGACTTGGTCCACGGGAACCGAATCGAACAACCCTTGCTGCATCGCCCAGAGAACCGCCGCCTGCGTCTGGATGGGCATCGGCTGGTATTGGGGTTGCTTGAAGAGCTCGACGATGCGCGCGCCGCGGTCGAGCGTGGCCTTTGTGCGGGCGTCGAGATCGGAGCCGAACTGCGCGAACGCGGCGAGCTCGCGATACTGCGCGAGGTCGCCCTTGATTTTTCCGGCCACCTGCTTCATCGCCTTGATCTGCGCGGCGGAGCCGACGCGCGAAACCGAAAGCCCGACCGAAATCGCGGGCCGCATGCCCTGGTAAAACAGGTCGGTTTCCAGGTAGATCTGGCCGTCGGTGATCGAGATGACGTTCGTCGGGATGTAGGCCGACACGTCGCCGGCCTGGGTCTCGATGATCGGCAGCGCCGTGAGCGAGCCGTTGCCGTATTTTTCGCCGAGGCGCGCGGAGCGTTCGAGCAGCCGGCTGTGGAGGTAGAAGACATCGCCCGGATAGGCTTCGCGCCCGGACGGGCGCTTGAGCAGCAGCGAGATCTGGCGGTAGGCGTTGGCGTGCTTGGTCAGGTCGTCGAACACGATGAGCGCGTCCATGCCGTTGTCCATGAACCATTCGCCGATCGCGGCACCGGAGAAGGGGGCAACGTATTGCTCGGCCGCCGCATCGGAGGCGGTCGAGGCGACGACGATCGTGTATCTCAGCGCGTCGTGTTCTTCGAGTGTCCCGACTACGCGGGCGATGTTCGCGTTCTTCTGGCCGATGCCGACGTAGATCGAATAAAGCGGGCGGAATGCCGGGTCCCCGCTCTCCTCGCCGGCCTTGTTGATCCGGGCCTGGTTGATGATCGTATCCACCGCGATCGCGGTCTTGCCCGTCGCGCGGTCGCCGATGATGAGCTCGCGCTGTCCGCGGCCGATCGGGATCATCGCGTCGATCGCCATGATGCCGGTCTGCACCGGCTGGCTCACGCCTTTGCGCTTGATGATGCCCGGGGCGATGTTTTCCACGGGATAAAACTCGGTGGCGTCGATCGGGCCCTTGCCGTCGAGCGGCTGGCCGAGCGCATCGACCACGCGGCCGAGCAGGCCTTTGCCGACGGGAACCTGGAGGAGCCGGCCGGTGGTCTTGACCTCGTCGCCCTCGCTGATCGTCGTGTAGTCGCCGAAAAGGATCGTGCCCACCTCGGTTTCTTCGAGGTTGAGAGCGAGCCCGATGAGACCGCCGGGAAACTCCAGCATCTCGTTGAGCATCGCGCCGCTGAGGCCTTCGAGCTTGGCCACGCCGTCGCCGATCTCGCGGACGACGCCGACGTTGGTTTTGCGCGCGGCGGATGACTTGATGGCGCCGATTTTTTCTTCGAGTTCGAGGACGATATTGCTCATGGTTGGTAAAATTAGCGTTGTTGTTT
>Ga0209697_10003361_pt1 | contig 21881 bp, 14 predicted proteins | sample AliMusrvi5mmetaG_FD_184115 | JGI IMG/M metagenome (GOLD analysis project Ga0209697, IMG submission 184115) | Freshwater lake bacterial and archeal communities from Alinen Mustajarvi, Finland, to study Microbial Dark Matter (Phase II) - Alinen... | ecosystem: Environmental > Aquatic > Freshwater...
TCTACTCATCCCAACCCCGCGTTATTCCTGGATACGTGAATAGTGTTTCGGTTAGCCAAAGCTCTGTAGTTCCCAATGATTCTTCACTTCACGTTCAATTTATGCGTGAAGACATGGCAAGGGGGGCGTTCGTGGACGATGACTCCGCACTCGCCCTCCCCGTCGATTTATTACGCGTTCTCGCGAATCCGATTGGGTCATAATTATCTCGGACAGCATTGAGACGAGATACGAAAAGGCGAACTCCCGACCGAGCAACAAACCCCCAGAAGCTCCATCGCACACTCACACCTGACTGATGATGAGTAACTCTGACGTCAAAGCCCCCTCCAGGCGGATGGTGATCCCCTGAATCATTAGTGCCGCGCCATCGAGCTCGCAGCGTTGCCCGCTGTTGTCGAACGTCACATTGTATCTACGTGTGCGGTCCAATCCGCGCAAGCGCAACAGATACTCTGTTTCACGCGGGGCGGAGAGCTGGAATATGCCGCAGATGGCGCGCGAGCCGTCCCGCGCCGCCAGCTCAAGCACTCCCCAGCCCTGCGGTTCCGGGTTGGCAACGACCGGCGTGTGATGGAAGATACGCCCGGTGGCCATAAACGGACGGACGAACTCTTTATAGAGTGCGACGAAGCGTTTCAGGCCTTCCTGCACCAGCGGATTCCAGGCAGCGCCCAGGGGCTTGGGGAAGCCCAGGGTGGGGCGGACAAAGAGGAGCAACCGCGTCTGGAAGTCGAAGTCCGCGGTAAGGAAACCGCTTTGCCCACCATAGAGACGATCGACGTATTCCGGGGGCAACGCCATGGTCATCCCATTGGTGATGGCAAAGGAACGTGGGGCGATTTGCCAGTCGGTGACCCAGGTATGACTGAATCGGCGCACCAGCCCGATGTCCGTACGCCCGCCACCGCCGGCGCAGTTCTCCAATATCACCTCGGGAAAGCGCCGGCGAACGCGATCGTAGATCGCGTACAGTGCCTCGTAGTAGCGCCAATGCCCATTTTCCACAAATCCATCCCGCACCTGTTTGGCGCCCATGGCCATCCAGGCCACATTGTGGTCCAGGCGGAAGAAGTCGAGGTGATAGTCAGCAATCACCCGGCAGATGGCGTCTTCCATCCACTGCGCGGCGTCGGGATTGGTCAAGTCCAGGATATCGCCGTGCCGGCGTTGACCATCATAGGCGCTGGCCACCCATTCCGGATGCTGCTGTCGGACCTGGCTGTCCGCGGCGATGCGTTCGGCGTCCATCCACAATCCCCACAGCATGCCCTGGGCGTGTACCCGGTCACGGAATGCCGCCAGGCCTTCGGGAAAGCGTGCGGTGTTCTCCTGCCAGTCGCCTACCGTGCTCCACCAGTTGCTGTACGGCGCTGCGTACCAGCTCGCATCGATGAAAAAGAGTTCCGCGCCGAACTCCGCCGCGCAGTCGATTGCGTGATAGACTTCCGCCGATGTGATTTCCAGTTCCGGGCCGATGCCCGATTCGACCCAACCGCCGCGACCGCGTGGTTGCGGTTCCATCACGCTAGCACGCAGGTGATCATGCATCGCCTGGATTGCCGTGTCGAGGTCGCCATGGGTCAGCCCCAGATGCATTTCCGGCGTGCGCACCGTCTCTCCCGGCGCGATGACCCGCTGCGGGGCAGGGGCGTCCGGCCCGCCGCGGAAGCACAGATAAGCATCGGAGTTCACCACATCGGCGGACAGGTCGAATTCGAAGCTGTAGCCCCCGGACCAGGCGAGTTGGCCGATGAAGTGTTCACCGGTCGCATTGTTGCGCAACACAAACCAGGGGTGGCGATGGCGGTCGCGGCGATAGCGTCCGTCAACCCGGTATCCGACTGCCGGCAGATCATGCCACTGGAAGTCGCCTTCCTGCCCCCAGTGCGGGTTGTCGTGATACCCAAGCGAATACAAAGGTTGTCCGCTCCCCGCCAGCAGGTCGCGCCAGCGGCGCGTTTGTTGAAAAACGCCGCTCCAGGTGCCGCAGGCGGCCAGTGCCGCGGGTTGCGCCCCGGTATTGGTGATCTCCAACCACCGGGTGAGTATCGCCGTACCGTCCAATACGGTATGCACGGCGACACTGACCGGACGCACTGTATGAACGAGGGTCAACACGGCATGCAGCCGACCCTCGATATCCGTGGTCTGTTCAATCCCCGCCCATTGCCAATCGGAAGCGAGCAATTGTCCATCGATCTCTAACCAGAAAGCCTGTGGAGTGGCGGTCTGCGCCGGGTCGATGCGCCCATCGTAGAAGCCCAGGTATCCCGACCCATTCCAGCCGCGGCTGACGAACAACCCCCTGGTCAACGATTCTTCATAGACGACCATGGCGGTGCGATAACTGAGCACACGCTCATCGCCGTCACTGATATGGAGATCAGACCAGGGTTTTTGCTCAGCTGTAGTTACACTCATGACAACCTCCTGCCGTTAGATCCTTGGAACAACGCCTGTGGATTGTACCATGATGCATAACAGTGTGAGAATCTACGTTTTTCGCTGCTTTGCAGCGAAAAATGGCCCTACGGGCAGTAGATATGATCACGGTTCTCTCTCGACATCCTCGGTGGACAAGTAGGACTTCTCGGGGTGAGTTGCGAAATACAGCGCTAACTCACTCTGGAGGCCTGGTCATGCCCACCGCTGACGCCTTTTCGACGTATTACACGGATTTGCTTGATGGCCGCTATGATTGCGTTGACCGCCTGGTCCTGAATGCCTATTTTCCCCTCGGCGCGTCTCCCGCGGGCTTCCGCGCCTGGTGGCGGGCGTTAACCGGCGGCGATGACACGCTCGACGATACTCACCTGATGCGCATGGCCGGGCGCTTCGCCCGGCGGATCTATGCGTATGCCAAACAGGCCAACATTCCCTGCCTGTCGTGCGAGATGGGCACCCGCAAGCATGAACTGGCGGAACAGTACCAGCCCACCGATCCGGCGGTGCGCGGCGTCTTTCTCATCCTCGTCGCCCGCGCCAAAGCCCCGATCTGGACGGTGAAACGGAGCGACACCACCCTGCAAGACATCCGGCGCAAGGATGCCTTCGTCAACCATTACTACTTCCATATCCAGGATCCCGAGTGGGGCCATCTCTGCATTAAAATCTGTGGCCATCCCCCGTTCCGGGCCTCCATCATGCTCAATGGCCACGAATGGGTGGAGCGCCAGGCCCGACAGCTCGGCCTCGCCTTCACCAAAGAAGGAAACTGCTTCACGGATGCGGAACACTGGGACAGCCTCGACCAGCTCGCAGATGCCTTGTCGACCTCGTCGGCTATAGGGCGGCTGGTCGAGGTGATCCACCGCTGGCTGACCTCCGCCGTCCTCATCTTCGCCCTGGATCAGGCGGAACAGGAGCAGTCGGGCTTTCGCTACGCCCTCTCCTGCTACCAGCTCGAATACAGCCGCAACCTCGTCTTCCAGCATGGCACGGATGTGGACCGCCTCTTCCAGGGCTTGATTGACCGCACCCGCACCACGCTCGATGTCAAAACCCTGACTACGCTCTTTGGGGCGAAACGCCGCCCCTATAAACACCAGGACACGCCGGGGCCGGCTCCCCGCTTGCAGCGCACGCTCGAGACACCTACCCATGATCTGACGGTCTTCAAGCTCCACTTCGGCTTGTTGACCCTGAAGATCTATGACAAAGGCGAACGCGTGCTGCGGGTGGAAGCCATTGCCCACAATGTCGCCGCCCTCAAACAGGGCAAAGTCCTCGACCGTATGCCCGCGCTCGTGGCGGAACTGCACGGGATGGCCGTCCGGTTCCTGGACGTGTTGCGTGCCGCTCATCCCGCGACTCTCGACACGACGGTCCTCGACGATTTGAGCCGGCCCAGCCAGGTCGGCGCCGCGCGGCTGGCCGGGATCGACCTGCGCTCCCCGCGCGTCCGAGCGGCCGTGCATGCCGTGCTGGCCCTGGGCGCGGCGTCGACCGGCTTTGGCGTCCAGGACTTGGCCCGCACCGTCCGGGCGCACACCGGCGGGGATGAGACGACGTATACCCTCCGGCACGCCGCGTATGATCTCAAAAAGCTGCGTGGCAAAGCGGTCATACAACCCATCCCCCATACGCGAAGGTATCAGGTGGCACTGCCGCACTACGCCACCGTGAGCGCGGCAGTGTTGCTCCATGAACAGATCATGACGCCGGTCCTGGCCAGTATCGCGGCACCGAGCAAGGACCAGGCGCGGGGATGCCAGCATCCCCTGGATCACCAATATGCCGCCTTACGGCATGAATTACTCGCGACGATGCAGGCGGTCGGCATTGCCGCCTGAACGACAACATGTTGTCGTAGAAAGGCCCATTAGGGCCTATATTTCATTCAATACGTCAATACGACCTTCATGTGGGACGCGTCGCGCTGGATGGCTTCATAGGCCCGCTGGGCTTCGGTGAACGGGACACGCAGCGATACGAAGCCGTCAACATTGAGCTTGCCCGCCTCGATGAGCCCCAATACGGTGCGCAAGTTGCGACCGCGATCCCACTGCAGTGGCCAGCGGCTCGGACAGTCCCACACGTTCATCGACGCTTTAATGGTGACACGATTGGTAAGGAATTCAGCACATAACATCAAGTCAGTGGCCGGCCCGGGATAATACCCCACCGCTACCACGGTGCCGGCCACACCGCTGACAGCAATAGCATCATTCAAGGCCTTTACGACACCCGAACATTCGATCACGACATCGGGGTGTTTCTTCCCCAGCCGCTGGTAGATTTGCATCCCCGGATGCCCCGCCAGCAGATCGATTGTTTCCACCGGACTTTTCGCTTCCGCCATCTTCCGCCGTCCCGCATTGGGTTCAACCAGAAACACGCGGCCGGCGCCACGCAGGAAGGCCAATTGCACGGTCAACTGCCCCACCATCCCGCCGCCAAAGACCACCACGTGATCACCCAGCTTGATCTCCGCATCCTGCACCGCGGTAAACGCCACTGTGGCCAAACTGAGCATGATGGCATCTTCCGGCCGGGTGGGCGGCGCCAGTTTTACAATCTCGCAATCCTCTGCCTTCAACAATGATGCGGTGCGATGCGGCGTTGGCGAAAAAACCCGATCACCCGGCGCGAATTCACGCACCTCCGGTCCCACCGCGACCACCTCAGAGATGAGGTCATAGCCCGCGTAGCGGAAAGGATAATTGCCGGGGTCCCCCGGTTCTTTGGGCACATAAAAGCGTCCTTCGACGAATTTCATATCCGCGAACTGGCTTTTGCCAAGGAACGTCACCATCTCAGTGCCGTGGCTGATACCGGACAGCAGCGTCCGTGCTTGGAGCTGCCCCGGCCCGGGCGCCGCCAGGTTGACGTCCTCATACGCGACCCGCAGCGGCTCTGCGAAGATCAGGTGTTGCGCCATGTGCATCTCCCCTTTCGTTTCTCACCGAATTCGCTGCCCCGCGCCAAGCCCCTGCTGAATATATCCAGCCTGCGGCATTTCTGGTTAATGGGGAACTGACGGTATTATATTCTACAGGGACATATGATTCATCTCGGGTAACCAGAGCGCTATTCGCTGCGCGAAAAACGCGGGCTGCCGTCCCCCTGAGTTCGTGCAGCACTGTCAAAAAACGTCACCACTTTCTCCCTGATTACTTGAGCCCGCTTTATACACGAAGCGAATATAGCTTCGGCTAACCCGCATCATTCATCACATTTCGAATAATGCCACAAATAGCCCGGCAGTCAATTCGTTCATGAATAATCCGGGCTATACGTAGCATTATTCACGCGTTCATGAATAATGCGGGTGAGCAGGGAATAACGGTTATGGCAGCGAAATTCGCGTGGTGTCGATATCCTGACAGGAGCAAACTTATGATACAGCAGGCACCAACCGACCATTCGCCGCTGGCGGAGCCGATGACGATTTCGTTCTGGCTCTGGAATTATTTTTATGCTATCAAAGATGGTGAGTATTTCCACGATTTGGCGTCGTGCGTCGCCGGTCTGGCGGTGCGCGGGTTCAATACCGTGCGGGTCGATGCGGGAACAGGGCTCTGCCACACGGCCGCGGGTGAACGTCGCGGGGTGATCGAAATGCACGAGCCGTTTCCCGGTTTCAGCACCTTGCGCCAGATGGATCCCCGCACCGACCCGCGCACCCAGGGCGGGTGCCAGGTTGATGTGCTGGAGAAGGTCATCGAGCTCTTCACGCTGGCGCAACGCTTCGATATCCGGGTCATCCTCTCGAGCTGGTTCTATCTGCATACCTTCTGGTTTGTCGATGACGAGTTGGTCGAGGAGTTCTTCGGCGTGCCGGTGGCAGAGCGCTTCCGGCGTTTTGCCGTCGACACCGACCGGCTGCTGGCGGAGTTGAAGGCCCGTGGATTACAGGGGCAAATCGCCTTTGTGGAGATCCAGAACGAATTCGACGGCCTGTTCTACCTGTGGGGGTTAGATAAACTGGGTACGAATGATGAGGAGAAACGCCAGGTGCTCGACGAGTTCCGCCGTTGGCACGAAGAGGCGCTGGCGTTTTTACAGGCGCGTCATCCCGACCTGCTCTTCGCCATCGACACCTGTCATTCCGGCATCGACCGCGCCATGCTGCCGCGCAATGCCGAGGTGTGGAACTACCACATGTATTATGCCTGGGGCGTCTATACGGATGTGTTTGAATCCCCGGTCTATGATCCCGATTTCGACTTTGCGCAGGCCAATGCGCACCCGGTGGTCGGGCCGTTTTTGCGCCGGCCGCTGCTGCCGATTGAAGACGTGCGCGCTTGCCGGAAATATCTGCCCTATGTCGGCTTTGACTGGCCGACCCGCGTGTGGCTCTTCAATAACCTGGATGCGCAGGCGTTGCCCGAGTTGGAACACCGGCTGGCGGACCGCCTGGTGTGCGACCTCGATATGTATAAGCAGAGAATCGACACGGCTATTCAACACGCGGCGGATACCTGTGCCGCGCTCTTCCCGCAGATCGCCTTGGTGGTGGGGGAAGGGACCACCTATTGCGCCCATCCCGACATGCGCTGGGAAGAGGAATCCGCGGCGTATTGGGAGTTGGTGGACTACGCCACCCGTCGCTTCCGCGACGAAGGCTACTGGGGCTGCGTGCCACGCACCAACTCCGGCCCCGAAGACCCTTCCTGGCGTGAATACCCCGAGCGACTGCGCGCGGCCACGGCGCGCTTTTTGGAACGGTGAGTGGGAGAAGGCATTATGGTGGGAAGCCATTGAGCAGGTAATCCTGCCAGCGGAGAAAGTCGATGCCGGCACGTTCCGCCGCGGTTCGGTTGGCTTCTTCGCCGATGATGAGCGGACGGAATTCACGATATCGTGCGACAAAGGCCATCAAGCCGTGAAGGTCATGCAGGGAAAACCCACCACTTTTAATTTCGACTGCCCAGCGACCACCGTGTCCCATGACGACCATATCTACCTCGTGTGGCTCTTCACGCCAATACGAAACCTGATAACCGGTATTGACCGCCGCGGCGAGACAGGCATTCTCCAACCAGTGCCCCCAGCGTTTCGGGTCTTGTGCGGCGGTCGGAGGCTCGGAATCGGAATAGGCGGTGAGAAACGCATTGGATAGCGGAACCAATTTTGGTGGTGAAGCACGGCGACGCATTTCGCGCTCCGAGTATTTATCGAGGGTCGCTAACAGGTACGCCTCGCCTAACACCGCCAGATAATGCGCGATAGTAGGAAGTGTGCCTTTCTCCAGCAGCATGGCCGCCAGTTTTTGTAAGGAAATAATCTCACCTGGTTGCGCGCTGGCGATGCTGTTGATTTGCCGGAGCAGCGCGGGCTTCTGAATGTGATCCAACAAGAGCAGGTCGCGATTGAGCGCGGGATCAAGGATCGCCTGCAAAATATATTCACGCCAGCGCGCATAGTCATGTCGGCGTGTCAATTCACCGGGGAAGGCTCCATAGCGGATATAAACCTCGGCGGCCTCGTCGGGAGGCAAATGAAACGCCTGGGAGATATCCCACGCCGTCCAATGGCGTAAGGTGAGCAACTCAAAGCGTCCCGCTAACTCGTTGCGTGCCCCGGTGGTAAGGGGGAGCGCGGCAGAACCAGAGATGACAATCTGCAGCGGGAGCTGTTCACGACAAACCTCATCGTAGGCGACTTTGACCACACGCGCCCAATGAGGCATGGAGTGGATTTCGTCGACGATCAACAGCGTCTTCCCCGTGCGTGCCAGCCGTAACGCGTGTTCCCACTGGATCGACCACCATCCTGGCGTCGCGACCTCTTCGACATCAGCGGCCCGATAAATAGCACGCGCGCCGAAATCGCGCACCAGTTCCAGCAGGAGCGTGGTTTTCCCGACCTGGCGCGGACCCGTGAGCATTTGAATTCGCGTCCCGTCATCCGTGAGTACTCGCTCGCGCAACCGTTCTCGCGTGATGAAATAACCGCCATCCATAATTGTAACTCCGTAACCCGCATTCTTCATGAACACATGAAGAATGCTTCTGTGAGCCAGAGCTTTATTCGCTTCGCGAATAAAGCGGGGGTAATGATTATTACGTTTCAGTATAATAATTATTTCAATACTGGTCAACAATACTCGATTCGCGTACTTCCGGCGCCGCTTCCAGCGCGTCATCCACCGGGCTTACTGTGGCATGATTCGAAATGTTATGAATAATGCAGGATAGCCGGACCTTTATGAAGGAATCATGCTACTCCGCATTATTCATGAACGCATAAATACTGCTTGGTTAACCAAAGCTTTTATTCGCTTCGAAAAAACGGGGTAGTGGAGTTCACTTGCCGTCAGGAGTATAATAAACACGAAATTACCATGCCATTCATTGCTGATTTGCATATCCACTCGAAATATTCGCGGGCCACGTCGCCGGAGTTGTGTTTTGAGCAACTTTCGCTCTGGGGACGGCGGAAGGGGATTGCCCTGGTCGGCAGCGGGGACTGCACGCATCCGGGATGGCTGGCGGAGATGCGGGAGAAGCTCGTTCCGGACGGTGATGGGCTGTTGCGCTTGAAAGAGGCGCCTGAGGCCCCCGCGGAAGTTCCGCCGGGTGAGGATGTCCGCTTTCTGGTAACCGGCGAGGTGAGCACCATCTACAAAGCGGGGGGCGCCACGCGCAAAGTGCATCACCTCATTTGCTTGCCCGGTCTGGAGGAGGCGACACGCTTCGCGGCGCGGCTGGAGCGTATCGGCAATATTGCCTCGGACGGGCGACCCATTCTCGGACTGGATTCACGCGACCTGCTGGAAACACTCCTCGAGGTGTCGCCGCGGGCCGTGCTCATCCCCGCACACATCTGGACCCCGTGGTTTTCCGTCCTCGGTTCGAAGTCCGGTTTCGATTCCATCGAGGAGTGCTACCGCGACCTGGCGCCGCAGATCTTTGCACTGGAGACCGGTCTTTCCTCAGATCCAGCTATGAATTGGATGGTGTCCCGGCTGGATCGCTATACCCTGGTGAGCAATTCAGACGCCCATTCGCCCGGGAAGCTGGGGCGTGAAGCCAATCTGTTCACCGGTGAGATGGGGTATACCGCGATCATGCGTGCGCTGGCCCGTGAAGCGCCGGACAATTTCCTCGGCACAATCGAATTCTTTCCCGAGGAAGGGAAATACCACTTCGACGGACATCGCAAGTGTCACTTTTCCTGCGCTCCCGAGGAGAGCAAAGCACTGAATGGGCACTGCCCCACATGCGGCGGCGCGCTCACCCTGGGGGTGGAATACCGGGTTCTTGAGCTGGCCGACCGGCCGCGCGGAGTGCTGCCGGCGCATGCGCCGCCGTTCACCAGCCTCCTGTCGCTGTCGCAAATTCTCGCCGAAGTGTGGGAAGCCTCGCCCACCAGCGCGCGGGTGCAGCAGCATTATCACAAATTACTGACCGAGGTGGGTCCGGAACTCTATGTCCTGATGCGCGCGGAACACGCGCAACTTGCGGCGGCAGGTGGAGAACTCTTCGCGTTGGCGGTGGATCGCGTGCGCGCCGGCGCAGTACACACCACCCCGGGTTATGATGGCGAATATGGTACGGTGCAAGTGTTTACCGACGAAGAGCGCGCTGATGTGGTGGGCCAGGTGCAACTCTTCGCTGGTCTGTCGCCGTTGCCGGTGAAACGAAAAATCAAGCGCCAGCCACAGGAAACACCTATAGAACCCGCGCCCGCGCCGTCGGTGGCGTCTGGTCTCAGCCCGGAGCAACAACGCGCGGTGCAGCATCCGCCAGGCCCATTGCTCATCGTTGCGGGACCGGGGGCGGGCAAAACGCGCACGTTAGTGGAGCGTATTGCCTGGCTGGTGGCGCAACAACGCGTACTGCCATCCACCATCCTCGCGCTTACCTTCTCCAACCGCGCGGCACGGGAGATGGCAGAGCGTTTGGCGGCGCGATTTGTTGACGACGGACTACCGGATTCCGACCAACCCACCGTGGCAACCTTTCATAAATTGGGCTTCCGCATCATCAGCGAACATCGTGAAGCGTTGGGGTTGCCGGCGTCGTTGATGATCCTCCCTGAAGAGGAGGCGACGGCGTTGTTGACCGCGAGCGCCACGGAGGGCATTGCCGATCTGGACGCGCTGGAACGCACCCTCGCCACGCTGTTCACCGCGACAGCCGGCACGCCGGACGCGCTACGCGCGACGGCGGAACAGGCGCGGCAAGTGGCCCCGTCCTACGCCGCGCGCAAACGCGAGCGCGGCGTGCTGGACTTCACGGATCTGCTGCTGTTGCCCCTGCTGCTGCTGGCGGAAGACGCGATAGTGCGTACGGCGTATCAGCAACGCTGGCCGCATATCTTTGTCGACGAATACCAGGATGTCAACGTCTTGCAATACCTGTTGTTGCGCCTGCTCTGTCCCGCCGGCAGCAACCTGTGCGCCATCGGCGACCCGGACCAGGCGATCTATGGCTTTCGGGGAGCGGATGTGCGCTACTTCCTGCGTTTCCGCCAGGATTATCCCGACGCCGGCATGATCGCCCTCACACGCAATTACCGGTCCAGTCGCACCATCGTCCGCGCCAGCACGCAAGTCATCGATCGCGACAGCCTGCTGGGTCGACGCGAACTGTGGAGCGATCGACCCGGCCCAACCCAGGTCGAAATGGCGGCATTACCCTCGCCGGCCGCAGAGGCGGAATATGTGGTGCAGACGATCGAGGGTTTACTTGGTGGTATCAGCCATTTCTCGGTCGATTCCGGACGCGGTGGCCATGGGGTGGGACAGACACTGGGATTCAGCGATATCGCCGTGCTCTACCGGACCCACGCAGTAGGCGAGGAGGTGCAGCACGCCCTGCAGCGTAGCGGCATCCCCTACCAGCGCGCCGCGCGGAAGGATCTCTTTCAACGGGCTGATATCCGTGCCGTGCTCGCACACATGGCGCTGGTCGATCCGGCTCTTCCGCCGGTGCGTGCGCTGCTGGAGGCCTGTCTGGCGACGGGTATCACCGAAGAGCAACTGGCGTACGGGCCGTGGCCGGCGCTGTTGGGACACGCCCGGCAAACCGAGAATCTGGCCACTTTTTTTCACAGTCTCAATTTCGAGCGCGACATCGACCTCTATGACCCCCGTGCGTCACGAGTGGCCTTAATGACCGTCCACGCGGCGAAAGGGCTGGAGTGGGAGGCGGTCTTTCTCATCGGCTGCGAAGAAGGGCGGTTCCCGCACCCCGCGGCGCCGGAAGACGAAGAGCGACGCCTCTTCTACGTCGGCATGACGCGTGCGCGGTTGCATTTGTACTTGAGCTACGCCCAGACGCGGATGGTGCAGGGAGAACGCCGCACCATGCGCCCCTCACCCTTCCTTCAGGATATCGCTTCCGAACTCCTCCACCAGACCTTTCCTTTTGCCGACCGCGCACGACCACGGCACACGCAACTGGCATTGACGGACTTGTTCGGGGAGTGAAAGGACAGCCACCACCGTTGCATGCTTACAAAGTGGTGGTTATCCTGACTATTCAAAGCATTATTCATGAATACATGAATAATGCGGGCTAGAATCCCCCGGATATGATGAAGGTCGGGTTGAAGTACGTCTTGTGCGCAATGACACCCTGGAAGGAATACCCTTCGCGTAGTTCAAAACTGGCATTCATGCCAAAGGGCGCCTGGTAGGTGCGATACCCCAGACCGACGCCGGCTTCAATGCGATTGTTAATGCCGTTGCTGCCGGATGCCGAACCATTGAGTTGTCCTACGCCATACGCCCACAAGCGGGAGTTTCCTTCCTGATGCAGGACTTTGCCATCGCGGACGCGCATTGTCAGATAGGTGTCGGCGGTGTCCGGGTTGTTGACCCAGGTCAAGTCGCCGTAGAAATCGAGCACCTTATCTTTCTTCTTGCCAAAATCCCATTCATTGAAGCCCGCCAGCCCCAGTCGTTCCTCATCTGTCCCTTTGCTGTTGCCGGTCAACACATGACCGACCTGAGCGAAACCGTACCACGCCTCGCCGGGGAGCCAGTAGCGTAAGCCGGCGGAAATGGTTAAGCCGCGGGCGGAATACTGGTACAGGGCATCAGAGCCATGGGTATCCGACCAGGCATTTTGTATCTGTCCATACACCCCATACGCACCTTTGCGTGCGCCGAAGGTATACTGCTGCATGGACGAGACGCCGGTAAGCTGAGTCACCACGCCATCGACATAGAGCGAGTGGAAGAATTTGATGGGTTCATCCGATGCCAACGTGGTCTGCGACCATGACGCCGGCATGGCTAACACGAGTGCCGCCAGGAAGATCCATCCGGTCCGTAATGAAAACATCGATAACCTCCTTGCCGCAGGCAGTGATCATGGAGACGATGCTCAGGCATCGCGCCATCTCATAGCGCCTTTCCGGCTGGTAATAGTTCCACGGTGTGACAGAAAGAATTTACCGTGGCATATCATCATGTGCTGCCACATTATTCCACATCTTTCCGCATCCGCACCACGCCCTTGCGAGACGTTTCCGATTCACGCCAGCCGGCACCCTTCGATACGTTAATTTCCCCGCGAAGGACACGTCAGCTATCTCACATAGTTCGGCAGTTATCTCACAATTGATTGACCGAAAAGCGTCAAATCTGCTATGCTCTGCAGGCGACTCAGGATATTGCCACAGCTCCACCCCGCGTTATTCATGAACACATGAATAATGCTTTGGCTACCTGTCAAATAGGCGTGTTGAGGTTCGGATATGAAAGCTGCCGTCATTCAATCCCCCGGCGTGATTGTCGTCGAGGATGTGCCTATGCCCCAACCGGCGCCCGGGGAAGTGCTGCTGCGTGTGGAAGCCTGCGCCTTGTGCGGCACTGACCAGCGCGTGTTGAAAGGCGAGAAGCACGTCGATGTACCGATTGTCGGCCACGAGATCACCGGCACGGCAACGGCACTTGGCGACGGCGTGACCGGCGTGGAACTCGGTGCGCGGTTCGCCATTCAAACGGTCATCGGGTGTGGGCACTGCCCGATGTGCGCCATCCATCGCGAAAACCTCTGTGAACGCGGCTTCGGCGCTATCGGCTACCAGTGGAATGGCGGGTTCGCTGAGTATATGATCATGCCGAAGATCGGGGTGGACCAGGGATGTCTGATTCCCATCCCCGCGGATCTTGATGCCGGCGTCGGTACGCTGCTGGAGCCGCTAAGCTGCTGCATCAACGGCATGCGTTGTATCCCCATGGAAGATGCCGAACAGGTGCTGGTCTTCGGAGGCGGCATCATCGGCGTGCTTAATGCGCTGGTCGCGCGTGCGCGGGGGGCGAAGACGATTACAATCATGGATGTCTCCGCGGAACGCCTGGCGCTGTTGCGGCGCTTGGGCCTCCCCTTCGACCATTTTGTCAACAGCGCCACGACGGATCCCGGCGCCTGGGTGAAGGAACACACCCAGGATCGCGGCGTTGATGTGGTGGTGGTGGCGGCCTCAGTGAAGTCGCTGGTGCCCGCCGGTCTCGCGTTGCTGGCACGCGACGGCCATCTCTCTATCTTCGCCGGCATGCCCAAGTCCGATCCGGTGTCGCCGATCGACCTGAATCTCATCCACTATCCCGAGTTGCATGTGCACGGCGCCAATAGCTCGGTGCGCCGGGATTACCTGGAAGCCGGCGCGTTGCTGCAATCCGGGAAAATTAACGGCCATCAACTCGTCACCCACACCTTTCCGCTGGTGCAATTCACCGACGCCGTGGCCGTGCAGGGTAACCCGGCGTCCGGGGCGTTGAAAGTTATCATTGTGCCATGAGCACCGCGTTTGCCACCCCTGTCATGCCGGATGCCGAGGCGTTTGTGCGGTGCCTGCACCGCACAGGTACGCCCGCCCGCGTGCATGTCATCGAGCTCTTCCTCGATCCCGAAGTGCAGGAAGCGGTGTGCGCACGGTTCGACTTACTGGCAGGATTGGATCCCCGAGATCCGGCCTTCCCACTACAGCGACAGATCCGCATTCAGCAGATGCTGGGCTATGACTACGTGCGCTGTGGGGTGGACGGCATGACGTTGCCCGGCTTGCGCAATCTGGTAGTGGACGGCCGGCACTACGCCAATGAACACTGCGGGCCCATCACGAATTGGGACGAATTCGCGCGCTACCCCTGGCCCGATCCGGCGCAGGCCACCACCCGCGCGCTGGCCTGGTATGAAACACATTTGCCCGATGGCATGTGTTTGATCGGCAGTGGCGGTTTCGGCCATTTCTACGAGTGGCTGAGCTTTCTCATGGGATATGAGACACTCTGCTATGCCCTGTATGAAGACCGTGCACTAGTAGCCGCCATTTGCGCTAAGGTGCTGGAAATCAATGAGCAGCTTCTCGCTATAATGTTGCAGTTCTCGCGGGTGCGGGTGATCTGGGGCAGTGATGACCTGGGATTCCGCACCGGCACCCTCATTAGCCCGGAAGATCTGCGCGAGCTGATTCTCCCCGGACACCAGGCAATGGCGGCGCGCGCGCATGCCGCGGGGCGCCTCTACCTGCTGCATTCCTGCGGCAACCTGTCCGCCATCATGGACGACCTCATCGATACCGTGGGCATCGACGGCAAGCATTCCTTTGAAGACACCATTGAATCGGTGAACACGGCCAAGGACCTATATGGATCGCGTATCGCCCTCCTCGGCGGCCTGGACATCGACTTCCTCTGCCGGGCGGATGAAGCGCACATCCGCCAGCGCGTGCGCGAGACATTATCCCACTGCCTGCCGGGCGGCGGCTACTGCCTGGGCACCGGCAACAGTGTCGCCAATTACCTGCCGCTGGAGAATTATCTAACGATGCTCGATGAGGGACGACGGTTTGCCGGATAAGCTGCGTGCCCGGTGTGGCAACCTAGCCTTATAGGGACAAGCTCTATTTTGCATCCCCGATCTTCCATTCACCGATGCCGGCCGACTTGTCCGGTTTCAGTTGCACCAGCAAGCGTAATGCCGTGGTGGCGATGGGGGTAAAGCGCACGATATTATATCGATCTTTATCTACGCCGTAGGGATCGAGTGCCTGCACCGGCTTCCACCCGTCGCTACTCCAATAAATGAGCTGCCAGCTTTGCGGCAACGCCAGACCGCCACCGTCGTCCATCCAATAGACCGCGACGCTGGTGAGGGTGCGAGGGATGATGAAATCGTAGCCCACCCATTCCGCCGTGCCTTTGTGATCCCACCAGGTCATGCGCGGTATGGAGCCATCGGTTGAGCACGCGAGTTCTTTCCCATCACAAAGGGCTTCGACACTATCCGACCAGCAACAATAGGAGGCTACGGGAATCGGACGCGCTATGCCTGCTGTTGGAATGCCGTTGGCCTGTGCTGTCAAGTCGAAACAGACCACGCCGTCGTCCGTCAACCGCAGGTACAGACGGCCATTGGCGATGACGGGCGACGCCCACAACTTGCCGTTGACCGCAATACTGGCGAGTGGTTTGCCGTTCTGTGCATTGAGCATGGTCAGGCGTTTCCCCTTGTTCCCCAACAGAATGAGTTTGCCATCCGCCAGCAATGGAGACGAGTATTCCGGATCGGGAATCACGCGTTCCCAGAGATGCTTGCCGGTCTCCAGGTCGTAACAGATGCAGGCCGGTTGTCCGGCGGCCAGTTGGCGACCGGCGGCAAACACGCGCCCTCCGTCGAGTACCGGACTGCTGTAGGGGTCAAAGTATGGTGCTTCCCACAGGAGTTGTGGACCGTTCGTGGTCAACCGATAGGCGCCCAGTTTGCCGTGCCAGCAGACAGCCAGGATGTCGTCACGCAGGGCGGGCGTCGGCGTATAGTCAAATCCCATCCCATTTCCCGGTGCGTCCCAGAGTACCGCGCCGGTCAGCGCGTCGACACAACACATGCGCGAAAACCCACAATACACCAGGTATGGCTTCCCTTCATACAGCCAAAGGGTCGGGGTGGTCATAGTGCCGGAATAGCCCCCGGATTCCGGTGCGTTCCACAATACCTTCCCGGTGGCAGCCTCGAAGCCGAAACATGGCCCGAGCATGGTCGCGGCGATGCCCTTCACCAGGAGAAACGAGGAGGAAACTTCCTGATTGGGCATGCGGACCGCACTATCTTTTGCCGGCACACCGGTGTCCTGTTTCCAGATAAGGTTGCCGGTCTTGGCGTCCAGGCAATAGGTCATGCGCGCACCGTTGACAAAGAGCCGACCGTCGACCACACAGGGAGTTGATGAGGCGCCGTGCATCACATCGCGCGAGGGGAAGCGCTGCACCCAACTGGTAGCGCCGGTCTGGGCATCCAGGCAGATCACCATCTCCTGCTTGCGTGTTTTATCGTGTATGAATTGATAGACGCGACCTTCGGCGATGACCGGGCAACTGTGTCCGCCGGCATAGGGACCGGGAGCGACAGAAATGGGGTGTACTTCCCATAACTTCTTCGGCCCACTGGCTGGCCAGGCACTCGCCAGCGGTGGGCTGACCGGGTCGACGCCGGTGCGCGACGGGCCGCGCCATTGCGGCCAATCCGCCCCGGGCGGAGGCGGGTTGGCCAACAAGGCCGGTTGTACCGCCAGACGGCGAACAGCGGTCGCCGTCATTCCGTCCGCATCGGTCACCTTCACGGTGAACGTCTGCATCTCGGCCCCGGCGGGCGTTCCAGTGATCGCGCCATCCTGTCCCAGTGTTAACCCCTCCGGCAATTTGCCGGCCGTGAGTTGATAGGCCACGGGTTCCGCACCCCGGTTTTGCGTCAACCCCTGGAAATAGGCGGCGCCGGCGGTAGCCGGCGCGAGTGCCGACGGTTCGATGCTGATCGCGGGGTCGAAGGGATCATCGGTGAAGATGAGGTCGTCCAGTGTGATGAATCCCCAACCGTCACTGGACAGGTCCACAATTTCAAATTTGGCCTGTTGCCCTTGATATTGGTTCAGATCCCAACAGCAGGTATTCAAGCGGATAGTCCCACACCCGGTGGCCGCCACGTATTGCTTGCCAATCCACAGACGAAGCTCACACTTCCCCGGCATTCTACCGCCACCGATGGCAAAACGCAGATAGCGGCGGGGGATGGTGAATGGTGGCGAGGTAAGTGTCCCCTGTGCTCCATCCCCGGCGGGTCGGCTGCACAACAATCGCTTGCCCGAGTATCCGGGGCACACGAGTTCCGCGGGTTCCGGGATGGAAGTCGCCAGCATCGGATTATCGGCGAACGCCGTGCCAGTCGTGGTCCATTGGGCCAGCGGTTTCTCGCAGTCCGTCACCAGCATGGGTGGGCGTATCTCGCCGTCTGGACCATCACTGAAGACGATATGATCAACCAGGATATAACCCCATCCCCCCTCGGTGTGATCGACGATTTCAATATGCGCTTGCTGACCGGTCCACGCCGACACATCCCAGCGCACCAGGCGCAACCATTCGCTTTCCATCCCCGTGGCTTGGCGGCATGGCGCGTCATTCACCACCAACCGCACTTCGCATTTACCGGGAGTATAGCCGCCATAGCCCCCACCGACGAGTAATTGAATAAAACGGCGGGTTATGGTAAATGTCGGCGAAGTGAGGACCCCCTGCCCTTTATCGAGTCCGTGGTAGGAATTCGCCAACCGCTGCCCGAAAAACCCGATCACGGGGCTCTGGTTGGGCAACGTACCTGCCGTCGTCCCATCAGGGCCGAAGGCGTCCCCGGTGATAGTCCATCCCTGCAGTGGCTTTTCAAAATCTTCAAAGATGATGTCAGGCGCTGCCCATAGTGGACAGGCCGTCACCAGTGTTGCACAGAGACAAAGAAGCCTGAGAAAATGTCTGGGGGTGCGTCGCATGCTGATACCTCCAGTGAATGTTTCTGCCGGTATTTTCATGGTTCTTTGCGTGGGGAAATGTGCGAAGTCGTGCACCTGTTGAAGGATGCACTCCCGCCTTATTCATGAACGCATGAATAAAGCACTACCTCGTCAACGCAACAGCCGGGGGTTACGGTTGTGCAATCCGGTACCCCAGTGCCAGAATCATTTTCAGTGTTTCCATCGCGGTGTTTCGATCGTATTGTTTCTCCGAATCCGGCAATTCTTCGTAGGGAACCAGACAGGGATTTTCCCTTTTCGCGTCGTCTCGCGCGGGACCATAGCGCCAGCCTTCGGCAATCCGCAGTTGCGCCCAATGTTCGTGGGCGTTCTTCGCCAGCAATTCGGTCAGCGCGACGATTTCCGGGGCTAACGCCACCGCGCTGGTATCCAGGGGTTGTGGTGTATAGGTCATCAGCCATCTCCATCTGCTATGCCCGTTTGGGCTCCCGTAAACTGCACTGGTATGTTATTTCGCGCTCTGTCGGCGAAATCCTGTCATCCGGATGTGGTGATCAGGCCTTTAAAATGCCGCAGCGGTATGGAATAACGGGATGTGAAGACACGTTACATTCGTTTACTACTGCCGGTCGCCGCGTTTCTGTTGCTGGCGTTGTGGATTCGCGCGACGGTATCATTGGATAGTGCGCATTGCGTCAAACCCAAGTTCCTCGATGGTCGTTTGACCGATTGGCGGGAACCCTACATCCTGCTTGCCGGGTGGGCCTGGCATGCGGAAGAGGGGCGGACGCCGGTCTACGGGGGAACGACAGACTGTTCGGCGACCTTGCGCACGGCGTGGGACGCCAAAGGTCTTTATCTCGCCATCGCCGTGGTCGACGATGTCTTTCGTCCTGCAAAGATGCCCCCATTCGACGGCGGAGATTGCGTCATGCTGCGCGTCGAATCCGCCGTAGCGCGCCCCGGGGAAGCACCCGCGGAATTTGTCGTTCCCTGGGCCTCACCGGTGGGCGCTTATCGTCGCGAGGCGTCGGGCGAGTTAGTCAAGGCAACCGGCGTGCGCATCGGCGCTGCTCGCGCCAATTTACCGCTCCCGGCGACACTGCCGCCGGGGGAAGCGGGAAAAACACCCGCAACCGGGCTCACCAAGGTGTGGTATGAGATGATGATCCCCTGGTCTGCCATCCCCGGCGCTTCATCCGCGATTCCACAGGCGTTGAATCTGGAGATGGATGTCCTCGATGATGACGGCGACGGTCTGCGCGGTCGGCTGCACTGGCACGGGCAGCCCAGACTGTTGCACGTGGTGCCCGGCATGGGACTCGTGCTACCGACGACGATGAAAAAAATACCGTTATCCCCCGCGAATCGTTCCGCGCAGTGATATAATAAGAGCGGAGTTGGAACCGGGAAGGGTACCACAATGGTGCAGCCAACATGCGATGATGATTGGCATCCGCTGCCAGGTTCCTGGGAAGAGGCTGTAGACCCGTTCGAGGTACAGCAGGCGCACAGCCTCCTGGATTCGTCGTGTCGCGAGACCGATAGCGACGAGGCACGGCGCAACCGGCAAGACGAGGTGGCATCGTCCAGTCAATCCGTACAGTTCTAGCCCGCTTTGTTCGTGAAGCGAATAAAGCATCAGCAAATTCGCCGACGGATGTTGGAACAGAGGCCTTTCGCCGACCCACGGAACGACTGACTGCTCGGTCCCGCGGCAAGACCGACTGCGGGCGGGTTGTTTGTCGTCTTTTCCCTTCTACCCACGTTTCAGGTATACACAGACGCTGTTGGTTCCGGCGCAGCCGGGTGAGGAGAGATACCCTTGCGGTGGCATTTTTGGCTCGGGATGGGTGTCGGGGTGACCGCGGGGGTGCTGACCCGCATCGGAATGCGCAATAGCCGCCGGTTAACGGTGACCCAGCATACCGTCTTCATCCCGGAGCTACCGGAGGCCTTCGATGGCTTCCGACTGTTACAACTGAGTGATCTCCACCTGCCCCGCCGCGATACGATGGGCGCGCGATTACTCGCATTGGTCGCGGAGTTGGCGCCGGATGCGGTCTGCCTGACCGGCGATTATGCCTTCACCGCGCTCTCGCTGGCGGAGGTTGACACATTCTTCTCCCAACTGGCCAGCTTCCCTCACGTATTCGCCATTTACGGCAATGCCGATTACCGACCTGATATCACCAATGTTGCGCGCCAGGCGTGGACACGGTATTTCCCTTTCCTCACCAATACAGCGCTCAGCCTCATGCGCGGCGATCAAGCGCTGTGGATTGCCGGCGTTGATGACCCGCATCATGGGCAGGATAACCTTGCCGCAGCGATGGCCCCGGTGCCCATCGATGCGCCGGTGATCCTGCTTGCGCACTCACCGGAGATCATTCAGCGCCGTCTGGACCCACGCATTCGTCTCATTCTGACCGGCCATACTCACGGGGGGCAAATATGCCTGCCCAACGGCATCGCATTGTACAACAATACGACTTTGCCCGCCCTCTTTGCCTCCGGTCGTCATCGCGTCGCGCAGGCCGACCTCTATGTCAGCCGCGGCATCGGCTCTACCCGCCTTCCACTGCGTTTCGGTTGTTTGCCGGAAGTCTCCGTCTTCACATTGCGACGGGGAACGACGGCCAGTTAACACCCACATACTCTGCTTCCGTAACCCGGCGAAAGGTAAATCCTGGTTATCCCGTTCACCTCAACGCTACTGCTACACCAAAAAAATTTGCTGTCCCGGATTATTCATGAAGAAATCGACTGCCGGGCTAACTGTGGCATTATTCGAAATGTTATGAATAATGCAGGGGTGGGTTTGACAGGGGGATATTGTTGGGGTATACTATTTCCGTCTAAACATGTCGGAAAGCTTAGTTATTGATATTCAATGGTCTCAAGCACATCCGGCAGCAGAAAGGAGTCGATATGGCAGATTGGTTTGCTGATAACTCACTCAGCATCGGACACACGCCGTTGGTGCGCATCAATCATATCACCGAAGGCGCTGGGGCAACGATACTGGCGAAAATCGAGGGGCGGAACCCCGCCTATTCCGTGAAATGCCGTATCGGGGCCGCGATGATCTGGGATGCGGAAGAACGCGGTGTGCTGGGCCCCGGTAAAGAGATTGTCGAACCGACCAGCGGCAATACCGGCATCGCGCTGGCCTATGTTGCCGCGGCGCGCGGGTATCCCATTACGCTGACCATGCCGGAAACGATGAGCATCGAACGCCGTCGTGTGTTAGCTATATTGGGGGCAAAGTTGGTGCTTACTGAGGGGGCTAAGGGGATGAAGGGGGCCATTGCTAAGGCGGAAGAACTGCATGCCGCCGACCCGGAGCGTTACTTTCTACCCCAACAATTCAAAAATCCGGCTAATCCGGCAATTCATGCACGGACTACCGGTCCCGAAATATGGGAAGACACTGACGGCGCCATTGATATCCTGGTGTCCGGCGTCGGCACTGGCGGCACCATCACGGGTATTTCCCGTTATATCAAACAGGATAGGGGAAAAAGGATCCTATCGGTGGCGGTAGAGCCAGAAGAGTCGCCGGTGCTAACGCAGACGCGCGACGGCCTGGAGATCAAACCTGGCCCGCACAAGATTCAGGGGATCGGCGCCGGATTTGTCCCGGCGGTACTCGACCTGTCGCTGGTGGACCG